>Ga0208105_1000552_pt1 | contig 12247 bp, 11 predicted proteins | sample CryBogCBE16Jul07_FD_184574 | JGI IMG/M metagenome (GOLD analysis project Ga0208105, IMG submission 184574) | Freshwater microbial communities from Crystal Bog, Wisconsin, USA - CBE16Jul07 (SPAdes) | ecosystem: Environmental > Aquatic > Freshwater > Lake | place: Crystal Bog, Wisconsin, USA... | reverse complement strand
GAAATATTCCTGTTGTGGTTGGTGGAACCATGTTGTATTGGAGGGCATGGGTGCATGGCCTTTCTTCATTGCCAACTGCCAACCCCGATATACGCGCCCGCCTTGATGAAGAAGGCAAAACGCTGGGGTGGCCTGCCATGCATGCCAAGCTCGCAGAAGTAGATCCAAAATCTGCTGCACGATTACAGCCCAATGATTCACAACGAGTACAACGTGCGCTCGAGGTTTTTGAAATTACTGGCAAACCCATGTCTGCATTACTCGCAGATTCTCCTAGCGAGGATGGTAGAGAAGGTTCTACTATTCCAGATTGGATTAAGTTGGTATCACTAGAACCAAGCGATCGCAAACGTCTTCATCAAAATCTCGAAAAACGATTTGACGAAATGCTGCTAGCAGGCTTTTTGGATGAAGTGAAAACGCTCCGCACCAATCCTGACTTACATGCAGATCTACCAGCCATACGTTCGGTAGGCTATCGTCAGGCTTGGGAATATCTCAACGGGGAAATTGATGCCGAGCAAATGCGCTACAAAGCATTAGCTGCCACCAGGCAGCTTGGGAAGCGCCAACTCACTTGGCTAAGAGCAATCTCGGGAAGAAATACTTATGACCCCTTTAACCCCGAAGAGCTGAAGGCGGCCTTAGATTACTGCAAACAAAATCTAAAAAAATAGTTCTCTAGCAAAGTCCAGTAGCTATTGCCTTAGATGACGATGGTTTGTGGCGCATCTTTTGGACGCTCAACCACTTCACCAACAGCCCAGGCCTTTAAGCCTTGAGCGGTTAATGATTTGATTGCCGTATCAGCTTGTGCAGGGGTAACAATTACCACCATGCCAATACCGCAGTTAAATACCCGCACCATTTCAGCATCTGCAACACCACCCTTCATTTGTAACCAGCGGAAGAGTTCTGGCATTTGCCAACTACTACGATGTAAAACTGCTTGCGTATTTTCCGGCAATACACGTGGCACGTTATCCACTAAGCCGCCACCAGTAATGTGCGCCATTCCTTTGACATCAATCTCAGAGATCAATTTGAGTAGTGGCTTTACATAAATCTCCGTTGGCGCCATCACCACATCACCCAAGGGGCGACCACCCAAATCATCACTTGGCTTTGCACCAGCACGCTCAATAATTTTTCGCACCAAAGAATAACCATTGGAGTGAGCGCCACTTGAACCAATTGCTAGCACTACATCACCAGGAACAATGGTGTTACCAGTAATAATTTTGGATTTCTCAACTGCGCCAACTGCAAAACCAGCCAAGTCATACTCACCAGGAGGATACATACCAGGCATCTCTGCGGTCTCGCCACCAATCAGGGCGCAACCAGATAATTCGCAACCTTTCGCAATTCCACCAACAACCGTGGCTGCAGTATCAACAGTCAATTTGCCGCAAGCAAAGTAATCCAAGAAGAACAATGGCTCGGCACCTTGTACCAAAATATCGTTCACACTCATCGCTACTAGGTCTTGGCCGATTGTCTCGTGACGGTTCCACTCAAAAGCCAAACGTAGCTTTGTTCCAACACCGTCCGTACCAGAAACCAAAACCGGCTCTTTATAGCGCTTAGGTACCTCGAAAAGAGCCCCAAAACCACCAATTCCAGCCAAAACACCCTCACGCATGGTCTTTTTAGCCAAAGGCTTAATACGATCAACCAAGTCATCCCCAGCGTCAATATCAACGCCAGCGTCACGGTAGGAAAGGCCTTTTGAGGAAGAATTGGTAGATGAAGTCATGTTTACGCTGGAATATTGGTGAAAAATACTACTGGGTCAGTAGAATCATTGAATTCTAGAGGATTACTCGTCATGGCTGAAATTTTTACCCCTTTTCTGGCTGCATTCATCTTGGCCTACATCCTAAGGCCTGCTTTTCTGTGGCTGGAAGGACGTCGCTTGCCCGCGGCTACTGCGGCAGGGCTGACGGTTATTTTTGGATTAGGGGTAGTTATAGCGATTTTGAGTCTCTTTATTGGACTACTCAAAACCGAGATTCCTCTCATCAAGGCGCAATTACCTGATTGGATCGCCAATACTCAGGCTTGGCTTGGACCTAGGCTAGCCGACCTCCATCTCAATGTCGATTGGGGAGCATTAAAAGCTGCGGCATCTCAAAAAATATCGGAGCACATCAGCGATAACGCAGACAGTCTAATGAGCTCGACGATCGAAACCGTACTTATGTCCGGTAGCTCAGTCATTGCAGGATTTGTAAATGCTGTTTTGATTGTGTTTGTCATGTTCTACCTACTTTTGGATTGGGATCACTTCTTTGGATTAGTTAAAAAAATTGTTCCTGTACGTGCGCAGGAGACAGTGCATCACTTGGCAATGCATACAGATGGTCTACTCTCCCAATATCTCAATGGCATGATCATTGTGATTTCGATCATGTCTGTTTTTTATAGCGCCGGTCTAAGCATCATTGGTATCAAAGGTGCTGTTGCATTAGGCATCTTTACTGCCCTCATGATTGTGATTCCATACATTGGCATCGCTTTAGGATTTGGTCTTGCAATCCTCTCAGCACTCCTTCAATTTGGTCCGGAACGAGAGCTGGTTGGTGTTTTAGCCCTATATGGTCTCGGGCAATTTTTAGAAGGCTTTGTGTTGACACCCCGCCTAGTCGGCGAGCGCATTGGCTTACATCCAGTAGCAGTCTTGTTTGCCTTGCTATTGTTTGGAAAGCTTTTTGGTTTCTTTGGTGTCTTATTGGCCTTACCAATTAGTGCGGTTAGCCTAGTCCTAGTTCAATACCTCTGGTCTGTTTATACGCAAAGCTCTTGGTATCAAAAATAATTTAGTGTTAATGAATACACCTTCGCTTCCAAGACAATTTGCCCTAGACATTAGTCATACACCAAAAGCCAGTCTTGAAAACTACCTACCCGGCAAAGATCTTGCATTGGTATCAACGCTGCAATCACTTTCCAGCACTTGGACTCGTGCACCCAAAGAGGCGGTAAATAATCCACTCAATCATCGCTGGATATATTGGTGGGGACCGGAAGGATCTGGACGATCTCACTTACTGAACGCAATGAATCATGTTGCAGAAAATACCGGACTTGAGAATTTTTCTCTCAACCCAAGTGAACCGATCTCTTGGGTACGCCTTGAGGAAAAGCTACCAAGTCTCACTCCAAGCAATGCCCCATCAGTCATTACCGTTGATGATGTTGATCGCCTAGATGAACGTCTGGTTGGGGCACTTTTTCGAATTCTGAATGAAGTCCAAGCGAGTAAGAATATTCATATTTTTATGGCTGGGAACGCAGCGCCAGCCTCACTTCCCCTCCGTGAAGACCTGCGGACCCGCTTGGGCTGGGGCTTGATCTTCCAGACCCAACTTTTGGATGATGATGAGAAAATACAAGCCTTAGAGCAAGCAGCGAAGGCCAGAGGATTAGTCCTCTCACCCGATGTTTTGCCGTGGCTGTTAAACCGCTTTTATCGCGATATGCCAAATTTAATGGCTTTAATTGATGCTTTGGATGCTTACTCATTAGAAACAAAACGCGCTGTAACCTTGCCACTAGTTCGCGAGCTCTTGCAGCCTAAATAATTTACTCAATATTCAATTTGTGACTCAGTTAGCCCTTTTCGATTTAGATCACACCCTACTACCTTGCGATAGCGACTACGAGTGGGGTCAATTTTTAGCACGCATTGGTGTTGTTGATAGCGAATACTATGCGCGTCAAAATGAGCGCTTTTATCAAGACTACAAAGAAGGCAAGCTTGATATTAATGAATTTTTACGGTTTGCCCTAAAACCTCTTTCCGAACATTCACGGGCCCAATTAAAAGAATGGCACGATCAATTTATGGAAGAGGTCATTAAAGGCCATATCCGTAAAAAAGCAATCGATTTAGTAAAGCAACATCAAGATGCGGGTGATCTGTGTTGCGTAGTGACGGCAACCAATAGCTTTGTCACCCGTCCAATCGTAGAAAGTTTTGGGATCGAATATCTTATTGCTACCGAGCCGGCAACGAGCACTAATGAGCCTTCGTCAACGTTCACTGGTGACGTTCAAGGTATTCCGAACTTTCGGGAAGGCAAGATTCAAAATCTGCAAAACTGGTTAAGTCAGCGAAATTTGAGCTTGGGCACTTTGCCACGCAGTTATTTCTACTCTGATTCAATGAATGATTTACCACTACTCGAGCAAGTAAGTCATCCGGTTGCCACCAACCCCGATGACCGTCTTCGTAATGAGGCTCAAAAACGTCAATGGCCGATTCTTGAGTTGTTTGCATGATTGCTAAATTTATTAAACGTATTTTGCGTCGCGACCCAATGGTCAAGCATACGCAAGCAAACAATACTGGGGTACCAAAACGCATCCCCAAGAAATTGCATCGCATTGATCCACACCTACTCTCTAAGAATGCCGTCAAAGTCACCCAAACTTTGCAGCAAGCAGGTTATGAGGCATTTATTGTCGGTGGAGCAGTACGCGATCTCGTTTTAGGCATTGGACCCAAAGACTTTGACGTTGCTACGAATGCAACACCCGATCAAGTGCAAAGACTGTTCCGCAAGGCCCGCCTCATTGGTCGTCGCTTTCAGATTGTGCATGTCACTTTTTTTGGCAAAGGCCATCCAGAAATTATTGAAGTCTCCACCTTTAGAGCGCTACTAGATAACGCTGGTGACCACGTCGCTGAGAGTGGTCGCATTTTGCGCGACAACGTTTGGGGTTCACAAGGCGAGGATGCTGCTCGTCGCGATTTCACGATCAACGCAATGTATTACGACCCGTCAACTGAAACCGTCTTGGATTATCACGGTGGCATGGCTGACATGCAGAAGAAAACTTTGCGCATGATCGGCGATCCCACCAAACGCTATCGTGAAGACCCTGTCCGCATGCTCAGAGCAATACGCTTTGCTGCTAAAACAGGATTTACCTTAGAAGCCAACACTCGCGCCCCAATCGCCAAGCTGGGAAAACTCTTGCAGGATGTACCCTCAGCGAGACTGTTTGATGAAATCCTGAAGCTCTTAATGTCCGGTTACTCTTGGGCTGCGATTCAAGGCCTCAGCAACGCCGGTTTACACCACGGACTACTGCCGCTTCTCGATCACATTCTTGATAGCAGCGAAGAGTCTAAAGGGGCAAATGATTTTGTAAAGTTGGCACTAGCAAATACTGATCAGCGCATCCAATCCGGCAAAAGTGTTTCTGCAGGATTCTTATTTGCCACCCTACTTTGGCCAGACCTTCTAAAGAACTGGAAAGCCAATATCGCTAAAGGTATGGCCAATATTCCCGCACTAAATGAAGCAATGGATGACACTATCGCCACTCAAAGCAGTGGCATGACGATACAACGTCGGTTTGAGAGCGATATGCGGGAAATCTGGTCTATGCAGCCACGCTTTGAAAGGCGAGTTGGACGCTACCCTTATCGACTCATTGAATCGCCCCGTTTTAGGGCGGGCTATGACTTTATGCTCCTAAGATGTGCAACTGGTGAACAAAGCCCGGCCTTAGGAGAATGGTGGACTAACTTCATTGCTGCCGATCCAGCAGGACAAGATGAATTAATGGCTAGCGCCAAAAATGATTTAGGTTCCGCTGTCAACGCGCCAGCTAAAAGGCGCCGGCGCAGAAAACCCAAATCAGCCACTCCATCAGAACCCGCGGCAGGTTAAGCAGACTTAGAGATTTTTCGGTAAAGTAGTTTCATCTCTAGTTTGGAATCCTATGGCACGAGCATTTATCGGATTTGGCGGCAATATCGGCGATACCCGTCAACTTATCACTGACGCAATCGTCTGCTTAGCACAGCGCTCAGAATTGCAGATTCTGGCCAAGAGCTGTTTTTACCAAAGCGCACCCGTTGATGCCCTTGGTGGTGATTACATCAATGCAGTGATTGAAATCGAAACTCAACTTACTCCTTACGGACTTTTGCATGTCTGCCAAGCAATTGAACAAGAGTTTGGCAGAGAACGACCTTATGCCAACGCGCCACGCACTCTAGATTTAGACATTTTGTCTTTTGAGGGTGTCACTCAAAACGAAACTGATCTCATGCTCCCCCATCCAAGAATCATTGAACGATCATTCGTTTTGCTTCCCCTGCTAGAAATAGCTCCTGATTTTTTCCTACCCAATTTTGGCGAATTAAAAGCCTACTTACCAAAAGTAGCTCACCAGAGAATTGAAAAACTCCCCTGCCATAACTGCAATTGTGGGGAAAAAGAGGTTTATAGCCAAACGGCGCATTAATTCATTAAACTCTCGCCATGGGTTACTTACAGGGCGATAAGCCAATCTCGATTACTAAGCTCTTGGCGATGCATGCCGAGCAAGAAAAAATTATTATGCTCACGGCATATGATTCAACAATGTCCGCACTATTGAATCGCTGCGGAGTTGAGGTCATCTTGATCGGTGACTCATTGGGCAATGTCATTCAGGGGCACTCCAGCACGACGCCTGTGACTGTTGAGCAAATGGCTTATCACACTGAATGTGTAGCCCGCGCAAACACCCATGCTTTTCTAATTGCTGACTTGCCATTTGCTAGCTATGGCGATCCAGTACAAGCATTAGATTCTGCGGCGGAACTTATGCGTGCCGGCGCAGACATGGTCAAGCTAGAGGGTGGTGATTGGCAAATCGACATCATCCAATATTTAGTTGAACGCAGCGTACCAGTTTGCGCTCACCTTGGATTACTGCCTCAATCAGTTCATGTCTTGGGCGGCTACAAAGTTCAAGGTAAATCAAAAGATGCTGCCAGCCATATGCTCGAGCAAGCACTTGCATGCCAGCAAGCTGGGGCACAAATGGTAGTGCTTGAAGCAATCCCTTCATCGCTTGGCAAAAAAATTACAGCTGAGTTGCACATTCCAACTATTGGAATTGGTGCAGGTCCAGAATGCTCTGGTCAGGTTTTAGTTCTGCAAGATATGCTGGGAATCAGCCCAGGCAAACCTCCCAAGTTCGTGAAGAATTTCATGGAAGGTCACCACTCAGTTGAGGCTGCAGTTAAGGCCTACGTACGTGAGGTGAAGTCCGGAAAGTTTCCCGGACCCGAGCATGGCTTTGCCGGTTAACTAGCTAAAGAAACTCTTTACACCATCAAACCAGCCCTTTTGTTGCGGGCTATGTTTATCGCCACCCGACTTGAGGCTGTCGTCAAACTTTTGCAGCAGTTGCTTTTGCTCATCAGTCAATTTCACAGGTGTTTCAACTAAAACGTGAACAAAGAGATCGCCAACTAAAGTTGAGCGCAGACCTTTAATACCTTTATTACGCAGGCGGAAAGTTTTGCCAGTCTGAGTTCCCTCTGGAATTGGAAACTCAACTCGACCCGATAGCGTTGGCACTTCAATCTCACCACCGATAGTTGCTGTTGCAAAAGAGATGGGCATTTGAACATGTAAATCACTACCGTCTCGTTGAAAGACTTTATGTGGTTTGACACGTACTTCTACATAGAGGTCGCCAGAGGGGCCTCCATTAATTCCAGGCTCACCATTACCAACTGAACGAACACGCATGCCATCATCAATACCTGCAGGTATTTTGATTTCCAGCGTTTTTTGTTCTTTATGTTTGCCTGTGCCATGACAAGTCTTGCATGGCTTGGGAATGTACTCACCCGTACCGCGGCACTTAGGGCAAGTTTGCTGCATAGAAAAGAAGCCTTGCTGAACGCGGACTTGGCCGTGACCATTACAGGTAGTACATGTCTCAGCTTTGGAGCCCGGCTCCGCACCAGTGCCATGACATGGCTTGCAATTACTCCAACTAGGAACACGGATTTGAGTGGTATACCCTTCGGCAGCTTGCTCAAGAGTGATGTCCATGTTGTAGCGCAGGTCGGCCCCTTTATAAACCTGGGGACCCGACTGACGACCACCACCTTGACCAAAAATATCACCGAAGATATCTCCAAAAGCATCGGCAAACCCACCACCTCCGAAGCCGCCCCCACCAAATCCACCGCCCATTGAAGGATCTACACCAGCATGACCGTATTGATCATAAGCAGCGCGCTTATTAGGATCAGTTAGCGTTTCGTACGCTTCTTTTACCTCTTTAAATTGGGCTTCAGCTGTTTTGCTATCGGGGTTGCGATCAGGGTGATACTTCATTGCCATTTTGCGATAAGCCTTTTTGAGCTCTTCATCGCTAGCACCTTTTGCTACACCAAGCACTTCATAAAAATCGCGTTTACTTTTAGGCACGGCCTATCCTCTCAACAACCTCAATGGCACAAGTCGGCACGAGGCCGACTTGTTATTTAGAAACATCAAAACTACGTTAATGAATGTCTAATTCCAGAATTACTTCTTATCATTAACCTCTTTAAAGTCTGCATCAACGACATCAGCATCAGGGGCTGCTTTTTGCTCGCCACCTGGGGCTGCGCCTGCAGCTGCACCAGCTTTAGCTTGTTCAGCGGCCATGACTTTTTCGCCTAGCTTCTGACTTGCCTTACCCAAAGCTTCGGTCTTGGCTTCAATAGCCTCTTTATCACTACCTTTGATAGCCTCATCCAACTCTTTGAGAGCTGCTTCAATCGCTTCTTTTTCGGAAGCTTCTAAGCTGGCACCATGCTCTTCCAGAGCTTTCTTAGTAGAGTGAGCTAAGGCATCAGCTGTATTGCGTGCAGTGACCAACTCAAGGGCTTTCTTATCCTCAGCAGCATTAGCTTCAGCATCTTTCACCATGCGTTGAATTTCTTCTTCAGTCAAACCAGAGTTTGCTTTGATGGTGATCTTGTTCTCTTTACCTGTAGTTTTGTCTTTTGCTGTTACATGCAAAATACCGTTGGCATCGATATCAAAGGTCACTTCAATTTGTGGCATGCCACGCTGTGCTGGCGCAATACCCTCAAGGTTAAATTCACCTAACAATTTATTTGCAGCCGCCATTTCGCGCTCACCTTGGTAGCACTTGATAGTTACCGCAGGCTGGTTATCTTCCGCAGTTGAGTAAACCTGTGAATGCTTGGTAGGAATCGTGGTGTTCTTTGGAATCATCTTGGTCATCACGCCACCAAGAGTTTCGATACCCAATGACAATGGGGTAACGTCCAAGAGCAATACGTCCTTACGATCGCCAGACAATACAGAACCTTGAATTGCAGCACCAACAGCCACCGCTTCATCAGGGTTAACGTCTTTACGTGGCTCTTTACCAAAGATTTCTTTTACTTTGTCTTGCACCGCAGGCATACGAGTCTGACCACCGACCAAAATCACATCGTCGATATCAGCTACGTTTACACCAGCGTCTTTGATTGCAGTTAAGCAAGGACCGGCTGTACGGCTAATTAATTCTTCTACCAAAGATTCCAACTTAGCGCGGGTCAATTTCAAATTCAAATGCTTAGGACCGCTTGCATCAGCCGTTACATATGGCAAATTGATTTCAGTTTGCTGCGCAGATGACAATTCAATCTTGGCTTTTTCAGCAGCATCTTTCAAGCGTTGTAATGCCAGCACGTCTTTACTCAAATCAACGCCTTGTTCTTTTTTGAACTCAGCAATAATCCAATCAATAATGCGTTGGTCAAAGTCCTCACCACCTAGGAAGGTGTCACCGTTGGTTGAGAGCACTTCAAACTGCTTCTCACCGTCCACGTTAGCAATCTCAATGATGGAAACGTCGAATGTACCGCCGCCCAAGTCATATACAGCGATCTTGCGATCTACTTTATCTTGCTTATCCAGACCAAATGCCAAAGCAGCGGCTGTTGGCTCGTTAATGATGCGTTTCACATCCAAACCAGCGATACGACCAGCATCTTTAGTTGCTTGACGTTGGCTGTCGTTAAAGTAAGCAGGCACAGTAATGACCGCTTCAGTTACTTCTTCGCCAAGATAATCTTCGGCAGTCTTTTTCATCTTGCGCAAGATCTCAGCAGAAACTTGTTGTGGCGCCATTTTCTTATCGCGTGCTTCAACCCAAGCATCACCATTGTCTGCTTGAATAATGGCGTAAGGCATCAGGCCAATATCTTTTTGCACTTCAGGATCAGTAAATTTACGGCCCATCAAACGCTTCACTGCGTAGATAGTATTTTTAGGATTAGTGACTGACTGACGTTTTGCTGGCGCACCAACCAATACTTCGCCATCCTCAACGTAGGCGATGATAGATGGCGTTGTGCGAGCACCTTCTGCATTCTCGACAACCTTAGGTGCATTGTTTTCAACGACTGAAACGCACGAGTTAGTGGTTCCTAAGTCGATTCCGATAATCTTTCCCATAATTGCTCCAAAAAATTAAGTTACTTTGTTGTACTTCTAGGTTGTTTTAGGCAACTCATCTGAACTGCCGTGAATATTCCAATACTCAACAAATGGGGTCTAAAAAGAGGAATTCAAGGGGCGAAATAGCAAAAAAGGCAGAAATCTGCCTTTTTTGCTGCCTTTTTAAGGCCTTAACCCTGTTTTGGCTTATTTTGGAGCGCTAACAGTCACTAAAGCTGGTCTGAGGACTCGATCCGCTACGGTATAACCCCTTTGAAGCACTGAAACCACGGTACTAGCCTCCTGCTCGGACGGGACCGAAGCAATTGCTTGATGGTGGTGAGGATCAAATTTATCCCCCACTGCAGGGTTGATTTCAGTCATGCGACCTTTTTCAAAGGCAGACAAGAGCTGCTTCAAGGTTATTTCGAGACCCTCTTTGAATGCTTTCGCATCGCCAGCATCGGTACTTAATGCGGCATACAGACTATCGGTCACTGGAACCAAGTGTTCAGCAAAACTCTCAATCGCAAACTTGTGAGCTTTTGCAATATCTTCCTCAGCGCGACGTCGAATATTTTCACCTTCTGCTTTTGCACGCAAAAAGTTATCCTGCAAATCAGAAACCTTTTGATTGAGCTCAGCGATCTCTTGCTCGGGCGTTTTTACCACTGGAGTTTCTGTTGGAGCTGCATTTGCCTCAGGCTCAACCGCAAGATTTTCCTGCTCTGATGATGGGTTTTGGTTTTCTTGTGTCATGGACGCGAATTCACTTTTCTGTAATTAAGTCTATTGCCTTGCTATGTGGGGTCAGTTTATTCAATTTCAAGCTTATGAAGTGATTACTTCTTAGCAAACTCAGCTCTTTCATTGCGCTTTGCAAGTTCATCATGGGATTCGGTACCCAGCGACCAACCCAATAGGTGCTGATAGGCAATATCGCTCAAAGCCTGAATCCACTTAGGATTGCTGTTCAAACAAGGAATGTAACGATAGTCCCTACCGCCATGAGCCAAGAAATCTTCCCTAGCCTCCATCGCAATCTCTTCCAACGTTTCAAGGCAATCTGCTGGGAATCCTGGGCAAAAAATATCAATGCGCTGACAGCCTTCTTTTGCCAGCTTTTCTATAGTTGGTGCGGTATAAGGCTTTAACCATTCAGCCTTACCAAAACGGGATTGGAAGGTAACGAGATATTGACCTGGCTCCAAACCTAAGGATTCCCCAAGCAAACGACCCGTCTTTAAACATTCGCAGTGATATGGATCACCCTTCATGAGATTGCGTTTAGGCAATCCATGAAAAGACATTACAAAGCGGTCGCCCTTAGCAAAGTCAGGACGACCATCTTTATCCCAACTCATTAATACTTGATCGCGCAATGCTGCGATATAAGCTGGATTATCGTGATAGTGCTTTACCAAGCGTAACTCAGGTTGATCGCGCCAGGTACCGAGTACACGAAATACCTCATCAAAGCTTGAGGCGGTTGTGGTGGCTGAGTATTGAGGATACAGAGGCAATAGCAATAAACGCTCCATTCCTTCCGCTTTTAAGCCCTCGAGAACCTCTTGGGTTGAGGGTTTGCCATAGCGCATTGCTAAATCTACCAAAACAGTATGTCCGGCGTTTGCAAATACTTCACCAAGCTCTTTTGCCTGCAAGCGTGAGTAGTGCATGAGTGGTGAACCTAATTGAGGCAACCATATCGATGCATATTTTTTTGCTGAAGCGCTACTGCGAATTGGCAGAATGATGCCATTCAAAATGAACCACCAAATGAAACGCGGAATCTCTACAACGCGTGGATCAGAAAGAAACTCTTTTAAGTATGCTCTTACCGCTTTTGATGTCGGCGCAGAAGGTGTGCCCAAATTTAATAACAGCACCGCAGTTTTGGAAGCGCGTAAGTGTGGGTTTTGATTCAAAGTCATTGTCTCTAGTAAATGTAATTTTAGATTTCTAAATCTCTCAGGAGCTCAACGCACCTGATAATA
>Ga0208105_1000551_pt1 | contig 12258 bp, 9 predicted proteins | sample CryBogCBE16Jul07_FD_184574 | JGI IMG/M metagenome (GOLD analysis project Ga0208105, IMG submission 184574) | Freshwater microbial communities from Crystal Bog, Wisconsin, USA - CBE16Jul07 (SPAdes) | ecosystem: Environmental > Aquatic > Freshwater > Lake | place: Crystal Bog, Wisconsin, USA... | reverse complement strand
CATCGCCACGGGGAATCGAACCCCGATTATGCGGATGAGAACCGCATGTCCTAACCGTTAGACGATGGCGACGTGGAGAGTGGAATTTAAAGAACCGTTCTCTTGCTGGCAAGCAAAGAGTTCTGCGTCTACACTGTCCACCCGTAGAACCCATGATGACCCTCTATATCAAGCAAGGCTGCCCTTGGTGCGACATGGCCGAGGAGTGGCTGACACGGAACAGGCGCCCCTACCGATCAATCGACGTCCTCTCTTCCCCGAAAGAGTTCGCATGCATGCGTCGGGTCTCGGGACAATCCCGCGCCCCCGTCCTCATCACCGAAAACGGACGGGTACTGGCCGATTTTGGCCCCGAGGAGCTTCCTGGGTTTCTGGGCTAGATGTGAGCAATGGTAGCCTAAGAGCAAGCGAAGCGGGTGAAGTCGCCTATGCTACCGCCCGAGCGATGCCGCGACACTGCAGAACGATCCATACCACCTCAGAGAAAGACCATAGAAGTACTTAAACCCGGATGATGCGATAGCGTGCCGACAACAGGTTTGGGTGCTTCACCGGAATGGTGATCTCAACAATCGTTAAAACAGTGACAACGTAAAAGGGTTAAAAAGAACTGAATCCCATCAGCGTGAATCGGGAATGGCGTCTCTCTTGTGCCGTTTGTCCATCTTGTGGCCATCTGCATCCGATGGCCCGCTGGATCTCCATCTCGTCCTTGTAACGATTTTACCCTTTTTAACGATTTTAACTCCTCCTCATCCCGGATGGATGATTCCTCACGCAAGTTCTAGTTTAACCGCTCTAAGCCCCAGAGGAAACCTCAAGCGAGGCACGCCTGAGATTTTCCAGTGCCCTGAGGGCCTTGCCGGAACGGAGGGACTCCGAGGCAATAGAGACCGATTCCGCAAGGGAGTTTCCGATTCCCGCCACATGGAGGGCCGCGCCTGCATTGAGCAGAATCATCCAGGTCGCCGTGCTCTCTTCCTGGCATGCCAGGATGGAAAGTATTCTGGCAGCGTTGGTCCGGGCATTGCCACCGATCAGCGCAGTATCATCGGCCGCCGTTTTTAACCCCGCCTCCTCGGGCCGGATGGCAAAGACCCGGGGTTCCTCATGGCCAGCCATGATTTCGTGAACCGAGGTAGGAGCGAGAATGGAGATCTCGTCGACTCCGTCCGAAGAAATAGCTCCACCACCATGAACAGCCCAAGCTTTTTGGCGTCCCATCAGTCTCATGGCCTCGGCATAAATGGGAAGCATCATGGGGCGATAAATCCCGGTCAATTGCACCTCCGGACGAGCCGGGTTGAGCAGGGGGCCGAGGAGATTGAAGATCGTCAATTTTCCGGCGGCGGCCATTTCCCTGCGCAGAGGTGATAGAGCCGCCAAGGCGGGATGATAATCGACGGCTAGAAGGAAGACGCAGCCGGCTTCGCGGAGCACCTCCCCGACGCGGCTGGAATCAAGGTGCAGGGGGATACCAAGTTCTTCCAGCACGTCCGCGCTTCCGCATTGGGAGCTGAACGCGCGGTTGCCATGCTTGACGACGTTAGCCCCCGCGCCCGCCGCCACGAACATCGAAGCCGTGGAGATATTCAGGTACCCTGCACGATCCCCCCCGGTACCGCAAAGTTCAAGCAAGGGCCCGAAACGATCACGCGGAATCATCGGCTTGACGGACTTGTCGAGCAGTTGCCGGGCAAATCCGGCCAACTCCGAGGCGGTTTCGCCCCGCCGGTGCAGTGCGTCGAGAAAAGCTGCCTTTTTCACCGGACTCACCCCCTCGTCTAGCAAGAGCACGAGGCAGCGGCCGATCTCACCGTCCGGCAAGACGGGAAGAGACGCTGGATCCGGAAAGATATTCTTCATAATAGCCTTCAGCCTAACGACCCCGAAACGCGAGGACGAGCGCCATTGCGGAAAGCAGCAGGATGGCCCCGATTAACCGCCTTCCCATCACCCCGTGCGAAACTGTCCCATCATCCCGGCCAAACAGAACCGCGAGCAACCATGCCAGCAGGACGCCCCAGAGGCACCGCGAGCCGTAAAGGATGTTGGTGAGGGCCGCGCTCCCATAGAGACCGATCGCCGAGTACATGGCGAGAGACTGGACGGCCAGTACCAGGGACCCGGTCATCAGCCACGGCGCAAACCGACCGACCGTCACCCTTTCATCCATAGAAGCCGGTAATGGTTTGGAACGCAGGCTCATCGGAAGATACCAAAGAGAAAGAAGCCCCGTTGCCCCGAACATGACCGGTGCAAATCGCGGATAGCCGACCCGGGGAACTCCCAATTGAACCAGCAGATCCGTCAGGGCAAAGACGGCAGCGGCTGCCAGAGACCAAAAAACAGCACCCCAGAGACCGCGAGCCGAGCCTTGGCGGTGATAGGAAATCAGGGCGATGCCGGAACTCGCCATCAAACAGGCCCACCACCAAGATCCCGGCAGGCGGGTGCGGGCGATGAGCACAGTGAAGAGCGCCACAAAGAGCACCTTGGTGCCCATCAGCGGTGTCGAGACCGAGACATCACCCGCCGCAATGGCCCGGAACGTGAAAAATTGTCCGAAGAAAAAAAGTCCTCCGCATAGGAGGGGCCAGATCATTTCCCGTGCAGCGAACGAAGGACAAGGAACCAACCAGAACATCTGGAAAAGCAGGGCCATGACGGCATTGCACGCCAGATTGACCAGCCCGCCGGAGGCTCCCCGAACCAAAGCCCTCCGGATGGCAACCACCGCCACGGAATATCCGAACCCGGCGGCAATCGGCAGGGACCACGCCCCGGGACTCACGTCGGCAAAACATTGTCGAGCAGGCCGCGTAACTCCGCCGCAGGCCACTGCCCGGGAACCTGGGGCTTGCCAAGCCACCCGTAGCAGAGCGGGGCGCCGAATCCACCGAGCACAACACGGGAAAACCGGCCGGCGTTCCCCATCCCCATGGTCACCACCGGAACAGGAGAGCCACCGGCTTGAAACTCGATCAGCCTCAGCAAATCATTCCGATCCCGGAGATGGGCAGCCACCTTGAAAAGATCAGCCCCCCCGTCGGAAGCCCTGGCAGCCAGTCCCCTGAGGACCGTGAGCGTGGGCGTGGCCTTGAAATCGTGATGGGAGAGAATCACGGTGCGACCGTGCTGATGGGCGTGGGCGATCACGGGGGCAAGCGGACGCGAGGAGCGCAATTCCACATCGATAGCCGACGACCATACAACGGCATCCTCGAGCAACCCGGCCCTCTTCGATCGGGAAAGATTGCCTCTTCCTCCTTCCTGCGGATGGCGGGCCGTCGCGATAACCGGCAGGGGCCATTTCTCCGGGAGGGCAACGGCACCCAGGCAATCCAGTCGCACTTCGATCAGGTCCAAGGCCCGGAGCGGTGCCGTGCCACGCAGGATGCTCCGTAGTCCGGTTTTTTCATGGATGGTACCCACGATTAGCGGCCTCCCCGAGGAGATGAGCCCTTGCAAGCTCTTGATTTGACCCTTCTTCATGCGGGCCATAAGTTGGCACATTTGAGAAACATGCTCAAAGTATGAATCGGGGACAGAACATTTCCAAGGATCTCCAAATGATCATGGATGGACTTCTCATGGGGGCATGCCTCGGCCTCGGTCATTTTCTGCGAAGCGGACAACTGAGCAATGATTGGTTCGGTGGAATTCCGGAATTTTCACATTCTTACTGGATCCTGGCCCTCATCATCCCGCTTTCCCCTCTGTTGCTTGATCTCCATGGGTACTACCAACATCCCCTCTCCCAGCGCTACGAAAGCCTGCTTTCCAAAATTGCACGCTCAGGCTTCTGGCTTTTCCTGTTTCTCGGCGTCACTGCGATCTTCGGCCGTCTGGAGGTTCCAAGCCGCTCTGTCCTGATCCTGTTCCTTCTCCTGGCGCCCCTGACACTTCTGACCAGGGTTTATTTGACCCGCCGGATTCTCATCCGCAGCTACAGCAAGGGAATCATGGGTGAACGAAGCATCATCGTGGGATCGGCGGATCACATTGATTTTTTTCTAAAGGGGCTCTCGGTTTGGGAGCGTTTGGAGCTCCAGATCCTGGAAACCTTCGATTTGGAAAAAACAGAGCCTGATGCGATCCGAAAAAAGATCAGGCAACATTCCGCCGGAAGGGTCATCTTCGTGAGCCCGGAATCGGCAAAGAACTCCGACCTACCCGCCTCCTGCGAAACGGAGGGACTGGACGTCTGGATCTTGGCACCGGACTTTCATGGCATTCACAGCACACCGGAATTTGATCTTGCAGGAAGAAACCGCGTCCTCGTTTTCCGGCGCTCCACTTTCGATTTCTGGTACGCCTTCCTGAAGCGCACCATCGATCTTCTCGCCGCCGCCTTTGGAATCATCGTGTTGCTGCTTCCATCCCTTGCTATCGCCGTCACGATCAAGCTGACATCCCCGGGTCCGGTGATTTTCAAGCAGGTCAGGAGCGGCAAGAGAGGAAGACGCTTCACCATCCTCAAATTCCGCTCGATGGTCGAGAATGCCCCCGAGCTTCACTCCAAGCTCTCCGTTCACAACGAGATGGAGGGGCCCGTCTTCAAGATCGATAAGGATCCCAGGGTCACGCCTCTGGGCGAATTTCTCCGGCGCACCAGCCTGGACGAGATTCCCCAGCTGCTCAATGTCATCAAGGGGGACATGAGCATCGTCGGCCCGCGCCCTTTGCCCGATTACGAGACGGAGATGATCGAGAAAAGCGCCCACCGCCGACGCCTCAGCGTGAAGCCGGGACTGACATGCCTCTGGCAGATCCGGGGAAGGAATTCGATCCGCAACTTCGAGGATTGGGTCCATCTGGATCTCGAGTATATCGAGCACGCCTCCCTACTTCTGGATCTCTGGATCATGATCCAGACGGTGCCGGCCGTGCTATTCAGGCGCGGAGCCAGATAATCCCGACCACGCCGCGCAACATCAGGACGGTAGATCCAAGGGCATTGGTTCTTACTGGATCTCCTTCGTTGATTCACATAGGATTGAGCTTCTTTCGCTCCCGCGATCTCAGCACATGATCCCCCCCCTCGCTCGGAACACCTTCCCGGTGCTTGCATCCATCGTCTGCCTTGTTTGGCATGCTCCAGATGCGAACGCACAGTCCGCCTCCGAGGTCATCATCTCAAAAATCGAGCCCCAACTGGTGACGGCACCGGCCATTGCTTATTCGGGAGCCCCGACCAAGACCGTTCCTGTAAAGAAGTGGGCCGAAATTGAAACTTCCTTTGCGTGGCAACCAGCCAATCCTTTGGAGAAGTACACCGACGACCTCGTGGTGACCTACTATGTTCTCCTTAACAACAAGAGCATCCAGTATCCGCAGGGAGCCCTGCTGACCGGCCAAACAGCGCTCTCCTCGGTTCCAGCCAAATCGCTTGACCCCGCAAACTCCCAACTCAGGACGGTCATCTATATCAGCCCTCGTTCCCTGGAACGACTCTTCGGAGGCAAGGCTCCCGCTGATTTGAACACGGCCGTCACCGACATCGGCGTGACCGTTTCCAAACAGGGTCAGGTGATCGCCCAGAAGAGCCTGAAAAGCCCCCAGGGCGCTTGGTGGCCCCAGTTCCAGCAGCTTCCTGGCTTCCTTCTTAATAAGGCCGAAACCCCCTTTGCCCCGTTGAACTGGGATTACTACGTACCCACCAAGAAACCATAACGGTTGCTTTCCTCATCAATCCCTCACCCTAAACTCTTGGAATATTTCCATGGCCTCGGATAAGAAGTTCCTCTCTCTCGATCTCGGGATGCAATCGCTGAGGCTAGCCGAGTTTTCACTAACCGGCAGCGGCGAATTGAGATTCAACAGGGGGGCGAGTCGTGAACTTCTGATCGATCCGATCATGGACTCCTCACGACCGGATCAAATCAAGCTTGCCCTGAAGGAGATCATGGGGTCCTGGAAGTTAAAGGGCGGTAAGGTAGCCTGCGTCCTACCCGCCCACACGGTCTTTGTGAGGACTGTCCCCCTTGAGGTTCCTGGCGGCCTTTCCGGCCCGATTGAGGCATTGGCAAGGTTCGAGGCACAGCAGAACATCCCGTTTCCGCTGGATGAAGTGGTTTGGAATCATGTCGTGATGGGGGAACTGGCGAATGGGGCGGTGAATGTGATTTTTCTCGCTGTCAAAAAGGATCTTCTTGAATCCATATGTTCCGCCGTGGAGGGTGCCGGACTTTCCATATCATTCGTCACCGTTGCGCTGATTGCGCTCCATGATGCCCTCAAATACTCAGGTTTTGCCCAAGAGGACCATGGCACTACGCTACTGATCGACATTGGCTCAAGGACCACAAACCTGGTCACCTCGGGCACCGGGCCTTTCTTTTGCCGCAGCATTCCGTCCGGAGGACTTGCCGTTACCTTGGCGATCGCCAAGGACATCCATGCCACGCTCGAAGAGTCGGAGGTCCTTAAAATCTCCCGCGGCAGCGTAGGGCTGGGACCTGGTTTTGAACCACCCGCCGACCCCGTCGAGGCCAACCTGGCACGGATCACGCGGCAAACGCTCATCAAGACCCAGGCCGATATCGCGCGGTCCCTTGGATACTATCGCACGAATTTGGGAGGAAATGACCCATCGCGCATCCTGTTGACCGGAGGAATGGCCTCGCTGCCCTATCTTGCGGAATTCCTCCAGGAAAAATTCCAGAAACCCGTCGGTTTTTGGAATATCAAAATCGACCAAACAAAGTCCGGCAGCAGGAACAACGCGGAGGATTTCATCAACAATAACCCTAATACCATGGGGGAACTTGTTGGCGGAGCCCTTCAATTCCTGCCAGGAAGCTCGCACACTCCGGTCAATCTCCTCCCCCCCTTTATTGCCAAGAAGCAGTCCTTTGCAAAAAAAATCCCGGTTTTGGCCTTGGCAGCGGCCCTTTTCATCCTCTCCCTCATGGCCTTTGCTCTCTACGGGATCATCGGGAACAAATCCGTGCGCTCCGCAACCACCGAGATCACTCAGGACTCCCAGCAGCTTGAAATGATCTCCAAAAGGATCGCATTGCTCCGAACGCAGCAGGAGGAAATCCGCAAGACCAGTAACACCCTTCTGAGGCTGACGCTACTCCGGCAAGCTTATCCGAAAATCATCGCCGAGCTGGCCGCCAAGGTTCCGGATCGCTTCCTTTGGATCACGGAAGTTCAACCTGCGGTTGATCCTCCCCAGAAAGGAGCCCCCGCGCAGTCAGTCGACACCGACATCAAAGCTGTCATCGTGAAGGGGCTCTACCTCGACAACCCGCGCCAAGCCTCCGTGATCGATGACTTTGTCATCAACTTGCAAGCCTCGGAGATTTTTGACGTCAAGGAAAAGGAGAAATCCAAAATCATCACCCAGCGCAGCAGTCCCAGCGGGGAATACTGGGCCTATCCTTTTGCCCTTCGGCTCCCCCTGCGCACTCCCGTACCATCCACCCTACCCTGACTTCGATGATCAAGATCAAGACATGGTTTGCGGAAAACAAGACTCCCGCCCTCTTTGCGGGAATCTTCCTGTTGCTCTCAGGCATCTGCGGATGGTTCTCCTATCAATCCTGGGATGATTACACGACTGCCTTGCAAGCCCATGCATCCGCCACGGAGCAGATGAATCGATATGCCAAGCAAGTTCCCCCGGTCACTGAGGCCAATCTCAAAAAACTTGGCAAAACCTTGGACTCGGATCAAGCCGCTCTCAACGAGCTTCTCGGCGCACTCCGCCGTTTCCGCATCCCCGTTTTTGCCGGTGTGGAGAAAGCCAAATCCCAGGATGCACCCCAACTTCTTCAGGATGCCCTGCGGGAAGAGGTCACAAAACTCAAAGTCGAGGCCAATACCACCGGAGTTACCCTGCCCCAAGGGTTTTACCTTGCTCTTGAGGAATATGAAAACCGGCTCCCCTCGCCCGATGACACCATCCCCCTTGCGAAACAACTCACTGTATTTGACTGGATCTCGGGGATGCTGATTTCCCACCGGGGACTGAGCATTCAGGAATTCTCCAAAGCCAACAACTCCGCAGCAATCCAGCCAGCAAAGACGGAACGGAAGCCGTTAACACCCAACGGCACATCGAAATTAGAGTCTCCCTATAACCTCACAGCCACGTTGAAAATCTCATTCCGTTGCGACCAGGGATCGCTGAGGGGTGTCCTTAATTCCTTCAGTCAATCCCCCTATTTTCTTGTGATCGACTCCATTCAACTCCAGAACTCCGTCACCGACCCCCCCAGACGCGATTCTACACCTCAGCCCGCAGCACCCCCCTCGCAGGAAGGACAGTCTCCCGGGCAACGGATTCCGGTTATCGTGGGAAGGGAGCAGATTAATGTCATCCTCAGGGTCAGGATCCTGGAATTTTCCGAACAGCTTCAGAGGCGCCCCATCGCTGCGAGCACAACCAAGTAGCTGGATGATGAAATCGTTCCTCTCACGCCACTATCACCTCGTACTGCTAGGAAGCGCAGTCCTTGTGGCTTCAGTCACCACGGTCTTTCTCATCATGCAGTCGTCGCAGCTTGAAAACGCCCTGAATACCCGATCGGCGGCATCCCATGTTCCCCCGTATACCCCCGAAGCCTTCACCGAGACATCATCCGCCCTTGCCCTCATCGGTAAACCTCCCGAATGGAAACCCCGTGAAGACGGGGCATCGCCCTATGTTTCCCGCCCCTATGTGCTGAAGGACGCAAAACTCATCGATCCGGTGACCAGCAGCGAGCCCCTCTATCCACCCGTGCCCAACCAGTGGCTGATCGACCATCATCTTGATTACACGGACATGAACATCCTCTCCCGTGATCCCCTCCGCAAGGGATTCACTATCCTTGAGGAATTCGAGGCAGGCACCAATCCCAATGATCCGGCCCAATACCCCCCTCTCTGCGGAAAATTGAGCTATCAGGAAACAGGCATTAAAAAAAGTTCCTACCTTCTTGAGTTCCTGGGGGAGGAGGACGTTTCCGACGACTCAGGCAGTACGCAAAGGAAAATCCTGGTCAAACCATCCCTGCAATTGTCCAATCCCGCCAAGCATAACAAACCCGACGTTTCCACCCGGTATGTCCTGAAAGGTGAGACGATTCCCGGCGCTCCGTTTCTGAAGGTACTCGGCATCAATGAGAAAAAGAAAATCATCAACGAAACGGAATACGATGTCTCGGAACTGATGCTGCAAAACATCCTGACAGGTGAACAATACCCGCTGGTGAAAAAGAATGCTTTGCGTGAGTACAAAAAAACACCGATCGAGATGATCGAAAGCGTTCTTTTCAATTACCAACTCAGCGGAGGGCCTCTGGAAAGCTTTACCGTTGAGCGGGGAAAGCAATTCCAACTCGGAAACCTCGACAAAACCCACATGGAAACCTACAAACTCGTGGATATTTCCAAGGGGGCCATCCTACTGGAAAAAGATGGCAAAAGCTTTACCGTCAGACCGGCCTCCTCCCAGATTCAGAATACGTCCCCCACCCCCTGACACAGCCGAACCGATGCCGCAACACATCCATTTTTCCGGATATCCCCCGGTTCCATGCCGTGTCGGCATCCGATCTCTCCGCTGGCTTTGCCTGATCCTGTTCCTACAGCTTCCCGTTGACCTTGATGCACAGCAAAGCGGCGTGGTCGGAATGTCGGAACGTCAGATCCGCATCCTCCAGGAACGTAGCGAATGGGCCAAAAACCAGATCGCCAAGGCCCAGGAGGCACTCTCCTCCACCGCCCTCAACGGTCCTGATTACGAGTCTGCATTCGCCCTTTCCAAGAGTGCCTGCGATGCACTGCCCGAAGGGGGGCAATCAACCGAAGGCCTGCGGGCACTGGCGACGGAAACCTTTTCCAAGGCATCTCTGGGACTGGCAAGAATGAGGGTTGCCCAAGCCAGATTCGAAGATGCCGAGATCGTGGTGGCCACAGCCACGGAAAAACCTTACTCCTCGACTTACGCTCCGCTGATCGCCCTCAAAAAAGACCTTCAGACCCCCGGACGATTCAACCGCACGGAAACACCTGGATTCATCGCCAAGGTCGATGAGGTCAAGCAACTCCTCTCCGATGCGCAGGGATATGACGACTCCGGACGATTTGACGCGGCTTTCAAGGCTTACGAAAAGGTTCTCAACCTTGATCCCCAAAACACCGCGGCGCGCTTGGGCATGGAACAGGTCAACAAGCAGCGAACTGATTACGCCAAAACCGCCTACAATGAGCGGCGAGGAGAAATGCTGGAACAGGTTGCCAAGGCTTGGGAACTTCCCGTGCCAAAATTCGATACGGGTGCCCCGACCATCGTGGAACAGAGCCCGATCGAGGTAAAGAATACCGGGGCCATCAATCGCAAACTCCAGGAAATCCGCATCCCGAAGCTGAACCTGTCGGATGAAAGCGTCCGGGATGCGGTTGAGAAACTTCAAAAAATGTCCCGCACCCTCGATACCACGGAGTCTGATCTCGCCAAAAGAGGGGTGAACATCGTGCTCAAACTCGATCCCGCCAAGGAAGCTGTTGACGGAGGCACCAAGATCAATCTCTCACTAAATGATATCCCCCTCGGAGAGGCGCTGAAATATGTCGCCTCCGCAGCAAATCTCAAAGTAAAGATCGAGCCTTACGCCGTGGCGATTGTACCCCTCTCGGAGCCGACCGAGACCCTGCTTTCCAAGGAATACAAAGTGCCTCCCGGATTCATCACTTCCGGTTCCTCCACAGAAAACACCGCTGCCACGGCACCCGGAACAGCAGGCCTTCCCCAGACGACTGGAAAATTCGGAGCAAAGGAATTTCTTGAAGCCAGAGGGGTTACCTTTCCAGCAGGAGCTAGTGCCACCTATCTGGCCTCCAGTAGCAAATTGCTTGTCAAAAACACCCAACCCAATCTTGACCTGATCGATTCCCTCGTGGAGAGCTCCTCGGCGACCACGCCACCTCAGGTGGAAATCGAGGCACGCTTTCTCGAAGTCACGCAGAACAACCTTCAGGAGCTTGGATTCGACTGGCTCCTCGGGGCCTTTAACCTCGCGGGGGGAAGTGGAGTCTACGGTGGTGGTGGTACTGTGGGGAACCAGAAGGCCGCCAATGGCCCATGGCCTGTTACCGCCTCGGGAGGAGCCCCCGTTGGCAGCATCACCGGTGATGGCACGGGAAACCTGACGGCGGGTAATCGCTCAGGCTCTGCCGCAATTTCCGCCAATGCCTTGGACGGACTTCTCTTTGGGTCTCCTGTTGGGCCGGCGGCCGGCGTGCTTGCCTTGGCCGGCGTCTTCACCAATCCCCAGTTCCAAGTTGTTCTGCGTGCCATCAACCAGCAGAAAGGAGTCGACCTTGTTTCTGCTCCCAAGGTAACCGTCAACAATGGAACCAGCGCTAATATTGATATCGTAAGACGATTCCCATACCCTCGCGATTATTCTCCCCCACAACCCGTTCAAGCCGCCGTCGGTCAGGTTCAACCCGCCATTCCGGCAACTCCTACGACATTTCAATCCACTAATGTCGGTGTTCATCTTGATGTGACACCAACAGTGGGACCGGATAATATCGAATTAGAAATCCACCCCAAGATCTCTGAATTTCAGGGATTCGTAAATTACGGAACCCCGATCCAGACATCCATGCCCGTGTACCTCTTAAATAATGTAATTATTGGAACAAAACAAATTATTTTAACTCAAAATATTATCAATCAGCCTGTTTTCAGCGAGCGGAAAGTCGATACAATAGTGACCCTCTATGATGGGCAGACCGTAGTGCTGGGAGGGCTTTTGCGGGAAGATGTCCAGAAAGTCCAGGATAAGACTCCCATCTTGGGAGATATTCCTCTTGCCGGTGCTCTCTTCAGAAGTTCCGCCAATCAACGTATTAAGAGGAATCTCCTGATATTCGTCACAGTCAACCTCCTTGACCCGGCAGGACAACCTCTGATCAAGGCTGTGGAAAAAGACCAAGAGACCCTTGTTCCCGATGTCAAGGCGTTGACTTCCGAAGCAGTGCCGGGCGATCCCTCCACCGCCTCCAGCCACTCGCGGTAACACTCGCCATCCTCTCTTCAAGCATGATCCAGCGCCTCCTTGTCATAACAATATTCCTTTGGGCGGCACCTCTTCCGGTCAATAGCGCCCAATCAGCCGACGTGCAGTCTGTCAATCCTGCCCTGGTGGCTAACTCGGAGCGGACCGTCGTGCGGAGTCAGGAAAATCTTGCCAAAGCGCAATCCCTGATGAGGCAAGCGGCCACCTTTCGTTCGGAAAAAAACCTCAAACA
>Ga0208105_1000550_pt1 | contig 12271 bp, 14 predicted proteins | sample CryBogCBE16Jul07_FD_184574 | JGI IMG/M metagenome (GOLD analysis project Ga0208105, IMG submission 184574) | Freshwater microbial communities from Crystal Bog, Wisconsin, USA - CBE16Jul07 (SPAdes) | ecosystem: Environmental > Aquatic > Freshwater > Lake | place: Crystal Bog, Wisconsin, USA... | reverse complement strand
CCTGCTGTACCTAAAGCTGAAGAACCAAAAGCCGAAGCACCAAAGCCTGCTGTACCTAAAGCTGAAGAACCAAAAGCCGAAGCACCAAAGCCTGCTGTAGCAACCAGTGAAAAACCCAGTATTGAAGAGCACTTTAATAAAATTTCTTCAGCAATAACCCAACAAATGGATCAGTTTAAGAATATTGTTGGACCTAATGCTAAAACAACAGAAAGTTATACAGTAAACGGCAAGCCCGCTGATAAAGCCACATACGACAAATTCATGTCTGATCATCCAGACTTAACAAAAATACAAGAAAAGCTAACGCAACCCTATGCTGATTTAATGAAAATGATGCCAGAGTCCAATGCGTTATCTGGACCTACTAGCAATTTTAAATCAACACTAGACAACATACAATCAAAAATTCCTGCCCCGGAAGATAAAAAAGCAGAGCCAAAAACCGAAGCTCAGCCTAGAGACTCACAAGAGCAATTGCATTTAATGAGTCAACAGTTAACAAAATTAGATACTATTATCAACACATTGACTAAGTCTAACACCATTAACAACAAGATATTACAACGACAATCTTAATAGCTAAATATACAACTATGCCCACATCAGACGGAAAAAACAGTAGGAATGGATCCTGGAGAAAGTATTTCAAGGTCGCTAATACCAATCAATTAGGACAAATGAGTCCAATTTCTGGTAAAAACAATTTTGGATTACCAGGATATAATCGCGCGAACGCTGATTTTGATTCAGGATTAGCAAATGAATTTGCTTTCCGCAACTATGCTAGTCGTTTACCAGAGGTTTATTCAGGACATCCTAACAGGCTAGAACGTTATAACCAGTATGAAAACATGGATTGCGACAGTGAAGTCAATGCGTGTTTGGATATTATTGCTGAATTCAGCACACAAACCAATGAAGACAATGGTACTCCGTTCAATATAAATTTTGTAGGCAAACCCACTGATCACGAAGTAGAAATAATAAAAAAACAGCTACAGCAGTGGAGTAAACTGAATAAATTAGATCAACGCATATTTAAATTATTTCGCAATACCATAAAATACGGCGATCAGGTATTCGTGCGCGATCCGGAAACATATGAAATGTACTGGGTAGACATGATTAAAGTAGCACGTATTATTGTAAATGAAAGCGAAGGCAAACGTCCAGAACAGTATATTGTTCGCGATATAAACCCTAACTTCCAAAACATGTCTATGGCAGCAAAAACAACGTCAGATTACTATGTCAGTCGTTCAACAGGATCTGTCACCACAGGCAATAACTACAACTCACCAAATGGCGGAGGTGGAGGAGGTGGTTCCGGAAACAGTAGATTCACGCAAGCAATGAATGAAACTTGTTTAGATGCCAAGCATGTGGTCCATTTGAGCTTAAATGAAGGTTTAGATTATTTTTGGCCGTTTGGACAAAGCATTTTAGAAAATATTTTTAAAGTTTACAAGCAAAAAGAATTATTAGAAGATAGTGTTTTAATTTACCGTGTACAACGTGCCCCAGAACGCAGATTATTTAAAATTGACGTGGGAAATATGCCAAGTCACATGGCCATGGCTTTCGTAGAACGTGTTAAAAACGAAATGCATCAACGTCGTATACCCACTTATGCTGGCGGTGGGGCCAGTATGATGGATGCGAGTTATAACCCTCTTTCTGTAAATGAAGATTATTTCTTCCCACAAACCTCAGAAGGACGTGGATCTTCAGTGGAAGTATTGCCTGGTGGTCAAAATCTAGGTGAAATTGATGATTTAAAGTATTTTAATAACAAAATGGCACGTGGATTACGTGTACCTAGCAGTTATTTACCAACCGGACCGGACGATAGCTCACAACCAATGAGCGATGGTCGAGTTGGTACTGCTTTGATACAAGAATTTAGATTTAACAAATACTGTGAACGTTTGCAAAAGCTGATTATGCAAAAGTTAGATGATGAATTTAAAATGTTCATGAAGTGGAGAGGATTTAATTTAGATGATGGATTATTCAATTTACAATTATGTGAACCGCAAAACTTCGCCAGTTATAGACAAAGTGAATTAGACACCGCAAGAATCAGCAATTTCTCATCAGTTGAACCGTTGCCTTACATGAGCAAGCGTTTTTTACTTAAACGTTATTTGGGATTAACCGAAGAAGAAATTGTAGAAAATGAAACATTGTGGAGAGAAGAACGCGATGTAAGTGACCAATTACAAGCTCAAGGACAAGATTTGCGCAATGTCGGTGTCACTCCTGCTGGTATGGATGCTGATTTAAGCACAGGCGATGAATTAGCAGGTAGCGAACTAGGTGCAGCAGAACCAGACGCAGGTGGCGGTGCTGAACCAGCGGCGGCTCCGGAAGGACCAGCGGGTGCGGCACCAGGTGGCTTATAATTTTTAAATTTGAATAAATAATACACAATGATTTTAAACGAACTCTATGATAAAACACCAGAAGCGTATCAAAACCCTGCTGATGATAATTCACAACCACAAATGGGTGAATTACGTAAAAGTCGTTTGACTTTAGCACAGATACACAAGTTGAGATTAATGAATGATCAGCGTCAAGTTGAATCAGAAGCAAAATTAAAATACATTAAAATGCAATATGCTCCACCTCCTGAACCTGCAATGTAATAAAAATTACATAAAAAACTCTTAAAAACCAGCTTAATCGGCTGGTTTTTCATTTATTTTGTAAATATTATACCGAGCCATTATCTTAAGGAGAAATTTTAATGACACAGAAAACCAAATTTGAATCGTTGATAGAATATGTCATCAACGATGACGAACAAAAAGCACGTGAACTTTTTCATAACATCGTTGTGGAAAAAAGTCGCGAAATTTATGAATCACTCATGAATGAAGAAGAGCAAGAAGAAGAGTCAATCGAAGAAGACGAAGAGCAAGAAGAAGAATCCGTAGAAGAAGGATTCGGCGGTAGTTCCGGTAGCTCTAGCGAAGATCTTATGCATGAAGTTGACAGCGAAGAATCTGGCGTAAGTGAAGATGAAGAAGAAAGCTTCGGCGACGAAGGCGAAGAGGAAGGCGAAGAGGAAGGCGAAGAAGAAGAAAGCTTCGGAGACGAAGGCGAAGAAGGCGGCGATTTCGGAGACGAAGGTAATGAAGTTGAACACGACATTGAAGACCGCGTTATTGATCTCGAAGACAAACTTGATGAATTAATGGCTGAATTCGAAGCTTTAATGGGCGACGAAGGCGGTGAAGAAATGGCGGGCGACGAAATGGGCGAGCCAGGTGGTGATGCGTTTACTGATGATGATACCAGCGAATTCCCCGATGAAGGTATGCCAATGAGCGAGAATGTTAGCTTGGACAAAGTAACAGCTCCTACACACGGTGACAACGGAGCCAATCCAAAAAGCCCAACACGCTTTAACAGCGGTGCTCAAGGCATGTATGGTAAGCCAGTAAGAAATGTAGCCAGCGAAGCTAATCCAGACGGAACTGGTTCTTATAAAAAGCCTAGCAATGAGTATAGCAAAGGTGAAGGCAGTTTACCATCAGCTGGAAAATTTAAAAATGTTCCCGCTAAAGGTACAAGTGCTAGCAAATTAGAAGGAACTCCAAAACCTGTGACCGCACAAGCCAGCGGTGTAAACACAAAGAGTCCTTTGCCAAAGGCATAAAAAGAAGATATGGCTCGAAATACATATCTCCGAGAGCAGTTAAGCTTTACTCAGGCAAAGGTTGAACTTTTGTCCGAGGAAGCTGCCGACGGATCAGGAAAAAGCCTTTACATGAAGGGTATTTGTATTGAAGGCGGAGTGCGCAATGCAAATGAAAGAGTTTATCCAGTACATGAAATTGCCAAAGCCGTTGAAACCATCAACGAACAGCTTAAAGGCGGACATAGTGTACTAGGTGAAGTTGATCACCCTGACGATTTAAAAATTAACCTAGACCGCGTAAGCCACTTGATTGAACACATGTGGATGGAAGGCAATTGCGGATATGGTAAATTGAAGATATTACCTACGCCAATGGGACAGCTGGTTAAAACCATGTTAGATTCCGGTGTAAAATTAGGTGTTAGCAGTCGTGGATCAGGAAACGTCAACGACAGCAACGGACATGTCAGTGATTTCGAAATAGTAACAGTAGATGTTGTGGCTCAACCATCAGCCCCAAATGCTTACCCAAAAGCCATTTATGAAGGACTTTTAAACATGAAACACGGACATAAATTGTTTGACATAGCCAAAGAAGCTAGTCAAGACAATAGAGTACAGAGGCATTTAAAAACGGAAGTAATGAAGTTGATAAATGATCTCAAGATTAAAGGGAATTAAAATGCTAGACTCACTAAAAACGTTAGTAGATAGCGAACTGATCAACGAGGAAACTCGTCAAGAGATCAATGAAGCTTGGGAAACCAAGTTAATTGAAGCTCGCGAACAGGCTCGCGCCGAACTCCGCGAAGAGTTTGCTCAACGATATGAGCATGACAAAACAGTGATGGTAGAAGCCCTAGATCGTATGGTTACAGAAAGTATCACACAAGAAATTCAATTGATTCAAGCTGAAAAGCAAGCATTGGCTGAAGATCGTGTTAAGTTCCAACGCAAGATTAAAGAAGACGCCAAAAAGTTTAACAATTTTTTAGTAGCTAAACTTGCCGAAGAATTAGGTGATTTACGTAAAGACAGAAGAGCACACAACGAAAGCGTTAAGAAATTAGAAGGTTTTGTTGTAAATGCTTTAGCTCGTGAAATTCAAGAATTTGCTAAAGATAAACGTGATGTCGTTGAAACAAAAGTCCGCTTAGTTGCTGACGCACGTAGCAAACTTGAGTCATTGAAAACTAGATTTGTAAAAGAATCTGCCGCTAAAATGACCGAGGCTGTTAGCCATCATCTCAAGGTGGAATTAAGTCAATTAAAAGAAGACATTAAAGTTGCTCGCGAGAATAACTTTGGTCGTAGAATTTTTGAAGCATATAGTGCGGAATTTGGTGCCACTCACTTAAATGAAAAAGCCGAAGTTCGTAAACTAAAAGAATCAATTGCTCACAAAAATACTAAATTGGCAGAAGCCATTAAATTCACTAAGAAAGCAAAAGTCTTAGTTGAATCCAAGGAACGTGAAATACGTATAATCAAAGAATCCAATCAGCGTACCAAGCTAATGGATGATTTGTTAAGTCCTTTAAACGAGGAAAAACAAGAGATTATGCGTAGTTTACTTGAAAGCGTACAAACTACAAGATTGAAAAACGCTTTTGAAAAGTATCTTCCAGCAGTTTTAGAAAATCGTTCAGTAAAAGCTAAACCAGCAATTACCGAAACATTAACTGAAGCAACTGGTGATAAGTCTGTCCGTAGCCAAGAGCAAAATGACGAAGCCGAAAGCAACGTTATTGACTTAAAGCGATTGGCAGGAATTTAAAATAAAAAAAGGAAACAGAAATGTCACAAGATTTATTAGAAAGCCGTTGGGGACAAACTAAAGATGCTCTCCTAGAAGGCCTAAGCGGTGGTAAGCGCACATCAATGAGCGTTATCCTCGAAAACACACGTAAGTATTTAAAAGAGAATGCCACAACTGGTGCTACTGGAGCAGGTAACATTGCTACATTGAACCGTGTTATTCTTCCAGTGATTCGTCGTGTAATGCCAACAGTTATCGCTAACGAGTTGGTAGGTGTACAACCAATGACCGGACCTGTAAGTCAGATCCACACATTGCGTGTACGTTATGCTCAAAGCTTAACAGACAATTCATTGGCCGCAACTAACGTTACAGCCGGTGAAGAAGCATTAAGCCCATTCAAGATTGCTACAGCTTATTCTACATTGCCCCAAGCTACAAGTACTGCTAGTGGTTACACTGGCAATAACACAAGCACAATGGAAGGTACTGGCGGTAAGCAAATCAGTATCCAAATCTTGAAACAAGCTGTTGAAGCTAAGACACGTAAGTTACAAGCACGTTGGACATTTGAATCAGCACAAGACGCACAAGCTATGCATGGTATTGACGTTGAAGCAGAAATTATGGCTGCTTTGGCTCAAGAAATCACAGCTGAAATTGACCAAGAAATTCTCTTGTCATTGAGCTCATTGGCTGCTACAGAGTACACATACAACCAAGCTACTGTATCAGGTACAGCTACATTCGTTGGTGATGAGCACGCCGCTTTGGCAGTGTTGATTAACCGCGTTGCTAACTTGATTGCACAGCGCACACGTCGCGGTGCTGGTAATTGGGCCGTTGTTAGCTCTGCTGCCTTAACAGTATTGCAATCTGCTACTACTAGCGCATTTGCTCGTACAACAGAAGGTACTTTCGAAGCTCCTACAAACACCAAGTTTGTTGGTACGTTGAATGGTAGTTTGCGTGTATTCGTAAACAGCTATGCTCCTGATACACAACCTGTATTGGTTGGATATAAAGGTTCTAGTGAAGCAGACGCTGCCGCTTTCTATTGCCCATATATTCCGTTGATGAGCAGTGGTGTTGTTTTAGATCCATCAACATTCGAACCAGTAGTTTCTTTCATGACAAGATATGGGTTCGTCGAATTGACCAATACTGCCAGTTCGTTCGGCAATGCGGCCGATTATGTCGGTGAGATAGCGGTGCAAAATTTGAGCTTTTCCTGATCGAAAAACTTATTTTCTCAAGGGATGGGAAGAACAAAAAGACACTTTCGGGTGTCTTTTTTGTCGACTTAAGTTTTTAATATTAATACGGCATTACCACAATCCCAATAACGTCTATACCCAGCAGTAAACATATTAATAGATTCAGATAATGATGGATCAAACGTAGGAAGCCAAGATTTTAAATTATTTTTTTGACATTTATATCTTGATATAGGAATATTACCATCAGTCCAAAAATAACCTGGACCAGTATCTTTTATTTTAGTAAAGCCAGCCTTGATATAACTATTACCTCTAGACTTACTTAAATCACAATAGCTAACTATTGTTGAGTTAGAGTACAATAGTTTAATCTTACTGACTAATTTACTTACACCGCCTACTATAGTATAATTTAGTTTAGTACACATTCTCAGTACTTCGTAATCAGCGTCTTTTTTGAATCTAGATTTACCTAACGACATCAACATAACTAATTCATTATTATAGTATAGCCCAACACAACTAGTCGATGGAATAGCTCCTTGAAGATGATTGGCATTTAAAAAATTTTTTTCTGTGGTTTTGTCAACTGATTGTACTTGACATTTGCGCGCCGCTATTTTTTGACTAAACCCAAGTCTAGCATTTAACATTGATTTAATAATGTCATTTTTATTATTCCATTCATAGTCAGTTATATGAAGAAGACTTACATTTTGTTCGGCTGCTGATTTTGTTTTGTTGCTATGTTTTAATCTGTCTTCTTTTTTTCCTTTACTAGGATGATGACTGTGCCATCTCAGGCCATTAACTTCTATGCCTATATTAGCCGACGATATGTAAATATCAATTTCTTTTGGTTTAATTATTGTTCTATCAGAATCTACAACAGCTAACCCTAAACTTTTAACATAATTAGAAATTTTAATTTCAGTTAATGATCTTAAACTAGTTGGTCTAATTGTAAATCCAAATCGATTACAGTAATCGCCTACGGTGCTATAATATACATCTAACTCATCAGCAATTTCACTAAGTGATCGTTTTTTTGTATTATATTCGGTATTAAGCCAATCATAATCTGTTAATTTTTCATGTGTAATTAATGGTATTTTTGGTTTTGTCCAAATATATTGTATGTCTTCCCGTTGTGAGTTAAATTCACACCCATATTTTTCTAACATTGTTTTTGCTCTAGTATTGTTAATAGCATCGTTTTCTTCTTTTGTGTAATTTTGTTTAGTAGCAGATACATTATTTGAAATATTTTCTTTGGTACAAGGACATATAGCCGCCGGTCCGCAACCAACAAACCCATCATTAAATCTATTGAGTTTTTTGGTTTTTCCGTGTTTACATAAATCAGTAACTTGATATATGGCACTATACATCATCGTTGGAAAATGTGTATGTTTTATTAAAGCATTATCGTTAACCCATTGTAATAGTATTGGATCTTTTTTGATTAACTTACTGTAATGTTTTGGATGATTTTTCACCAGTTCTAATAGTTTATTTTTCATGTTGATGTATTTGCCTTTTAATACATTATATATTGAAATCAAATATCTGTCAACAGTTAACTTCAACCAAAATAATTGACTGTAAAATCAATAACTGCTACAGTTAAATATTAATAACTACTCTGGCACTATTATGGCTAAATCGCATTATTTAAACTTTAATGAGTACGCTCAAAACGATCACAACTACCTTATACGAGCTCTTAAAAGCGAGCTACACAAAGCGCAAGCAAAAATAGAATTTCGCGATGGAACTACTTATCACGTTACTAAATCTGGTAGCCGTTACTGGGAAAAGAATGGAAGAACTCATAATGAAAATGGACCAGCGGCAGATTATGGACATGGTAGATGGTACAGTTTATTTGGTGTTACGTTTCAAGAAGATGAATTTCCAATAGCAGTAAATAGGTTAAATTTTTTGCGACTACAAACAAATAACGAATTAGAACCGCTTGTAGAGGAAATAGGCAAAAATATGAGTTACGAAAAGCGACAAGATTTATGGAAAAGCATATTACAGGGAAATACAGATTCTACAGTAATGATTGGCTCTCTAAAAAAGTTATCGGCCCAATACAAAAAACTTACAAAAATGGGCGATAAGTTTATCCAAGACTTTTCTTAATACGCTTCTTGTTGGCACGGTGACAACTGTAAAAATAAATATTAACAAATTAAATAACACAAAGGAACAGTTATGAATAAAGAAGACATAGCAAATTTTTGGGAACAAAAACTCAAGAAGCACAATGAAAAATTACGTAATCGCGGAATTGTAGTTGACGAAGATTTGTCAAATAAACCATTAGCTGAAACAACTCAAGAATATAACGAATCAATGCGAAAACTAAATGAGGAATTTAAAAATGCTAATACGCGAAATAGAAAATTCCAATAACAACACTAACAAAGTTGATCAATTATTATTAATGATTTGTATTAAGTATGGATTTCAACTTTCAGAAATTACAAGTGAACCTGATCAAATTGTCAAACAAATTAAAAACGGTGAGCGTACTCAGCAAAATGGAAAACAATTGTTATTAAGCAAAACTAAACTAATTACTGCTATTTTTTCTAATACTAAAATGTGGAACGAATTAAGTTCAACAGCAGATGAAATGAACACCGCAAATGCCGCATGGGATCGTCTCGAACAAATTGAAAATAATATATTAGATTTAATTGATACGCTGTAGTTGGCACGGCGACAACTGTAAAAATAAATATTAACAAATTAAATAACGCGAAGGAACACAAGTGAAAAATGACAAATTAAAAGAATTTACCCAAACTACTAACACTACTAACACTACTACAAGTAAACAAAAGATATTTGCTGATATTGTACAGTTAACAGAATATGTTAAGAAAATAAACCAACAACTACGAGTAAAGTTAAAAAATCGCAATGAAAATTCGTGAAATAACGCTGTAAATATTGATACCAGTTGTAATCTAGTATGTTATTTTACTCGCCAGTGATAGCATAAATATAATAAATACATTATTATACAAGGACTCATTATGGCATCAGCAACACTAGGACCAGGAATTACAGTAGGACCAGGCATTAAAATGACCGCTGGCACGGCTTATGTTGCCAGCGGATTAGAGGTATACTACGATATTGCCAATCCCACAAGTTATAGTGGTAGTGGTGCCACAATAACTGATTTATCAGGAAAAAACAATACAGGAACGATATTATTTGGTAAAAGTGCCCCATCAGTTTTGCCCACTTATTCTTCCAGCAACGGCGGGTATTTAACATTTAACTCTACGGGCAACACACAGTTTATTTCCATTAGCAACACTACTAGTTACAGTACATACACGTTGAGTTTTTGGGTTTACATGCTGTCGTATTCTCCCTCAGGCAACATCAATACGTTTTTTGAAACAGGTAATGATAATTCTACATTTTATCAACAAACGCAATCAAACGGAAATCATTTATTAGCCTCTTGGAATGGCAGTAGCAGTGCTTTTGGTAATCCAATTACCACAAACACTTGGTATAATCTTGTGGTTACTGTAAATCCTTCAGGCTTGACGAGATATGTAAATGGCAGTGTAGATGTTAATCTAGCTGGATATGTAGCAAATATACAACCAGGGCCTGCTAGCGGAACAGATTTTACTGGTCATTATATTTTAATGGCAGGATTTCCAATGACTTACACACCAGGAAATTACGAAACGCGAGTCATAAATGGTAATTTCGCACAATTTATGTTGTATAATCGCGCATTGACTTCTGCTGAAGTATTGACCAACTTTAACAGTTTCCGTGGTAGATACGGTGTATAAATAAATTAACATAGAGAAAATAACATGGCATTACAAATAGGATCAGGAATTAGTATAGGAAGTGGCATTGCTGTAATTAACTCAACATTGCCCGTAGTATCACAAGGGTTGAATTTAAACTATGACCTCAGCGTTGGAAATATCGCCACCTCGTTCGCGGCCAATATATTACCTGATTCAAGTGTATCAAATATCTCAGCAAATATACAACCTGGTACTAGTATTTCTTATACATCAGCCAATGCATCTGCGTCAACACCAGGATTTCTTCACTTCCCAAACGCGGCATCTTCGGGTAATTTTGCCGAAACTTCTCAAGCCCCAAGTGATGTACACTATCACGGTAGCATGGGAATTTGGTTTAGAATACCGTCAACTTTTACTGGCACTAACAAGCTAGCAGGTTTAGAAAATAATAATAATTTTTCAACACCTGCCTCTAATTACGATAAAACTACGTTTTTAACAGGTGGCGGCAATATTTCTTCCGGTTTTTATAGCGGTGGCCCTCAATTGGTCACTATATCAAATAATAATTACAATGATAACAAATGGCATTATGCCGTAGCAACTTGGCAAGCAGGGGCGAATTATACTTTGTATGTTGACGGAGTAACTCAATCGTCTATTTCATATAGTGTTGCTCAAGTATCAGCATTCACTCCGGCGTATTGGCGTGTTGGTGGATATAGATTAGCTGGTTGGGGCCAGGCAGACACTAACTTCACTGGAGATATAGCCATGTTCCAAACGTACAACCGTGCGCTGACACAGTATGAAGTGTATCAAAATTTCACAGCGTCCAGAAACATATTCGGCGTTTAATTAATTTAATTTATAAAGAAGAACTAACATGTCATTACAAATAGGATCAGGAATAACAATCGAATCAGGTATATCAGTAGTACCTCAACCAACAGTATATGTTTCACAAGGACTACAGCTTTACTTGGACGCAGGACTTACTTCAAGTTATCCTGGAGCAGGCCCAACTTGGTTTGACCTAAGCGGTAATGGCAACAATTTAACTTTTGCTAGCCCCGGACCACCTGCTCCTATATACAACACTGCCAACGGCGGGTATTTTGACATGACTAATTCAGGAGGGTGGGGGTGGCAAAATTATGCGACTACTAATATGCCAAACTCTGCCGGATCTCCTTTTTGTTTATCTGCTTGGGTAAGACCAAATATTTATTGGTCTAATACTTCTAGTGCCGGAGATGAAAATAGAATATTTAGCATAGGAGGCAGTGGTTTTGGGAGTGCTCCTGGGTCAAACACTGGTATCAATCGTTTATCAACATATTATAGTCCAAGTCGTCCGCAGCCTTTCTTAGCTATAAATTGGGACAATGTAAGTACTTTTTATGGATACCCTACTCAACCTGCCGCAGGATGGAGTAGTTGGGTACACCTTGCTTCAAACTATGACGGCACTACTAGATCCTTATGGGTCAACGGAGTTATGGTTAAATCTGACCTTCCAGCTAGCTCGGTTTATCCTGCGACCAAGAGATCGATTACATTATGTAATTCTAACAGTACCTTTCGAGATTATATATCAGTAGCAATGGTTTACAATCGTGGGTTAACGTCTACTGAGATACTACAAAACTTTACTGCCTTTCGCAGTAGATACGGTGTATAATTAAATTAACATAGAAAGAAAATAACATGGCATTAACAAAACCAAAAACAACACACAGTTTAAGAAAGCAACACAATACAATCCAATAAAGAACACCGCGAACCCACTGCAGACAAAAGAACAGACCAGTAGGTAACAATACTACCAGCC
>Ga0208105_1000544_pt1 | contig 12420 bp, 12 predicted proteins | sample CryBogCBE16Jul07_FD_184574 | JGI IMG/M metagenome (GOLD analysis project Ga0208105, IMG submission 184574) | Freshwater microbial communities from Crystal Bog, Wisconsin, USA - CBE16Jul07 (SPAdes) | ecosystem: Environmental > Aquatic > Freshwater > Lake | place: Crystal Bog, Wisconsin, USA... | reverse complement strand
TAATTTTTCCCCAGTATAAAAATACTAGGGTAGGGGTATCAAAATCATAAAATCCGTTTTCCCTGGCTCGCTCTCACATTCAATAACACCAGAGTGTTGTTGAATGAATGTTTGTGCCAGATTCAGTCCCAAACCCGACCCACCATCTCTACCAGAAACAAGGGGGTAGAAAAGTCTGTCTTTAATCGACTCTGGTATACCAGGACCGTTATCTATCACATGCAATTCCAATGCCAATCGATTCACTTGCTTGCCAAATGTGACCTGTCTGGCAATCCTACTTCTCAAAATAATTTTGCCGAGTCCTTGGGCAATTTGAATATGAAGGGCTTGAGCAGCGTTATGAACTAAATTAAGCACCGCTTGGATTAACTGCTCCATATCGCCCATGAATTCAGGAATAGATGTGTCATAGTCCCTGACCACCTGCAGCCCTTTGGGGAACTCAGCCAAAATCAAGGAGCGTACCCGCTCACATACTTCATGAATGTTGACTGGGGCAGTAATATGAGGTTTGCGGTGCGGGGCAAGTAGGCGATCAACAAGTGCTTGCAGCCTATCAGCCTCTCTGATAATGACTTGTGTGTACTCATTTAACTCCCTTGAGTCAATCTCCATTTCTAGGAGCTGAGCTGCGCCTCTAATTCCGCCCAATGGATTTTTGATTTCATGTGCAAGATTACGAATCAACTCTTTATTGGCTTGGGCTTGGTCAAGAATTCTTTCTTCTTTCTCAATTTTGTTTTGCTTATCCAGGGGTAAGAGTTCAATCAAGATCTCATTGGTTTTGTCAACAGGCACCAAAATGACATGAACGGGAACATCATCTTTTGCAAAAAGTTTGACGTTAGCGTCAAACCTAAAGGCTGCGAACTCTTTTCCCAGAGCTCCTCTCAATGCGTTTTCAAAAAATGCCTTCTCAACAAACAAATCTAAAATTGAAGAACCTTCAATTATTCTTCGTGGAACCTCCATAACGTCTTCAAAGGCGGAGTTTGCGTATATCACTCGCCCGTTTTGATCTGCAACCAGAACCAATGTGGCAAGAAGATCATAAGAAATAAAGCGCGAATCGTTATTCAAAAGATTTAAACCCTTTTTTGACAAAGCATAAATTAACTTTTAGTGAAGTTTAGAAATTTCACGATCAAGACCTAATAAGTCAGCAGAAATACGAGCATTTTCTTGATTTATTTTTTTCAGCTCTTCGGCTTCAAATTTACCGCTTTTGGTTTGCTCTATCAAAACATTCCTGCGTTCAATTAGACGTCCCTGCTCGCTCATTAATATCTGCCTTGACTGCTCATCCCGCTCAGCCTTTGATAAAACTGTACTCTGTCCAAGAAAAGGTATTGACTCTGCATTTTTGGAACCAGTGTCAACCTTCCCACCTGATATAACTATACGACTAGTCGCATTAGGTGAATTGGGCGCACTAAGAATGACAGTCGGTGTAGTAACCTCAATGAGTTGGCAACTCGATTTATCATAAACCCCCTGCTCAGAAGTCGGGATTTGATTAGTAATAAGTTGTCCACACTTCCATAATTGATTCTGATTTTGCGCAATGACGATTTTTACCCAACATCCAAGCAAAATAAAAACAACTGAAAATAAAGAATTAATACGAAGCATTTAACGACTAGGAGTGTGAGTATCTTCAATCGAAAAAAAAGGACGGCAAGGCCGTCCTTTTTGACCTGCAGTACTCAGCTTACAGTGAGTAATACATATCGAACTCAACGGGGTGAGTAGCCATACGGAAGCGAGTCACTTCTTGCATCTTAAGATCGATGTAAGCATCGATCATAGAGTCAGAGAATACTCCGCCCTTAGTTAAGAAGGCACGGTCTTTATTGAGTTCATCTAGTGCTTGGTCAAGACTGTGACAAACTGTTGGGATTAAAGCATCTTCCTCTGGAGGTAGATGGTACAAATCTTTAGTTGCAGCCTCACCCGGATGAATCTTGTTCTCTATGCCGTCTAAACCAGCCATCATTAATGCGGAGAAGCATAAGTAAGGGTTGGCCATAGGATCAGGGAAACGTGTCTCAATACGACGTGCCTTATCACTATTAACATAAGGAATACGGATAGAGGCAGAGCGGTTACGGCTTGAGTAAGCAAGCTTAACTGGAGCCTCAAACCCTGGTACCAAACGCTTGTAGCTGTTTGTGGTTGGATTTGTAATAGCATTCAAAGCACGAGCGTGTTTGATAATACCGCCAATGTACCAAAGCGCAACGTCGCTGAGACCAGCATATCCAGAACCTGCAAACAGATTTTTGCCGTCTTTCCAAATGGATTGATGTACGTGCATTCCTGAACCATTATCGCCAACCAATGGCTTTGGCATAAATGTAGCGGTTTTGCCGTAAGCATTTGCAACGTTCCAAACCACATATTTAAGCTTTTGCGTCCAATCAGCTCTTTCTACGAGAGTAGAGAATTTGGTACCTATCTCATTTTGACCAGCACCGGCAACTTCATGATGGAAAACCTCAACAGGAATGCCCATCTCTTCAAGGAGTAAGCACATTTCTGCACGCATATCCTGGGTGCTATCTACTGGGGGCACGGGGAAATAGCCACCTTTGACAGTGGGACGATGTCCACGATTGCCACCTTCCAATTTCTCACCCGTATTCCAGGGGGCTTCATATTCGTCAATTTTGAAGAATGCACCGGACATTTCGTTTGACCAGCGGACATCATCAAAGATAAAAAACTCAGGCTCTGGACCAAAGTAAGCGGTGTCTCCAAGACCAGAAGACTTCAGGTAAGCTTCTGCGCGTCCAGCAATAGACCTTGGATCACGATCATAGGGCTTACGCTCAAAGGGCTCATATACATCGCAAGACAAAGCGATTGTTGGCTCTTGGAAGAACGGATCTAGGAATGCGGATTTCGCATCGGGCATAAGCAACATGTCAGACGCCTCGATACCCTTCCAACCAGCAATTGATGATCCATCAAAAGCGTGACCCTCTGTAAATTTTTCTTCATTGAAAGCAGAAATCGGTACTGATACGTGCTGCTCTTTGCCCCTTGTATCCGTAAATCTAAAGTCAACAAATTTAACTTCATTATCCTTGGCTAGTTTCATTACATCTGCCACAGTTTTGACCATCTGAGTATCTCCTATTGGGGAAAAGTTATTGAAATCTTAAGTGTAGTTATTAGCAGTATCTATGCCATTCAGCACAGGCAAGCTTCTCTATCAAACCCACACATTGTGCACCTACTATGGCCATAATTTACAGGTCAAGCAAGTTGTAAAAAAGAAATTGAACCACAAAATTGAAATTAATAGTACTTATTAACTCATTTACGAAGTGCACCATAAAAACGCATCATATTTATCGCACCATTTCAGGTCCTATTTTTGCACCAAAATGAATCATATCTTGTTTTAAAGCCCGATAGGCCTCCTCAACAAGAGGCTTCAGTCCTTTAACACCTAGCTCAATATGCTTACCGTGTACGGGATGATCCACGCTAGGCAAACTAAAAACCTTAATCGTTGGAAACTTTGATTCTAGAGCTTGCATGAATGGGGTCAGCGCTGCCTCCATGGAGCCATAAAGGATCATTGAGAGCTCTGTCGTTTTGATATGTTGATGGTATGAAGCGTAATCAACATCCAATAGAGTTTCAATCATAGGCCAAGCCATCACTGGGAAACCAGGTACAAAGTGTACAGTGCCTACTTTGCCAACACAAGTGAACCCAGGTATCTTGTTGTAGGGATTGTTAATCAGCTTCGCTCCAACTGGAAATACTCCCATGTTTAGTCGATGAACATTGTCTGGGTGATCAGCCACATACGGAGTCCCTGCTTCCTTTGCCAAATCTTTCATCCGTTGCCTGATCAAATTTTCTGCGTCTGGGTGAAGTTCTAATTCACACTGAAGGGCCTTTGCTGCACATTGCCTAGTGTGATCATCAGGGGTTGCTCCGATACCGCCACATGAGAAATAAACCCCTGGCGTATTAAAAGCCATTTCTAAAACTTTTGTAATCCGCTCAGGAGAGTCCCCTACTATTTGAGCACTAGACAAAGATAACCCTCTTTCGTTTAAAAGCTCAATGACTTTTGTCATGTGCTTATCTACACGCTTTCCAGACAAGATTTCATCACCCACAATAATCAATCCAAATGCAGGAGGGGTCAAGTCTTTTGATGAATCAGAATTTTTTTGCATATGTGTAAAACGGAGGTTATGTGAAGCGGGTTCTAAATTGAACGCAAGTGATTTTTAAGTTCTTCCTCACTTAATTTTAATAATTTAACCGCCTGCTCTGGATTGATCAATCCCATGTTTAACATAGAAGTTATCAATGTATTTTTATCAGCGATATGGGATTTGTCATCGGCCGTTTCACCAAAGAGCAAAACCATTAAGGTTTTGCCAACGATATTCATCAATACTCCAAACAGTACCAACCCAAGCAACATGGTGACTGCAGCAATGATTCTTCCCCAAAAGGTTACGGGGAACATATCACCGTAGCCAGTCGTAGTCAAAGTCACCATACACCACCACATCGTTGCAGGTATGGATGTAAAAAACCGCTTATCCTCAGGTATGGGATTGTGGCTCATTGGATCTAACGGAACAAATTTTGATTGCTCAGCAGGAGCACCTTCAGGTAAAGGCTCGAGTTTGAGTTTGGCATCCAGTTCGCTTTGGCCAATCTCCAAAGCTTCTGGAGAATACAGCCCTCCTTCAACAAAAAACATAAGGCTGCTTGAAATCATCAAAACAGAAAATAAGGCGATAAAGTAAATTCTAAGATTGGTAACTATTGGGTTGGCGGATTTGACTTTGTTGGTCAATTCTTTCAAGGCTGATTTGGCCATTTTCAGAACTCGTAACACTCTAACAATCCTGAGTAACCTGAATACTTTTGCACCCTGGAGCATCCCTAGATCTAAGAGCTGTAGTATGGTCGGTAGTATAGAAATTAGGTCCACCAAGCCCCAAAAACTAAATATATATTTGATACGGTTTTGTGCATATGTCACATTTCCAGCGTAGTCCAATATAAAGAATATAACTGCAATATATTCAACGATATGGAAAATAGATAAATACTCAGTACCGTAGGGCTCAACGGTCTCAAGAGCCATTGAAATACAAGAAACATAAATCCAAAAATTAATAACTGCAGCCCAGCGTTTGAAAGCGTTGCTCGTTGGGTCTGTAAATATGGATTCAGTAAGCCCTATATTTTGGGCAGACGGCGTCACCTGAGTGTTCATCCTAGCTCCTATTTTTGGTTTGTATTAAAAAGAGCTATGATAAACCAGTGTCAGATTAGCGAAAGTAAAGCTTCAATTTTTTTCGTATTCTGTTCAAAACTTCATACACTTGCGGAATAAAGAAAAATAGAGCCTCTCTTGAAGACCCTATTTTAAGTAATTATTTTTTTAATTTAATTTAGCAGCGCCAAATTTACAAACGGCCTCGTCCTGCCCACCCGTTCCTCCAGAACAACCTATGCCGCCCACAATTTTTCCATCTACTATGAGTGGAATACCGCCTCTTGAAGCAATAACGTCATCTAAAGTGGCAATGTAAGCGAATTTTTGAATAGCGTCTTCCAAAAGTTTAGATTCACGGCGAAATTTAACTGCTGTTCTTGCCTTATGCTCAGCAATTTGAATTGAAGCCAGTTGAGCGCCATCCATCCTTTGGAATGCAACTAAATTGCCCCCTGAGTCCACAACAGCTACATTCATCTTCCAATTTCGTCTTTTTGCCTCACCAACGACAGCACCAATTAGACTCTCGGCTTTATCCAAGCTAATTGGTGCTCCATAAGGAATATCAAACGGCATGACGTCAACAACAACATCCATGGGATTCGCTGTTTGCGCAGAGGTGAAGCTTGAAATTGCAGCACCTGCTACGACCAGTAAGGCTCTAAACATAGTTAATTTCATCGATTTGTCTCCATCAATATTTTTTTAAGTTGAGTTTTTTGTATGATTGACATTTTTTTAAAAAAATGTCGAAAACAAGGTAATTTTGCACCTAACTATACCTCTTCAGCACCGAAGTAACCCTTAACTTTAGGCTCAAGGAGAGGAAAATCCCATGAATTTTTATTTGCAAAATGCAGAGGTACCTCTGATAAAAAATGATTTTTTCGAACTTAAATCTAAGTTACCATAGATTTAGACTCAAGCTTTAGTACCCACCGGTCGATACTTAGAGGTGCGTTTCTATTTTTTTGAAAAAACATCCCTTAACTTTTGATATTAGTTATGAAAAAAATTATCTTTTTATTATTATTTCTTAGTCAAGTTGCTATTGCACAAAACAAAGACAATGTATTTCAAACCATAAGATTCAAAGGTCTAAATAAGGTCGATCTAATTTTAGAGGTCGATGAAGACGCAAAGACTTGTGGCTTAAATAAGTCAGAATTACTTAAATCTGTTAACTCTCTCCTCAATCAATCGAGGTTGATAAAAGTTGATTCTGAATCTGATGACTATATAGCTTTAAACATTACAACCTTGCCAACCTCATATGAGGAGGGTCAAATACCCCCTTGCTTTTTTGTATCTCAAATTGAGCTTAATAGATTAATCAATTTCAAGGATAAAAAAATATATGCATCGCTTTGGGAAAGTACTCTTCTCAATTACACCGGTTCAAGCGAGTTAGCAACACCAGGAGCTTTGCCAAAAAAGGAAATTAAAGAGAGATTACTCAGCAACGAAAAATTAATTGAATCAGTGCTACAAAAACTTGCATCCACATTTCTGAACGAAGTTGAAAATGCCAATCGTTAAACGTAAAAAATGCACGAATAGCCAAGATCGACTTTAACAAATTCCAAAAAATAACCGCCTATTCTTACATACGATCCTGGTGTAGCGGCTTTTATGTGCTCTTAAAGCGGGTTAATCCTCTTTTTTGCTATTAGATTTCTTTCCAGATTTCTCATCCGAATGACCCTCTCTCTCATGCTTTGGCTCAGCATGTTTTAGCGCTTCATGCTTGACTTCAAGCTCTTTAGGATCATCATGAATTTTCATAGCAGATCTAGTCGCAACTTCTTTGCTCCCCTCTCCTTTAAACTCCCCGCTCTTAGAGGCGGGCTGAGCTTGCTCATGAATAATGACCTCTCGCTCCAGTTCTAGCTCGTCCTCATCTGCGGAAAAATGAGAGCTTATTCCTCTATTGTCCATTGGATAATCAGTAGTGGTCCTGTAGCCAGACGCGCGGGTTATGGTTTTTAATTGTTTGAAACCTTTAATGACGCCTCTATAGCCAATGACTCTTGCACAAACATCATTAACAAAAAAGGAATGATTTTCTTGTATCTCCCACACTGGATTCACCAATATGTCAGTGGTCAGGCCGTCTTTTGATAGAGCGTTGTAAGTTGCTGCGGCTTTGGCTCGTTCTACTGCGCTCAAACCGATGGATCCGTTAGCGCTCATAAACTTCTTATCACCAGAATCAAGCAATCCCAATGTCTTAGTTACACAGCCTTGGCCTTTGACTAGCTCTTTAACCTCAATATCGGCCAGTGAATCTGTTGAAGCTATAGAAGGAACAGACACTCGGGCAGTTTCGTTCGTACTAACAACACTAGCGCACCCTGTAAACAACCCAAAACACGCTGAAGCAACGATTGAAAATTTTCTCATTTATTTCCCCAGTGACCCTGTCAGTCTCTAAGTTATTTAGAGATTAAGACAAATTGATCGATATAGAGATAATCGGCTTCAGATTGTTTAACTTTAAAATTGATTTACTAATAAAGTATTAATTAAATGGTTTTTCAATTTTTCTTTAGTTGTTCAGTTGTTACGGGGTGTATTTTCTGAATCTTGTGGAGTTGAATCCAGCAATCCATTCCAATGGTTATTTTCATTTGCTCAAATAATTTAATACAAACAAGTGAAAGAAATTGAATGTCCCCCACCATCAACTCAATCAATCTGTCTGCGGGATGACTTGATTTGGAGAAATGTGTAATTTTGGCGCGAAGCAAATCATGTGCACTATTTGAATTTGAAGGGCTTGAGCAAAGAATAACGTCTTCTGCGAAAACACAAAACTTAACCAGCTGCCCCAAATATGAATTTTCAGCTTTAGTCCAGATTGTGTTTCCTGCAAATTCAATCTGAATCAATCCCAGCCGGTTATCTAATTGACAAACTTTAGCCTCAAAGTAAGTTGATAAGGAGACGTCTTCTTGATAATTATTTTGGACCACAGGGTAAATAGTGTTGAGGGGGCCTTTTTGCTTGATTTGTCCACCGTTCAGAATCACTACACCGTTAGCCAGTTTGTTCATTTCCGTTTTGGAATGGGTCACATAAATCATTGACATATTTAATTCTGATCTTAAACGCTCAATAAAAGGGAGTACCTCTGCTTTTGCGTCTAAATCAATTGCACTTAAAGGCTCATCTAACAACAAAAGTTTGGGATTGGTCAGCAAAGCTCGCGCAATTGCCACTCTTTGGCGCTCTCCACCTGATAATTGACCAATGGTTCTTTTTAATAAATTTTCAAGGGCTAAGAGTTCAACTGTACGACTCCACACCCCAAAATCCAGAATATTTTTATTACGCACAACCGAGTAATTTAAATTCCCCTCAACATCAAGATGAGGAAACAGATTAGCATCTTGGAATACAAAACCAAGAGACCTTCTCCAAGCGGGGAGGGATAGAGAATTTTCGCTATCAGCCCAAACTTCGTCGGCAACTTTGATGTATGAGGACTGAGTCTTCTCTAACCCAGCTATGGCTCTTAGTAGCGTTGTTTTACCACTTCCCGAGGGCCCCCACAGCACAACACATTCACCCGCTTTGAATTCGAACTCAACGGAGAGTTTAAAATCTCCTTTGCTCAGAGTAATTTGAAATAAATTGAAATCTTTCATCTAACGATTGATTTATTGTCTTTACCCAACCAAGACATAGCGAGCAATACAAAAAAAGAGAATACTAACAACACTGATGCTAAAGCATTCGCTCTTGAGTAATCCATTGACTCTACAAAACTATAAATTTGCGTCGAAACAACCTGTGTCTTACCGGGAATGTTTCCCCCAATCATTAAAACAATTCCAAATTCTCCAACCGTGTGAGCAAAACTTAAGACTGTTGCCAGAAAAAAACCCTGCTTTGAAAGAGGCAAAACCACGCTAAAAAATGTATCCCAAGGGCTTGCTCTTAAAGTATATGCAGACTCCAATGTGCTTGACGGTATGGCTTCAAATGTATTTTGCAAAGGTTGAACTGCAAAGGGTAGGGAATAAAATACTGATGCGACCAATAAACCAGAAAAAGTAAACGGCAAAGTGCCAATTCCAATTGCCTGAGTTAAAACGCCAATTGGTCCATTAGGTCCCATTAAGATCAATAAATAAAAACCCAGCACAGTGGGGGGAAGTACGAGTGGGAGGGTAACCAAGGCCTTTATCGGATGGCGCCACTTATTTTGAGTCCTTGATAGCCACCAAGCAATTGGAGTAGCCACCAATAACAAACAAACCGTAGTAAGCCCAGCCAACTCAAAAGTTAACCATAAAGCATTTAAAACTATTGAATCCCACACCATACTATGTCAATCTTTCCCTCTAATTATGAACTTCATAAGCCAACAGCTAACATCAGATGATAATACAAGTGTCAAATTTGAGAGACAATAGGCAATTTCTAAATTAAATACGCTTAAAGAGCTATGCAAACCAATACAAGTACTGAGCATTCGATTAATTTACATACATTAAAGATCAACAAAAAACCTACTTCACTAAAAGATCAGCGGAGTTTGGCCTCGATTATTGAACTCATTAATTTACCATTTAATGATTTATTATTCCGCGCTCAGCAGATTCACCGTGAGCACTTCAACCCAAATGAGATACAACTCTCGACTCTTTTATCCATTAAAACTGGTGGATGTCCAGAGGACTGTGCCTATTGCCCTCAATCTGTGCATTATGAAACAGATGTTCAAGCCTCCAAAATGCTTGAGGCTGAGGAAGTGCGAGCTGCAGCTTTAGAAGCCAAAAAGAACGGAGCCAGCAGATTTTGTATGGGAGCAGCATGGAGAGAACCTAAAGATAGAGATATCGAGAAAGTAGCAGAGTTAATAAAAGTAGTCAAAGAACTTGACATGGAAGCATGTTGTACTTTAGGTATGCTGAGCGCAGAACACGCAAATAAACTCAAAACTGCAGGCCTGGATTATTACAACCACAATTTAGATACCACTCCAGAAACTTACACAGATATCATAACTACTAGGGTTTACCAAGAACGATTAGATACGTTGGATAACGTTAGGAATGCAGGCGTTAATGTATGTAGTGGTGGAATAGTTGGTATGGGTGAAAGCAGAGAACAAAGAGCTGGATTAATTCATCAACTTGCCAATTTGGATCCTTATCCAGAGTCGGTACCAATTAACAATCTTGTTCAAGTCGAGGGTACACCTCTTTACGGTACCAAGGAGCTTGATCCACTTGAGTTTGTAAGAACCATTGCAGTCGCAAGAATCACCATGCCTAAGGCCAGGGTCAGGCTCTCAGCGGGAAGACAAAACATGAGCGAAGCTACACAGGCACTGTGCTTCATGGCGGGTGCAAACTCCATCTTTTATGGTGACAAACTGCTGACCACCGGAAATCCAGATTGGGATAGAGATCAATCTCTCTTGGCTAAATTGGATATTCGCACTGTGTGAGAACTATTTTTGAATGTGTTCTTTAGCCAAGAAGTGGATTGCTAATATGGTCTTCATGAATTTAATTGGCCTCTGCCCTAAGGGCCTGTAGGGTTAAATCAAGCGTTTCTAATAGTGTGCCAATTTGGTCTTCATTGGGTACTGTAATTTGAAGGCTATTCAATTGTTTTTCCAAAATATTCATTTTATGAAACAGTAAATCACAACCTAGGCTTCCCATTGATCCCTTCATCTTATGCAACATAAATTCAACCTTCTTCCATTCAAGGTTAAGCAATTGGGCTTTCAATAAAAAGGAATTCTTTCCCAGCTCTGCACTAGCAAGACTAAATAAGGCCTTATATTGGGATACATCCATAATATCTCTGAATGCTTTCAATACGTCTGGATTCAAAATTTTCAAAATATTCTGTATCTTTTAAAGTACTGATGCGGACGTTTAAGGCATGACTTAAGCTTTTTAACCATATCTTCTTTTCATAGCTCTGACATCTATCATGCCGGACACTTGCCTTGGGTCAACGTCTTTTGAAAAAATTTGATGTTTTTGAACCTTTTGAGTACCCGTAGTAGGAATACTCCTGGCAAACCAGATCCAGCCAGGTACTTTATAGTAAGACAGTGCTTTATTGCAGTGCTTGAGTATTTCTAAGACGATAGGATGGTTAGCGTTTAATTCTTGCTCAAGTAGTTTTGAATTCTTTAGGACTATGCAGGCTAAAACCTCCTCCTCCCTTATCTCGTCTTCAACGGATAAAACTGCAGCTTGAAACACCTCAGGATGGGTCTGTAAAACAGCTTCAACCTCTGCTGCAGCTATATTTTCACCCGATCTACGGATAATATTTTTTCGTCTTTCAACGAAATGCAGTATCCCAACTTGGTCCCTCACCACGATATCACCCGTATGAAACCACCCTCCCCTCCAAGCATCCTCCGTTGCGGCATGGTCATCTAAATATCCACTAAAAAAATCTTTGCGAGGTGTTTCCTGATTTGTTCTTATTAACATTTCCCCAGGGATCCCGTCAGGTACATCCTCATCCTTATCGTTCACAACTCTGACTTCTAGGCCTGCTTGAGGCCTGCCAAACGCTCGAGTTCCTATTGATCTTGGCTGATCGGCATCAAAAATCAATCTAACCATCTCTGTCATGCCCCAAATTTCAATCAACGGATATCCAAATCGGTCTTCAAACTCTTGATGTCTTTGAGGATCAACACCAGCACCGATCGCAAACCTAACTTGGTGTTGACGCTCAAGGGCATGGATCGGTTGATTTAACAACATTGGCACTACCACGCCCAAATAGTGAACTACGGTTGCTTTCGTTTCGTTTATTTCAGTAAACCATCTTAGAGGATGAAATCGGTCGGTTTGTACTTGGCAGTTGCCGGTGAGCATGGCCCCAAAAAAAGACAATATTCCAGCATTAACATGAAAAACCGGAAGCGGGTTATAAATTCGTTCACAAGCTATCCCAAAATTGGCAAGTCCACCTCTATTTACATACCAAGCCCCGCTGGCAAGCTCATATCTATGGGATAACAAACAACCCTTAGGTCTGCCGGTCGTCCCTGATGTATATAAGATGGTTGAAATAGTTTCCTCATTAGGAACATTTGATTTAAGCTCAGTAAGTGGGGATGGATATTGATTTTTATCACCAAACAATACTACTGGGCATTT
>Ga0208105_1000543_pt1 | contig 12438 bp, 14 predicted proteins | sample CryBogCBE16Jul07_FD_184574 | JGI IMG/M metagenome (GOLD analysis project Ga0208105, IMG submission 184574) | Freshwater microbial communities from Crystal Bog, Wisconsin, USA - CBE16Jul07 (SPAdes) | ecosystem: Environmental > Aquatic > Freshwater > Lake | place: Crystal Bog, Wisconsin, USA... | reverse complement strand
GGCTGTAGTCGTTGTGCTACTGCCCGAGCGATGCGACACAGCAGAACGCCCGATGCCGCCCCAAAGAATGGCTATAGAATATTTAAACCGCTCTAACTCCTCGGCCTTGCCGGTTCTGCGGATCCTCATGCAATTTTTGGGTTAAAATGCTCTAACGTGATGTGAATCCACAATTTGCGATTCCCCCCCCGGAAGAGATCCCCAAGGTGGATTCCGAGGTTTTCGCCGCCTCCTCTACCTCACCATGGTTGGCCCCGGGTCTTCAACCGGGCGGCTTCTGGGTCTGATCCGGGATCGGTCAGAAAGCAACTGGAGGCCGAGTCGGCGAACCCCACTGCTGAGGCTTACCGGGCCAGATGGTCGGAGATGAAAGGCATCTGGTATCTGATTGCTTTCGCCCAATAGTCGAGCGTGTGTCCACCTGGTCTCTCCGTGTAATCGTGTGGCACTCCGCGAGCTAACAGGAGCGTATGAAGGTTGCGGTTCACCGCGATGAAGAAATCATCGACCCCGCAGTCGATGGCGAGGGCCAGCTGTCCGGGGGACACCGTCTCTGCCAGCGTGATCACGGAATACTCCTTCCATCGATCCGGATGATCCTCCTGCGATCCCAGGCGCTTTGCGATCTCCCAATTTCCTGGGAAAGGCCTCAGGTCGACTCCACCGCTGAAACTCACGGCCGTGCCGTAGACCTCGGGATGACGGAATGCCAGGAAGAAGGCTCCGTGCCCGCCCATGCTGAATCCGGCGATTGCGCGTGATTCCCGATGTGGCAGGGTGGGGAAGCGCCCGTCGATGCCGGAGATGAGTTCCTTGGCAACGAAGGTTTCATAGCGCCACGCGGGATCCTCGGGGCTGTCGAAATACCAACTGCCGGTTCCCCCGTCGGGGCAGACGACGATGATCCCATACTGATCGGCGAGTTCATCGAGCCGGGCGATCTTGGGCCAGCTTTGGTAGTCGCCACCGTAGCCGTGGAGCAGATAGAGGACGGGGAAGTGCTTTCCCTCCTTCCCATAGGCATCCGGCAGAATGACCGTGGCCGGGACATCCTTCTTCATCGCGGCACTCGGTACCGAGATCGTCTGGACGGTCGCTCCGAAGAGGGAGGTGATCCCCAACAACACCGCCGCCACTGCGGCATAGGAACGGGGGAGGGAAAACCGGAATTTAGGGAAATTCATGGGCCGATGCTAGACCGCTTCCCCCGGCGCTTCAAAGACGGATGAACGAAGGGAGCTACTCTACCCGGTCAGGCGTTCGCAGGCGGTCACCGTATTCGCCATGAGCATGGCGATGGTCATCGGGCCCACTCCTCCGGGAACAGGTGTGATTGCCTTGCATTTCGGGGCCACGGCGGCGAAGTCGACATCGCCGACGAGTCGGTAGCCGGTCTTCGTCGAGGCATCCTCGACGCGGTTGATGCCGACATCGATGACAACGGCACCTTCCTTGATGTGTTCGGCACCGAGTGCCTTGGGGCGACCGATCGCCGCGATGACGATGTCGGCGCGGCGGGTGACAGCCGCGAGATCCTTGGTCCGGGAGTGAGCGATCGTCACGGTGGCGTCTCCGCCTTTCCCCTTGGCCATGAGAAGGAGGGCCATCGGCTTGCCGACGATGAGGCTGCGTCCCACGACGACCACCTCGGCTCCGGAGGTCTCGATCCCCGCGGCGATCAGGAGTCTCTGGCAACCGAGCGGGGTGCAGGGGACGAAGGCGGTGGGGTCCTCCATGGCAAGTTTGGCCACATTGACGGGGTGAAAGCCGTCGACATCCTTGCGGGGATCGATGGCGAGGGTGACTGCATGCTCGTCGATGTGTTTCGGGGGAGGGGACTGCACGAGAATACCATGGATGGAGGGATCAGCGTTGAGTTCGGCCACGAGCTTGAGGATCTCTTCCTGCGTGGTGGAGGCGGGGAGCTCGATCTTGCGGGAGTACATTCCCAGGGCCGCGCAGGTGCGGTCCTTGTTGCGGACATAGGCCTGGGAGGCGGGATCTTCACCGACGAGCACGACGGCGAGACCCGGGGTGATGCCGCGGGCTTTGAGTGCCTCAATGCGGGCTTTGGTTTCGAGTTCGACTTCGGCGGCGACCGCCTTGCCATCAATGAGTGTCATCGGAGTGCGTGGAAATGGAGGGTTGAGGGATCGGTTCGGAATCGCGGGGGTATTCTTGGGCAGATTCTTTTCCCATCCAAGAAAAAGGGCCGCCATTCCGAAGAAGGCGGCCCTTAAGGAAGAGCGGGGTGATCGGATCAGCCCTGCATCTGCTCGAGTTCCATGCCCTTGGTCTCGTGGACCGATTTCATGACAAAGAGGATGGAGACGATGGCAAAGAAAGCGTACAGGCCGTAGGCACCGCCGAGACCCACGCCGCTGAGGAGCATCGGGAAGGTCACGGTGATGGCGAAGTTGGCCAACCACTGTGCCAGACCGCTGACAGCGAGGGCCGACCCGCGGATCTGGTTGGGGAACATCTCGCCGAGCATCACCCACATGACGGGGCCCCAGGAGACGTTGAAGAAGATGACATAGAGGTTGGCCGCAACCACGGCGATCGGTCCGGCATTGCCCGTCAGGTGGAGCTGGCCGCCCTCGATCTTTCCGGCGGTGGCAAAGACCCAGGCCATCACGCCGAGCGTGATCGCCATGCCGATCGATCCGATGAGGAGCAGCGGCTTGCGGCCGATCCGGTCGATGACAAGGATCGTGACGATGCAGGCGCCGATGCTCACCCCTCCGCTGATGACGTTGATCAGCAGGGAATCGCTCTCGGAGAATCCGGCCGATTGCCAGAGGACGCTGCCGTAGTAGAAGACGACGTTGATGCCGACAAACTGCTGGAGCACGGCGAGGCCGATGCCGACCCAGACGATAGGACGGATTCTCAGGAAGCCCGATCCCAGGATGTCGGAGAGGCGGGGACGATGCTCACGATTGATGGTGGCCGTGATTTCGCGGACCTTTTCGGCGGCCGCGGGGGCTCCGAAGAGGCGGGTGAGGACGTTCTCAGCCAGGGTGGTCCTTCCTGCGGAGAGAAGGAACCGTGGGCTCTCGGGAATGAAGAGCAGGGCGATGAAGAACGTGAGGGAGGGGATCAGCTGGACCCAGAACATCCAGCGCCAGGCAGGCATGCCCCAGGCCAGGATGTTGAGGGCGGAGCCGCCGGCCTTCTGGGCGATCATGTAGTTGCTCAGGAAGGAGAAGAAGAGGCCCGAGATGATAGCCACCTGTTGGACGGAGGACATGGCGCCTCGGAATCGGGCGGGAGTCACCTCGCTGATGTAGGCGGGACAGAGGACGCTGGCAGCCCCGACGGCCAGACCGCCGAGCACGCGGTAAATGATGAACTCGAGGGAGGAGGTCGAGATGCCCGCACCCCAGGCGCTCACGGCGAAGAGAAGCGCCGCGAAGATCAGGATCGGGCGGCGTCCGAACTTGTCGGCCAGACTGCCCGCCATGAAGGCGCCCACGGCGCATCCGAGAAGGGCCGAGGCAACATTGAAGCCCGTGAGGGCACTGTCCGAGTGGAAGGCCTTCTTAAGACCCTCGGTGGTACCGTTGATGACACCGCTGTCGTAGCCGAAGAGGAACCCGCCGATCGCGGCGATCACGCTGATCAGGATGATGAGGGGGATGTTATCCTGCTCCAGATGGGCGGAGGCGGAGGCTGTGGCGTTGGAGGGTGCGTGTTGCATCGTTGGTGTGGCGTGGGGGGGTGAGTGTGAGAATGCAGAGGGGAACAAGGAACCGACTCCCTGTTTTTTGAAGGAGTTCGCTTTCCTTGGCAATTCCCTATGCGGGGAGATCGGCTTTTTCCGCCTCCTCCCGGAGAAGGGTTTCCAGCCTCAGGCGTTCGGCTTCCAGATCGGTCGCCTCCGGGTCCACGGTCAGGTAGGAATCCATCACGATGTCGACCCGCGAGAAGGGGAGGGGGATGGCGAAGCTGTCCCAGGTCTTGAGCCGGATCGCCCGGTGATAGCGGGCATGGAGAGGCATGATCGGAATACCGGTCTTCTGCGAAAGAAAGACGGCGCCGGGACCGAGCTTGTATTTCGGGCCGCGGGGGCCGTCCGGGGTGATGGCGAGGTCGATTCCCTCCTCCAGAAGCGCGGAGAGTTCACGGATGGCGGTCGATCCCCGACGGGAGCTGGAGCCACGGACCGAACCCATGCCTAGGTTGGCCATGACGCCGGCGAGGATGTCGCCATCCTTGCTCGGGCTGGTCAGGACGCTGACCCCCTTGCGGCTCGGGTGCTTCGAGGGATAGTGGCGGAGGAAGCCGATGGAGATCGCCGGGATGCGGTTGTGCCAGAAGACGAGGATACGCGGGCCGGGAGGCGGATCGGTGAGGAAGCCCGAGCGGTCGGTGACCCGGAGCCTGATCGTGGAGAAGATCAGACGAGCGAGATTCGCCGCGAGGGCGGCAAGCAGGGCCTGCTTGGTGAACCGTCCTGTCCGTGACGCCATTATTCGGAGGCGTCGTTTGCTTCGCGCCAGCGGCAGGCGTTCGGAGCGTGGATGCCGAGTTGGTCGAGGACGCGCCAGACGACGGTGTCGGCGAGTTCGTCGAAATTCTTGGGATGGCTGTAGAAGGATGGGGAGGCAGGCAGGATGATCGCCCCTGCCTCGGTGAGGGTGACGACATTCCGGGCGTGGATCAGATTCCATGGGGTCTCGCGCGGGACGATGATGAGCTTGCGGCGCTCCTTAAGGAAGACGTCGGCGGCCCGCAGGATAAGGTTCTCGCTCGTCCCGGCGGCGATCCGCCCCATGGTGCCCATGGAACTGGGCATGATGATCATGCCGTCGAAGAGGGCGCTCCCGCTGGCGAAGGGGGCATTCATCGATTTCTCGCTATGCTCGATCACTCCGGCGGGCAGCTTCAGCTCCCCGATTTCCTCGCGGATGACCTGCTTGGCATAGGGGGAGAGGACGAGATGGATCTCATGGTCTCCCTCTCCCAGATGGTGCAGGAGCCGCTGGAGATAGATCGACCCGCTGGCTCCGGTGGCGGCTAAGACGAGGCGCATTGAGAAAAGGCTAAAGGCTGAAGGTGAAAGGCTGAAGGAATCAGAGAAGATTCGCCGAGGAGAGGGCGGTGCGGAGCTTGGCAGCGCGCTCGAGGAGTTCCTTGTAGATCGCGGTGTTCTTCGGATCAGGGGTGCAGCGAGTCGACTCGTCGAGGGTGACGAGGCGCTTGCAGAGGGCATGCAGGGCCGCCGTGGAGTGATCGCCGCCCGCCGCCCAGGCTGCCTGAATCGCCCCGCCAAGCGCGGCTCCCTCGCTCGAGGTGAGGCAGACGGTCGGGACGCCAAAGACATCCGCGCAGAGTTGGCGCCAGAAGGGACTCTTGGTGCCGCCGCCGGTGATGCGGATCTCGGTCGGGTTCACGCCCAGGGCCCGGAAACGCTCGAGTCCGTAGGCGAGGCCGAGGGTCACGCCCTCCATGGCGGCCCGGGCGAGATGGGCGGGGGTGAAGTTTTTGGTCGTGATGCCTTGGAGAACACCGCTTCCCCGAGGGAGATTCGGGGTGCGTTCCCCGGCAAGGTAGGGGAGGAGCAGGAGACCGTCGCTGCCGGCGGGGATGGTGGCCGCCTCCGAGGCGTAGTGATCGTGGCTCCACCCCGCGAAGAGCGAGCGGGTGAGTTCGGTGACAAGCGTGACATTCATCGTGCAGGCCAGCGGCATCCACGCCCCTGTGCTGTCGCAGAAGGCCGCAATCTCCCCCTTCGGATCAACGACCGGAGAGGGACTGAACGCGTAGAGGGTGCCCGAGGTGCCGAGGCTGGCCGTCATGATGCCGGGGCTCACGTTGCCGGTGCCGATGGCACCCATCATGTTGTCACCGCCGCCGGAGCTCACGACCACGCTGCCGGAGAGGTTCCATTGGGAGGAGAGTTCCGGACGGAGGGTTCCCGCGGGAACTTCCGAGGAGCGGAGGGGAGGGAGCTTGGCGCCGAGTCCGGGAGCCACCGCATCCAGCACCGGCTGTGACCAGGTGCGGGTCTTCACATCGAGGAGTGCGGTGCCGGAGGCGTCGCCGTATTCCATCGATTTTACGCCGGTGAGCCACCAGTTGATGTAGTCGTGGGGCAGGAGGACCGAGGCGGTCTTCTCCCAGTTCTGGGGTTCGTTGTTGCGGACCCAGAGGATCTTCGGCGCCGTGTAGCCGGTGAGCATGGCATTGCCGGTGAGTTCCACGACCTTGGGCTCTCCTCCGAGGGCCTTCGTCAGTTCCGCACACTCGGCGGTGGTGGAGGTGTCGCACCAGAGTTTGGCCGGGCGGACGACCTGGTCCTTTGCATCAAGGAGGACCAGGCCGTGCTGCTGGCCGCTGACGCCGATGCCGGCCACCTCGCTACGGCGGGAGCCGAGGTGATTGAGAACCTCCCCGATCGTGCTCTCGACGGCGGTGATCCAGGCTGCGGGATCCTGCTCCATCGCTCCTTCTCCCTTGGCCTCGACGAAGCCGTAGGCCTGCTGGGCGCTGGCAAGGATTTCTCCGGTTGCCGTATCGAGGGCGATGGTCTTGGTACTCTGGGTTCCGCTGTCGATGCCGAGGGTGATCATTTGGAAAAGTATGAAGGATGAATGAAGAATGATGAAGTGATTAAACTTAACTGCGAAAGCCTAAGAATTCGGATTCACAGGGATAAACCCGGATTTTGCAAGAGGTGACATCCAACAGGTTTGAATGGTTCACCCGGATGGTGAGTCGTGGCGGCGTGAAACAGTGACACCGTTAAAAGGGTTAAAAAGGGCTGACTCCCATCAGCGTGCATCGGGAAAGGCACCGCGCTTGTGCATCTGGTGGCCATCTCCATCCGATCTCCCGATGGATCCCCATTTGCACGTTGTAACGCTTTCACTTTTCTAACGATTTTAACTCCTCGACCTACCGGTTCTGCTGATCCTCATGCAAATGTTGGGTCAAACCCAACTGCGGAAGCTTAAGAATTCAGATTCGAATTCGGATTCACAGTGATCAAGGGGGGGGTGAAAGAGATGCTCGAAGGAGAGTGAAAACCATGAAAGGCCTGAAACAGCACGCATGAGGGAAGAAGAGGCAGATCCAAGAACCAATCCATCCCTTGATCCCCCTCATCCTTGTGAGTTTTTCGGCGAACGAGGAAGCCTCCGATGGGTGGTGGAAAATTTTTCATTACTTCTTGCCAAGGATGCATGCGGGGGGCATTCTACCCGACCATTCCGGGAGATTTCCCGGGCCAACCCTTTCTGTCATGAGCATCATCGCCACCATCGAAAAAGAGCAATTCAAGACCGACCTCGTGGAGTTCCAGGTGGGTGATACCGTCTGCGTTCACACCCGTGTCATCGAGGGTGACAAGGAGCGTATCCAGAAGTACGCCGGCATCGTCATCGGTCGCAAGGGCACCGGCATCAATGCCAACTTCACCGTCCGCCGCGTCAGCTTCGGCGAGGGTGTCGAGCGCGTGTTCCCGCTTCACTCGCCCCGCATTGCCAAGCTCGAGGTCGAGAAGCGCGGATCGGTCCGCCGTTCCAAGCTGAACTACCTCCGCGACCGCAAGGGCAAGGCCGCCGTCACGGTGAAGGACAAGGCGCAGGAAATCGCCTAAGAAGTTTTTTTCCCGATGACGCTCGAACGTCGCGGGAAGGTTTCAAAGAAGGGCCTCCGGAACTCCGGAGGCCCTTCGCTTTTTCACGAACAGGAGCTTCATGCCCGGGGGATCCGACCGGTCGCCGGGGTCGATGAGGCGGGAAGGGGACCGCTGGCCGGGCCCGTGGTCGCCGCCGCGGTGATCCTGCCCGAGGGGTTCGGATTGGAGGGACTGGACGACTCCAAGAAGCTCAACCACGCCAAGCGGGAGGAGTTGTTTGAGGCGATCACTGGAAATCCGGACATCCGCTTCGTGGTTTCCGAGGCAAGTTCACAGGAAATCGGTCATCTGAATATCCTGCGAGCAACCCATCTTGCCATGAGCCGAGCCCTGCAAGGTCTGATTAAAAACGGACATCCCGTCGCTCATGCCCTCGTGGATGGACTCCCTGCGAAGGGGCTTCCCGTGGAGCAGACCGCCCTGGTCGGGGGGGATGGACTCAGCCTCAGCATCGCCGCCGCCAGCATCCTGGCCAAGGTGATCCGCGACCGGATCATGGAGGAGCTGGACAGGGAGTTTCCCCAGTATGGCTTTGCCATCCATCGCGGCTATGCCACGGCCGATCATTTGGCTATGCTCAGAAAGCATGGACCTTGCCCGCACCATCGCCTCGGCTTTGCACCGGTTGACCAGCCTGGCTTCGATTTTTGACCGGAAGCCCCCTTTGCCTGGGGAAGGGCATCTCGCCCTCGGTCGATGGGGGGAGGATCGGGCGGCTCGCCACCTGAAAAAGTTGGGATGGAAAGTCCTGCGCCGGAACTTCCGCGCTCCGGGAGGAGGGGAGGTCGATTTGGTCTGCCGTGACCGTGACACGCTGGTCTTTGCCGAGGTGAAGACGCGCCGTTCCGAGGAGATGGGGCGCCCGCTCGATGCCGTGGATGGCAAGAAACAGCGCTTGATCCGTCAGGGAGCCCTCTACTGGCTCCGCCTCCTCGACATGCCGGACATCACCTTCCGCTTCGATGTCATCGAGGTGTTGGCCTCAGATCCCGTGGAGATCCGGGTCATTGAGAGCGCATTTACGCTTCCGGATCCGCTCCGATATTGAGGATAGATCCGGGATATCGGCGGAGTATGGTGCGCTAACGTCAAAGGTGTGGCACGGCGGAGAATAGATATCCAGAGCGAAGCGAACGAGGGACGTTACCGGCCGTTGCCACTACCGTCTTGTTCGGTTTGTGTTGTTTCGCCTCGAATGAGAAGCGGGAAAACAGAGCTGAGGGACTCATGTAATACATCGACAGCAGTATATTCTTCGCCCGTGAGATCATCGCGCATACCCTTGAGCGCAGTAAGGGCCGCAAGAAAGGAATGCCATCCAGCATCCGTGTCATCCAGAGCAATGTAGCCACCTAGGAAAGCGTGCAGAGGCCGTAGCGCCTTTCTCCCGCACAGACTGTTGATGAGAAGCTTGTTGATGACCATGTTGTCGTAAAGATAAGCATCGACTCGGATTCGTTCTTCAAGCTCCACCTCGTCGCTACCCTCGCCCTCAAGAATTCGTCCGTCGCAGTCGACGGCCCTGCATCGGTAATGACCAGCGCTGACCTCATCAAGCTTCACAGACCATCGTTTGCCAATCTTCATTTCTTACCTAACGTTCTAACTGAGCGACACCATGTACGGTAAACCCATGCAAACTGGCGGTCCTAATGGTGTTCGCTCCAGTGATTGGTTCGGCATTATTAGGTACTGCTCATATAAAATGTGAAATAATAATCGAAACTGCTATCAGGCCTAACATAAAAGCTATGACTAATCCTCGTCGTGCTGTCTGCGCGACTCGGTTGCGATACTCCCCTAACTCTTTCTCGTAAATTTCATTCTGTTTCTGATACTGCTCGGTGGAATTACGCGTCCCTTCAGTAATTTCATCAAGATGCTTGGAGATCTCAGCAAGCTTTTCGACCTGTTGCTGCTGCAAATCACAGAGCTTCTGGAGTAATGGTAAAGTATCGGGTGTCATTATGGTTCTTTTGAGGATATATTTTAGTCTGCCGAACGTGCAAGCTCAGCCACACCCGAAGGGCGTTGGATACAGAGCTTGGTTGGTTCTATTACTCGTAGTGATATCGCAACTGCACAATTTCAATGATCCGGCCATTAATGCGATAAACCAATCGATGCTCATCCGTGATGCGCCGAGACCAGAAACCGGCCAAAGCATGCTTGAGTGGTTCTGGTTTGCCAATCCCGTCGTAGTGACTTCGGGCGATATCCTTAAGCAGCTCGTTGATTCGTCTGACGAACTTCTTATCGACTTGCTGCCAGTAAAGATAGTCTTCCCAAGCCTGCGGCGAGAACAGAAGGTTCACGCAGCTTCCAGAGTCTTAAAAGTTCGCTTCGTGCCTTTTCCGGCATCCAAGCTTTCGATGGCAGAGATCAGTCTTTTGGCATTTGCGGGTGAGCGAAGAAGATACGCTGTTTCTTGAAGGGCTTCGTAGTCCTCAAGGGAAATCATGATGACAGACTGATCGCGGTTACGGGTAATGATCACTGGATCGTGATCTGCACAGACGCGATCCATCGTGGAGGCAAGATTCTCTCTGGCTGCAGTGTATGTAATGGCAGTCATGTGTACAGAATAACGTCCAATGTTGCTCTTGTGTCAAGGCAGAAATTCTGACCTAACGGCTAGAACTGAGCGACACCATGCACGGTGTACCCATGCAAAACCGGCAGAGATAATGGTGTTCGCTCCAGTGATTGGTTAGATGTCAGAAGATTCATGGTCGATCGGCGTAAGTAAATCGGATCACGACATAGCCAAATGTAAACAGACAACTCCACCAAAAATGCTGGGAAGGTACTACATACGGTCTGTATGATGATCTCAATTTTGCAGCCATATAGCCTGTAGATCCAGCGAATACAGGAGAAAAAAACAGAAGAAATATCCTGAGCGATGAACGCTTCGAAATCACATCTGGAAAAAACAATAATGATATACCTCCCAAACCAGCACCGATGATCAAACTCCAAATCCCGATCCAGAATGCTCGGGATTCCTTCGACTCAGGTTTTGGCTCCCCATACCAAAATAAGTCCCATGGAAGATTGATAAAGAGTTCAATCAAGACTTGAAATAAAAGTATCAGTAAATCTTCCATGCGTAGCAGTCAAGGCGATGGTTCTTTATACCTAACGGCTTGAACTGAGCGACACCATGCACGGCACACCCATGCAAACCGTCGAACCTAATGGTGTTCGCTCCAGTGATTGATTAGGGCATATCATATGGATAAATAAGGAAACATTTAGCGGTGATCTGTATGGTAAAACCATTTTAGATATACCCATCGGTAGAAGGAAAGAAATGCTGAATAAATTGAAGAAACCCACAGGAGACCTATCTCCATCCCGGCCCATTCTGGGAGACCCATTATTAAAAAAGCTTTAGGGAAAAAATGTATAATAGGCAGCATGGGTAACGATGTGATAAACACCAATATAAACCATACTATATAATAAACAGATTGGAGCAACTGGCTATTATATCTCATTACGGTCGAAGAGTCTGGAGTTGGAAATAAATCGTAACCTAAAAACTCACCCAGTTGCATCCATGCTGGCATGATAATGAGCAAAAGGAATGGTAAAAATATCCACCAGACAAATGGTCGTGATTTTTGCATAATTCCCTAACGTCTTAGCTCAGCCACGCCCGAAGGGCGTTGGATGCAGCGCCTTGTTCGGCTTTATTCTTCCGTCGACGAAAATAGGTCACTGCCGTCAGCATCAAGATCAATGAAAAGACTGTCCAAACTACGGTGTTCCACAGAAGACGCTCTCGATGCCATCCGCCCATGATGCTTATGCCTTGAGCCTGTTCATAAAACCAGATTGGAAATCCCCTGAAATAAATAGTTCCAACATTCTCAATCTCTTTATCCGTTGATGCGGATATAATACGAGCACTGAAAAATGACGCACCTGGCCCCAGAATGAGCGAAAGAAAGATGGCTACGAAATAGCGCATTTTTATAATAGCCGAACGTCTTAACTCAGCCACGCCCGAAGGGCGTTGGATGCAGCGTCTGGTTAGATGGGTTTTGAATGTGTTAAAATTGAGCATGCCAGAAGAACGAGGCCAATTATGAATAGAAACCCATACGAGGCCAGATGCAGGTTCCAGGATATCTTCCGAAAATCTGTATCAGGAGCCATAGCTTGCAAGCTACGACGATAAAAAAATCTCTCAATGAAAACAGACATAAAAAATGTCGGCACAAGGAGAACCAGCATGGCGGTTGGAACCATCCAGTAGAGCTTAGCCTCGTAAGGAATGAGCCACGCAGCCTGCGCAGTGACTGAGTAAATCGAAATCCAAGGCTCAGTAAGCTTGGGAACTCCGCCTCCTCCAATAAGCATCTGGACGAAAACCAAAGTAAACCACAAAACTGGAAATCCTATAATTGTGGATACCAGATTCGCAATAGTAGCGGCTCGTAATGCGCTCTTCTTAGGAAGATTAAGCGACTTCGCGCAAATCAGTGCTTCAATCAATATGACAATTGGCAAGGTAATTACTAAAGCCGGCGTCTGGACAACCAGCATTGGCACTCCTACATCGGCGATTATGGGGATCATTGTTATTCATCTAACGTCGGAGTTGAGCTGCACTGTTAAACGATATGGAAGTCATGATTGATTTTCCAAGTGTCAGCTCCAACGACTGGTTATATGCATTAAAAGCAAGCAGACGCTATTAGAGAAGCTTTTATTATTTTTAAGGAGTTGGTCATTTAGCCATTAGATTGTCGCATAAAAGTAGGGCCCAAATTTTTCGA
>Ga0208105_1000541_pt1 | contig 12452 bp, 11 predicted proteins | sample CryBogCBE16Jul07_FD_184574 | JGI IMG/M metagenome (GOLD analysis project Ga0208105, IMG submission 184574) | Freshwater microbial communities from Crystal Bog, Wisconsin, USA - CBE16Jul07 (SPAdes) | ecosystem: Environmental > Aquatic > Freshwater > Lake | place: Crystal Bog, Wisconsin, USA... | reverse complement strand
CTCAAGGCTCTGGACCTTACCAAAGACCAGAGTTATTTTTTGCACAGACTCAATCAGTCCCAGCTCTCGCAAACTTTATTTCCGCTAGGTGAGATCCCCAAAACCGAGGTGCGACGTATCGCCATGGAAATTGGGCTGCCGAATGCGACTAAAAAAGACTCCACCGGGATTTGCTTTATTGGCGAGCGACCCTTTCGGGAATTTCTCAATCGATATTTACCGACTAAACCAGGTCCGATTGTCACTGAGAAAGGCAAAAAAATCGGTACCCACCATGGGTTGTCTTTTTATACGCTTGGTCAGCGCAAGGGTTTGGGGATCGGTGGGGTTAAAGGACATCAACAGGCTGATGGCACAGGTCCCGTCTGGTATGTCGCACGCAAAGACATCCCAAGTAACACTCTCTATGTCGTAGAAGGACACGAGCATCCCTGGTTGCTCTCCAGTGACCTGACGGCGGGTCAAATTAGCTGGGTCTCAGGCATGGCTCCCGCCGAAGGCCGGTATGCCGCTAAAACACGCTATCGCCAGGCTGATGCCCCCTGTGAGTTGACAGTAGCTAATCCTGAAGACTTTAAGCTGTCATTTTCAGAACCACAGTGGGCGATCACCCCAGGTCAATCCGCTGTTTTATATGATGGTGATATTTGCTTGGGAGGGGGTATCATTACTTGAATTAAAATCATGGAGACAAGCCGGCATGTCGAGACTGCATCACTGGGCCTTAAAAACACCTCAAAAATCTGCTCTGATTGATCTGGACTCGGGTCGTGCTATTACTTTCCAAATACTAGATCAGCGCGTGCAACGCGCAGCGCTCTGGTTGCGACACCAGGGCTTGCAATCTGGTGATGGCATTTTGTTACTGCTGGAAAACCGTCCTGAAATCATTGAACTCGGTCTGGCCGCTCGTCGTGCGGGTCTGTATTTCACTCCCACTAGTACACATCTGACTTTGCCCGAGCTTGCCCATATCGCTCGCGACTGTGGGGCAAAAATGCTGTTTGTCTCAAGTCAGACAGCTCACGTTGTAGAAGCCTTGGTCAAGATGCCAGGACTTGCCTCCTTGCGCGTAGTTTGTGTCGGCGACGCTCCGGTCGCAGGACTGCTGGCCTACGAGTCTGAATTGTCTCAGGTTGACGATGCCGTTGAATTGCCTTTGTGCCCCCTTGGCCGAGATATGCTGTATTCGTCAGGTACAACCGGTTTTCCAAAGGGTATCCGGCGCGCGTTGGTCAGCGCTGAGTTGCGAGATCAACCCGAAACCGAGGTGCTCAACTGGCAACGCTCTTTTGGTTTTGATGAGCAGACTGTTTATCTGTCGCCCGCGCCGCTCTATCACGCAGCGCCACTTCGTTATGTGATGCGCACGGTCGAGGTCGGTGGTTGCGCGATTTTGATGAAAAAATTCGATGCCGAGCGCGCCCTCAAGGCCATTGATCAATATTCGGTCACACACTCGCAATGGGTGCCGACGATGTTTGTGCGCATGCTTGATTTGCCAGCTTCGATTAAAGAGTCTGTCAGCCTCAAAACGATGCGGGTTGCGATTCACGCCGCTGCACCTTGTCCGATCCACGTCAAACAGGCACTGCTTGATTGGTGGGGTGATATTGTGCATGAATACTATGGCGGTTCGGAAGGCTTTGGCGTCACGGCCATCGACTCTGCATGTTGGCGCTCGCACCCCGGCTCGGTTGGTCGCGCCACGCTGGGGGTGATTCATATCGTTGATGAAGACGGTGTCGAATTACCCGTGGGTGAGATTGGAAAAATTTATTTTTCTGGCGGACCTAAATTTGAGTACTGGAATGACCCGCAAAAAACCCAGGACGCCTATAACGCTAAGGGATGGGCGACTTATGGTGACATGGGGTACGTTGACGCCGAGGGCTATCTTTACATGGCGGATAGGCGAACTGACTTGATTCTTTCTGGTGGCGTGAATGTCTACCCTCAGGAAATTGAGAATGCGTTGAGCCAGCATCCACTGATTCAGGATGTCGCAGTCGTGGGCGTGCCTGATGAGGTGTTTGGTCAAGTGCCTAAAGCAGTTGTCCAGTTGCGTGACCATGGTCAGGCCTGCGAGCAGTTGGCGCATGAGATCATCGCGTTTTGTGCAACACATCTGTCAAAAGTCAAAATGCCACGCTCAATCGTATTCGAGGAGGCTTTGCCCAGATTAGAGACAGGCAAACTTTTGCGCCGGGTACTGAAAGAAAAGTATCAGGCTAATCCTCTGGCAGGTTTTCTGATTAAATAACTCTGAAAAAATTATTGGGAAAATTAGATGCGTACCGTTTACCGAGAAGATCACGAACAATTCCGCACCCAGGTCAGACGTTTTGTCGAGCGGGAAATCACCCCCTTTTACGCAGAGTGGGAAGAGCAGGGGATTGTGCCTAAATCGGTCTGGCTCAAAGCCGGCCAGGAGGGATTACTCAATCCAATGCTACCCGAGCCTTTTGGAGGGGGTGGGGATTTTGGTCATTCGGCGGTACTGCTTGAAGAGTTTGGGCGTGCGAATTGCAGTGGCGTGGCCTTTCCTCTGCACTCAGATATCGTGGCACCTTATATCCATACCTATGGATGCGCCGCGCAGCAGTCGCGCTGGCTACCAGCTATGGCGCGTGGTGAGTTGATTGGTGCGATCGCCATGACCGAACCAGGCACGGGTAGCGATCTGAAAGCAGTTCGTACCACCGCTGTGCGAGATGGTGATGACTACATCATCAATGGTCAAAAAACGTTTATCTCGAACGGTCAGAATGCCGGCCTGGTGATTGTGATTGCCAAAACGGATCCTGAGGCGGGGGCCAAAGGGATTTCCTTGATCGTGGTCGAGGAGGGCACACCCGGTTTTACTAAAGGACGCAAACTGAAAAAGATCGGCTTGCGCTCGCAAGACACCTCAGAGTTATTTTTTGATAACGTCCGTGTGCCTGCAGCAAATCTGCTGGGCGAGCCAAACATGGGCTTTAAATACCTGATGCAGGAGCTCGCACAAGAGCGTCTGGTGATTGCTGTACGAGCAGTCGCCTCGATTGAAACCTTCCTCGCACGCACGATCATGTACACACGTGACCGCAAGATTTTTGGTAATTCTGTCCTGTCTTATCAAAACACAAGATTCAAGCTTGCAGAGGCAAAAGCTCAGTGCACTATGCTCAGAGTATTTGTGGATGATTGTCTTGCCCTTCATTTCAAGCGGCAGCTGACACCGGAGCGCGCGGCAATGGCTAAGCTCAATGCCTCAGAGATGCAATCCCGTTTACTTGACGAGTTTTTACAGCTTCATGGAGGCTATGGCTATATGTCTGAGTATCTGGTTGGAGGTGCTTGGGTTGATGCGCGAGTTGGTCGAATTTACGGAGGCAGTAGCGAGGTAATGAAAGAAATTATTGCCCGTACGCTGGAAAAAGATCTGGATATCTAATTTCCGGATTTCGCCGTATCTGTTTGATGTTTTTAAAATGAACGAATATCAAAAAAGCCCGTCTAGCTAAGCTAACCGGGCTTTTTTTGGATAAAAATATCCGGAAATAACTATTCGGGACTAGGGGGCGGGTGGCGCTGTTTCCACAAATGCCGGACGCGCCTCGAGTTTTTTGTACAAACGTGTCAAATTAGGATGATCGCTGCGCCAGTCGATATGAGCGAAACGCAGATCCAGATAACCGAGTGCGCATCCTACTGCTATGTCGGCAAGACTGTAATTCACACCCATGCAATAGCTGAGCTCTCCTAGCTCGGACTCCATCGAGTTGAGTGCTGCGCGAATTTTGCCGTATTGACGATCAATCCAGTCACCGCTGCGTTGTTCCTCTGGGCGTTTGTTTTCCAGAAAGATCGTGATGCAGGCATCCACGGTGCCATCGGCCAGGGCTTCCCAGCATTTGACTGCGGCACGCTCTCGACCACCTTGCGGTATTAAGCGTCCGACAGGTGAAAGCGTATCCAGATATTCAACAATGACGCGCGAATCAAACAGCGAGCCACCGTCTTCCATGATGAGGCAAGGAACTTTGCCCAAGGGATTGGACTCCTGGATCCTGGTGTCGGGAGCCCAGACGTTTTCAAGCTCAAGCTGGTAGTCGAGCTTTTTCTCTGACATCACGATGCGTACTTTTCGTGCGTAGGGACTAGTTAATGCGGCAATCAGTTTCATCTAGCAACAATATGGAAATGTAGTCCTTCAAGTGTATAGCCTGGCAGGCAAAATTAGGGTTAAAAGGCGGTGATAAAATCATCCTTATCCAATCTGTCGTTTTTTAATCAAATTTCCCCATGCAAACAAATTCCTCCCTCAGTGTTCTGAATGCCTTGTCCCCCCTCGATGGTCGTTACGCCTCGAGATGCGAGGGACTGCGGCCCCTATTGTCAGAGGCCGGTTTTATGGCGCACAGGGTTGAGGTTGAGATTGCCTGGCTGATTGGTTTGTCTGAGGCTGGTTTGCCGGAGTTGTCAGCGTTTTCGCCAGCGGCGCGCGAAATTCTAAAAAACCTGGTCAGTGGCTTTTCAGAGGCCGATGCCGACCGTATTAAACAAATTGAGCGTGTAACCAACCATGATGTCAAAGCAGTCGAGTACTGGTTAAAAGAAAAGGTTGCCGGCCACGCCGAGCTTGAAAAAGCGGGTGAATTTATTCATTTTGCCTGTACCTCCGAGGACATTAACAATACTTCACACGCGTTGATGCTGACTCGGGCGCGAAATCAGGTTGTTTTGCCCCAGCTTAACAAGACGCTTGAAGCCCTGCAGCTCATTGCCCATACACAGGCAGATCAGCCTATGCTGGCGCGCACCCATGGCCAGCCCGCTACACCGACGACGCTAGGAAAAGAGTTCGCCAACGTCGCGGCGCGCATTCGTGATGCAATTGCAAATATTTCTGCGGTACAACCTCTAGCCAAAATGAACGGTGCGACGGGTAACTACAACGCACATATGTCGGCTTACCCAGAAATTGACTGGGCGGCTTTTAGCGCCCGCGTGCTCAAAGAGCTCGGTCTGAAACAAAACCCCCATACGATCCAGATCGAGCCACACGACTGGATGGCTGCTTTATTTGATGCGATTGCCCGTACTAATACGATTTTGATTGATTTGAATCGCGATATTTGGGGCTATATCGCCTTTGGTTACTTTAAACAGCGGCTGAAAGACGGTGAGGTTGGTTCCTCGACTATGCCGCACAAAGTCAATCCGATTGATTTTGAAAATGCTGAGGGTAATCTGGGGCTGGCTAATGCGATGTTGCGTCATTTATCAGAAAAACTGCCGATTTCCCGCTGGCAGCGTGACCTGACCGACTCGACGGTACTGCGTAATCTGGGCGTAGCGCTCGGGTATTGCCTGGTTGCCTATGATGCTGGTTTGCGTGGGCTGGGAAAACTCGAGGTCAATGCCGCTGCCATTGATGATGACCTGGACAACTGCTGGGAAGTGCTGGCCGAGCCGATCCAGACTGTGATGCGCCGGTATGGTCTGCCTCAGCCCTATGAGCAGCTTAAAGCTTTGACGCGCGGTAAAGGGATTACGCAGGAGGCTTTAAAAACTTTTATTACCGGGCTGGATCTCCCCGCTGAAGTTAAAACCCGCATGCTAGCGATGACGCCACGCAATTACATCGGTCTGGCCGCTCAACTCGCTCGCGCTGTTTAGTTAACTAGTTTAAATTAACGAGAATCCGGATCTACTCTCTACTACGGTAGTCGATTTTGCAGCGCTTTTATTTAAACCAACTTGACTGGGGCTTTTGATGAAAAAATTATCACTACTTGTTGTAACTGCAACACTAGCTAGCTCATTTTGGATGGGTAGCGCGCACGCTCAATTCGCAAAGCCTGAGGACGCGGTTAAATATCGCCAGTCTGCTTTCCAGCTTATTTCATCTCACTTCGGCCGCATGCAGCCGGTTATGAAAGGCCAGGCTCCATACGATGCGGCAGCGATTAAAGCGAACGTCGATTTACTCAAAACCTTATCGGCACTGCCTTGGGCTGGCTTTGCAGACGGCTCACAGACTGGTAGTAACTCAAAACCCGAGGTGTGGACCGACGCAGCTGGTTTTAAAGCCGCACAGAACAAATTCGAGGGGGCGATTGATAAACTTTCGGTCGCTGCTAATTCGGGCGATCTCGAGCGAGTCCGCGCTGCGTTTGGTGATGTTGGCGCAAGCTGCAAGGCCTGTCACGATAGTTATCGCGTAAAAAAATAAAATCCTTTCGCAAGGGTATTTAGTCAGAGGTCCGCCACAGTTTCCAGGTAAAGGGGATTGCGGCAGACCTCAAAGCATGCTGTGTTTTTTGCTCAGGATTTCAGAAAAGGCACGACAGCTTGCATGTATTGCTCGGGAATTTCTGTTGTTGGAATGTGCGCACAGGGGATTGTGACGAGCTTTGCACCCTTGATGTGCTCGACAAGCTTCTGCCCTCGGGCAAGCGGTGTCGACAAATCAAAATCACCAACCACCACAAGCGCTGGCTTATCGATCAACGCCAGACGCGGATATAAATCCATATCCCGGATCGCCGCGCAACAGCCACTGTAGCCATGACCGGCTGTCAAGAGCACTGTGTTTCGCACACGTTTCAAGCCCATATTGTTTTTGGAGACAAACTCAGGCGTGAAAAAACGTCCGATCACCGCATCGATAATCGCAGGCATGCCACCTTGCTTGATTGCAGCCATGCGCTGGTCCCAGATCCCCGCATCGAACTCGGCAGAGGTATTGCTCAGCACAAGGTGGCGCAGCCCAGGAGGGCGGCGCGCTGCGAGCTCCATACCAACCATGCCACCCATTGAAATACCCCAGTAGTCATAGGACGTCAGTCGAGCTGCAGCAATCACGGCCTGCGCATCATCAGTTAACTGGTTCAGTGTGTAATCGCCCTGTGGTGCGTCAGAGCCACCATGGCCACGCATGTCAAAGCGCACGACGTAGAAGTCGTCCATCAGCGTGTCTAGTAGCGGATCCCATAAAGAAAAGTCACTACCAAGCGAGTTTCCTAAAACAAGAGCTGGCTTGGTCGCGTCACCGTCTCCGCGCCAATAAATGCGAACCGATCCATTTGTGACAACTGGCATGTGATATCCCCTGAATTTTTAAAAGTATTTTGAGCGATATTAGCAAATTAATTAAAGCTCGAGCCCGCATTGGCGGCGAGCTGAATGAGCCACCATGCAGCGCAGGCTAGTACGAGGCTCAAGCTCAGCGCGAGCAGTCGGATTTGCAGGTCGTCGCGTGCCGGGACAGTCGTAGCGACAAGATTTTGTGCAGCGACATCGCCATGCACCATCGGGCCAATCAATTTTTCGCCTTTTAGTGTGTAGATAAGAATCGCCAGCAAGTGCAAGCCGATGATTGCAAAAACGAACTTTTCGTTCAGTTGATGCAGGCCCGTCATGAAGGCGCTGGTTGAATCACTGACAAATTGCGCAAATGGGCCTTGAGTCAGAATGTCGTCATTGGCAAAGAGCCCGGTTATGGCTTGAATACCTGTGATCAGGAGCATGGCCAGCACTGACAACGCACCGAGCGGATTATGGCCTGGTGTTTTTTTAGCTTGTTTCGACAGCGAGGTGATGTAGGCCCATACCCTGGCAGGGCCGCACATGAACTGGCTAAATCGTGCGTAACGCGGGCCAATCAATCCCCAGATTATCCTGAAGCTCAGCAAGGCAAGCGCGGCGATTCCGAGCCTGACGTGCCAGTCCATCCACGCATTACCGATTTTTGCGGTGATTAGTGCACCTGCTATGCAAGATGCAAAACAGGCATGGAAAAGCCGAGTAGGTAAGTCCCAGATACGGATGTGCGATCGGTTAGAGGCTTTAGTCATCATTAACTTTAATATTCAGAGTAGAAATGTTGCTTAGCAGCAATGGCGATGCCTGCGGGGGCGAAGAAATTTTATGCTGCGCTGTGTCATGTTCCTGTAACCTGGTTTGAGCTAAGATTTATGACAAGAAATATTTTGTAAATTCATCTACAGAAATCGTAATGAACCAAATACGATTTCATTAGACATCTTAAAACTAAAAGAAAAATAAATTAATAATGACAGCCGTTACTTTTGAGCAAGTGAGCAAGGACTGGGGTTCAGTTAATGCCTTGCAGCCAAGCGATTTGTCTTTAATGGCTGGTCAGTTTTCCGTTTTGCTTGGGCCCTCGGGGTGTGGCAAAACAACAACCTTGCGTTTGATCGCAGGCCTTGAGGTTGCGAGTGCTGGGCGGATTTCTATTTTTGGTCAAGATGTGACCTCGGTCCCACCGTCGCACCGTGGTGTATCCATGGTGTTCCAGAATTACGCACTATTTCCTCATTTATCTGTTGCTGAAAATATCGTCTTTGGTCTGAAGGTCAGGGGCGTTGCACGCTCTGTCATTGAGGATCGGTTAAAGAAATCTCTCGACTTGTTAAGCCTCACACCCTATCGGGCGCGCAAGCCAGGGCAGTTGTCGGGCGGTCAGCAACAACGCGTTGCGCTTGCCCGCGCGCTAGTGGGCGACGCAAAGCTCTGTCTGATGGATGAGCCCTTATCTAATCTTGATGCACAGCTGCGCCAGGAGATGCGCCATGAACTCAGAGCTTTACAACAAGAGCTCGGTTTATCAGTCGTCTATGTGACACACGATCAAACTGAAGCGATGAGCATGGCTGACCGTGTCGTGTTGCTTGAAGCGGGCCGAATTGAGCAGGTCGCGACACCACTGGATATTTACCAGACACCCAGTTCCTTGTTTGTGGCGCAATTTATCGGTAGCTCCAGGATGAATATCCTGAAACTAGAGGCGGGGCGTGTCGCTGGTACAGATATTTTTCTGCAAGCTCCCCCAGGGGCTGTGAGTGTTGGGATCAGACCAGAGGATGTTCATCTTGGGGGTCCTTACTCTTTGCCAGTTTCAAGTACGGAATTCACCGGTGCAGATTTAATGCTGCATGCCCGGGCGGGCTTACAAACGATTGTGGTGCGTGCCCAGGGTAGTTACGTAACGAATGCAAAGGCGCAGATTCAACTGGGATGGGATGCCTCTAGTTTGCACTGGTTTGATGTTGATGGTTTACGTATATAAATATTTTGAGGAGTGAGCGATGAATCATGTGTTAACAAAAATTGCTGCGGCAACAATTGGCTTGTGTTTAAGTGCTGCTGCTTTGGCTAAGACAGAAATTTCTTTTTATTTCCCTGTAGCGGTTGGCGGTCCAATCACCAAAACGATTGATCAGTACGCGGCCGACTTTAACAAAGAGAATCCTGAGTTGAATGTGACCCCGGTTTATTCGGGTACCTATCAGGAGACGATTGTGAAGGTCTTGACAGCGCATAAAGCAGGCAAGCCCCCCACAGCGGCGATTCTTTTGTCAACCGACACGTTCACGCTCGCTGACGAAGACGCCATCGTACCGATCGATAATTTTGTGAAAACTGATGCCGATCGCGCCTGGATGAAAAGTTTTTTCCCCGCCTTTATGTTGAACGGCCAGTTCGCAAACATGACCTGGGGTGTCCCATTCCAGCGTTCTACAGTGGTGCTCTACTGGAACAAGGATTTGTTTAAAGAAGCAGGCCTTGATCCTAATACGCCGCCTAAAAACTGGGCTGAAACGATCAGCATGGGACAAAAGCTGACTAAAAAGGACGCGAGTGGCAATGTTACGCAGTGGGGCATTCAAGTGCCTTCGAGCGGGTTCCCCTATTGGCTGTTTCAGGGTTTCAGCACACAAAATGACGCCATTCTTGCCAATCCAGAAGGCAATCAGGTCAAGTATGACGACCCGAACGTCGTAGCGGCACTGCAGTACTGGGTTGATCTGTCCAAAAAATATGGCATTCATCCCAGCGGCGTAGTGGAGTGGGGCACGACACCGCGCGATTTCATGGAAAAGAAAGTGGCTATGATCTGGACAACGACTGGTAACTTGACCAATATCCGCAGTAATGCGAAGTTTGATTTTGGTGTGGCCATGTTGCCTGAGGGTAAGCGTCGCGGCTCGCCAACCGGGGGCGGTAATTTCTTTATTTTCAAGAAAGCCGCAGGTCCTGAGCAAGAGGGCGCCTATAAGTTCGCGAAATGGCTGACGCAGCCCGAGCGTGCGGCCCAATGGAGTATCGATACTGGTTATGTTGCAGTATCACCCGCAGCATATGAGACACCGGCGTTGCAAAAATATGCGGCGGATTTTCCTCCTGCGCTTGTCGCACGAGATCAGTTGCCCTTCGCTGTCGCTGAACTGTCAACGCACGATAATCAACGCGTCACCAAGGCACTCAATGATGGCTTGCAAGCTGCACTGACGGGGACTAAAACACCTGAGCAAGCGATGAAGGATGCGCAGGCTGAGGCAACCCGTTTGTTGCGCCCCTACAAGTAAAAGCATGCGGTATCACGTCGTTCGCAACGTCTACGCCTATCTGCTGCTATTGCCTGCCTTTGTTTTTCTGGTGGGCTTTACGCACTATCCTGCGATGGCAACGTTGCTCGATAGTTTTATGTCGACGCCCAGGGCGGGAAGAGCGGCGAGTTTTGTCGGAATGCAAAACTATCAGGATATGCTGGCGGATCCTATTTTCTGGAAATCCGCCATCAATAATCTCTGGTTTGCACTGGCCACTATTCCTGTCTCGATTGCGTTGTCAATCGGTATGGCGTTGTGGGTCAATGACAAAATTGCTGGGCGTAGTTTTTTGCGGATGGCGTATTTTTTACCGACCGTATTGCCGATGATTGCGGTCGCCAATATCTGGATATTTTTTTATACCCCCGGCTATGGCTTGATTAATCAGGTGCTACAGGCACTTGGATTTTCGAGTCAAAACTGGCTGGGGGATCCGGGTCTGGTGCTTGGCTCCGTCATTGTCGTAGCCATTTGGAAAGAAGCCGGATTTTTCATGATTTTTTATCTGGCAGCTTTACAAGCTTTAAGTCCCAGCTATAAAGAAGCCGCACAGATTGAAGGCGCGAGCGCATGGTATTTTTTTCGCCGTATCCAGTGGCCGCTCCTGATGCCGACTACTGTTTTTGTATTGGTCAATGCTTTGATCAACGCATTCAGAATGGTTGATCATATTATCGTGATGACTAAAGGCGGCCCGGACAATGCTTCGTCTCTGATTTTGTTCTACCTCTACGAAATCGGGTTTAAATTCTGGGACCAAGGTTATGCCTCGGTGCTGACTGTGGTGCTGCTACTTATCCTGGCTGTGGTCGGCTTGTTGCAGTTCTTTATCCTTGATCGCAGGACGCATTATCAATGAGTTCTGCTCTGACTTCGATGAATTCAGCGAATCCGGTTACGTCTGCGAGTCATATGTCCCATACGCGACTAGCGCGGGGGATTTCTGTTCTGGGTGCCTGGTTATTAGCGCTGATGTGGATTACTCCACTGCTCTACGCAATCTGGGCAGCTTTTCACCCTTCTGAGTTTGCGACAAAACTGGTGCTCAACGCCCCAGTGACCTTCGCTAATTTTGTCTCCGCTTGGGAGGCTGCACCGTTCGCCAGTTATTTTTTGAATACAACTATTCTGGTGACAGGCATTCTGTGCATGCAGTTAGTCCTTTGTACGCTTGCAGCTTATGCTTTCGCACGTTACGAGTTTTTAGGTAAAAACATTTTGTTTTCTCTGGTTCTCATCCAGTTGATGGTGATGCCAGAGATCCTGATCGTGCGTAATTATCAAACCCTCACGCAGCTTGGTTTAGTCGATACTTTGTTCGGTATTGGCTTGCCATACTTTGCCTCTGCCTTTGCGATTTTTTTGTTGCGTCAGACCTTTAAAACCATACCGGCAGAACTGGTCGAAGCTGCGGTCATGGAGGGCGCCTCGCAAATGCAGATTTTGCGCCATGTTTATATTCCACTGGCCAAGCCTGTCTATCTGGCTTTTGCTCTGGTCTCGGTCAGCTATCACTGGAACAATTTCCTGTGGCCGCTGGTCGTGAGTAATTCTGTGGGATCCAGACCTCTTACAGTTGGTTTACAGGTTTTTTCTTCAACCGATCAAGGCATTGACTGGTCAATTATCACCGCAGCGACTCTGTTGACCTCTGCGCCTTTATTGATCGGCTTTTTGATTTTTCAGAAACAGTTTGTACAGTCCTTCATGCGCGCGGGGATCAAATGAAAATCATCACCTACAACACCCAATGGTTTAAAGGTCTCGATGACGTCGTCGATATAGCCCGTGTGGTCACGGTTGCGCATGAGATGGCCGATTTTGATGTGCTCTGTATGCAGGAAGTTGCTATCAACTACAAAGAGTTGACGGGCAACACGCCTGCGGATCAACCCGCTGCGCTGGAGAAATTACTACCTGGTTTTAAGGTTTTTTTCTGCGCGGCTGTCGATGAGCTATCGCCATGCGGGACCTTTCGTCAACAGTTCGGCAATTTGATCGCCACGCGCTTGCCTGTTTTGCAGGTCCAGCAAGTCGCCTTGCCATATC
>Ga0208105_1000540_pt1 | contig 12466 bp, 11 predicted proteins | sample CryBogCBE16Jul07_FD_184574 | JGI IMG/M metagenome (GOLD analysis project Ga0208105, IMG submission 184574) | Freshwater microbial communities from Crystal Bog, Wisconsin, USA - CBE16Jul07 (SPAdes) | ecosystem: Environmental > Aquatic > Freshwater > Lake | place: Crystal Bog, Wisconsin, USA... | reverse complement strand
AGGAGTTCGGAGAGCGGCTCGAGGCCGAGTTCCCGAGCAATCGTGGCACGGGTCCGCTTTCTCGGCTTGTAGGGAAGGTAGATGTCCTCGAGTGCGGTCAGGGACGCGGCGGTATCCACCTTGGCGCGGAGTTCCTCGGTCAGAAGCTTGCGTTCCTCAAGCGAGGAGATGATCGATTCGCGACGCTTGTCGAGGGTCTCGAGTTGCTCGATGCGGTCGCGGATCGTCGTGATCTGCACCTCGTCGAGTTCGCCGGTGCGCTCCTTGCGGTAACGGGCGATGAAGGGGACGGTCGCGCCTTCTTCTAGGAGGACGGCCGTCGCGGCGACCTGACGGGGCTGAAGACCGAGTTCCTTGGTGATCTGGACGATGTGTTTTTCGAGCATGGGAAGTGGGATCTGGAAGATGGAAGTTGGGAGGTGGGGGGATGAAACTGGAGACCTGAAACCAGAGCGTTTCAGCCTTTCCCTTTCGGCTTGGGATTAAAGATCCGGAACCAGTTGCCAAAGTTTTTCTTCATCGCCTCGCGGAAGGGAAGGTAGTTGGCATTGAGGGTGCCGCCCTTGGGAATCGCCCGCAGTAGATCGTCTAGGGAAAGTTCTGTTAGGTCATAGGCTGTCGAGGAGATGCCTGCCGCCGAGTCATGGTGAGCGTCGCTTCCTGCCGTGGCAGCTATTCCACGCTGCAAGGCATAGGCTGCGGCAGCTGTATTGAAGCTCTTGAAGGTCACGGCCGCGTTAAAGACCTCGACGGCTGCCAAATCGAGATCATCGAGCACCTCCTGACGGATCCCGGCACGGAAGCGGTCAAAAGGATGTGGGGCCACGGCGATTCCTCCACGTTCCCTGACGGCGGCGACCACCTCTGCGGCGGGTCGCCCTTTCATCTGGGGAAGGGTGGTTCCCAGGCAAAGGAGATGTCCGTCAGCGGTGGAGACCTCCACGCCCGGAATGATCAGGAATCCATCCACCGGGAGGCCGTCCTTGCGGATCAGACCCTTGCGGGTCAGATAATCAATCGCATCACAGGTATTGTGGTCGGTGACCGCAATACCACTCAACCCCTTGTGCTTTGCCGCCGCGACCATCGCCTCGGGAGAGCCGCAGGCGTCGGCCGAATAATGCGTGTGAAGGTGCAGATCAAAGGAGTGTCTCATCGTTAGAGGCGATACTCTGATCCGAATCACGGATTCCTGAAAAGGGAAACCGACTGATTAGCGGTTCCCTAAAGCGACTCGCTGATGATCCGATGGAGATCGCTCAGGTCGAGGAATCCGCGGATATGGTCGGTTCCTTGTCCGATACCGGCCGCCAGCACGTCGCCTGATGTCGGGATGCCTTTGGGGAGAAGAAAGGCGGAGGGCTGGGTAAGGATTCCCGGCGACTCTTTCTTCACTTTCCCGTCACGCGCGGACTCGACGGCGTATCCCGGACCGGTGGACCAGCAGAGGGAGGGATATCCCTGATTGTCGAGGGCCACGACCGCCACTCCCTTGTCACGCAGGAAAGGATGGCCGTTGAGTTGGAAGCCGCCGATGTTCTCACGGCCTGTCACCACGATCATGGCTTTCTCTCCGGCGTAGCGCCTTGCGGTGGCGACCGCCTTATCAAAGGCCGAGATCCTGCGAAGCATCCTCTCTCCGTCATTTGCAGCAGCAGCCGCACCGATGCCGGGATCATCCACCACGAGCATGTATCCCTTTCCGTTGGTCTGAAGGCGTCGGATCGCAATCCTGACGAGATCGGACAGGGAGGACGAGATCTCCGTGCTTCCGGATTCCTCATTGGGGAGGGGAGGAAGTTGGGCCGCAATAGGGTTTCTTTTCCAGAAGGGGGACGATTCCAGATCGCTGGAGGAGCGGATCAACTGGGTCTCCGTGGGGATGGAGTTGGTGGAAAGTTCCTGATCCCCGGAAAAGGCCACGACCATATCGAAGGGAGGGTGACTGCGGAACTGTTCCAGAAGATCCTTGGTGTTGGAAGGGTCGGCTGTTTTGGCAAAGAAGGCTGCCGCGGTGGGGGAGAACAATCCACCCGTCGTAATGAGGCCGGTTGCGCGCCCCTTGAGGGAGGCTGTCTCGAGTAGGGAGGGGAGTTTGGTTCCCGAGGGATCCAGGCAGAGCCTGCCGTTGGGTGACTTTCCTCCCGTGGCAATCTCGGTGGCGGCGGCGGCGGTGTCCGGCACGGAAAAGTCCGAAGAGGAATTCCGGCAGAGGGCGGTGTTGGGAAACTCCTCCAGTTGCAGCCTCGCCTCTCCTCCACCCGTGTAGATCCTGGTCGCCGTGAGGCAGGCCGGATTGATGTTGTCGGCGACAAAGAGAATGACGGCAAAGGGTTTTCTCGGGCCCGTTGTCAGGAAAATCAGTCCCCCCAGGGTGAGGAAAAGAAGAAGGCAAGCCAGGGCGAGCAACCTGTTGCGGAGTTTCATGGTCATGGCGGTTCACCAATCAACTAAAGCTCTCTTGCAAAGAGAAGGTTATTTGCCATTGCCCAGGAGGTTTGTCGTTGCCCCTGCCGCTCATCGGGAGTACACAGATGGGCGGCTTTTTGCGCCTGATTGCCCTGTGGTGTAACGGTAACACATCGCCCTTTGGAGGCGAGTTTCATGGTTCGAATCCATGCGGGGCAGCCACACCACCTTCTTTTAAAAATCCTGATTTTTCAGGAGTTGGCCCAAAAGTTGCTTGCTCTTCAGGGTTAACGGCGTTCCTCTGAAGGAATGGCTGGCATGGAACTTATCGCGGGCGTCGCCCAACAGCAGGTTCTTTCCCCTCAGATGCAGCAGAGCCTGCAGTTGTTGCAGGCTCCGGTGGCGGAGTTGCGACAGCTAGTGGCCTCCGAACTGGCCGCCAATCCGATCCTTGAGGAGGAGGTTTCCCAGGGGAAAGACTCCCAGCCCGATGAGGCTGAGACTCATCGTGAACAAAACGGGTCGCTTCAGGATGAATGGAGAGACTATATGCCGCAGAGTCTGCCTCAGGGTGGAGTTTCCTCCTGGTCTTCTGAGGATGAGGAGAAACGCAATTTTCTTTTCGAGTCCCGGGTGGCACGTCCCACCCTGCGTGCATTGCTTCTCGAGCAGGCGGCCGGACTGCCCCCCGCCGAGATCGAGTTGGTGGAACTCATCGCCGGAAGTCTTGACGAGGACGGATACCTGAGGGTGCCCGTCGCCGAGCTCGCCTTTTCCGTAGGGGTTCCCGAAAAGGATCTGGAGAAGGCCTTGGCCAAGGTACGCTCCTTCGAGCCTGCCGGAGTCGCCGCGTTGGACTTGGCCGACTGCCTCCTGCTCCAGCTCGAGCGGAAAGGGGAGGGGAATTCCCTCGCAGCCCGCATCCTCCGCCATCATCTCTCTCAGTTGGCGCGCCACCGCTACGAAGAAATTGCCAAGGAAATCCGCGTTCCTGTTGCCGATGTCTCTGCAGCGGCACGTCACATCGCGACGCTGGAGCCGAAGCCCGGGAGACCTTTTGCTGAGGCCGACGAACAGGGGGTCATTCCGGACCTTCTCATCATCCCCGAGGGAGAAGGGTTTGTCGTTCGCCTAAACGAGGATGAACTGCCCCGTCTCAAAATCAGCAGCGAATACAAGGAGATGCTCGCCGGACGAGGCGAAAACGAGGAACTGCTCCTGTATCTCCGCGACAAGCTCAAGGGGGCGCGCTTCTTTCTCCGTAGTCTCGAACAGCGCAGGCAGACATTGCTGGCCATCGGGAACGAGATCGTCGCACGTCAGGAGGACTTTTTCCGCGAGGGGCCGCAGGCCCTCAAGCCGCTCATTATGGCGCAGGTGGCCGACGTGGTTGGGGTTCACGTGACGACGGTAAGCAGGGCCGTGTCGGGGAAATACGCCGAGACGCCTCAAGGCCTCTTCGAACTCCGCTATTTCTTTACCCCGGGCTTCCAGGGTGCCGACGGCTCGTCGGTGAGCAACGAGACCGTGAAGAACGCCATCCGGGAGATGGTGGACGGCGAGTCCCGCCGTTCGCCGCTCAGCGATCAGGAGATCGTGGAGGTTCTCTCGGAGCGGGGGCTCAAGGTTGCGCGCCGCACCATCGCGAAATACCGCGAGCAGCTCGGGATTCTGCCGAGCCATCTACGCAAATCCTGCTAGAATGACGGTCATGTCCCTACCCATCCACGAGCAGCAGGTCAAGGACCTGCTTTCCAAGATTCCCTATCCCGGTTTTTCCCGCGACATCGTCTCCTTCGGTGTGGTCCGCGGAGTGACGCTCGGTGAGGAAATCTCCGTGCAACTCGTGATCGCCACGAACGACACCGGTGTCGCCTCCGAGTTGCGCTCGAGGGTTACGGAGGCCCTGGAGCAACTTCCCGGCAAGCCGCCGGTCAAGGTGCTCGTCGACGTGCAGGCGCCCGTCCAGCCCGGAGCACAGGGCCCCGTGAGTATTCCCGGCGTGAGGCATGTCATCGCGGTGGCGAGTGGCAAGGGAGGCGTGGGCAAATCGACCGTTTCGGCGAATCTCGCCGCCGCCTTGGCCACCAAGGGACTCAAGGTTGGCCTCTGCGACTGCGACCTCTACGGCCCCAGCATGGCCCTGATGTTCGGCACCACGGAGCGTCCCATGGCCGATCAGGAGGGGCGCATCATTCCGGTGGAGCGTCACGGGGTGAAGCTGATGTCGATGGGGTTGCTGCTCGAGGAGGATTCCCCGGCCGTTCTGCGAGGCCCGATGGTGACCCGTTACACTCAGCAGTTCCTGCGCAATGTCCTTTGGAATGACGGGGGGGATCTCGATGTCCTCATCCTGGATCTACCGCCGGGAACGGGGGACATTCAGTTGACCATCGTGCAGACCGTGCCGCTGGCGGGTGCGGTGATCGTGACGACGCCTCAGGAGGTCGCCCTCATCGACGCACGCAAGGCGGTCTCGATGTTCGGAAAGACCAACGTCCCGATCTTAGGGATCCTGGAGAACATGTCGGGATTCGTCGCCCCGGACGGTTCGTGCCACGAGATTTTCGGAAGCGGGGGAGGGGAAAGGGAGGCCGCAAGACTCGGGGTTCCCTTTCTTGGGGCTCTGCCACTCGATCCCGCGCTCAGGATCGCCTCCGATGCGGGGAAGCCCTTGGTCCTTACGAATCCCCAGTCCCCGGCTGCGCTCGTGATCAGTGATGTTGCCTCAAGCTTGGCGCTCCGAAATTGATCGGCTATCCGGAAATCGGCCGGATCCATCGGAAGGGCTGTTGGCACGAAAGGAGCGAACAGCACGAAAGAATGGATCATGAACACGGTCATCCCCTCGTCCCTCTTTCATGCCCTTTATCCCTGTGAGTTCTTTTGCTCGTGACATACGGAAATAAACCCGGATTTTGCGATAGCATGCCGGCAACAGATTTGGGTGTTTCAGCGAGATGGTGATCCCAGTGATCGTTAAAAAGTTACACCGTTAAAAGGGTTACAAATGGCTTCGGTCATGAGACGACGTTTTAACTGAGAAGGCATCTTTTGAGGAAACTCCCTCTGACGCATCCCCTGAAGTGCCGGTTCTGGCCGTCTGCGATCCACGTTGTAACGCTTGAACCTTTTTAACGCTTTTAACTCCTTGGCATCCCAGCTGGATGGTTCCTCATGCAAATTTTGGGAGAAAAAAAGGCCCCTCCTCCGAAGAGAGGGGGCCTTCTTGTTGAGATTTCCGGGATCCGTTACAGGCGGATGACCTTCGCCGAGGAGATGTCGGCGTCGGAGGTCACCTTGGCTAGCAGGGCCTCGTCCGGAGCGGAGTCGAGGTTGAGCAGGGTGAGTGCCTGTCCGCCCACTTCGTTGCGGCTGAGCGACATGCTTGCGATGTTCACCTTGTTCTGGCCAAGGATGGTGCCGAGATGGCCGACGATGCCGGGGCGGTCCTTGTTCTCGAGGAGAAGGATCGTGCCCGAGGGGATGCCCTCGACGAAGCGGCCGTTCACCGTGACGATGCGGGGCTTGGAGCCGTAGAGGGTTCCGGCGACGGAGGTGGTGGCGCCGTCCTGCGTGATGGAGGCCTCGACGAGATCGGTGAACTCGCCCGCTTCGCTCTGGCGCGTCTCGATGACTTCGAGACCGAGATTCGCGAGGATCGCGGGGGCGTTGACGGGATTCACGTCGCCGCCATGGGAGTGGCGGAGGAATCCGGTGACGAGCGAACGGGTGACGGCGGTGAGGTCATGCTCGACCAGGCGGCCGCTGTAGCGGATTTGCAGCTTTTCGGCGCGCTTCGGCGCGATCTGGGAGAGGAAGAGGCCGAGCTTGCTTCCGAGCTCGATCCAGGGGCCGAGGGTTGAGATGGTTTTGGCGTCGATGTTGGGCATGTTCACCGAGTTGCGAATCTCGCCCTGCAGCAGCGTGGCGCGGACAGCCTCGGCAATTTCGATGCCGACAAGTTCCTGGGCCTCTGCTGTGGAGGCGCCGAGATGCGGCGTGAGGACGAGGTTCGGAACGTCGCGGTAGGGCCACTCGGCGGGGAGGGGCTCCACCTCGAAGACGTCGAGGGCGGCGCCTCCGATCTGGCCGCTCTTCAGGCCCTCGGCGAGAACTTCCTCGTCAATGAGTCCGCCGCGGGCACAGTTGACGAGGCGGACACCCTTCTTGAGCAACGGCAGTTGCTTTCGGCCGATCATGTGGCGGGTTTCCTCGGTGAGGGGCATGTGGACGGTGATGAAGTCCGCGAGGGGAAGCAGATCATCGACCTTGTCGACGACCTCGACCTGGAGCGACTTGGCCTTGCTCGCGGAGATGTAGGGGTCGTAGGCGAGGACGCGCATGCCGAAAGCGATCGCGCGGCGGGCGACCTCCGTGCCGATGCGACCCATGCCAAGGATGGCGATGGTTTTGCCGTGGAGCTCCACGCCCTCGAACTTTTTGCGGTCCCACTTTCCGGCCTTCATGCTGGCGTCGGCCTGTGCGATGTTGCGCGAGACGGCGAGCATCAGGGAGAAGGCGTGCTCCGCGGTGGAGATCGTGTTGCCGCCGGGAGCGTTCATGACGATGACGCCGTGCTTGGTGGCGGCTTCGACGTCGACATTGTCGATGCCCACGCCGGCGCGGCCGACGACCTTGAGATTCTTGGCGGCTTCGAGGACCTTTGCGGTGACCTTGGTCTGGCTGCGGACGACCAAGCCGTGGAACTCGGGGATGACCTGGATCAGCTCGTCCTCCTTGAGGCCGGTCTTGACGACCACCTCGACCACGCCTCCCTCGGCAAGGGCTTCGACTCCTCGGCTGGAGACGGGATCGGCGACTAGGACTTTGGGAACGGTGCTCATGGTGAAAAGTAGGGTGTTGATGTTGGAAGACGGACCGGCTCCCGTGTCACGGGCGCGGCGTATTCGGTAAAGAATAAGCATTACAGGGAGTTGGGCGCGGCATCAAACGGGAAACAAAAAAAACGGGCCTGCGGCTCGGTTGCCGGGTATCCTTTGACAAGCGTCATGGATCCCAACCCATCCGAAAACGATCCCATACCACCCGTCGTGGAGGAGATGCGGACCTCTCCGCAACGGCGGCGTCGCAGTCGCTCCGGAAGGGGATCCTCGGGTCGTGGCAAGGAATGGTGGTGGGGAAGCTCTCGCGGTGGTTCAAGGGGAAAAACGCTTTCCTTTCAGCAACGGTCTGAACGCGCCATCATGGCGCTTTGTTTCCTGTTCGGGTTGTGCGTGGCGGGTTTCGCGGGATTCGTGATCGGCAGGAAGGCTCCGGCAAAAGCTCCCCCGGTTGCCGTATCCGCCTCGGCCGAGATTGTTCCTACGAGTGAAACCGAGGGACAATTCGCCGCTGCTTTTTCGGATCTGCGGGCGGGTAACAACAGGAGGGCACTGCTGGGATTCCAGGAGATTCAGACGTCGCAGCCCGGATTTTACGGGATTGATTTCCTTGTCGGCTATGCCGCCTACTTTGCTGGGGAACCCGCCCTTGCCCGCGAGTCTTTCCAGGCGGCGATCGGCAAGAAGGAACTCGACGAGGAGGCGTCCGCACTGCTTGCCCTGATCGATGTTGCCAAGGATGGGACAGACGAGGGAGGGGACTCCATCGTCGATCCTCTGGCCTCCGCCGAATCCGCCCTGAAGCACTACGCCTCAAGGCGGCCCCTTGACCCCCGCGCCTTTTGCCTCCTTGCAGAAATGCTTCGCTCCAAGGGGTCCTACCGGACGGCCGGCGAGTTCATGACCAAGGCGTTGGAGAGAACGGATCCCCGTTTCGATGCCCGTCTCATTGAGGCCAAGATGACGCTGACACGCGTGCAGGACGAACGGCCCAAGGCCGTGCCGGCGTTTTCCACGGTTACTTCCATGGACGGCCCGACGGCGCTCGCCGCCGGATATGCGGCACTGTCCAACAAGCGATCCGAGGAGGGGGTTCTCTTCCTCGAGAGAGCCTCGGAATTTTACCCGGGGTTTCTTTTCTTGGAGCTGATGAGGGATCAGGCCTTCGACGAGTTCAGGCAGGATCCCAGGTTCGAGGAGTTTCTCAAAAAACATTGAGCTTCCCAACGGAGCGGAACCGTTTCGAACGGTTCCTCCGCGCGGTGAAAAATTCACGGTGAATCGAAAAACGTCTTGATTCCTGAAAGCGTCCGATTTTTCCTCATGGGCTCCCGTTGCGGATAGCCACTTTCCCTGATTTTCATGATCCTTCCCCTGCTTCCGATCGCCAGTGCCGAACTCGGTGCCGAGACCCCCGAGTTCCTCAGCAGTTCCTTCCTGCATTGGCTGACCAACTCGATCCTCGTTACTGCGATCGTGCTCGGAGTCATTGTATGGATCGTCCGGGTCTGTACCCGCAGGATCGAGGTCATCCCCGGTGCCGGTCAGAATTTTCTGGAGGCCGTCGTGGAGGGATTCTACGGAGCGGTCGACGGGCTGCTCGGTCACAAGCTCGCCCAAAAGGCTTTCCCCCTTCTCGGCACCCTTTTTATTTTCATCCTGATCTCGAATTGGTTCGGGCTCCTTCCCGGGGTCGGTTCGATCGGTTGGCACGAGGGAGATAAATTCATTCCTCTCCTGCGTCCGGGCACTGCCGACATGAACATGACGATCGCCATGGCGACCGTCTCGATGGTCCTTTGGTTCGTCTGGACCATGCAGGTCACCGGCCCGGTGGCCTTCATCAAGGAACTCTTCGGGGTCAAGGGTGGCATGACCGGCCCGATTCTCTTTCTGCTGGTTCCCCTTTTCCTCTTCGTCGGCATCCTCGAAGTCGTCTCCATCCTCGTTCGCCCTGTCTCCCTTTCCCTCCGACTCTATGGCAACGTTTTCGCGGGCGAGAACATGCTGGCCACCATGATCAACATCGGCCACCTCTTTCATGCCCCGGAGTGGCTCTGCCATGTGCTTAGCTGCATCGTGCCGGTTCCCTTCTACTTCCTGGAATTGCTGATAGGTTTTCTTCAGGCCATGGTTTTCACCCTTCTTGTCCTTGTTTATCTCCAGCTCTCCACCAGCCACGAGGAACACTGATCCATAGAAATTTTGAACCCCGGGACCATGCAGGACGTGGACGGCGGCTCGAAAAAACACCACACCACACCAACACCACACCCATGATTACCACCATCCTCGCAGAGGCCGTCACTGCGGCCGGAGTCACCGGCAGCTTCACCCTCGGCGTCGCCGGCGCCGGATCCGCCATCGGCATCGGCCTCATTGGAGCCCGCATGGTCGAGGCCATCGGCCGCAATCCCGGCACCCTGCCGAAGGTTCTCATGATCGGTATTCTGACGATCGCTTTGGCCGAGGCCATTGCGATCTTCGGTCTGATCTTCGCCTTCCAGGGCCGCTAAGAAGAGACCATTCCTGCCAGAAGGGCGTCTCCTGCAAAGGGAGGCGCCCCAAGGCTCCATTTTCCTCAGTCCACGCACCAAGAGAATCACCCGCAGATGTTCACCCAAATTTTCCACCAGTTCGGAGTCGATTGGCCGCATTTCATCGCCCAGTTGGTTCTCTTCCTCATCGTTTATTTCGTTCTCAGCAAGTATGCGTTCGGGCCTCTCCTGAAGATCCTCGACGAGCGCCGCAAGCGCATCGAGGAATCCCAGCTTAACGCCGAGAAGATCAAGAAACAGCTCGCCGAGGCGGAGCTCCGCTACCAAGAGATCCTTCGCAAGGCCAATGACGATGCGCAGGCCCTGCTCGAGGAATCCCGCAAAAACAACGAGGCATTCTCTGCCCGCGAGATGGAGAAGGCTGTCAAGGAATCTGCAGCCATCGTCGAGCGTGCCCGTCATGAGATCTCCTCCGAGCGGACCCGCATGGTCGACGAGGTGAAGCGCGAGATGACCGGCCTTATCGTCAAGACTACCGCCAAGGTCGCGGGCAAAGTCCTCTCCGCCGAGGATCAGAAGCGTCTCTCGGAAGAGGCAGCCAAAGAACTGGCCGCCTGATCGTCAATAAAGCCATCTACAGCTATGCAGATCCCCAAGGAAGCCCGACGAAAAGCACGCAAACTTTTTGATGCTGTGCTTGACGGTGCCGGCCGTCCTGACGCGGCCAAGACCCTTTCCGGTGCCGATCTGCTGGTGAAGTCGGCCCCGCGCCACGCTCTTCAGATCCTGAGGGAATTCACCCGGCTTGTGCGTCTCGAAACTGCCAAGCACCATGCCGTCATCGAGAGCGCCACGGCTATCGACGCAGGCGCTCGCGAGGCGATCATTAAGTCCCTGCGCGCCCGCGACGGGGGCGAGGTGACTGTCGAGACAAAAGTCGATCCTTCCCTCATCGGTGGGGTTCGCATCCGCCTCGGCAGCGAGGTTTGGGACACCTCCGTCCGTTCGCGCCTCGCCACCCTTTCCTGAACAGAATCCACCATCTTTCCACCACTCACCCACCACACACCATGAGCAACCTCCTGCAAGAACTTGAAGCCAAGATCGACGGCCTCGCCAATTCCACCGTCACCAAGTCCAACGTCGGCACCGTCCGCGAAATTGGTGATGGCGTCGCCCGCATCGAGGGCCTTGGCGGCGTCATGCTCAACGAGATGCTCGAGTTTCCCGGCGGTCTCTACGGTCTCGCTCTCAACCTTGAGGAGACCGAGGTCGGCGCCATCATCCTCGGCGACTACACCACGATCTCCGAGGGTGACGAGGTGAAGACCACCGGTCGCCTCCTGCAGGTGCCCGTGGGCAAGGAACTTCTCGGCCGCGTCGTTGACTCGCTCGGTCAGCCCATCGACGGCAAGGGACCCGTCCAGGCCAAGGCCAACTATCCTGTCGAGAAGATCGCTCCCGGCATCATCAAGCGCCGCTCGGTCAGCCAGCCCCTTTCCACCGGAATCATGTCGGTCGACGCCATGATTCCCATCGGTCGCGGCCAGCGCGAGCTTATCATCGGCGACCGCGCCACCGGCAAGACCACGATCGCGATCGACACGATCATCAATCAGGCCAACATCAATCGTGCGGCCGAGGCAGCGGGAGATCCCTCCTTCCGCCCCGTCTACAGCATCTACGTCGCCATCGGTCAGAAGAATGCCAACATCGCCCGCGTCGTCGACACCCTTTCCCAGCACGACGCGCTGAAATACACGATCATCGTCTCGGCCCCCGCCTCCGACAGCGCCACCAACCAGTACTTGGCCCCCTTCTCCGGCGCGGCCATGGGTGAGTGGTTCATGGACAATGGCATGGATGCGTTGATCGTATTCGACGATCTCTCCAAGCACGCCGTGGCCTACCGCCAGGTATCCCTGCTCCTCAAGCGCCCCTCCGGCCGCGAGGCATATCCCGGCGACGTTTTCTACCTCCACAGCCGCCTGCTTGAGCGTTCCGCCCGACTCAGCGAGAAGGCCGGAAACGGTTCGCTCACCGCACTCCCGATCATCGAGACGCAGGCCGGCGACGTTTCGGCCTACATCCCGACCAACGTGATCTCGATCACCGACGGTCAGATCTATCTCGAGACCGACCTTTTCTACCAGGGCATCCGCCCCGCCATCTCCGTGGGTCTCTCCGTCTCCCGCGTCGGTTCCGCCGCCCAGATCAAGGCTGTCAAGCAGGTCGCCGGGAAGATCAAGGGTGACCTCGCACAGTTCCGCGAACTGGCTGCCTTCGCCCAGTTCGGCAGTGATCTCGACGCCCGCACCAAGGCCCAACTCGACCGCGGCCAGCGCATCGTGGAGCTCTTCAAGCAGCAGCAGTATAATCCGCAACCTATCGAGCTTCAGGTCGCCGTGCTCTGGACGATGCAAAAGGGATATTTCGACGCGATCGCCGTCGACCGCGTGAAGGATTTCCAGAAGCAGCTCACTGAGTTCTTTACGACCCGCAAGGAGTCGATTCTCGCCGCCATCCTCAAGAAGGGTGCCGTCGATGCCGAGATCGAGAAGGATCTCACCGCTGCGGTCGAGGAGTTCAAGGTCCTCTTCCGCTAATCCATCCCAGAAGTCCCAGGAACCGAGCCCTCCATGGCCAACCTCAGAGACATCCGCCGACGCATCAAGTCGGTGAAGAACACCGCCCAGATCACCAAGGCGATGCAGA
>Ga0208105_1000539_pt1 | contig 12490 bp, 11 predicted proteins | sample CryBogCBE16Jul07_FD_184574 | JGI IMG/M metagenome (GOLD analysis project Ga0208105, IMG submission 184574) | Freshwater microbial communities from Crystal Bog, Wisconsin, USA - CBE16Jul07 (SPAdes) | ecosystem: Environmental > Aquatic > Freshwater > Lake | place: Crystal Bog, Wisconsin, USA... | reverse complement strand
TCATGCCGTCTCATACTGGTCTGGCGATGCAGATTTATATCGACGGCACTTTCTATCCAGAGTCTGAGGCGAAGGTTTCGGTCTTTGACCACGGCCTTCTGTACGGGGATGGGGTGTTCGAGGGGATCCGCTTTTACAACGGCAAGGTCTTCCGCTTGGAGGAGCACATCGAGCGTCTCTACAAGTCGGCCGCAGCCATCCTGATGGTGATCCCGCTCGACCGCGAGGCAATGACGGCCGCGTTGCTTGAGACGATCCGCCGCAATGATCTCAAGGACGGCTACATCCGCCTCGTCGTGACCCGCGGCAAAGGCAACCTCGGCCTGAGTCCCGAGCATTGCCCGAAGCCGACGGTCATCATCATCGCCGCGAAGATCACCCTCTATCCCCCGGAGAGCTACGAGAAGGGACTCAAGGTGGTCACCTGCTCGACCCGCCGCATCGCCCACGGGGCGCTGAGCCCGATGGTGAAATCGCTCAACTACCTCAACAACATCATGGCCAAGATCGAGGCCACCCACGCCGGCGCCGGCGAGGGTCTCATGCTCAACGAGCAGGGACTCGTGGCCGAGTGCACGGGGGACAACATCTTCCTCGTGAGCGGCGGCAAAATCACCACCCCTCCGATCTCTTCGGGCGCGCTGGCCGGCGTCACCCGCGCCGTGGCGATTGAGATTGCCCGCGAGTTCGGCATCGAGGTTTCCGAGCCGAACATGACACGCTACGACATCTATACGGCCGACGAGTGCTTCCTGACCGGGACTGCTGCCGAGATCATTCCCGCCGTGGAGCTGGACAGGCGTTCCATCGGCGACGGAAAGCCCGGCCCGGTGACCCGGCGCCTGATTGCACGGTTCCGCGAGTTGACACAGACGGAGGGCACGCCGATCTACTAGGATCACCCGCTTTTTCCCATGTTCTGCGATGTCTGCAAATCCAAGGAGGCCACCGTCTTCCTCACGCAGATCATCGAGGGGAAGATGCAGAAGGTGAATCTCTGCGAGGGGTGCTCGAAGGAGAAGGGAGTCAACGATCCCACCGGTTTCGCGCTGGCCGACCTGCTGCTCGGCCTGGGAGCTGCTCAGGAAATCGAGAAGAACCCCGCCGGCATCCGATGCCCGGTCTGCGGCTTCTCGCAGGCTGATTTCAAGAAGACCGGACGCCTCGGCTGCAGTACCTGCTACGACACCTTTGCGGAGGGGCTCTCCGGGATGCTGAAGAACATGCACCGGGGCTTTATCCACACCGGCAAGGTGCCGGCCCGTCTCGCCGTCTCGCGCCTCCGCAACCAGGAGCTGTCGAAACTGCGCGAGGAACTCGATCGTGCCGTCGCCGCCGAGCAGTTCGAAGAGGCGGCCGGTTTGCGCGACCGGATCCGGCACCTTGAGAACGTGGCGGACCAACAACCGGGCCAGGAGCCTCTGGTCAACCGGATCGCCGAACTCTCCGAAGGGGAATCCGAACCGATTGTCCCGAAACCCCGCAAACAGTCGTGAAGCTCTCCCGAATCATCGCCAACACCGGCGAGTGGCTCAGCGGCTCGGGGCCGCACGATCAGATCGTCGTGAGCAGCCGCGTCCGTCTCGCGCGCAACCTCAAGGGAAAACCCTTCCCGGGCTGGGCCAAGAAGGCCGAGCGCGTCGCCGTACTGGAGGAGATCCGCTCGGCGGTCGAGGGGCTTCCCGAGATGGAGAATTCCTTTTCCGAGAGGCTTGAGGATCTCTCGCCGCTCGAGAAGCAGGTCCTCATGGAACGTCACCTCATCAGCCGCGAGCACGCGGCACGAGGTGCGGGCAGCGCCGTGGTGATGAATCCCGAGCAGACACTCAGCTTCATGATCAACGAGGAGGATCATCTGCGGATGCAGGCGATCCGGGCCGGACTCCAGCTCGAGGAAGTCTACGCGATGATCAACCGCACCGACTCCGAGCTTGAGGAAACGCTTGATTTCGCCTTTCACGACGAGCTCGGCTACCTCACCGCCTGCCCCACCAACGTGGGAACCGGCATGCGCGCGAGCGCCATGATGCACCTTCCGGGCCTCGTCATGTCCGAGCAGGTCAACAAGATCATCAACTCGGTCAACAAGATCGGCCTGGCCGTCCGCGGTCTCCACGGCGAGGGGACCGAGGCGATGGGGAATCTCTTCCAAGTCTCCAACCAGACCACGCTCGGAGAGACCGAGGAAGAGATCATCGCCCGGTTGAACCGCGTCATCGCGCAGATCCTTGAGCATGAGCAGAACGCCCGCCAGATCCTGCTCCAGCAGCGCGCGGAGACCCTGCTCGACCAGATCGGCCGGGCCTACGGCATCCTCTGCCACGCCCATTCGATCACCTCCAAGGAGGCGCTCAACCTCCTCTCCTTCATCAAGATGGGAGGTGATCTCGGCCTCTTCCCCCCCAAGAGCCGCCTGCAGGTCGACGAACTCTTCATCGAGACCCAGCCGGCCCATCTCCAGAAGGGCCTCCATGCAGCCAAGATGGGGGCGGAGGAACGCGATTCCTTGCGCGCGGCCCTGATTCGCGCGAAGCTGAAACAGATGCCAGAGCCCGAGATCGGCAAGATTCCGACCAACGGCTTCGGCAACGCCGGCCCGGCCACGGGCGAGCACCCATGATGAACAATTTCACGCCCCGCGCTCAGCAAGTACTGGCCCTTTCCCGCAAGGAGGCCGACCGCTTCAACCACAACTACGTCGGCACCGAGCATCTTCTGCTCGGCCTGATCAAGCTCGGCCAAGGGGTGGCGGTGAACGTCCTTAAGAAGATGGGTCTCGATCTGGAGACCGTCCGTCAGGAAGTCGAGAAGCAGGTCGGCTCCGGCCAGGAGAACAAGATGGCCGGCAACATCCCCTACACGCCCCGCGTGAAGAAGGTCCTCGCCCTCGCCGGCAAGGAGGCGAAGGCCCTGCAGCATTCCTATGTCGGCACCGAGCACATCCTGCTCGGACTCCTCCGCGAGGGGGAGGGAGTCGCCGCCCAGGTGCTCCGCAATCTCGAGATCGACCTCGATCGCACCCGCAACGAGGTTCTCAAGGAACTCGACCCGAACTTCGCCCCTTCCGACGAGGAAGAGGGAGAGATCCCCGAAGAACAGGAAGGGGAGGAAGCCGCCGCCGGGAGCGGTCCGTCCCGCAAGGAAGCCAAAACGCCTGCACTGAAGGCCTTTGGACGCGACCTCACCGAGAGTGCCCGCAAGGGGGAGTTGGATCCTGTCATCGGACGGGCCGACGAGATCGAGCGCGTCATCCAGATTCTCTGCCGTCGCAGCAAGAACAACCCGGTCCTCATCGGCGAGGCCGGCGTCGGCAAGACCGCCATCGCCGAGGGACTCGCGCAGGAGATCGTCTCGGGCAACGTCCCCGAGATCCTCGCCGACAAGCGCGTCATCACCCTCGACCTCGCCCTGATGGTGGCGGGCACCAAATACCGCGGCCAGTTCGAGGAGCGGATCAAGGCGGTGATGGACGAGATCCGCAAGAACAAGAACATCATCCTCTTCATCGACGAGCTTCACACGATCGTCGGGGCCGGATCGGCCGAGGGGGCCATGGACGCCTCCAACATCATCAAGCCGGCCCTGAGCCGCGGCGAGCTCCAGTGCATCGGCGCGACGACGCTCAACGAATACCGCAAACACATCGAGAAGGATTCCGCCCTGGAGCGCCGCTTCCAGTCGATAAAGGTGGAGGCCCCCTCCGTGGAGGACACGGTTCTCATTCTCAAGGGGCTCCGTCCCAAGTACGAGGCGCATCACAAGGCCGTCATCACCGACGTCGCTTTGGAGGCTGCCGCCAAACTCTCCGACCGTTACCTCACGGGACGCTTCCTGCCTGACAAGGCGATTGACGTCATGGACGAGGCCGGTTCCCGTGCCCGCATCGGCGCGATGACCAAGCCCCCCGCCACCAAGGAGCTCGAAGCCGAAATCGACCGCATTCGCGGCGAGAAGGAGGCTGCGATCAAGGCCCAGGATTTCGAGAAGGCCGCCGCTCTGCGCGACGACGAGAAGCAGGCCAAGGATCGTCTCGAGGAGACCCTCGCCACCTGGCGCAAGGAGCGTGACGAGCGCGAGGTGGTCGTCGATGAGGAGGCGATCATGCATGTCCTTTCCAAGTGGACCGGCGTTCCGCTCAACCGCATGGAGCAGAAGGAGACCGCCAAGCTCCTCGCCATGGAGGATGAGCTCAAGAAGAAGGTTATCGGCCAGGACGAGGCGGTCACCGCCATCAGCAAGGCCCTGCGCCGTTCCCGCGCCGACCTCAAGGATCCCCGCCGACCAATCGGATCGTTCATCTTCCTCGGCCCCACCGGCGTCGGAAAGACCTTCCTCGCCCGCACGCTCGCCGAGTTCATGTTCGGCGATCCCGACGCGCTCATCCAGATCGACATGTCGGAGTACATGGAGAAGTTCACCTCCTCCCGGCTCATCGGTTCGCCTCCGGGCTATGTCGGCCACGAGGAGGGAGGACAGCTCTCCGAGGCGGTCCGCCGCCGTCCCTACTCGGTCGTCCTCTTCGACGAGATCGAGAAGGCCCATCCCGACGTCATGCACCTCCTGCTCCAGATCCTGGAGGAGGGAACCGTGACCGACAGCCTCGGACGCAAGATCGACTTCCGGAACACGATCATCATCCTTACCTCGAATGTCGGCGCGGAACTGATCAAGAAACAGACCACGCTCGGCTTCGGGGCCCCCAAGCACGACGAGGGGTACGACACCATGCAGGGCAAGATCCTCGAGGAGACAAAGCGCGTCTTCAAACCCGAGTTCCTGAACCGTCTCGACGACATCATCGTCTTTCACACCCTCTCCAAGGAGATGCTCACCCGCATCGTCGGTCTCGAGGTGGCCAAGGTCATCGCCCGGATCCGGGAGAAGGAGATCGCGATCACGCTCGATCAGGCCGCCCACGAGTTTCTCATCGAGAAGGGATACGACCCGACTTACGGGGCACGCCCGATGCGACGCGCCGTCGAGCGCTATCTCGAGGATCCGATGGCCGAGGAGATCCTGCGCGGATCGTTCAAGGCCGGCGATCAGGTCGAGGTGACCCGCGCCGGGGAGAAGCTTTCGTTCAAGGTCGCCGTCGGCAAGTCGCCGGCGAAGGCGAAGAAGGCCAAGGGCTAGGCTGCGCATCCAATCCGTCCGGGAGGTATGTCACACACCCCGCCTGGAGGGACCGCGGCATCATCCGAGCATCTCGGCAGGCCGCTTACCGAGTTCCTGCGTCCGGGTCCTCCCCCGCTGAGGGTGGACCAGACCATCGGTGAGGCGCTCGAGATCATCCGGAGGTCCGGATTGGAGGAACGGATCTTCTACTTCTACGCCGTCGACACGGAGGGGCGTCTCTCGGGCGTGGTTCCGGCGCGCAAACTCCTGACCGAACCGCTCGAAACATCCGTCGGTGCGGCGATGATCCCGAGGGTCCTCTCCCTTCCCGAGACGGCCACCCTCCTGGAGGCGTGCGAGTGCTTCATCCTGCACAAGTTCCTCGCCATCCCCGTGGTCGATTCGGCCAAACGTCTGCGGGGCATCATCGACGTGGGGATCTTCACCGACGAGGTGCTCGAACTCAGCACCGGCGGCAACAATGACCAGGTCTTCCAGGTCATCGGTCTCCATGTCCAGGAACTCCAGCATGCGTCCCCTCTGAAGGCCTTCAGGGTGCGCTTTCCGTGGCTTGCCGCCACCGTTTCCGGCGGCGTTCTCTGCGCCGTGCTGGCGGGAGCCTTTGAAGCGACTCTTCAGCAGAAGGTGGTCCTCGCCGTTTTCATGGCACTGGTGCTCGGTCTCGGCGAGGCCGTTGCGGCACAGTCGCTGGCGCTCACCGTCCAGTCGCTTCCCTCCTCCCGCATCCGCTGGAAGTGGCTTCGGGTAAAGCTGAGGAGGGAGGCCTTGACGGCGGGACTCCTGGGTCTCCTGGCCGGGGGGACCGTTGCCCTGATGGTCGAGCTCTTCTGGCGCGATCCCCTGGCCGCCTTCTCGATCGGCGGGAGCGTCGTGATTTCGATCCTTGTCGCCGCCCTGCTCGGCATCCTTGTGCCCGTCATTCTCCGGATCGTTCACTGGGATCCGAAGATCGCTGCCGGCCCGATCACGTTGGCGGCGGCGGATCTCTTCACCGTCACCTGTTATCTGGTCACAGCCAAACTGTTCCTCGGGTAAGGCTTGGTCTTTTACGCTCTGGCTGTGTTGGCCTGCGGTCGCCGTAGGACTGACTACGGCTTGTGAACGGCACTTTGCTCCCGCAAAGCGGTGCCGCCCTATCGGGTTCTGCTTTGCAGACTTCTCCGCGCCTCTTCCCAGAGGCTTGGTTCTTGGCCGCCTTGCCATAGCATCAAAATCCCTACGCCTTGCATAAAAATGATTGCAGGCCTTGCTCTCCTTCCAAGCTTGCGAGCCTTCTGCATGATGAGATCCATCTTTCAACTCCCCCCACGCGCACGTGGAATGCCTCAGGCCGAGACAAGGATGATGTTGGAGTAGTGCGTGGTGTCGGCCGTGCGGATCAGGCCGATGGCGGAGGGAACCCGCTTCTTGAAGGCGGCCTCGTGGTCCTCGAAGTTCAGATCGATGCCGCCGAGTACCCGTCGCCGTTCCTCGACGACCGCCGGGGGGTTGATCTCCGTGAACTGCACGGCCATGTAGGCCTTCCCGAGATCGACGGCCGGCAGCAGGGCCTCGAGGACCTGGTTCACGGTGGGGAGTCCGTCCACGAGCGAAATGTCGACCGTCTCGATCTCCGGCCAGAACGGAAAGCCCCGGTCGGCGATGACGAGCATGTTGGTATGACGGACACGGGCGATCAGCGAAAGGATCGCGGGGTTGAGGATGCCTGTTTTGAGCATGGGTTGAGGATGGTGGAATTCGGGTGATGGAAATCTGGGCGAAGGGAAAAGCGACCGCCAGTCACGGAAGCCTCGCGTTCAAAGCCCTGCGGGATTGGTCGCAGGAGTCTCGGGAGCGGAAGGGGGTGGTGCTTCGACGGGCTGGGAGGCTGCCGGAAGCGCTGTGGCCTGCGGCACTGCGAGGGGGCTCGGGGAGGGTGTCGCCGCCGAAACGGGGCGGAACTCCGCATGCCGGATCCGACCCCCGGCCTCGGCTGTCCAGACCGAGAGCGAAACCGACAGCAGGGTGCCGACAAGGACCGCCCAACCGATCCACGCCGCCTGGCGCGGGAACTTGGTCAGGGCGAGCAGGGCAACGAGGGCGAGGATGCCGGCGGCATAGACGACGGGGGCCGTGGTCTTCGCACGGCCCGCGTGCTGGCGCAGGGCATCGTAGCCGAGCTTGTCGAGATCCGGTTGGGTCGAGCCGTCGAAGAAACCATCCCTGGCGGCCTCTCCGGTTTCCATGATCGCGGGCATTGCTCCCGCACAGCAGATGACGGCCAGGAGACCGGAGGCAAGCGCCCCGCGGCTGTGGAAGATGATCCCGATCAGGACCGGGAGCGAAGCGACCGTCAGGCCGATGATCGGCACGTGGTTGATCGCCAGATGGAGATGGGCGGGGGTGAAGAGCGATGACATGGAAGAAGGAGCGGGGGAAGATTCAGGAACGCGGCTTCCAGAGCGCCGCGTCGAGGCAGGCCCAGAGGTGCATGATCCATCCCAGGGTGCCGATCGAGACGACCCAGACGACCCCGGCGACGACAACGAAAAGGATCGCCGCCAGAAGCCGCCCCTGCAGGAGCTGGCCGAGGCCGGGAATGAAAAGGCTGGCGAGAGAGGCGATGACATTGCCCGCGGATCCTTGGCCTGCGTTGCTCATGCTCCACCTCTCGCCGAAGCGCTTCCCGTTGTCCAGATCGTCCTCATCACCGGAGCTTCCCGTGTGGGGGCGCGGTTCAGAGTTTGGCGCGGATCCAGCGGATCACGCCGCCGACCCCGGGAACATGCTCCCAGACACCCTGGGCCGAATCCCAGAAATCCTGATGCAGGATCACGCGCCCCTCGCGGTCGAATCGGACCAGGGTGACCCCGATCGTCCGGACGGTCTTTCCCCGGGCGAGGTTTTTCATGCGGGTGTCCATCGTCCAGCGGAAGTAGTAGTTGTTACCTGAGACCGCCACGTCGTCGAAGGTGACGGTCATCGAGTCGAGCCCCTTTGCGGTCTTGATGAAATAGTCCCGGATGGCCGGAGACCCGTGGATCGTCTTGAGGGTGTCGTTCAGAAACGCGTTGGATGCGTAGACCTTCTCCGTCTCGTCGCGGGCGGTTTTTTCGTCAAGGTGCGCCAGAAAATCCTCGAAGCGCCGGATCGCCACCTGCTCGGTGCAGCTGCCGCGTGACGGACCCTGCATGCCGTCGGTCTGCGCCAGCGCCAGCCCGAACGATTCCACCGGACCGTTGCTCGCTGCCGCGAGCGGCATGATCGGGAGGGTCAGGAAAAGGAGGAATCGGTGTTTCACGATTCTACCGATGGAGAGGCGGCGGCCTCCCGTCAATCCCGCAACGCTTGTCATGGGAAGCATCAACCGCGATAACAGGGCGATGGGCCGCAACGAACAGAGCTTCCTGATGGAGATCGCCGGGCCGAAGATCGAGGTTCCGGATCTCCTGCGGTTCGAAACGGCCCGCAACCACAGCCTCTCCAACAAGATCATGAGCCGTCTCCGGGATCTGGAGAGGGAATACAACGAGCTTGTGGAGCTCCAGCGCTGGAACCAATTCGTCGAGGGATTCCAGATCGGATTTCAGACCCGCCTGAACCAAGACTACTACCTCTACGAATCGGCGGCCGGCCGGAAATTCCTCTCCCTCATCGCTCCCGTGGAAATGGGCGGCACCTACACCTTCCACGGCAAGACACGCCTCCATAGCGAGGGGTACTTCGTGAAGGTCATCGAGAAGGAGTCCTGATAACTCCGATGCCGGTGGTCCTCCGAGTCCTGCTCATCGTCACGCTCTGGGTGCTTTGTTGGGCGGCCATGCATTTCATGCCGCGTGATACCAAACCCGGATTTTCGGAAACCCCGCCGTCTCCGGATCACTTCGCAGCTCCCTTCTTCAGGACGGAAACGATCGATCCCGACCAGGGGCTCCCGATGGTTCATGTCGCGGCCCTCGCGCAGACGCCCGACGGCATCCTGCACTGCGTCTGGTATGGCGGAAGCGCCGAATGCCGTCCCGACGTGAAAATCTACCTCGCGCACAAGGAGCCCGGCGGCCGCTGGACCGAGCCTGTCGCGATCCTGACACGCAACAAGGTCGAACAGGATCTGGGCCGTCCCGTGCAGGCCTTGGGGAATGCCCTGCTGATTGCGGAACGGGATGGCTCCCTGCGCCTGCTTTTCGTCACGATCGCCATGGGCAAATGGTCGGGCAGCCAGCTCAACTCCTGCGTCTCCAAGGACGGTGGCCTTTCCTGGTCCAAGACGGAACACCTCACGCTCAGTCCCTTCTTGAACCTTAGCGAGTTGGTCCGTAACCGGCCGGTGCCGCTTCGTGACGGCGGCTGGTGCGTACCGATCTATCAGGAATTCCTCGGAAAATTCCCCGAGCTGCTCTGGCTGGGCAAGGACGGCTCCTATCGTAAAACCAGGATCGCGGGCGGGTGCGCCGTTTTCCAGCCTTCGCTGGTCCCGACGGGCTGGGAGTCGGCGCTCGTCCTGTTACGCGACTACACGGGGGCGCGGAAAATCCAAAGCAGCAGCACCCATGACGGTGGAAGAGAATGGTCCCCCGCCTCCCCGACCACCCTCCCCAATCCCGATGCAGGGATCTCCGGACTCCCGCTCGGCGGCAAGAGGATCCTGCTGGCGTACAACGATTCGCCCAAAGACCGGTCCGATCTCTCTCTCGCCCTGTCGGGGAACGAGGGAGCGAGCTGGTCGAAACTGATCTCCCTCCAGCATCAGGAGCGAGCCGCCTTCGCCTACCCCTATCTCTTCCGCACGGCTGACGGATTGATCCAGTTGGCCTTCACTTGGAAGGGCCGGGAACTCCGGCTCATCACCTTCAACGAGGCCTGGGTGAACGATCAGGCGGCCCGCTCGGGCAAACCATGAATCATCATCCGATCCACCAGCTCTACGCCGGGATCGCGCCATGGGCGGCGTTCGCGCTCTTGCTCATCGGGCGGAATCCCCATCCCGGCCTGCGGAGGAAAATTGCCGCCCTCCTGCTTGCGGCCTTTGTTCTCCTCGCCATCCCGATCGGCGGGTGGAATACGGCGGCATGGCTCCGTGCGCTGGAGCCCAACCCGAGCCTCACGCTGACGGGCCTGCTTCTCGTCGCGCTGGTCTCGCGTCTCTCGGGGAGAAAGCTGTTCCGTAGAGAGGACTGGCATACTGCGTGGGCCTTCGGCGCTATCGCCGCTCTTGTTCTTTACCCGATGGGACTTGGTCTCACCAATCTCGATCCCTATGCGTGGGGATGGAGGCCTGGCCTGCCTCTGGCTGTGACGGCAGCGGCCACCCTGCTCCTGCTCCGAGGCAACCGTTTCGGATGCATCCTGATTCTCCCGTTTGCCGGTTGGCTGCTCGGCCTTCAGGAATCGACCAACTTCTGGGACGCCCTGATCGATCCGTTTTACGGGGTCGCATCGCTCTTTCTCGCGGTCCTGCTTGGGATGATCAGGCGCTCTCCATGGCAGGGATAAGTCCCGATGCTGCGACAGCGCGGGCATAGTAGGGACATGACCAGCACCCGGAGGGTGTGCGTGATGGGAGTTAAAAACGTTAAAGCGTTACAAGGTATAAAACGGTCGCCCGTCTTTCTGCTTCCGGGCGGTTCCGTGACGCAAACTTCTCCGATATTGCCATCTCGACTCTCGGGTTACGACTTTTTGGATCCACGGTGTAACGCTGCAACGCTGTAACTTTTCATCGGCTTCGTCCTCCGGCTTCTCGGATTTTGGGAAGTTTTTCTTGGATTTTGCGCTGAGCCATCCTGACGCCGTCGAGCGCTGGACGATGCAAAGGCCCCCCCATACGCTGACGCTCGCCATCGGAACAGCTTCCTCGGCCGGAAGGTTCGGCTTTATGGGAAAGCGGTTCCGCAACTCACCCATGATATGTCCCTCACGATAGGAATTCCGCGGGAAACCGCACCGGGAGAACGAAGAGTCGCCACCGTTCCGGAGGTTGCGGCGAAACTCATCAGACTCGGCTTTCGTGTCGCGGTGGAATCCGGTGCCGGCGAGGCGTCGAACTTTTCCGACGACTCCTACCGCGAGGCCGGGGCCGAGATCATCCAGGGTGCTGCCCCCCTCTGGGCCGCCTCGGACATCCTCTTCAAGGTGCGCCCTCCCTCTCCCGGCGAAGTTCCGCTCCTTCGTGCGGGCGGAGTGCTTGTGAGCTTCATCTGGCCCGCCCAGAACCAGGACCTGATGAAGAGCCTTGCCGACAAAAAAGCCACCGTCCTTGCCATGGACTGCGTGCCGCGCATCTCCCGCGCGCAGAAACTCGACGCCCTCAGCTCCATGGCCAACATCGCCGGATACCGCGCCGTCATCGAGGCGGCCCATGAGTTCGGCAGGTTCTTCACGGGCCAGATCACGGCAGCGGGGAAAGTCCCGCCCGCCAGGGTCTTCGTCATCGGTGCCGGAGTCGCCGGCCTTGCCGCCATCGGCGCCGCCTCCGGCCTCGGCGCCATCGTTCGTGCCAACGATACGCGGCCCGAAGTGGCCGATCAGGTCCGCTCGATGGGCGCCGAATTCGTCGGTGTCGACTACGAGGAAGAGGGATCTGGCGGCGGCGGCTATGCCAAGGTCATGAGCGACGGTTTCCAGAGAGCCCAGCTTGCGACCTTCGCCCGCGAGGCCAAGGAGGCGGACATCGTCATCACCACCGCGCTCATCCCCGGCAAGCCGGCCCCCCGGCTCATCACCGCCGAGATGGTCCGCGCGATGAAACCGGGCAGCGTCATCGTCGACATGGCCGCCGAACAGGGGGGTAACTGCGAGCTGACCGAGCCGGGGAAGGTCACCATGAAGGAGGGTGTCACCATCATTGGCTACACCGATCTGCCGAGCCGCCTGGCACGGCAGTCCTCGACGCTTTACTCCACGAACCTCCTGCGTCTGGCCGAGGAGCTCTGCAAGACCAAGGACGGCCTCATCGACGTGAATGTCGGCGACGAGGTGCTGCGGGGCACAACGGTGATCAAGGAGGGCGAGGTGATCTGGCCCGCCCCTCCGCCGAAGATCGCCGATGCGGCCCCGAAGAAAAAATCCGAGCCCGCGAAGGCCGCTCCTGAGCCCAAGAAGCCTTCGAAATGGGGCCCCGCCCTTGCCTTTCTCATCGCGGCCGTACTGCTGGCCGGAGTGGGGGGCGCGGCGCCACCCGCCTTCCTGGGACACTTCACCGTCTTCATCCTGGCCTGTTTCGTGGGCTACATGGTGGTCTGGAACGTCACCCCCTCGCTCCACACGCCGCTTATGAGTGTTACCAACGCCATCAGCAGCATCATTGCCGTCGGGGCGCTGATGCAGATCTCGCCTCCGGGAGGCGACGGGCCCGGCAGGCCCGACACCTGGATCC
>Ga0208105_1000538_pt1 | contig 12498 bp, 11 predicted proteins | sample CryBogCBE16Jul07_FD_184574 | JGI IMG/M metagenome (GOLD analysis project Ga0208105, IMG submission 184574) | Freshwater microbial communities from Crystal Bog, Wisconsin, USA - CBE16Jul07 (SPAdes) | ecosystem: Environmental > Aquatic > Freshwater > Lake | place: Crystal Bog, Wisconsin, USA... | reverse complement strand
CTTTATCCCTGAACAAGAAAAACTAGAGGTGGTAGTAGAATTCACTGGTAACGACAAAGGACAAAGTTATATTAATACTTATGGTAATGAATTAAAATATAGGCTTAATCTTCAAAGCCTTTCACCAAAAACTTATTTTAAAGTCGGTGAGCAAAATAAAAAATTGTTTATTTTTTATCCCGCCAAACAAAAAGTAAAGATCAAATATGATTTAACTAACAAGGGCAACGATTATCAGCTCAATATATTTAATTATTTTGTAAATAATCAAAGTTTCTTTTTAAGGGGGGTGGATTTAAATATTCCAATAGAATTTCTAGATTCTAAAACTAAACTTATTTTAAATTTTAATTTACCAACAAACTTTGTTTTGTATCATAATGATTCTTTAATTCCTGATAATACTATTATCTATGATGTGGATGAGTATTTTGGCGATGAAATCTTTCTTGGTGGTACTAAAGATTTAATCAGAACTTCTTCAATGAAAGTCCATAATCAACAAGTAAATTTATTATTTTTCAATGTCGCAGATCAAAGAGTTCCTTTTGTTAGTGAATCTATACGTCGAATATACAACAGTCTAAATAAATTTTTTGATATATATAAAACACCAAAAACTACAGTGATATTAGTTGGAGATGACAAAAAGTCTGCATGTGGTTATCGCACATACGCGAACAGTAATAATTTAAAAAATATCAATATGTTTTATGTAAATAATAACGATTCTAATGACTTAAGTGAAACTATAGCTTGGAATCATATGGGCGAAATTTTATCCTATAAAAATTTTAGGACAAGCACAGATTATTATAAATATCATTGGTTCAACAACGGTTTTACCAATTTCTACGCTTATAAAATTTTAATGTTAGATAATTATCGAGATTTTGGAATTTATGATGTCATAAAACAATATAATCTTATTTTAGAAACTTATTATACCTCTAGAATTAGAAATGAAATCAATAACGAATTAGCCACGCAGCGTATAGAATCGTTTACAGCGCATAATCGAGGCGTGATTGCTGCATTCGAGCTGGATGCTAGAATTTATAAAGACACTAATGGCAAATATTCATTAGATGATGTAATGAAAAAGCTGATCTCATTATTTCAGAAAGGGGAAGTCTTTACTTTAGAACTACTAAAACAAAATATAGCTGTTTTTAGTGATAAAAATTATGATGATATATTTGAAAATATTGTTGAATATGGCAAAGATTTTGTGCCTACAACTGATATTTATTTTATACCCAAAGAAATTGAAGTTTCTTATGTAAATCTCTACGTGCCTGAATACGGGTTTAATTATGCCACTTCAAATATTTTCAAAAAGTTTCATGGTGTTGTAAAAAATAGTAACGCTTATAAAGCAGGCATTAGAAATGGAATGAAGTTCACTAGAGATAGCAATTGCTGCGATTTGTTTCTTGATCAGTTAGATCAGTTAGAAAAAATAGAGATCAGATGCGTCAGCTGCGATCGTTTTCTTCTTCCGTTAGAAAAAATAAAGATCAATTTATTTACAAAAAATAAATTCAACATCGAACGAGAAATTAATTACTATACTAACACCATACTAGTAAGGTTCCTGAGTATCAAGTAAAAGTTCAATAAAGTAATTTTAATCTTGCAAAAGATGCAACCCTCGGTTTAAACTAGAATTGATATTATTATCTAAAGTGTCATTTTAATTAAAAATATGGAGAAATATGAAAGTGCAACATAATACAGATTATAATGCTATACATTCAAATACATTTAAAACTCCGAAACCTCACGTACACCAATTAGAAGAAAGGGGTAAATCGTCTTATGATAAAATTAGCGATTCAGTTAATATTAAACATGCTGAATATGGTAGATCAGATAATATAATTAAAACCCTTAATTTATCGGGTAATCAACAAGTTCATCTAATTTATTCCACTTCGGTCAATAAAATTACGGCAAATATTATAACTAAGGATGGAGATGTTTTTGCGGTTAAAAATGAAAACTTACCTAAGGAATTTGAACAGATAAAGTCCGGAGAAGTTTTTAATAAATTTCTTGAAAGCGCTTATGCTAGAGTTAGTATTTTAAGTAATGGTGATTTTAAATTATATATTATGCAACAGGGGCTTGGTGGTATGAATAACCCTAACGCACAAGGAAACTATGGACTTAGTTATAGTCAATGGGGTTCAAGCAGAGGTGTTTGTCCTTCTGGATATGATTATGTTTCTCATCCAAATAACCGATTAGCAGCCCTAATTGGTGGTAAATGTGTTCCAGACGTCAATGCAAGAATTAAAGCACGGGGCTCTGGAATTAGTTGCGGCGAAGGTGAAGGGGGGAATTATACCCAGCACAGTAGTGGCAGGCAGCCTAATATGCCGAGGACGGCTGATGACTTCAGAGCAGCTGGTTATATATGGCAGAACGGCCAGGGTGGGCGGGGACGCACGCCCTGGTGGTTGGGTGCGCATCGAATCCAGCAAGATAAGTCACGGTAGCCCTGATGGCAGGCACAAACCATAACGTTGGAGAGATTGGCTACAGGAAAGGCCGAAATTTCTCGCATAGGGTTTCTAGCCCTTATATTTATTTGTATCAAAACTAATACCAAATAATAATTTTTTGTCCTTTCCTGCAGGGAACCTCAAAATCTAATTCTGTAACAAAGCCAGTGATTTTATATCTCCGAAGGGGACATTAAAAAACCAACATCACTATTTATTTCCCCAAGCAATTCAAGACCTGATTGGTATAGTTCAAATCTCTTAAGTAATTCATAGGATTGAGATGATATTTCATAATTAAAACCGGACTGTTTTGGTTCCACCTTGAAACCATGATCATCCCACATAATGTCTACTAAATCTCTATCTACTTTGGAATATGTATCGCATACATCCCTCAACACACCAGCTGCATAAAATAGTTTATTGAAGGTACGAAAAGATTCATATTGGGGGATGTTCTCCAGTAAGATTTTCTGATCTTGTGATATTTTTATACAATTATACAAATTATACACGGCCGATTTTCCGTCTATTCTCAGTAAATTCTTCTCTTGTCCAGGAACAATATAACTCTCGTCATCATCGATTAACAGAGTGTATTTTAATTTCTCTGGACTTACAGCAACAGTGAGGTCTTTCTTCTTTTGTCCCCACATACCTTTGGGTTGAAACTTCTCCTTCTCTGCACAAGACATCTCCGTAGTATCTATGGTATGATCTCTAGAAAAGATCTTTACATTATTTCTTATATATTCGGTCGGGTCTCGTTCTAAAACCCTTTCTAACATCTTGGGAATAATATCCTCATTACGCTCCCTTGCGCCACTACTGAAAAATATTAAATCATTGTCCGATAGTTCCATAACATATTTTATTAGTTCTTTCCAACCATTATACAAATAGAAATAATATCCACATGATTCTATTACTGAATCTTCTCCTACATTTTGTACTATCTTATCAAAATTATGAGGTTTACTATCCACTAAGCATATGTTAGATAACAGTACATAATCTAAATCAAAAACTACCTTTATAGGTTTTTGTATCTTATAAGAAATAGCTACTTTATTATTATGTTTTAAATCTTCTATCTTTTGTTCTGAGCAATATGCACCTGTGCTGTAGTGACGCACTCCAACACTTTTAAATAGTGAACTAGTCACATGGCTAATTTCTGGAAAAGTTGACACAAATGCCGCCTCTCTTACTTCATAATCTGTAGTTAAAGAAGCTTGTGGGAAATCATATCTTATTTCAGAGATTACTGGGGACAATAAAATGTCTTTTCTCTGAACTACACTAACTGTTCTCTGTATTGCTTTAGAATAGCTAGCAATCATATTATCTGCAAATCCAGCAGTTGCAACTCTTTCCACTGTACCAACAGCAAATTGTAAAAATTTCATCTTTGTTATTCCACTATTTTTTAATAGGCAGTATGCAAGCTTAATTAGGAATAATATTAAGTGATTGCAGTGAACAAATCAATCTAATTGAACTACAAATTATCTATTTTGTTTTTACCGCAAGTCATTAAAATATGGAGATTTTGCTCTATAAAAGGTATATCAACTAGCATGTATATAATTTATGGAATTATTATAAAGTTAGAGCCGCTCATTCCAGCTAAAATATTAACACTGATTTTGCTCTCTACAATTCTTATGATGAAGTATTTATGGAAATAATGAAATTATTTATATCTTTTATATAATAGATTTAACTAACTAAATTAGCACTAAAGATTTTACGTTGGTAATAAAATTTAAATTTAAGTTGTTAGATAATTTTCTGTTAAACTGTTATAATATACGAATCAAATTTAAAAATTAGAACTATGCAAAACTTTAATTACCAAGCAAAAAGTTACAAAACAACATCTTCTACTCTTTATGACGAAGGCTTAAGGCAATATTTCTTGAAAATATATGCCTTAATGAGCACAGGTCTTGCAATTACTGCTATTACTGCATTTTCTGTATTATCAGTACCGTTACTTACAAATATGATGTTTAATATTGCACCTGGCGGATATTTAGTTGGCATGACTTCGATAGGATGGCTAATTACGTTTGCTCCACTTGGAATCTCGCTTTATTTTGCTTTCGGATTAGATAGAATTAGTACTCAAAATGCCCAAATGCTATTTTGGGTTTATGCTACCTTAATCGGCATGTCACTTGCTTCTCTAGGTTTTGTATATACCGGAGCATCTATTACTAAAACATTCTTGATCTGCTCTGCTATGTTTGGCGGTATGAGCTTATACGGATATAGTACAAAAAAGGATTTAACTTCTATGGGTTCTTTCTTATTTATGGGACTAATAGGTTTAGTTATTGCTTCACTAATTAATATATTATTTCGAAGCCCAGCTATAGAATTTGCATTATCGTTTCTTGGAGTGTTAATTTTTACTGGTCTTATTGCATACGATACGCAGAAACTAAAGTCATTATATTATCAAGGTGCGGATACTGACGGTAAAATTGGAATAATGGCCACCTTTACTCTATACCTTGATTTTATCAATCTGTTTATTTATTTGCTCAGGTTTTTCGGTGAAAAGATTAATGATAAAGAAAGGTAATGATGTTTTGTGGCAAAATCCTTAAACCTACTAAATAAAATTAAACTTAAATAGACATGAGAACTATAGATCTAAAAAAACTAGCTTCAATCCTAAGTAAGTCTAACCAATACCGAGTCACTGAAAAATATCAAAAGCCAGAGTATTATAATATAGCAGATGCTAGTGATAAGCTAATCGGTGTATTTTTAGATGTTGAAGCTACTGGATTATCCTATGCCACAGACAAAATGATAGAATTAGGAATGGTGAAATTTGAATATACCGAAGATGGGCGTATTTTTCGGTTGTTAGATGAGTTCAGCGGGTACCAAGATCCAGGTCTGCCAATTCCAGAAGCGATTACTAAACTAACTTGCATTACTGATGATATGGTGAAAGGTCATCGGATAAATGTAAATGAGATAGATTCTTACCTAAATAATGTAGACATAATCATCGCTCATAATGCTCAGTTTGACAGGACTTTCTTTGAGATGACTTTTCCTGCTATTCCACCTAAAGCCTGGGGATGCTCAATGTATGATATCGATTGGAAGAACGAAGGTATCTCAAGTCATAAACTAGAATATATAGCTTACAAGTACAATTTCTTCTTTGAAGGACACAGAGCAATTATTGACTGTCTTGCTGGGATACATATTTTAGCTCAAGACTTACTTATCTCAAAAGAGTTAGTACTGAAACAATTACTTACTAATTCTGGAGCACTTAGGTTTAAATTGTGGGCAACTAATTCCCCTTATGACAGCAAAGATTTATTAAAAGCACGCGGCTATAGATGGAGCATGAACCAAAACGATAAACATAGGGCTTGGTCTATTGAACTTAAGGAAGATAAGTTAGTAGAAGAAATTAATTACTTGCGCTCCGAAATCTATAAAGGCTCTATAAATATACCTGTAGAAGTATTTGATGCTTATAGTAGATTTTCAAGCAACAACGGGCAATTACAAAATGCTACAAAGTATCAAGATAAATTAGAGTGGGCTAAAATGCTGTATGTAAAGTAGGTTATTATAAAAACAATGAATATTTTTGTAACTAGCAACTGTCCTAGAATATCCGCTCAAGCTTTAGATAATAAACGTGTAGTTAAAATGGTTCTAGAAACGGCTCAATTGTTAAGTACCGCTATATTTATTAATAGTGGTATTACCTACGATAACATTTACAAACCGACTCATATAAAACACCCATGTACCGTCTGGACTGCATTAACCCTAGGCAACTGGGATTGGGTATTTCAACATTTTGTAGCTTTGTGCGAAGAGTATAGTTTTCGCTATAACAAGCAACATGCTTCTGAGAAAATATTACCTTATTTATTGAAACATCGAACCGATATCAAGAACGGAGCAATGACGGCTTTTGCTAATTGCACTAGATCAGAAGCAATGCAAATAGATTTCAAACATATAAAAGATACTTGCGAAGCTTATAAAAAATATCTCATTGCAAAATGGGATCATGATAAATCGTTGCCCAAATGGATTAATAGAGAGCCACCCTTATGGGATAATCACCGATTTATAAGAATATGAATGAAACATCAAAATGATAAGGGGTATTTATCTGGTATTATTGAGCGAATTACCTATCATAGACATAATGACTTGGTAACTGTTACTGGTAATGTCCCTTCTGTATCAGCTGGAGAATATATTAAATGTAGCGGGATATGGTATAATGATTGTAATCACTATAAACAATTCAAGGCTGATATATGGAATTATTATAAAGTTAAAGCCGCTCATTTTAGCTGAAATATTGACGCTAATTTTAGTTTCTACAATTCTTGCGATGAAGTATAGGTGGAAATAATTAAATTATTTATATCTTTGGTATAATAGATTTAATTACCTAGTTTAGCTTTCTATGCAGTTATTTTGGCTTTTTACGGTAATTTATGCTATGATGGTGATTAAGTAATGATTAGATAATAAAAACAAAATAAAAATACTATTATGAGTAACGATAAGTCGCTAGTGAGTTTTGATTACGCTATCAAATACCTGTTAAAAGATAAAGGTGATTACGGCATAGTAGAAGGTTTTATCTCGGCTCTTCTTAAAACTAAGGGTTATAAGGATGTTAAAATAGTAGCTCTGCTTGAGACCGAAAGTAATAAAGAAGATAGTAAAAGCAAAAGAAGTCTCGCTGATTTAATTGTAGAAGATGAGGATCACCATAAATATATTATCGAGATTGAACGTAATGTTAAGGATTCTTTCATTCATAAGGCGTGCTTTAACACTTCAAGGCTCATAGTCGACAACCTTGCCCAAAGAGAAGATTATACTCAAATAATAAAGATATTTCACATCTCCCTACTCTATTTTCCGATTGGCAACGGTAACGGTGCTATTTACCACGGTAAGACTATTATTCACGAAATAGAAACTAACGAAAAATTATCCGTCCACATTAAGAATCAAGAGACTGGTGAAGTATTTGATGCTACCGATATTCTGCCAGAATATTTTTATATATCAGTACCGCTCTTCAATGATAGGCTTGAGAAAGAAATAGATGATTGGCTACACGTCATGAAATATGACGAAGTACCTAAAAACTATCACTCTCCTTATATGGTACAAGTAGCAGAAAAACTCAGCATCCTCAAAATGACTCCAGAAGAAAGGGCTAACTACTCCTATTACCAAAAGAAACTTTACAATGATAGAGATGAGTTGCAGGCTGCTGAAGCTAGGGGAGAAGCTATAGGTGAAGCTAGAGGGATTGAAAAAACTGCAATCAATATGCTAAAACAGAATCTTGATTTTAAACTTATTTCTTCTATTACAGGTTTTTCTATTGATGAGCTTCTTAAGCTGAAAAACCGTCTATAACCTGGAATCTAATTTATAGAAAAATGTCAATGTCAGAAGAAGATTATGTATTTGATTTGAATTCTATTGAATTACAAAAACCTTACTATTTTGATTGCTTTAACGATAATTTATTGCATCTTAAATTGTTAGAAAAAAAAGATAAAAGTTCATGCTACCTCACGTATAAAAATTCTCTTTGTATAGGATTTAAAATAACTAACAATCCAAAAGTTAATATATATTGCGAATTTACATTTTATCTTTCAAGCAAGACAGGAAAATACTTACCGAGACCCATATTTAAAAAAATGAGTAATGAGTTAAAAGAAAAAGAGGTGCAAACGGAAAAAATTATAATTGATTTCAAAAATTCAGATGATGCAGAGAATTTTTGGAAGATTATTGAATTTTTTTATAAATATAAAAAATTAGTTGATTTAAATGAGTTTCATGAATTCTATGTTCCACTTGACAAACATAAGTATTTGATTGAATGTGAAACCGAAGAACATGCAGATAAAATTAAAAGAATTCAACAATTTATTCTTAACACTAATCTGTCAGATCAAGACATACAGTCAATTCTTAAAAGTAATAAGCTACGTAATTTAAAAATATTTGACGATTTACTTAAAAAGAATTTAAACTATTTAGACTATAGACAACAACATGATAATGTCAAAGGTCAATCTGAAGAAGCAGTATGGCAACATTTTTTATCTACAAATGATTGGATACTGGGGTTAAACGTTGATATAAGATTTTTGCAAGAGTTAATACCTGAAGCTCATATTGGAATAAGTGATATTAGAGGACAAGGCTCCTCAAAAGCAGATATTTTAGCAATACATGATTATACTGTTTTAATTGAACTTAAAAAACCATCAACCAAAATTTTTACAGATAGAAAAAGTGACACTGCAAGAGCTGGAACTTGGTCATTTAGCCGAGACTTTATAGACGGCATCTCTCAATGTCTTGCTCAGAAAAATCAATGGTTAAAATCTTTTGACAAGAAAAGCAATAACATAGCATTGAATAATGGTGTTTCTATAAATACAATTCGCAATATAGATCCTAAGGTTATATTTATTATCGGGAATAAGAGAGAAGAATTTCCTCAAGATTACCCAAACCAAAATATATTTAGCAAAAGGGATACTTTTGAAAGTTTTAGAAGAAATAGTAGGAATGTAGATATTATTACATATGATGAACTGTATGAAAGAGCCTTTGCTATAGTGCATGGTAAATCTCATTAAGTTTCGTTAAAAAAATAAATGTTTATCTAGATCCATGCCTATTGCACAACGTAAAGGATTTGGGCGTCTATTAGATAAAATGGAAAAGCGAGATGTTCTGATTATCACTAAGCTCGATCGACTAGGACGTGATGCTATTGATGTAAATATCACTGTTGTCAAACTAGAAAAAATGGAAATCAGGGTTCATTGTCTGGCGCTTGGAGGTGTTAATCTCACAAGTTCAGCTGGAAAAATGACTATGGGAGTGATTAATGCCGTTGCGCAATTCGAGCGTGGTCTATTGATTGAACGTACACAATCTGGCCTTGCCAGAGCCAAATCACAAAGAAAGACTCTTGGGCATCCGAAGATTTTATCACAATCACAAAGAAAACAAGCCTTACAGTAATTACAGGAGGGTACAACTATTGCTGCTATTGCAAGGGACTTTAATACAAGCCGTCAGACCATTATGCGTATCAGATTAATAATTAAGGCATTCCTGTGGTACCTTACATTCTTTTATGTATATGGACCCAATTTGTCTAAAGCCTAATAAAAACTTTTACTGTCCTTTTTTGCTTATAAGCAGAAGTAATAAATATTACCAATTATCGCTAACTTCACCACTACAGTCTGAGTTATATTCAGAGCTAGAATATCCAGCTTCGTCATAACTATTAGCTTCAAAATCGCTATTGCCCGGTTCATAATCTGAAGCTTCTTTTCTTTCTTGGTTATAATTGCTTGCTGATGAAATCCTCTCCTTTGCGTCTTCATAGCCATATTTTTCAATTAAATCAGCAGGATCATTAACCAGTCGGTCATACAAAGTTCTATCTTTAATACACATATCTATAATTTCTTCTAAGTCATCTGTGTCTTCAAGATTAGCAAGCCTTATTCCATCTGTAGCTATAGTTTCTATTACATCGTTATCATATAAATCAAATACTGTTGATATATCTAATCCTTCTTCTAATAAATTAGTAATATGTTCTTGATGGTTTGCTAAAAAGCTTTTAACTTCTTTGCCTCCAAATTGACAAAACAAGTGTAAAATAGCCCCCATATCATAATATTCTATATTGTATAAAGCTTTAATTATATCTTCTGCATATGGATCATTACTAAAATTAACTAGTTTTTTTAAATCAGTTATTTTGAATCTTTTCAAATCCTGGTAATCTAGGTTCATGTCTTTAGAATAGTCTGAATCCATTTCTTCTATAGAAGACGTTATATTTTGACTAATATTCTGTAAATACTTGTCACTCATAAACGTGTATTTTAGCTGAACATTGTACCACTCTTTACATGCATTTATTAACAATTCTAATTTAGAATAGTCAGAAGCAGTTGTGATATTTTTCCCAGTTTTTTGTTTCCAAACTAGCCAATCTTTAAAAACTTTAGCTTCCATGTTTATTTGCCCGATAATATCATCGTTTTTTGTGGCCGGCTTATCTCTACAATCATAATTATATTTTACTGAGTTGTCATAATTTTGATTAATCCATATCCCTACTGCGGTAGCGCCAGCCGGTGACATAGGCAGCTCTTTTAATGCGTTTTCCCATGTTAATTTGTTATGCCTAACTAAGTCTAAAATCATAGCATGAACTATTAAGGAAGCAGGATTTCTATGAGCTTCTTCTAAGAATAATAAGCTTGTCAGGTTTGTAATATACTCTACTAAAAATTTGACCTTCATAGGATCTGTGTCACTAATTTTAATATACATCGAATTACGCGTTATAGTATTATTCAAAATATCTGATATTAACGCAGAAATTTGAGCATCACTTACCTCGAATTTTATTTTGATATTAGCTAGAGTTTTTTTAATTTGTTCGTATGCCCCTATATTTTTAACTAAGCTTTTTTTACTACCAGTATTAAACATTGTATAATGTATATCTACTTCATGGTTCACAGATGGAATATTTAATTTTACGCCTAAGTGAGTCTCTTTTTCTTCAGTGACTTTGTCTCCTCTTTTTATAGAATCCTTAGTATTTTTAGAATCACGTTTAGTCGAACAATTAATTAACCTAAGATATGCCAACCAATCTAGAACCTCGTATTCCGGCTCAAGAGTACAGTTACCTGGTAGAGTTTTTCTAACAGCAATAAAAGTATTATTTTCTTTCACCGATTTTTGAAGATCTAAAAAAAGTTCGTGATAATGCTCACTTTTTTTAGTTTTATCAATGAATTTTTGTAATATGTTTTGACCTAGGTTAAAGTCTTTCTTGAACATCTGAGTAAATTTCTCATCTATAAATTTATCCAAATCTTGCTTTGAGAGATCTAGGGTTTTTTGTAATTTATGCGCTTTAAGTGGATAGTAAGCCGAGTTAACTTCAGTTGATTTCAATAATCTTATGCCCATCTCATGTAGTATAAAGGATAGTTTTAAGTTTTCTAAATCTACTGCAAATTTTTTAGGTAGCTTTTTTAATAATATTTGAGGGACAGTTGCATCAAGTTTTTGATCCATCCACTGAAGATCATTGTTATTTATTGTATTAGTATCATCTTCTTCGTCACTAGAATCGTCATAATAAGGGCTAAGCAATAATCTTTGTTCCTGAATCTTGCTTTTAGTAATATCTTCTGGCAGACTCCCTACTTTAGCCAATGAATCCAAGTTAAACACAGTCCAAGGACCACAATCATGGCCATTTGACTGTTGTAATTTGTTACAATCATATATAACTTCAATGTCGTGGTTTTTTAGAATTTGTTCTAAAAATGGTAATTGCTTTAATAGTTTCTTTCCACATTAGTCACTATAAAATGCTTCTAAATCATCTGTATTTGAATTTCGCCTAAGTACTAACCCAACCCAGTGCCTACCTTCCCAAATACCTGTAGTATTTTTTTGTCCCAAATTTATAGGTATAACTGCAGCAGGCGTTTGACCATTATTATTTAGAAAGTCCACTGCTTCTGAAACTCTTGTTGCAATTAGAGTTTGATCATGAACATGTTTTATCTTTTCTAAATCCTGCCCATATAATTCATAATCATGACTGGCAGAGTCGATAACTTTATAAAAATGATTGTTCGCACTTTTTTCGACTAATAATTGATATATATCAACATCACTATACCAATAATCTGCTTGCGTCTTTTTTTTATTTATTCTCTTCATAGATCGCACCTCCAGTATATTTAATAGAAATTTTAAAACATACCTTACAATTGATTCAGTTTTCTAAAAAAAGCAATTAAAAGTTTATATATAAATATTAGATCTACCTTTGATTTCATCTAAGCCATTATGTAGAATTCTATCTTTAATACAT
>Ga0208105_1000536_pt1 | contig 12516 bp, 8 predicted proteins | sample CryBogCBE16Jul07_FD_184574 | JGI IMG/M metagenome (GOLD analysis project Ga0208105, IMG submission 184574) | Freshwater microbial communities from Crystal Bog, Wisconsin, USA - CBE16Jul07 (SPAdes) | ecosystem: Environmental > Aquatic > Freshwater > Lake | place: Crystal Bog, Wisconsin, USA... | reverse complement strand
ACCCGCCGACGCTCGACATGGCTCACCTTGGCCTTGGTCCTGACGGCCATACCGCCTCGCTCGTGCCGAACGATCCTGTTCTCCAGGTCACCGACCGTGACGTGGCGCTGACCGATCCGGAGAATCTTTATCAGAACCGCCGCCGGATGACCCTGACCTACCCCATGATCAACCGCTCCCGGGAGATCCTCTGGCTGGCCACCGGTGCGGCCAAGATCCCGATGCTCGTGAAGCTCCGGGCCGCCGATCCCTCGATTCCGGGAGGCCGGATCAGTCAGCATAAGGCCTTGCTTCTCACCGATACCGCCGCAGCTGCCGGACTTCGGGAGTAGCCCCGCTTCGCCGGGCTCCCGATCTTCTTACTTTTGCAACGACACTCCGATGACCAACATTCGCATCCGCTCCTGTTTCCTCCTCCTGGTCTTTCTTTCGGCCTGCCTGATTCCAGGGCTCCAAGCCGCCGAAAACACGAACCGCTTCACTCCGGAGAAACAGTATCTCCTTTGGGATAACAAGCCCGCCCCGCTCGATCTGAAGGGATGGGAATACGATTCCTACCCCCTCGGAAACGGGTATTTCGGGGTCAGCTTCTTCGGCGGGGTCGGCGAGGAACTCTGGCAGTTCTGCGAGAAGAGTCTTTTTGCAAGCGACCCCTCCAAGCCCGAAAAAGCGTATGACCGGGCCAGTCTTTCCAGCCTCTGCGAGGTGCGGCTCATTCAGCCACACGATTTCACTCAGGTCTCCGGCTACAGGCGCCAGGTGGATCTCGGAAAAGCAATGGGGACCGTCCGATACTCCCTCGGGGGAGTCGACTTCCTCAGGGAATCCTTCGCGAGCTATCCCGACAAGTGCCTGGCGACCAGACTCACGGCTTCGAAGTCGGGACAGCTCTCTTTCCGGCTGAAGGTTCTCCATGCCTACCCCGGACCGGTCCGCAAGGGAACATGCTTGATCGAGGGGGATGCGGTCGTGCTCCGAGGTGAAGCCGAACCCTACGGATTGAAGTATGAGATCCGTGTGGCCGTGAAAGCCACCGGCGGACACCTCCGGGCGCAGACTGCTGGTGCCGACGGTGAATTCATCGTCGATGGGGCCGATGCCGCCGAATTCTACGTCACGCTTGCCACCAATTACAGGCTCGACGCGAAGGTGTTCCTGACCCCGGACAACTCGAAGAAACTCCAAGGTCTGGAGGTTCCCTCCTCCGAGGTTGCCAAGTCCCTGGATAACGCCCGTCACGCCGAATTTGAAAAGCTCAGGATCCGTCACGAGGCCGATTTCGGCAGACTCTTCGAGCGCACGCAGATCGACCTCGGGGGCAAGGAATCGGGGATTCCCACCGGCGAGCTTCTGAGTTCCACCAATCTCCCGGCCCCGGCTGCACGGTATCTGGAGGAACTCTACTTCCAGTTCGGACGCTACCTGCTGATCTCCTCATCCAGGCCCGGAACCCTTCCCGCCAATCTTCAGGGTACCTGGAACATGAAACTTGGTGCCCCCTGGACGGGCGGTTACTGGGCCAACATCAACATCCAGATGAATTACTGGCCGGCCTTCTCCACGGGTCTGGAGGAGACCTTCGGGCCCTACTACGACTTTTTCCATGCGACCTTTTCCAAGCAGCAGGAGATCGCGGCCGAAACGCTGAGCAAGTGGGGTCGCAAACCGGCGGAGGGTGGGTGGACGGCCGGAACGGGTAATGACCCCTATAGATGCTCCGGCCCCGGTCCCACCTCGGGGGCGGGAACCGGACCCTTCGTGATCCTGCCGATGTGGGAGTGGTATCAATACACGGGCAACAACGAGATACTGGAGAAGGCATGGCCGTTCCTCCTGGCCTCGAGCAAGTTCCTGGTCTCGGCGCTGAAAGAGCAACCCGACGGCACCCTGCTCTGCGACCCCTCCTGGTCCCCCGAGAACAAGTCTCTCGGTACCAACAGCACGCTCATCAACATGCCCGGCACGGCCTACGATCAGGAGCTTGTCTACGAGAACCACCGCATCACGCTTGAGGCTGCGAAGATCCTCGGCAAAACCGATCCGATCCTGCCTGTGCTGCAGGCCCAAATGCCGAAGCTCTCGCCCGTGCTCATCGGCACCTCGGGCCAGATCAAGGAGTTCCGTCAGGAGAATGCCTACGCCGAGTTCGGAGATCCCCATCACCGCCACATCAGCCATCTGATCGGACTCTTCCCCGGCACCCTGCTGACCGAGAAGAAGGAGTGGCTGGATGCCGCCAGGGTGAGCCTGAACATGCGCGGGGACAAAAGCACGGGCTGGGCCATGGCCCATCGCCTCAATGCCTGGACCCGCCTCAAGGACGGTCCGCGCTGCTACACCCTGCTGATGAATCTTCTGCACAAGGGGACCATGCCCAATCTCTGGGACACCCATCCCCCGTTCCAGATCGACGGTAACTTCGGCGGGACAGCCGGCATCGCCAACATGTTGCTCCAGAGCCACGAGGGCTTCATCGACCTGCTGCCGGCACTCCCGCCGGAATGGGCCGCCGGTTCGTTTTCCGGAATCCGGGCCCGGGGTGCCTTCAGTGTCTCGGCCGAGTGGAGTGAGATGAAGATCCGGAAGGTGCTGGTCGTTTCCGAGGGGGGCACAACCTGCCGCCTGCGCATGGCGGGAGTTCCTTCCTGGACCGTGACCACCGCGGACGGGAAAGCCGTTCCATCAACGATCGATCCCTCCCGGGGGGTGCTTGAGTTCAAGATGGCTCCCGGTCAGAGCTGCCTTGTGAGGCCGGTGCTTCGCTAAGCCAAAAAGAACACGACCGCGTCGCCTGACGCGGTTGGTCCACTCCCATCCTTTTTGGTGGATTCTCAACTTTCCTGCCCTTTCGGAAAGGCCGAGCTTTCCCTCTTCAAAAAGGACGTGTAATTAGAAGGGCTTATCCCTTTTTGCTCATGAATATCCACGAATTCCAAGCCCGCGAACTCTTTGCCGAATTCGGCGTCGCCACCCAACCCGGACGAGTCGCCAACACTCCCTCCGAGGCCGAAAGCGTTGCCTCCGGACTGAGCGGCGGCAAGCTCGTGGTGAAAGCCCAGATCCATGCCGGTGGCCGCGGCAAGGGCACTTTCAAGAACGGTTTCAAGGGAGGAGTCCATCTCTGTGACTCCCCCGCCGAGGCGAAGGATCTTGCTTCCAAGATGATCGGTCAGGTCCTTGTCACCCATCAGACCGGTCCCGAGGGCAAGGAAGTCGGCAAAGTCTTCGTCGGAGAAGCCGTCGATATCGCCCGTGAGCTTTACTTTGCGATCCTCATCGACCGGGCCACCTCCGCGCCTGTCGTCATCGCCAGCACCGAGGGAGGCGTGGACATCGAAACCGTCGCAGAGAAGACTCCGGAGAAAATCCTCCGACTGCCGGTCAACCCCTTCCTGGGCATCATGCCTTACCAGACCCGCCTCATTGCTGCCTCGCTCGGACTCACCGGGCCGCTGATGAATCAGGCCTCCAGGCTCTTCACCAACCTCTACAATCTCTTCATCGCGCGCGATTGCTCCATGGTCGAGGTCAACCCCCTCGTCGTCACCCAGGACGGACGTCTCATGGCGCTCGATGCCAAGTTCAATTTCGACGACAACGCCCTCTACCGCCAGCCCGGCATCGTCGCCATGCGTGACGTGACCGAGGAGGATCCCCGCGAGGTCGAGGCCTCCAAGCACAGCCTCAACTACATCGGTCTCGATGGCAACATCGCCTGCCTCGTCAACGGCGCCGGCCTTGCCATGGCCACCATGGATATCATCCAGCATGCGGGCGGCAGCCCCGCGAACTTCCTCGATGTGGGCGGCGGCGCCTCCAAGGAACAGGTCGCCTCGGCCTTCCGGATCATCCTGGCCGATCCCCTCGTGAAGGGCATCCTCGTCAATATCTTCGGCGGCATCATGGACTGCGACGTGATCGCCCATGGCATCGTCGAGGCCGCCAAGGAAACCGGCCTCTCCATCCCCCTCGTCGTCCGACTCGAGGGCAATAACGTCGAGGCCGGCAAGAAGACCCTGGACGCCAGTGGCCTCAAGCTTGAAAGCGGGGAGAATATCCTCGACGCCGCCAAGAAGATCGTCGCCGCCGTGAAAGCCGCTGCCTGATCCCCCTCTTCGCTTCCCAACGTTTCACTCTTTTAACGTTTCAACCTTCCCACTTTCCCACCTTTCTCCATGTCCATCCTCGTCACTCCCGACACCAAGGTCCTGATCCAGGGCATCACCGGCAGCTTCGGAGCGCGCCACGCCAAGCTCAGCCTCGACTACGGCACCAAGGTCGTTGCCGGCGTCACCCCGGGCAAGGGCGGCCAGCTGTTCGAGGGACAGGTTCCCATCTTCGACACCGTCGAGCAGGCCGTCCGTGAGACCGGCGCCACCGTCTCGGCCGTCTTCGTTCCGCCTCCGTTCGCCGCCGATGCGATCCTGGAGGGTGTCGAGGCGGGACTCGACCTCGTCGTCACTATCACCGAAGGAATCCCCGTCATTGACATGATGCGCGTGAAGCACGCCATGAAGGGCTCCAAAACCCGCCTCATCGGTCCGAACTGTCCCGGCCTTGTCACCCCGGGTACCGGCGAGAAATCCCATGGCGGCTGCCGCATCGGCATTGCCCCCGGCTACATCCACAAGAAGGGGAACGTCGGCGTCGTCTCCCGTTCGGGCACCCTTACCTACGAGGCCGTCTGGCAGCTCACCACCCGCGGCTACGGCCAGAGCACCTGCGTCGGCATCGGTGGTGACCCGATCAACGGCACCTCCCACCTCGATGTGCTCAAGATGTTCAACGAGGACCCCGAGACCGAGGCGATCATCATGATCGGCGAGATCGGCGGCACCGCCGAGGAAGAGGCCGCCGCCTGGGCCGCCCAGCATTGCAAGAAGCCGATCGCCGGATTCATCGCCGGGGCTACCGCCCCCGAGGGACGCCGCATGGGCCATGCCGGCGCCATCGTCAGCGGAGGCCAGGGAACGGCCGAGAGCAAGATCGCGGCCTTCCGCGCGGCCGGCATCGAAGTTGCTGAGACCCCTTCGGACATGGCCGACGCCCTCATCCGCCGGATGAAGCGTTCCTGACCCCATCTTTCACCGCACACAACAATCCTCAACCCATCATCCAGCCCATGAGCATCATCGCCAAAGGACTCGAAGGAATCGTCGCCAACTCCACCGCTCTCAGTGATGTGCGCGGCACCGAGGGAGTCCTGATTTACGCCGGATACAACATTGACGAACTCGCCGGCAAGGTGAGCTACGAGGAGGTGGTTTACCTCCTCTGGCACGGAGGGCTGCCCAACAAGGTGCAGCTTCAGTCCCTGAAGGACGAGCTCGGATCGCTGCGCGAACTGCCGCAGGGAGTCATCGACTACATCAAGGCCGCGCCGAAGGACTCCAATCCGATGGACGTCATCCGCACGGGCGTCTCGATGCTCGGTCTTTACGACAAGGTTCCCGTCGGGGAGATCGATCCCATCAAAAACCGCAAGAGAGCCGCCTCCATCACCGCCAAGATCGGCGTCATCGCCGCTTACTACCACCGCGCGCGCCAGGGCAAGGATCTTCCTCCCGTCCGTAAGGATCTTGGCGAGGCTGCTCATTTCCTCTACCTCCTCAACGGGGAAGTCCCGACCGAGGAAGCGGCCAAGACCCTCGATGTCGGTTACGTTCTCCATGCCGACCACGGCATGAACGCCTCGACCTTCGCGGCCCGCGTGACGATCGCCACCCTGAGCGACATCTACTCGGCGGTCACTTCTGCCATCGGCACCCTCAAAGGGCCACTCCACGGCGGAGCAAACGAGGGGGTGATCCATATGCTCCAGGAAATCGGCGACGAGTCCAAGGTCGACGCCTGGATCGAGCAGGCCCTGGCCAGCAAAAAGAAAATCATGGGCATCGGTCACCGCGTCTACAAGACGCTCGATCCCCGTGCACCCCATCTCCGATCCATGGCCGTCCAGCTCTGCGAGCAGCTCGGCGAGGGCAAGTGGATCCGTATGTCCGAGCGAATCGCCGAACTGATGAAGGAAAAGAAGGGTCTCAACGCAAACGTCGATTTCTACTCGGCGACCGTCTACTACTCCCTCGGCCTTCCGACCGACATGTTCACCCCGATCTTCGCGATCGCCCGCACCTCGGGCTGGACCGCGCACATCCTCGAACAGCTTGTCGACAACCGCCTCTACAGGCCGCTGAGCGAGTATGTCGGCCCTACCGGCCGCGAGGTCACCCCGCTCGACGAGCGTCTCTGAGACCCCGCCCCCCCGAGGGACATAACGATCGCCTTGCTCGACCTCCTCAAAGAGAGGCGCTATCAGGTCTATGCCCTGGTGGCGTTGGTCATTGCCGGCATCACCAGCCGGACCAACTTCGGACACCTCTGCGGGGATGAGTATTCCCAGATCTTCGAGTTCGCGGCCTGGAAGCTGGGCTATGTGCCGCACGGCGACTTGCGCCTCTGGGAATTCGACAGCCGGATGCGCCCGTCCATCCAGATCTGGGCGGTCGTTGGAGCATACCGGTTGCTCGGTCTGTTTTCCCCTGAGGTCAACCCGTTTGCGGTCAACTATGGCATCTACTTTTTCAGCGGCATCCTGTCCATTTGCTCCATCCTTGTGTTCACCGCGGCATTCATCCGCCGGGTGAACGCCGGATACCGCGATCAATTCGTCATCCTGAGTCTCTTCAGTTGGCTGGTTCTCTACACCAATACGCATTTCAATTCCGAAAGCATCTCCGGTCATTTCCTGCTTCTTGCGGTGGGACTGCTTTACGCAAGAATCGAAAACCCGCCGAGGGGTGTGATCCTCGCCTCGGGTTTGTGCCTTGCGCTCTCATTCTGCTGCCGGTTTCAGACGGGGTTTGCCATCCTCGGGTTGATGGCGTGGTTTTTCATCGACGCCTGGAAACGCGGGCGGTTTTCGCAGTGGCTTCTGCTGACGGCGAGCATTGTTCTCTCCGTGGCCGTCTTCAATGTCCTCCTGGACCGGTGGTTTTACGGTCGCTGGATTTTCAGCCCGTACAACTATTACTACCAGAACATCGCCACGGGGACGATGGACCGCTCCTCGGGCACTTCGCCCTGGTTCGCTTATCTTTTCCTGACCGCCATGTACCTGCCCTTCGGGCCAGCCTATGTCCTGGCGACTTTCCACCAGATCCTCAGATACCGTGACGACATTCTGACGTGGGTCATCGCCCCTTTCGTCCTGTTCCACATGCTCATCGGACACAAGGAAATCCGATTCTTGCTGCCGTTATTGGGGTTCATGCCCGTCCTCATCATGGTGATGGGCGATGATTTGACCCGGCGGCATCCGTTCTTGGAAAGGAACCTTCCCTCCATCATCAAGGTGTCCTGGATGGTGAACCTCGCTGCTTGTTTTGCCCTCCTGATCCCGGCCGCGACGGAAATCGGGGGCTGGCGCTATCTTTACGACCATTATCGGAAGCCGACGCTGCTCTACTACGACGGCAGCGTGCACCAGAAGCTCCTCTATTACCGGAGACCCAACCTGACGGTGATCAACTGGAAGACCGGGGATCCGATTCCCTGCCCACCGGGTCACAATTGCATGATTGCGGTCAACGCCAAGAATCCCGGTGCGAGACCCGATCATCCAATGGTCTACACGTTTTTCCCCTTCGGCCTCGAAAAGATCCTGCCCTCCGCGATCAGCCGTTCCATCGGGCACTTTGATCTCTACGAGGTGAAAAACGTGGAGTCCCGATAGGGTGCCGTCGCTGTCGCCGCGCCACGAGAGCGACTCCTCGGAAGCACGGCTCTCCGATCCTTGGTGACGCGAGGGTGATGCGGCCCTAGGGTGGTCTGGACATGGAAAAACAACGTTTCGATTCCCTCGGTCTGTCAGCCGAGATCCTCAAGGCCGTCGCCAAGTTGGGCTACGAGGAAGCCACCCCGATCCAATCCGCGGCGATCCCGGTGCTTCTCGAAGGGTGCGATCTCGTCGGCCAGTCCCAGACCGGATCCGGCAAGACGGCCGCCTTTGCCATCCCTGCGATCGAGAAAGTCGATCCCGATCTCAAGGCCGTGCAGGTCCTCATCCTTTGCCCGACGCGCGAACTCGCCGAGCAAGTCGCCTCGGAGATCCACCAACTTACTGCCTTCAAACGTGGGATCGGTGCCGTGCCGATCTATGGCGGCGCTTCCTATGACCGCCAGCTGTTCGAGCTCCGCAAGGGGACCCAGATCGTGATCGGTACTCCCGGCCGACTCATGGATCACCTCGAGCGCGGCACCCTGAAGCTTGACCAACTCAAGGTCGTCATCCTCGACGAGGCCGACCGCATGCTCGACATGGGCTTTCGCGACGACATCGCCCGCATCCTGGAGTCCGCGCCGGAAAAGCGCCAGACGGTCTTCTTCTCCGCCACCCTGTCCCGCGAGATCAGGGAACTGATCAACCGCCACTCGCACGATCCGCGTACCGTGGCGATCGAGCGGAAGGATGTCACCGCGCCCGCCATCGATCAGTGGTTCTACGAGGTGCCGCCGCGTTTCAAGACCCAGGCGCTCATCCGGCTGGTCGACTACCACGGCTTCAGGCTCGGGATTATCTTCTGCAACACCCAACGCATGGTGGACGACCTTGCCGATGCCCTGCTGGCCCAGGGATTCTCCGCGGACCGACTGCATGGCGGTATCAGCCAGGCCCAGCGCACCCGCGTGATGGGCAAGTTCCGCAATTCCGAATTCGAGTTCCTGGTTGCAACGGATGTCGCGGCACGCGGCATTGACGTCGATCATCTCGAGGTGGTCATCAACTACGACCTCCCGCCCGATCCCGAGGACTATGTCCATCGCATCGGCCGCACGGGAAGAGCCGGACGCAAGGGCATGGCGGCGACGCTCGTGAGCGGTCGCGACCTGTTCAAGATCCAATATCTCGAGAAATTCACCCACTCGAAGATCCGCCGCGGGGTCGTCCCGTCGCCCGCCGAGATCGAGGGAAGGAAATCCGAACTGTTGCTCGGGAAGGTGCGCGAGTTGCTCGAGTCAGGGAATCATGCCCCGCAGGACGGATTGGTGGAACGCCTGCTGGAGGAAGGTTTCCAGTCGACTGAAATCTGCTCCGCACTTTTTTCGATGCTGCTTGGTCAAAGCGCCGGCACGCCGCCATCATCGTCGTCGCCCGCAGCGGAGGAGCCCAATCCTCAAAAACCAGTGAAGCGCGAGGAGTACGGTCCCGCCACGGAGGAGGAACTCGGGGAGTTCGGTCCTCGCTCCCAACGGCAGGGCCCGCCTGCTCCATCCCGGGAAAAGCCCCCCTTTGCAAAGAAAGGGGGATTCAAGTCCGGTTCCAAAAAGCCGTTTCAAAAGCCCTTCAAGAAGCCTTTCCGAAAGGGATGACAGGAGAAACCCCTCGGGTAGGGTTACCCGTCGGTCATGGTGAGCAACGCGGCGCCGAACACTCCCGCGCTGTCACCGAGCCGGGGACGTAGCAGGGGAGTGTCGAACCGGTCGTTGAAGAGGTGCCGACGGATGGCTTCCCTTATTTCCTGAGAATAGAGGAGATCGAGATTCCCGACCCCTCCGCCTATCACGACTGCGTCGGGGTCGAGGATATTCATCACGGCGGCCAGGGCCTCAGCGAATTTCCCGCGCAGACGTTCCATGGTTGCTGTCGCGTCGGGATCGCCCGACTCGGACAGGCGGGCGATCTCGGGTAGCCTCGCATCGTGTCCGGAAAGTTCCCGGTAATGCCGTTCCAGGGCCGGGCCAGAGCAGACCGTCTCGAGGCATCCGAGGTGTCCGCAGTAGCAGGGGGTATCCTCGCCGCAGAGAGGGTTGTGACCCCACTCGCCGCAGATGCCGTGCCGGCCGGTGAGGATCTTGCCGTCGACCACGATGCCGCCTCCCACCCCGGTTCCGAGAATGATCCCGAAGACGGTCCGGTGACCCTTGGCCGCGCCCAGCGTGGCTTCGGCCAGGGCACAGCAGTTGGCGTCGTTGACCATTGTGATCCGGCATCCGAGCCTGAGGGAGAGATCCCGGGAGAGGGGCTTTCCGTTCAGGCAGAGCGTGTTGGAGTTTTTCAGAAGCCCGGTTGCCGGGTCGGTGATTCCCGGTGTGCCGATGCCGATAACCGCGGGGCGTCCTGATCCGGAGGATTCCTCGAGCATCCCGATCAATACGGAAATCCGCTCCAGGAGATGCTCGTATCCCCCTTCCTGTTCCGTGGAAATCCTCAGTCGATGGAGGGGTTCTTCAGGACTTGTGGGATCGACGATCACCCCCTCGATCTTTGTTCCGCCCAGATCGATTCCCCAGCAAGGTCTGCCTGATGTCTCCCCCATCACCCCATTCATGACGGTTGTTCGGGATCGTGGCAATATCTTGGTCAGGATGCTGGCGGGGGTAAGTCGAGGTGGTAAGAGCGTTTTTGATTCAGATGGGGACGAAGAGTGGCTAGAAATGAAGCAAAACCGCTCTAGATTTACTGGCATGCGACTCATTCTTTCCGGGGCTACACTGGTGCTCCCTCCCGGAAAGGGCTTGGTTCGAGGCCATGCGGTGATCGAGGAGGGAACGATCCGGGAGATCTCAACCAAGGCCGCGCTTCCGGGGGAGGGGAGGGTGATCGATTGTGGTGGCGATTTTCTGGCTCCCGGTCTGGTGGACATCCACCTTCACGGTGCTTTCGGCCGCGATGCCATGGAAGCGACATCCGTGGCTTTTGCGGAGATCCTTGCCCACCACGCCTCAAGAGGCACGACGACGGCTGTGCTGACGACCGTTGCGTCGTCCTCGGAGAGGATGCTGGCGGTCCTTCGGGCCGCGCGGGAATATCACGGGGAAGCGTGGGGTGCGCGTCTTGCCGGGATTCATCTGGAGGGGCCGTGGTTTTCGCCCCGTCGTCGCGGGGCTCACATGGCGGAGTGCCTGCGATTTCCCGAGGAGGCCGAGATCGAACCGCTGCTTTCCCATCGGGACGTGATCCGTCGCGTGACGCTGGCTCCCGAACTTCCGGGCGCCGGCATGGCCATCCGGAGATTCTGGGAGGCGGGCATCGCGGTGAGTGCCGGTCACTCGGATGCGACCGAGGAGGAGGCCGTGGCGGGATTTGCCGCGGGGATCACGCAGGCGACGCATCTCTTCAATGCCATGTCCTCGGGCAGGAAACCGGGCTGGGAGGGTCGCCGGGGACTTGCGGAGGCGGCCCTCTTCACGACTGGCATCCTCTGCGAGATGATCGCCGACGGAGTGCATCTGGCTCCGGAGCTTCTCCGGGAAGCGTTTGGAAAAAAGGGTTGGGGTGACCTTGCGCTTGTCTCTGACGCGACGGCGGGGACGGGGTTGCCCAGAGGGAGCGGATTCCTGCTTGGCAACCTGCCTTGCAGGGTTGAGGGAAAGGCCGCATGGACAGGAGAGGGGAGGGATCGTTGTCTGGCGGGGAGCACTTCCACGCTCTTTGACGGGATCCGCACCATGGTCGAGTCGGTGGGCGTGCCGCTGGAGGAAGCGGTGGCCATGGCGACGATCGTTCCGGCGCGTGCCTTGGGACAGGATCGAATGATCGGGTCGCTCCAGCCGGGAAAGAGGGCCGACCTGATCCGCTTTTCCCCTGATTGGAAGATCAAGGGGGTATGGATAGGAGGGGAAGAGGTGGGCTTGCTGTAGGGTGACGAAAGGCAACGGCCCCGGTCAGGACATGGGTGAAACACCGTGCCCCGGGGATTCGCGCATGGAGTGGGTGGCTTTGGGGATGGCCGATGCCTGACGGAGAGAGGGCTGCCGGTCACGGGGCGGAGGAGGGAGAGGGGGATGGCAACGCGGCGGGTGAGGTCCATCCGATTGCTTCCTGCTCCAGGGGCATGACGGCATCCGAGGGAATGATCATCATGTCGTCGGCATTTCCCTCGAGCAGGGCGACTATGCCGTCGGCAGACGGGGGCCCGAACTTCCACTCGGCAAGCATCATCTCCCCCGCACCTTCCTCGGCGGAGTTTTCCGAGAGGTGTGCCACGAATCGAATCGTGAGTGCCGGGGAGTAGGTTTTTTCGGTGGCGGTGGCGGGGTGATCCAGCCCGCGGGCCGCGAGATGATCCGGTGTTGCCGTTTCGAAGGAGGAGGCGGTGATTCCCTCCAGCCGTTTGCACCAGGCACTCACGACCTCTCCGGGAATCGTCCTGTCCCTGCAGATCCAGTCAGGGGTTCCTTGCTTCCGGGAAAGCATAGCCTCCCAGGCCCCTCGGCACATGACGATACGGTCGATCGAGTCGAGTTCCACGGGGGAGACATGACGGAGACGAAGCGCTGCCGGCGTGACGGACAGCCACGCCTCCGTGCCGCCGAGCACGAAGATGCCGGGACGTCCCGGAGTCCTGGCATAACGGGCGCCCGGCGTTTCGGGGACCGTCTTTCCCAGTTCGAGCCGGACCGGTTCGCCCCCTTGTTCGCGCAGGGTCAGGGTGATCTCGGGGGAATCGAGGCCGCAGGCCGCCGCCTCGGTGTCGGCGGTCATCCAGCGGAGGATCCTGGAGCCGAGCACGCCGC
>Ga0208105_1000532_pt1 | contig 12615 bp, 18 predicted proteins | sample CryBogCBE16Jul07_FD_184574 | JGI IMG/M metagenome (GOLD analysis project Ga0208105, IMG submission 184574) | Freshwater microbial communities from Crystal Bog, Wisconsin, USA - CBE16Jul07 (SPAdes) | ecosystem: Environmental > Aquatic > Freshwater > Lake | place: Crystal Bog, Wisconsin, USA... | reverse complement strand
AAGGAGGCGTAAATGGGTTATGCCTCTAAAGTTGGTCGCGCTAGGGTAAGCTCAAAGAACCCGGCGGCTCTGGCCGTCTGCGACAGGTGCGGATTTTGGTACAACCACGTTGATCTGGCTTGGCAATTCCAGTGGGGAGGGGCAAGTTTAATAAACCAGCGTATTCTTGTATGCCGTCCCTGCAATGATATCCCGCAAAATCAATTGCGTGCTATTGTTCTTCCGGCAGATCCAATTCCGGTCATGAACCCTCGTGTTGAGTTTTGGACATCGACACAAGTAGATCAACTTGCTGAATCTGGCACCAATACAATAGACGCAACAACTGGTCTGCCTGTGCAAAACCCTGTTTATATTAATACTCAAGATGGGCAGTATGTTGCGCCGCAAGAAACGGGCAATCCCGTTGGCTTAGAGCAATATGCTATATCTCCGCTATTTCAAAATACTGCTTATGCGGTGACGTTGCCAATTGTGTCTATGCAAGCTAATGGGACAACCATCATTACGGTTACAACATCGTCAGCGCATAATTTAATAGTAAATAGTCAAATATCTATTGAAGGAACCACCCAAGGCTTAAAAACGGATGGTTTTTATAGCGTCACAGCAGTTGGCTCAGCTACGCAATTTCAGTACACGGTTGCTCAAAATGTAGCTTCTGGTAGTATATTGGGGTCTACAACGCTTGTGAAAACTGCTAATGTGGGCTTGCCATATGAACTTACTCAGATTCCACAGACTGGGCCGTTAGCATGAGTACGACCACCATACCAAATTTACCAGCGGCCATTTCTTTAACTGGATCTGAGCAATTAATGCTCATTCAGAATGGCTCTACTTATCGCGCCACATCTCAACAGATTGCCAATCTTAATGCTAACAACGGCACGGTTACATCGATAACCGCGCAAGCACCGCTTTCTGGCGGAACCATTACAACGACAGGCACTATTGGCCTTAACAATAATGGCGTTACCAATACATATCTTGCCCAGATGAATGGTAATACGCTTAAGGGCAATAATACGTCGGGTTCTGCCCAGCCAGTAGATTTGACGGTTAGCCAAACGATGACAATGCTGGGTGCGGCACCGCTTGCGTCACCTACATTCACGGGTACGCCTACGGCTCCAACGGCAGGTTCTTCCGACAACAGCACACAGATTGCCACAACAGCATTTGTTAAAGCACAGGGTTACGGCACTGGTACGGTTACATCAGTGACAGCTGGTAGCGGTTTATCTGGAGGTACGATAACCACTACTGGCACTATTTCATTGCCTACTACGGGTGTGACGGCGGGAACGTATGGCTCCACATCATCCGCCCCCACAATTACGGTGGATAGTTATGGTCGCATCACGGCAGCATCCAGTTCTACAATTACACCTGCAACAATCGGCGCGGCGGCATCTTCTATTACGATTACGGCGGGGTCTGGTCTGACGGGTGGCGGCGATCTAACGGCCAATAGAACGATTGCCTTTGCGTCGCAGGCTGCATTCACCATTTTGTCCAATAATTCATCGGCATCAGGTGTTCCAACTGGCGTGTCATTATCTGCTATTTTGGATAGCAACATTGGTAACACGCAAGGCGAAATGATTTTCCGTGGTTCTGGTGGTTGGGTTGGTCTGTCGCCGGGTACATCAGGCCAATTATTGCAAACCAAAGGTGCAGGTGCTGATCCTGCTTGGACCACTATTTCTGGTGTGGGTACTGTAACAAGTGTTAACGGATCAGGCGGAACAACAGGATTAACGCTAACAGGCGGACCTATTACATCGTCAGGCACACTGACATTAGGTGGCACATTAGCCATAGCAAACGGCGGCACAGGTCAAACTACGGCATCGGCTGCGTTTAATGCGTTGTCTCCTATTACGACAACTGGTGATCTTATTATTGGTAACGGAACCAATAGTGCTACGCGCCTTGCCATAGGAACTAGCGGGTATGTGCTAACGTCTAACGGCACAACTGCATCGTGGGCAGCATCTTCTGGCGGCGTATCTTCATTCTCCGCAGGCACAACGGGATTCACGCCCAATACCGCAACCACAGGTGCTATAACACTTAGTGGTACGTTAAACATTGCCAACGGCGGAACGGGTATTACGTCTTTTGGCACAGGCGTTCAGACGGCATTGGGCCAGAATGTCACCGGATCGGGCAGCATTGTGTTGGCAACATCGCCAACATTGGTAACGCCAGCTTTGGGTACGCCTTCATCTGCCACCCTTACAAATGCTACAGGCTTGCCATTATCCACAGGCGTCACGGGTACATTGCCAATTGCAAACGGCGGTACTGGGCAAACGACAGCTTCCACAGCCTTTAATGCGCTATCGCCTATTACATCTACTGGTGATTTAATCATCGGGAATGGAACTAATAGCGCAACGCGGTTAGCTATTGGCAGCAATGGTTATGTTCTTACATCCAACGGCACGACAGCATCATGGGCGACATTGCCTACAAATGTTTCATCATTCAGCGCAGGAACTACAGGCTTCACTCCTAATACAGCTACAACTGGTGCTGTAACATTAAGTGGCACATTGAATATTGCCAATGGCGGCACGGGAATCACTTCTTTTGGTACGGGTGTTCAAACTGCATTAGGCCAAAACGTAACGGGGTCTGGCGGCATCGTATTGGCTACGTCGCCAACGCTTGTAACGCCGACATTAGGTGTTGCCTCCGCTACATCCATTAACAAAGTCACTATTACGGCCCCTGCCACGGGGTCTACTTTAACCTTGGCGGATGGCTCAACCCTTGCCACGTCTGGCGCTTTTTCTTTAACTTTAACGACGACAGCCGCCACCAACGTAACGCTGCCCCCATCCGGCACATTGGTTAATACGGCGGTCACAACGCTTTCGTCTTTGGTCAGCATTGGCACAATTACTAGCGGAACATGGAATGCTAGTGTAATTGGTGTAGCTTACGGCGGCACAGGGGCTAGTAGTTTAACCGCAAATAATGTATTGTTAGGCAATGGCACATCGGCTTTACAAGTTGTTGCGCCGGGAACATCTGGCAATGTGTTAACGTCAAACGGTACGACGTGGGTATCTTCAACACCTGCTGCGTCTGGACCTAGCAAGGCACAGGCGATAGCATATTCCATGATTCTGGGTTTTTAGGAGTTATAAATGTCAAATCCAAATTTGGCGGCACTAACAACGCTCACAGGTAACACTACCTACTACACCCCGTCGGGAACGTCTGCCGTGGTGCTGCTTGCCAATGCTTCCGGTTCCAACACGGTGTATCGTATTGACCAAATCGTAGCCGCCAACGTCAACGGTTCCACGGCGGTAAACGCCACGGTATCCATTTACACTAACGGTGCGGTAGCGCAGGGTTCGGCTCCATCAGGCGGTACGGCATACCCAGTTGTATCCACTGTGTCCGTGCCAGCAAACGCATCATTGATCGTAACGGATAAATCAACGGCGATTTATCTGACGGAAAATACGTCCATTACGGTTACGTCTGGTACGGCAAGCGGCATTACATACAGTATTTCATATGAGGCGATATCGTAAGGAATTACCATGTCCAAGCGGTATATTGGCGGCTTAATCAGTGCTTTTAATAGCTTAAAAGTAGCAAATGCGCCTACTATTGGTTCTGCTACGGCGGGAAACCAAAAAGCCTGCGTCGCGTTTACTGCACCTAGCTGCGTAGGTGGTGGGGCAGTTACGTCGTATACCGCAGTTGCTACACCCGGCTTTAAAACTGGTACTGGGGCATCTTCGCCTATTACGATTAACTGTTTAACAGGATGTACGGCTTATACATTTACCGTAAGCGCCAATAATGCTTATGGACCATCTGCTTTCAGTGCCGCAAGTAATAGTGCGACTCCCTTTGTGGCAGGAACTGTTGGAATTTTTGCTTTAGGACAAAATGCCTGCGCACAAGTAAATACCCGCGACAAATATACATTTTCTGGATGTGTGGTATCTTCAGGAACTGCCGCTACTGCCAATTCTGATTTTGGATCAGCCGCTGGAAATTCAACAATTGGTATATTTGCTTTAGGAAATGTTTGCGGTGTTGGGCGTTCAACCACCCGTGATAAATACACGTATTCAGGTTGCGTTGTATCATCAGGCGCTTCATCTACTAATGCTTCATACTCTGGTTCAGCTACTGGTAATTCTACCGTTGGTATTTTTGCTTTGGGGTATGCACCTAGCGCCTCAACCACCCGCAACAAATATACGTATTCTGGAAATACTAATACTTCAGCCACAGCATCAAGCGCTGTATCGTCTCAAGGATCAGCCGCTGGAAATTCAACGGTTGGTATTTTTGCTTTAGGGTTTAACGGTTGCAGTGGTGTGGCCACCCGTAATAAATATACATATTCTGGTGACACAAATGCTTCTGCTACAAGCGCAACAACTGCATCGCGATTAGGTTCGGCAACGGGTAATTCCACTGTTGGTATATTTGCTTTAGGTTATACAACTGGTTTATCAACTACCCGTGATAAATATACGTATTCAGGTTGCGTTGTTTCTTCAGGAACTGCCGCAAGCACTGCATCGTTTCAAGGATCAGCGGCGGGAAATTCAACAGTTGGTATATTTGCGTTGGGATATACAACCAGTCCATCAACAACCCGCAACAAATATACATATTCTGGATGTGTTAATGCTTCTGGTACGGCTGCTAGTGCTGCATCATATACTGGCTCCGCCGCCTCCAATGGAACCTGTGGAGTAAACGTATAATGCCTAATTACTCCGGCTCATGGAACTTAGTACAGCAGATGCAAGCGGTGGCGGCAAGTAATTGGCCTCCTTTTGACGGGACGTTGGCTATATTTGCTTTAGGTTGTGCCTGTGGTCCATCCACTACCAGAAATAAATATACTTATGCTGGTTGTGTAAATTCTATTGCAACTGCTTCTAGTGCCGCTTTTTGTACAAGCAATGGTTCTACTGGCAATTCTACAGTTGGAATATTTGCATTAGGTAGTGGCACAACAACCCGTAATAAATACACTTATTTGGGTGATACTAATGCAATAGCTGCGTCATCTAGCGCCCCCGGATATGCTGGTGCGGCAACTGGAAATTCAACCGTTGGCATATTTGCTTTAGGTAGTTGCACAACAACCCGTAATAAATTTACATACGCTTGTTGCTCAAATGCGTCAGCAACAGCATCTTCTGCTTCAACTTCTTTTGGTTCAGCATCGGGAAATTCAACCGTTGGTATATTTGCTTTGGGTAACCTTACAACTACCCGCAATAAATATACTTATTCGGGGGATACTAACGCAACAGCCACAGCTGCTAGTTTTGCTTCACAATCAGGATCGGCGGCAGGAAATAGTATAGTTGGAATATTTGCTTTAGGAATTACTTCTGGTTGTGCTTTATCTACCCGTGATAAATATACATATTCTGGTTGCGTTGTATCATCCGGAACGGCAGCTAGTGCCGCATCATTTTATGGTTCAGCCGCAGGAAATTCTACCGTTGGTATTTTTGCTTTAGGGCGTGTATCTCGTGCTTCTTCTACCCGCAATAAATATACATATTCCGGCGATACAAATGGAGCTGCAACAGCGGCTAGTGCAGCTTCTTACAGTGGTTCCGCCGCATCCAACGGCATATTAGGGGTTACGCTGTGAGGACATATCAGGGGTCTTTCATCACCAAATCACCTATAACACCTGCTGGTCCTTACCAATGTGGTGCTGCATCTGGTGTATGGACTATTGACCAAATGGTGGGCTGGCAGAAGGCGGGATTGTGGCCTATTGCTGGAAATTCTTTTATTGGGGCCGTTGGTATATTTGCTTTAGGTTATACAACTTCTTCATCAAAGGTTAGGAACAAATATTTATTTTCTTCTGATGTTAATTCAGTGGCTACTTCATCAAATTCAGTTTCTAATGGTGGAGCGGCGGCGGGAAATTCTACAGCTGGAATTTTTGCTTTAGGAATAGTTTCTAATAAACGTGAAAAATATACTTATTCTAATTGTGCTGTTGTTTCAGCCACAGCATCCGGTTGTAATAGTTTTGGGGGGACAGCAGCCGGAAATAGCACAGTAGGTATATTTTCTTTAGGAACTAGCAATGGAAGTTTGTGTGGGGCATTAACTACCCGTGAAAAATATACTTATTCTGGTTGTTCAGTTTCTTCGGCGACAGCTGCATCTACAGCATCCCTTGATGGTGCAGCAGCAGGTAATTCTACCGTTGGAATATTTGCTTTAGGAGCAAATAGTTCGGGAACTCCACTTTCAACCCGAAATAAATATACATATTCTGGGTGTACAAGTGTAAGTGGCACATCGGCTTCTTCTGCTTCTTATTATCAATCCGCTACTGGTACATCAACCGTAGGTATTTTTGCTTTAGGATACACTTCTAATAATGTAACTACACGCGACAAATACACCTATTCGGGTGATACAAACACATCTGCTACAAGTGCAACAACGGCATCCCATGCTGGAGCTGCTACGGGCAATTCCACGGTAGGCATTTTTGCCTTAGGGTGTACAGGTTCCGCATCATCTGCCCGTGACAAATATACTTATTCAGGATGTGTAGTATCTACTGGTGCAGCCGCAAGTGCTGCTTCTACTGGTCAATCTGCCGCATCAAATGGTACAACAGGGGTAAACGTATAAGATGAATAGTAAGCCGCATCGTAATAATTCTGACTTTCAACTCCGTCATTTCATGGCGGGGTCTTGCTATACGCCTGATGGCGCATGGGCATTGCTATATGGTCAACGCATTGACATGGAAGTAAAGGTTGAACATTCCAAAGCCCAAAAAATGAAACGTGACGCTAAAATCATGGAAAATGAGGCGATCATAGCTGATGAAAACGCCAAGCCTTGGGAAAAGATGGTTGCGGAAGCCACGATCATTGAATGTAAATCGGCGGAAGACACGTGGAAAAACAACCATGAAGCCGCTATAATGGAACTAAACACCATTAACCAGATCATGGCGGAACTTGAGCCACAACGTAAATTTGGTCATCTGCCTATGCTAGAAGCCAATGAAGCCATGCAGCGGGAAGAATGGCTAGGTGAATTGCAGGGGCGGGTGGAAAACTTTATTCTGTCCCAAGGCAATATTCCGCATGACCATTTGAATACAATGCGGTGCCACCCAGATTTTGAAACGCACATTGTGCCGCATATCAAGCAGGTATTTACCCAACTGGCAGGGAAAGGTGAACGCCTTGATCTCCTTACCAAACAAGCACCAGCATTTCTTGAGGACAAATCATCATGACCGGATACGTTAAAACCACCACCGACAATCAGTTTGTTGAATATCCCTATGGTGCGGAAGAATTGATGCGGGATAATCCCGGCTTGGGATATACGCCGTACAGTGACTTTGTGGAGATATTCCCAACCACTGACGCATATAATGTGCATGGCTACCGCATCCAGTATGTGGAGATTGATGCAGACCCTACGTATGACGGAAAAACACAAACTGTGTCACGTTCAGAACAGCCATTTGTACGGGACGGCAAGTGGGTATTTTCTTGGAATGTTCGTAATTTGACGGCGGAAGAAATTGCAAATATGGAGAAGATGCAGCAAGAAATGCAACAACGGGGATAAACAATGGCAGACGCAAAAGATGAACTAAACCCAATACACTGCTTCCCAACGACCATTTACGTAATTAAAAAGCCGGAATTTTTGGACAACACCCGCAAGGTTGTTGATGAATATATTGAAAAGCGCAAAAAGGAACAGGGCGGCACCCATGAGGTGTACCCTGTTTATATGACAGACAATTTGTACGACGATCCGCGTATGGAAGACCTTTGTGCTTATATCGGCGCAACCGCATGGAACATTTTGGGCGAACAGGGCTATGATGTGCGTAATTTTAGCACGTCATTTACCGAAATGTGGGCGCAGCAGCATTATAAATACAGCGGCATGGATCAGCACGTTCATGCACATGGGGCACAGATTGTCGGGTTTTACTTCCTTAGGACGCCGCAAAACGGTTCTGTAGCTACATTCCATGATCCCCGTGCTGGTAAGGTCCAAATAGGACTGCCAGAATTTGATCCCGCCAACATTACCCATGCAAGCAATGCTATTAATGTTGCCCCGGAAGACGGCACGTTGATCTTTACCAATGCTTGGTTGGCACACAGTTTCACCCGCAATGCTTCCAACGATCCAATGACTTTCATACACTTTAACCTGACGGCAGTGGCTAATCCACCTATGCCCGCGGCGGAGGTTATATGAACAAGTATGGCATCCGCTTTAATAAAACACGGGGCCAGCCGGGACGCGGGACGGAAGATCATGTCTGGCGGGTGTTTGAAAATGGCGGCAAAGAATACCTATTCAAGCACTTGGATATTAATGTTCCCGTAAAGGATGAACGGGATGGTATGGATTGGAATATTGTCTGTTATGGTGTACTATCCATTGACAGGGATACTTCTACCGCGATCATCCGGGAATCTTAATTATGGTTGAATTTCAGAACCTCATAAATCTTGGATTAGGTGCTATTCTAACCGTAGCTGGATGGCTCATGCGGGAATTATGGGGTGCTGTTAAAGAACTACAGCGGGATTTAAGTAAACTAGAAGCCGCCCTGCCAAAAGAATACGTCCTTAAAGAAGATTTGGACAAACGCATGGATCACATTGAAAGCATGTTCCAGCGTATTTACGACAAGCTGGATGGGAAGGCTGACAAATGAGTATTACCACCAACCTTGCCCTTAACGAACCAGCGTATAATAGCACATCCCCTACGTGGGATCAGCCGCTTAACTATAACGCCACCATCCTTGACCAGATGTTTGGCAATACGACTAGCGTATCGGTCAGCACCAGCGGTAGCCCTACATACACCAATATTGCGGCCCCTAGTTCCACGGCGGCGGGTAATACGTCCCAGTGCATGAGGTTCCTGCTTACGGGTGCATTAGCGGCGAATCAATTGGTTTTATTGCCACAAAGCGTTGGCGGGATGTGGATTGTTACCAATAACACCACGGGCATATACACCGTATCTATAGGATCTAATAATGGCAGCAATGCCGCAGCAGGTGGCACGCTGGCTATTCCGCGCACCTATAGCATTATTATGTATTGCGACGGGACTAATGTTGGTTTGGCTAGTTCATCAAGCGTTGGAAATGTTACACAAGCACAGTCTATTGCTTATGCGATGATATTGGGACTCTGATGCGGGGGCGTTATGAATTTTGCTTGGTCGTTCCCTCAATTTATAGTGAATCCACTATCAAACGGACTGCCCAATGTGGTTACGGCCATTAACTGGGTGTGTACGGGTACGGATGGGTCTGTCACGTCGTCTTCATCCGGCACTGCTAATTTAGGAACGCCTAATCCGGCAGAATTTGTTTCCTATGACGACATTACCCAATCCCTTGCGGCACAATGGGTTTCACAGTGCATTAGTATGCCAGGCGTTGAAGAGTTAATTGCAGTGCAAATCGGTCAACTGACTAAACCTATTTCCCAATCTCAAACACCACCCTTTTAGGAGGACATTATGGACAATTTAGAATTGGAATTAAAACTGACGGTGTCTCACATCAATACCGTGCTTAAACATTTAAGCGCCGGCGTTTATTCCGAAGTGGCTGACTTGATTGCGCTTTTGCATGGGCAAGCCAAGCCACAAATTGAAGCGTCTGCGCCAGAAACACCTCCCGAAACTCCTGCGGCAGAATAATGGATCCATTTACCCTCATCGCTGGCGCGACTGCAATCTACAATAGCATCAAGTCCGCCGTTGATTCGGGTCGGGATATGATGGAGACTGCGGAGAAGGTAAGCAATTTATTCAGTAAGATCGGCCAGATTGTTACGGTAACATCAACGCCGCATAAGAAAAAATTATTCCAAAGCCAAGCGGACTACGAAGCGGAAGCGGTAAAACGCTACGCTGTTAAAGCCAAAGCTCAAGATATGCAGCTTCAGGTAAAGAACATGTTTGTGGGCCAATATGGTCCTGCGGCGTGGGAAGGTATTCAGCGGCAGGTTATTGAGATGCGGAAAGAGGCGGCTCGGCAAGCTGCGGCGGCGTTAAAGGAGCAGGAAGAAAACCGCAAGGATTTGATTATGGTTAGCAGTATTGTGGGTTTTCTGGTATTAGGTATTGGCGCAATTGGCGTATTTCTTATGGTGACGGTGAAGTAACATGGCGTTTGGCATTGACGATGCAATTAGCGCAGGACTGCAGATTGTAAACAAATTCATTCCTGATCCCAATCAGCGTCAGGAAGCTGAAGCAGCTCTTCGTTCCTCTTTGCAAGATTGGGACGCACAGCAGAACACGGTAAACGCGAATGAAGCACAAAGCACAAATATTTTTGTTAGTGGTTGGCGTCCTGCTATTGGGTGGGTTGGCGCTATTGGCCTCTCGTACCAATACCTATTGCGTCCAATTGCCTTCGGGGCGGGGTGGCATGATCTGCCTGTTTTGGATTCATCCCTCATGGAACTGGTAACAGCTATGCTTGGCATGGCAGGTCTTCGAACTTACGAAAAAACACTTGGGGTGCATGCAAAGTGAGTGCAGATAATTTTGAGCAATGTTTAGCCCTTGTTCTTAAGTCAGAAGGCGGATTTGTTAATAACCCCAAAGACCCCGGCGGAATGACCAATTTAGGTGTCACTAAAGCGGTTTGGGAAAGTTGGGTAGGAAATCCTGTAACCGAGGCTGAAATGAGGGCTTTAGGACCGCAGGATGTAGCACCTTTGTATAAAGCTAATTATTGGGATAAAATCAGTGGCGACTCACTTCCTCTTGGCGTTGACTATGCCACTTTTGATATGGCTGTTAATAGTGGGGTAAGCCGTGCCGCGAAAACCCTTCAGCAGGTACTTGGTGTGGCTCAAGACGGACAAGTCGGGGAAGCCACAATTAGTGCTTGTGAAGCGGCTAACCCTCGTGAGATTGCTACGGGAGTCTGCGAAAAAAGATTAGCGTTTTTGCAAAGTTTGCCAACTTATGATACGTTTGGTCGTGGTTGGTCAAGTCGGGTTGCATCTGTGGAAAAAGCCGCTTTTGACATGGCGTCGTAGGGGTTAGTTATGTCGTTAACATACGCATCATATGTGCAGCAAATAGCGACAATGGCAGTAGTCCCTGTCACGGATACTAATTTCACGATTATTATTCCATCTATGATTGACTACGCAGAACTTCGTATGCAAAGAGACTTAGACTTTTTGTCTACGCAAATTAGCACAAATGCTTACACATTTACGGGTGGAAATAACACTTTAACCCTGCCAACGTCTCAATTCATTGTTCCTCAAACTTTTGAAGTTATAGACGGGTTAGGAAACTCAACCCCGTTATTGCCTGTTGGCAAGGAATTTATACAAAATGTTTACGGATCGGGATCTGCTACTGGCCTGCCTCAGTATTTTGCTGTTTATGGCGGCGATACTAATACTACAGGTAATACAAGCCAGTATATCATCGTAGGACCGACTCCAAGCTCAAGCTATGCTGTTAGATTGACCGGGACAATTCGTTCTGCGCCACTTTCTGCATCTAACACTACGACATTCATATCTACCTATTTGCCAGATATGTTTATTATGGCATCCATGATCTATATTTCGGCGTTCCAACGCAACTTTGGTCGCTTAAATGATGATCCACAGATGGCTCAAACGTATGAGTCGCAGTATCAAGCACTCAAAGCCAGCGCCTTGATAGAAGAAAACCGCAAGAAATTCCAAGCAGCTGCATGGACATCCTATTCGCCTGCTCCTGCTGCTTCACCGACTAGGGGCTAATCATGCCCTTTGGAACCATAAAGCTCAAACCCGGCGTAGAAACTAACAATACACCAGTATTAAATGAGGCTGCGTATTCGTCATCGCAGCTTGTTCGGTTTCTATCAGAGCGTAATGGATTTGGCCTTGCTCAGAAGTTGGGCGGATGGGTTGCATATTTTAATTCTGCTATTGGGTCCAAGATTCGCGCACTAAAAGCGTGGTCAGATTTAAATGCCATTAACCATCTTGGTATTGGCGCAGAATCTTCGTTAAGCGTTTTAACTAATGGAAATTTGGCGGATATAACGCCACGCACAATTACGACAAATACCGCCCCTGTTTTTGCAACTACAGCTGGATCTAGTACAGTTTCAGTCACGGATTCTAATACAACGGTATTGACTGTATTTGACTACGTTGACTTTGTAACACCCGTTTCTGTTGGCGGGCTGGTGCTTACTGGTCCCTACCAGTTATTGACCTATGCCGGGACAACATACACAATTAATGCCGGATCTGCGGCAACATCGACGGCCAATACATCGACAAATACCACGGCGGGTTCTTTTGTTGTGGGGCAAACTTACAAAATTGTAACCGTTGGCACAACGGATTACACGTTAATTGGCGCATCGGCGAATACGGTTGGCGTGATATTTAATGCCACAGGCGTTGGCGCTGGCACGGGAACAGCAAAATTAGTTGGTGTTTATTCGTTTCAGACAACCTCGTCATCTTCTATTGTTACAGGGTATTTTGACAACCACGGTTATAGCGTTGGGTCTAATTTCTATATAGG
>Ga0208105_1000531_pt1 | contig 12628 bp, 8 predicted proteins | sample CryBogCBE16Jul07_FD_184574 | JGI IMG/M metagenome (GOLD analysis project Ga0208105, IMG submission 184574) | Freshwater microbial communities from Crystal Bog, Wisconsin, USA - CBE16Jul07 (SPAdes) | ecosystem: Environmental > Aquatic > Freshwater > Lake | place: Crystal Bog, Wisconsin, USA... | reverse complement strand
GATGTCCGCCGTACTGGTGCCCGAGGGACGCGAACGGAGCATGGTTAATATTCCCAGCTTCTACGTGGAGAAACTTTCGTTCGGACCCCGCGTGGAACGGGCCATTCGCGAGGGCTTGGTCGCGCCCATCACCCTGGATCTGCCGTTCGAACATACCCTGGAGATCGCCGCCGACGCCTTGGGCAAGCGGATGAGTGAACTGGTGGTCACGGTGCTCGATCGTCCGCGCAACCAGCACTACATTGACGCAGTCCGTGCGGTGGGTGCCTCCCTGAGGCTGATCGCCGACGGTGACATCACTGCTGCCGTGGCCCCCTCGCTGCCGGACTCCGGAATCGATCTCTTCGTCGGCAAGGGTGGAGCCCCGGAGGGTATCCTGACTGCCTCAGCCCTGAAGGCCCTGGGCGGGGAGATCTTTGTCAGGATGTGGCCCCGGGATGATGCCGAGCGGAAAGAACTGCTCGGACAGTTCACCGAGGCCGATTTGGTCCGCGTCTACTCGAGGGACGATCTTGTGTCGGGGGACAGCGCCGTGTTCTGCGCCACCGGGATCAGCGACAGCCCGCTCCTGCCCGGCGTCAAGCTGATCGGGAAGACCGCGATCACCCATTCCATCCTCATGAGGTCGCGGAGCAAGACGATCCGGTACATCAAGGCCGTCCATGATCTGGAGACCAAGACCATCCACCTCCACAGCCTCAAGGCTGAGGAACATCTCTGATCCGTTACAAATCGGGCATTGCATTTGGCGACCAGACCCCGCGAAACTCTGAGGATACCTTACCAATCATGAGCGCAACCCAACTCCAGTCCCTCAAGCAATTCACCACCGTTGTCGCCGACACAGGGAACTTTGAGGAGATCAAGAAATTCGCCCCTCAGGATGCGACGACAAATCCCTCGCTCATCCTCAAGGCGGTGCTCCAACCCGAATATCGTACCCTTCTTGACAAAGCGATCGCCGACAACAAGGGATCGAGCCTTTCCGGAGGAGACCTCTACAAGAAGATCATCGACGACACCCTGATCCTGTTCGGTCGCGAGATCCTCAAGATCGTCCCGGGTCGCGTCAGCACCGAGGTCGATGCCCGCCTCTCCTTCGACACCGAGGCCACGCTCGAAAAGGCACGCTACCTGATCGGACTCTACGAGAAGGGCGGCACCGACCGTTCCCGCGTCCTGATCAAGATCGCCTCCACCTGGGAGGGTATCCGCGCCGCCGAAGTCCTCCAAAAGGAGGGGATCAGCTGCAACCTGACCCTCATGTTCTCGATGCCCCAGGCCGTCGCCTGCGCCGAGGCCAAGGTCCGTCTCATCTCCCCCTTTGTCGGCCGCATCTACGATTACTACAAGGCCACGACCGGCAAGGAATACACCGGCCTCGAGGATCCGGGCGTCCAGTCCGTTCACAAGATCTACAACTACTTCAAGAAGTTCGGCTACGAGACCCAGGTCATGGGTGCCAGCTTCCGCAACACCGGCGAGATCGTCGCCCTCGCGGGATGCGATTTGCTGACGATCAGCCCCGACATCCTTGAGAAGCTCGAGGCCTCCACCGATCCGATGCCCCGGGTGCTCAGTCCTGAGGCGGCCAAGTCCATGGAGATCGAGCGGATCGCCCATGACGAGAAGACTTTCCGCTGGCTTCTCAACGAGGACGCCATGGCCACCGACAAGCTGGCCGAGGGAATCCGTAAGTTCGGCGCCGACATCGTCAAGCTCGAGGGCCTGATTGCCCAGGCTTCCTGATTCACCCCCCTTCCGCCCTTTACCCTCCGTCATGAACCGCAAGTTCCTCCTCGCAGCGCTCCTTTTGGGGGCATCCGCCACCCTGCCCGCCGCCGACCAGCTTGCGGCTCTTCCCGAGAGTCCCTCCTCGATGCCCGTCCTTCTGGGGCTCGAGCCTGTTCGAAAGGATCTCAAGGTTTCCTCCCTCCAGGAGGTGCTGCTTGATTCCCTTCGTGCTGAATACAAGGCCAAGGTCAGCGTGACCGCCGCCGCCGGCTTGGCGGATCCGAAGATCGCCCCGAAGTGCGATGCGGACCTCAAGTCATTGCGTACCTCCTACAACAAGCGGGTCCTTCGCGTCCTGAACCCGCTGCAGCAACTCCGTCTCCGCGAGATCGAGCGTCAGGTTCTCAAGGGATACTTCCTGAACTCCCCCTCCGAGCAGAAGCTTCTTGGATTCACGCCGGAGCAATCGAAGAAGGCCGCCGACATTTCCGCCTACGACCACCGCACGGCGGCCAAGATTCAGGGAGATTTCCACGCAGGAAAGATCAGCCCCTTCCGCAAGGATATCGAGCTCCATCGCCTGCAGTCAACGACGGCACGGAGCATGATGCATCTCCTGACGCCGGCGCAGCAGAAGCAGTATCTGGGCCTCACAGGCCCCAAGCTAAAGCTCTAAGCTATAGGGCTGGGTCTTTTTCGCGCCCCGCGGCGTTCTGCTGCGCTCGCAGTATAATTTATACAGCTTCGCTTGCAGGCCTTGCGCTGCATCGAAAATACCGTCGCCCTGAACCGCATTAATACGGTCTTTGCATCCGATCTATTCCTGTCTCGTCAGGCATAGGGCGTAACGTAAGTAGGTGCAGTCATGACACTTCGAACGGATCTCTTTCCTAATTTTCTGAGTTCCGTTCAAAATCTCTCCGCGCCTCTGCGGGATGCCCTTTCATCTGACCTAATAGTCTGCAGCCTAAACCCCTACTGCCTTTCGGCCTTCACTTCAGCTCCAGCGGAAGTGGCAGATTCTTGATCTGCTGCGCCGCGTCGCGATGGCAGACAAGGATGGCATCGTCGGTCTCAACGACGACGAGATCACTGACTCCGCAGAGGGCCACGGTCCGCTTGCCGCTTACGACAATGTTACGGTCGGCATTCAGGGTCACGACGGGTCCCTTCAGGGTATTGCCCCTCTCATCCTGTCCGAGGTGGGAGGGAAGAGCCGTCCAGGAGCCTACGTCGTCCCAGTCAAAGCGGGCGATCAGCGCCACCACGCTCGCGGCATGCTCCATGATGGCGTAGTCGACGGAGATCTTGGGAAGAGCCGGGAACCGCTCCGCAAGATAGGCGGCATGGTCGCCCTTCGGGAACTCCAGGATGAATTTTTCGAGGTCGGGTTGGTGCTTTTGGCACTCGGCGAGGAAGGTCTCCGCCTGCCAGAGGAACATTCCGGCATTCCAGCCGTGGCGACCCCCCGTGAGGAAGGATCTGGCCTTCGTCTCGTCCGGCTTTTCCACAAACCGGTTCACGGTGACCACGCCTGATTTGGCAGCGGCCCCCTCTTCCAGTTCAAGATAGCCGAATCCGGTGGAGGGGAAGGTTGGAGTGATCGAGAAGGTGAGGATCGAGGAGTGGCCTGCCACATACCCGGCAGCTTCCGCCAGTTGGCTGCGGAAGGTGTCCGTGTCATGGATCATGGCGTCAGCCGGGAAGAGGGCCGCCATGGCGTCGGGGCGGATCGATCGCGCGATTGCGGTGGCCAAGGCGGCGGCGGGGGCGGTGTCCCGTTTGGCAGGTTCGGCGATGATGTTGGCCGCGGGAAGGAACGGGACGGCGGCCTTGGTCGCCTCCAGTTGGGCGGCGTTGGTGAGGATGAAGATCCTCTCGTTGGGAATGAGGCCCTCGAACCTCCTGACGGTCTGCTCAAGAAGGGTCTTATCCCCGAGGAGCTTCACCAGATGCTTTGGCGTGGCGGAGCGGCTGACGGGCCAGAAACGCTCCCCGCTACCACCTGCCATGATGAAGACGACAAGACGATCAAGGGCGGAAGACATGGGGAAAGTGAAAAGTGAAAGGTAGAAAAGTGAAAGGTAGAAAAGTGAACCAATGATGGAGGAATCACTATGGGAGCCCACAAAAAATTGGATTCAGTCACATTCGGAATCTCTCCATAGGATTCTTCGATGGCCACACGCATGTATTTCATGTGGCGGCTCAAATTTAGGAAGCTACGAATATCACAAAATTGTAACAATGCGGATCTTGTGGCTCAGTGACTGCCGTTGCATGGATTGTTTGATGCAGGAGCAGCGTGATGGATGATAAACCTCTTATCCTGATCATTGAGGATGATGTAGATGTGGTCGGATTGATCTCAAGGTCCTTTGAGAAAGCAGGCTTTGGTATCATGACGGCGCACTATGCGAGTGAGGGCATCCGTTTAGCCGAAACATTTCAGCCCAAAGCCATCATTCTTGACCTGATACTTGCACGGTTGTGCGGATTTGAAGTGCTTTCCCGACTCAAGCAGTCCAACCGGACATGTACGATCCCTGTTTTGATCATCAGCGGAGTGAGCGATCTCAGCAGCAAGATGAAGGCCTTTGAGATGGGTGTGGATGATTATATACTCAAGCCCTTCAGTACCAAAGAGGTGCTTTTTCGGCTCAAGTCGGTGTTACGCAGGTACCAGCCCGTCGTACAGGAACTAGTCGCCGGAGACCTAGTAGTTGAACCCGTTGCACTCCATGCACGCATCAAAGGACGGTCAATAGACCTTTCGCTGATGGAATTCAAAATGCTTTGCATCCTCATGTCCAAGAAGGGAGAGATTATCCAGAGGGAGGAAATCCACCATGCCATCTGGGGCAAGGACCACACAGCGGACATCCGCTGTGTGGACACATACATTTACCGAGTGAGAAAAAAGCTGGGTGAATACTCCGGGATGATAAAAAATGTCCGCGCAACGGGTTATTTGTTTCAGCATAACGGATGACCTCTTCATCGTTTTGACATCATTCTTACCCTGATTCCGCTGGATCATCCGCATTTTGAAGCTATCGTCCCGATGAATCCCAAACCCACGAACATGATGCATCACAAGTCGATGAAACTCTTGGCCCTGCGTCTCTCCATCGTCATTCCAGCCCTCCTGCTTTGCTCCTGTAGCTCCGTCCAAGCAGGAAAAAGGACCGATAGTCCTGCGTCGATCCCTGTTTTGCTCGGTTTTGACGGAGTGCGCCGCGAGATCGGAATCACCCCCGTCCAGGCGGGCCTTATCGACTCCCTGCAGGCCGACTACAAATCCCAAGCCAAGAACATCATGGCCATGAGTGTCGACGGCGAAGATGCAGCTCTGCGCGCCGAGTGGGATATCCGGGCACTACGCAAGCAATACAACGCCCGTATGCTCGCCGTGCTTACAGTCGATCAGCAGCAGCGCCTGACTGAGATCCAGCGCCAGATGCTCGGGGGATCACTTCTTGCCTCCGCCTCGGAGCAGCAGCTTCTCGGGCTTTCTCCGCAGCAGCAGGCACAGCTGGCCGCATTGAGTGCCTCCAGCCGCGCCCAATCTTCTGCCGTGAAGGCCCAGGCACAAGCCGGTCAGTTATCGGATTTCCGCAAGCGGAGCGAGTTGCGCAGGATTCATGACCAGACCTCCAGCCAGATGACAGCCGTCCTGACCCCGGACCAGAGAAAGCAGTGGAAGATTCTCAGTGGTCAAAAGAGCGGGATGCCTGAGATCCATGATCCTAACGCGAGGGCCATGAGTCTTTTCGAGGGATATTGATCGATTCGGGCCGGCTTATCTCATCGCGCGGGGTGAGGTCGGACTCATTTTTGAGACTCCGGAAAACTATTGAGGAGATGGCCGACCGGGTGATCGCCCTCCTCAGTGAACGCGACGTGATCGGCTGATGATCGAGAGGGCTCCGTGGAGTCGGGGCAATGGGAATCCAAGGGTGATCCTGAGGCATGGGAAAGTGATTTTTCTCCGTTTTCACACGGCAGCAATGGGCTCCAGGCCCTTATTTAATAAGCCTTGGGAGGCGGTCCAGTGAATGTTACGAACTTGTTACAATAGAATTGTGGCGGTTGTGGCGTGGGCATGGGAGTAATCACCACGTCCGGGGCACCCCGGGCGTAAATAAACCCAAAACAACACACACCATGATCAAGAAAACCATCCTCGCCACGGCGCTTGCGGCCGTGGCTATCGGGTCGGCGCAAGCCAACACCGTGTATATCGGCGGATCATCCGCCTTCCGTAAGACCGCCGCCGCCGCCCTTGCCGGAGCCGGTTGGAGCTATGTTGCCAACGACGGCAGCTCGCTGACCGATGTGGGCGGCACCCACGTCCTCTATTCAAAGAACGGCGACTACATCAGCACCTGCTGGTCCGGTTCCGAGGCGGGCGTTCAGTCAGTCTGCGCCGGCACCAACAGCCGTGCCCTCGGGTTTTTTGCCACCAATGCCACTGGTAACGTCAAGGCGTTTGCCAGCGATGGAAAGACCGTCACAAATAATGCTATTCCGACTATCGTGACCAATGCCGACGCCGCGTTCAGCGATTGTTCCGCTACGATCTCCCGTTGGAACGGCCTGAAGAACTCCAAGGAACTCATCAATGGTCTTTCCGTTGTTGTTAATTACGTGAAGCCCTCCCTGAGCACCAATGTCGGTGTTCAGTCCTTCACCTTCCTTGCCAGCGAGAACTTCCCGACGAACAAGGCGACCAGCATCAGCGCCAACGCCGCCAAGGTGCTCTTTGAGAAGGGACAGATCCCCCTCTCTCTGATTACCGGCGACAGCAACGACGCGACCGCCACCATCTGGCTCACCGGACGTAATCCTGATTCCGGCACCCGTATCACAGCCTTCAACGAAACCGGCTATGGCGCCCTCAAGGCAACCATGAACTATAAGGTCACCAAGACCGATACCAACGCCAAGACCATCACCGAGCTCACACTCTACCCGACCAATGTGATCAATGGTCTGGTCACAGCCCCCGGTGATGACGGTCAGAGCTCCGGTGGCACCCTCGTCGGTTCCATCGCTCCGCTTGACGCGAAACTGGTCGTCTATGGTCCCGCCACCAACACGGTGATCTCGGTGGTATACACCAACTTCACGGCGACGAACATCTTCACCAACACCGTGAAGGGAACCAGCGCCAGCGTGAACGGGGGAGTTTATAATGGTGCGCTCAGCACCAGCCCTGTGGCTCCCGCCACGGCCGCTGTTGTGACCACCAATGCCGCCGGAAGTGCCACCGCATATGCTTCCTACAAGTACGTCTACTACTACATCGCCACGAACCTCTACACGAACGTGACTCCTCCGACGATCGCCGGAACCCTCGCCGGAACCAACGGCAAGTCCACGAATCTGGTTGCGTTCCCTGTGACGGTTCCGTCCAGCTCCAACTACCTCGTGACCTACGCCTCCGTGGGTGACGCCATCACCAAGAGCACGCTCAGCAGCAACTACCCCGTTCTTCTGAACTATAATGGTGACGGAATCCAAGGATCTTCAATCGCGGATACCAATGCTCAGGCTACCGCCAAGAGCTTGATCCAGAGCAAGATCAAGAATGGTAGCTACACCTTCTGGAACTACGAGTATGCCCTCCTGAGCACCAACGCCCAGGCTGGAGCCTCCTCGGTGTTCAACGCCATCGTGACCGCGACGGTCCCTACGGTCGCCGCTCCGAATGCCAAGGTCTCCGATCTGAACGTCACCCGCGCTGACGGCGGAGCCACCATCTACAACAAGTAAGAGTGGTTCACCTTCGGTCCTGAAGCTTCCGGCTTCGGAACCCGCACAATCCGGGGCTGGTCGGCACATTGCCGGCCAGCCCTTTGTGCTGTCGCGGCCGAACTCCCTCTTGTGTTGTCCCGGCTCCGTGGCTTATTGCATGCTACAATAGCCAACCCGATGAGATTCCCTTCAAAATTACCCGCAATCTCCCACCGGATGCTCCTGCTCTCGGGCAGCCTCCTCGCCATCGGCGCGGTGGGAGCAATGCTGCTCAGGGAATCGCTTGATCAGGAGAGGGAGATTCGCGCCACTGCGGCACTGCCCGCACCCTCTTTCCTGGTCTCCCGGTCTCCATCATCCGCCGAAGATGCTCGGACGGGAGATTCCTCGGTTATCCCTTCCTCTACGGAGGCTTCCTCCGCCCGGATCTCTCATCCCGTGAACGGATCCTCTCTCGAAGTACGGGGCACCGATTCTCCCTCCATGGCCAAGGATCATGGCGCTATCGCCTCTCAGGAGGAGTCCGCGCAGGAGCCTCCTCCGGAGCCCCTTCCCACACCTGCTGTTTATGCCGATCCCGAAAAGCTGGGTGAGGTGACCGAGCATGACGAGTCGATGTATGCCCGGACCTTGTCGCAGTTCGCCGAGCGAATGAGCAATGTCACTGCACCTCCCGACTCCGCCGAATACCGCGAGCAGTTCAGGAGGGCGAGTGAGGAGGCGGAAAACACGATGCGCGCCCTGATGGGCAATGATGCCTTCCTCAAGATGCAGGCGGCTTCCGAGCGAGGGGAGACGGTCAAGTAGGCAGCAAAATTCTTCATCACCACCTCGCCTTGGCGGGGTGGATCGGGCTTTGGGCAGCCAGCTGTTCTGTCTATGCAACAGTCTAGTAGCTTATCGGGAAAGATTTCTCAGTAGACGGCTCTTCCTGCTGATGACGATCTGATCGGTGGGATATCTGAACAATTCACACAATCACCATAAAAAACATTTTAAAAATAATTGACGATCATAAAGATCGTTATAAGTCTTGATGCATGACCTCCATAACCGGTGGTCGCCCATCACCAAAACAACGACCAAAACAATCGATAATATGAAAACCATCAAGAAACCACTCCTGGCCTTGGCGGCCCTCGCCACGGCCCTCGGCGGAACGGCTCACGCCGGTAACGTCTACATTGTCGGAGCACAGGCAACACGCAAGAGCGTGACACCGGCCATCAGGGCGATTCCCGGCATCCAGCTCATCGGAACCAGCGGGGCGACGACGAATAACTCTGATGTCGACAACGCGGTCTTCAACCTCTTCAAGAAGGCCGACGGAACCTTCATCGGCATCTACTGGAACGGAGGAGAGGCTGCCGTGCGCGCCCTGCTGGCGACGAATGCCGCCTTCGCCAAGGTTCCCTTCATCTCCACCAATACGACGCCCGGCACTGCCAACATCTCCACGAACAGCCTCCTGACCGATACCAGCGGAGTCACGGCTGATCTCATTCAGCCGACGCTCGCCGTCGCAAACACCAGTGCCGCCATCTCGCGTTTCAACGGGACGACGCTAAGCCAGTTCCTGCCCGGCGCCACCACGGCGACTCCGCAGAAGTATCAGAAGGCCGCCAACGACGTGAAGGTCGATGTCTCGACCTACGGCTTCGCCGCCGACAGGAACTGGACCAACACCGGCGTGACCTCGATCACGGCGGCCCAGGCTAGGGTCCTGTTCAAATACGGTAATGCCCCGCTCTCGCTCTTCACGGGCAACTCGGCCGACTCCAATGCGACCGTCTGGCTCAGCGGCCGTGACATCGACGCAGGTGCCAGGGTGAATGTCTACAATGAGGTGGGTGCCGGCGGCCTTTCCGACACCTATAACCACAAGGCGTTTGCCTATGTCACCAACGGGGGCGTCAAGACGATCTCCGCAATCGGCCTCTGGCCCGCCACACAGGTTGACGGCCTTGCTCAGAAAGCGGGGAATGCCGGTTGGGCTCAGGGTTCGGACTCGATCAAGAATGTCTACTCCCTCCTCGGCGGCACCAACCTCCAGTATGTGACCACCGGTAACAAGGTAATCACTGCGGTGACGACCAACTTCACGGCAACCAACATCGTGACCAACCCCTCGGTTGGTGTGAACTCCAATTTCGGAGGCACCTTCAGTCCGGTTGATCCGGCCACAGGTTACACGGTTGCCCTCAAGGTGATCGGCAAGACCAACACCTACTCGACCTTCACGATCGCGAGTTACTATAAGACGACCAACTACTACACCAACGCTGCCGTAAACCTGACCGATAGCCCCGCGGCACGCTCAGTGTTCACCACGAACTCGGATGCCTCCATCACCAACCAGTGGACCAAGGATGGAGCCAACTACCTCCTCACCTACGAGTCGCTGGCCAATATCGGCAATAACTCCAACAACAACGGCAACGGACAGCTTCCGATCTTCCTGAGCTACAATGGGGTCGGTGCCGCCGGTGCGGTTGCCACCCCGGCGCTGGCCTCCACCGTGGCCACCACCTACGCGGCCAACGGCGGCTACACCCTCTGGAACTACGACCACATCCTGCTCAACAGCAACGGGGTCGCCAGTGCCACCGTCACGGGGGTTCGTGACTTCATTCAGAGCTATCTCGCCACGAATGTGGCGGCTCCGAACCTCAAGCTTAGCGCCCAGAACATCAACGGTGCCGGAGATGGTGCCACGGCCTACCCGGTCGGCATCTCCAATCAGTAATCAAGAATCCATAGAGTCACCGAACGGTTCACTCTGAAAACTACCGGAGGGCGGCTTGGAAAATCCGGGCCGCCCTCTCTTATCAAAGGATGCAAATGTGACGAAATTGTAACGCGCTTCATCCCTGATTCTGGCCTAGTCTTTCAAGTCTTTCTCATGCCTTTTCGCTCCCGGATAACTGATCTCGGACAACTCTCCGCGCGACATGGCAGGGCCGTGCAGCTTTCCCGTTCTCGCACAGCGTGGAGGATTCCCGTTCATCCTTGGCCGATCCGGGCCCTGGCCCTGATTCTCTCGTTTCTTCTGTCCCTCAGCTCGTCAGCTCCCCTGATGGCGATCACAATGGGCCAGATTCAAGCAGGTGTTGCCGGGGGTTCCGCAGGGGGTGGGCAGGGATCTGCCCCCAATCTCCAGAACGCAGGGGCCGCCTCGGCTGCCCTGACTGCGGCTCTTACCAAGAAGAGCCAGCAACAGTCAGACATCGTCGTCAAAGCGATGCAGGGGCTCCAGGCGCAGGCCGCTGCGGCCGCCAAGGCCAATCCCGCGACCACGCTTCCCAGCGACAGCCAGGGGAATCCGCAGACTGTGAACGGCGAGCCGACGGTCTACAACGGCCTGAAGGCTGGGTGGCTGGAGCCGTATGTGAAGGATGGGGGATCCGGCATCATGAACGGGGTTGCCGTGACCACTTCCTGGAGCGGTGCCTCCATCACGCCCGTCGATCCGGCAAAAAACAAGGCCGCCGCGAAGGATCCCAACTATGTCGCCAACCCCGCGAACTACGTCAACATCCAGCAGACCAAGCAGAATGCCTTCCTCTATTGGAATAAGTTCAATGTCGGTCCGCAGACCACGGTGAATTTCGACCAGAGTGCGGGCGGGCAGACCGCGGGGAACTGGATCGCCTTCAACAAGGTGATGGGCGCCTCCGATCCCTCCCACATTTTCGGCAATATCACGGCACAGGGGCAGGTCTATGTCCTCAACCAGAACGGGATTCTGTTTCACAACGGCTCGACCGTGAACACCCACTCGCTGGTGGCCTCGACCCTGCCGATCAACCAGAATCTTGCGGGTGATGCCCTTGATGGAGTCTCGGGACGCGGTATCGCCAACAATCCCGATGCCCAGTTCCTGTTCAGCTCCCTGGCCGTGCCCTCAGGCAGGAATGACAAGAACGGATTTGATCCTTCCAAGACCACCTACGGGGTCAGTGCCTCACCCGGCGATGTCGTGGTTGAGAAGGGTGCCAAGATCGTTTCCCCTGTCAATGATGCCGGGGTGGGCGGTCTCGTTGCCCTGGTCGGTCCGAATGTCCGTAACGATGGTTCCATCAGCACGGCCTCCGGGCAGACCATCTTGGCGTCGGGTCTGCAGGTGGCCCTCCTGCCCCATGCATCCAAGGATCCAAGCCTGCGCGGCATGGATGTGATCATCGGGGCGGTCAGTGATCCAGGCGGCATCGTTACTCCCCAGGCGGGAAGTGCGGGCTCCGTGATCAATAATGGCGTCATCAGCGTTCCGGAAGGCAATGCAACGCTGGCCGGTCGTTCCATCTCGATCGGATCTCTCCCGGACGATCCCGAGATTCCGGTCAACGGGGGACTCAATGTGGGGGGAGTCATCGACAGCGCGACCTCGGTTGCGCTGAACGGCCGCATCGACCTGCTGGCCAGTTCAGGGGCCATCAAGAATGTTCTCTATGGGCAGCAGGGGCCCGCCTATCTCCAAGGCTCAACGGGGCTGATCAACCTCGATCCCGGCAGCGTGCTGAGGATCCTTCCGGAGTGGGGCAGTTCCTCCACGGTGGTCGGCTCTTCCCTGGCGCTCAACTCGATCGTCTATCTCCTCGGGCAAAGCATCCATTTCGGCGAAGGAGCCGTCCTGGAGGCACCGGGTGCCATCACGACTGCGGGGGCGCTTTCCCAGAATGGCGATGTCCTTTCCTCGGGAGTCACCTTGGCAGCAGGTCAGTGGTTCAGCTCCGATCCCTCCTCGTCCTCCCGTCTTCTTTCCACCGAGGGGCAGATCTACCTCGAGAGTGGATCGGTCATTGATGTTTCGGGTTCCTCGGATGTCGCCGTTGATCCGGCACAGAACTACATGACGCTTCAGTTGCGCGGCTCCGAGTTGGCCAATAGCCCACTCCAAAGGAACAACTTGGCCATCCGGGCCAAGGACATCACGGTGGACGGACGCGTGGCGGGAACCTCGGATGGCCAGATCCTCTATTTCCCCACGGTCGCCGATGCTTATGCTGCCTATCTGGCGGGCAAGGTCACCTGGATCGGGACTCCGCTCGGCAATGCGGCCGGGTATGCCGGTCTCATCCAGCGAGGCGCAGGTCAACTGACCGAGGCAGGAGGATCCGTCTCTCTTTCGGCGGGA
>Ga0208105_1000523_pt1 | contig 12754 bp, 11 predicted proteins | sample CryBogCBE16Jul07_FD_184574 | JGI IMG/M metagenome (GOLD analysis project Ga0208105, IMG submission 184574) | Freshwater microbial communities from Crystal Bog, Wisconsin, USA - CBE16Jul07 (SPAdes) | ecosystem: Environmental > Aquatic > Freshwater > Lake | place: Crystal Bog, Wisconsin, USA... | reverse complement strand
TGGTCGAGCGCTTCGCCAAGATGGCCGCAGTGATTCCACCTGAGTCGGAACAGGGTCCTAAAGCCTTTGCTGCGCTCATTGCAAAAGATGTGCCAAGGTTTACCCAACTGATCAAGGAAGCAAAAATTTCAGCTGAGTAAATCTTTCTTTCGCTCAATAAAAAGGCTCCCTTCATTTTTGGAAGGGAGCCTTTTTTACAAGCGTTCAAAAATCTAACCCGGCCTGCGTGGATAACCCTCTGCCAGGATTCTGGTCCATACGGCTTTTTTTTCCGCATCGTCCATAAACACCCAGTTCGAAACCTCCATCACAGTCCGGCCACAGCCTCTGCAGATATCGTCAAACAAGGTCGAACAGACGGCTACGCAAGGCGAGTCCGCGCCGTTCGACAACTCCTCAACTGCCACAGGTCGTGAATCGGTATTCAAAACCTTACGCCGATTTCTTCAGGGCGGCCGCTTTGTCGGTGGCTTCCCAGGTGAACTCAGGCTCTGCACGACCAAAATGGCCATAGGCAGCAGTTTTGCTGTAGATCGGACGCAGTAAGTCGAGCATGTTGACGATACCCTTTGGACGCAGGTCAAAGTGCTCTCGAACCAGCTTGGCTAATTGCTCATCAGGCATGACGCCGGTGCCTTCTGTGTAGACCGTAATGTTGATTGGCTCAGCAACTCCGATGGCGTAGCTCACCTGAACCTGACACTGTGTAGCCAATCCTGCGGCCACAATGTTCTTTGCGACATAACGCGCTGCGTAAGCCGCTGATCGGTCAACTTTTGAAGGATCTTTACCGGAAAAAGCACCGCCGCCATGTGGGCATGCGCCGCCATAGGTGTCAACAATAATCTTGCGACCAGTCAGACCGCAATCGCCCTGAGGGCCGCCAATCACAAAACGGCCGGTTGGGTTGATCAGGAACTTGGTCTTGGGAGTCAACAGACCTTGCGGGAAGCTTGGACGGATAATGTCCTCTATCACTGCTTCGTGAATAGTTTGCTGTGAAACCTCAGGGGCGTGCTGGGTCGAGAGCACCACGGTATCAACCTCGACAGGTTTACCGTCGACGTAGCGGAAAGTGACCTGTGATTTCGCATCGGGACGCAACCAGGGCAGACGACCATCTTTGCGTAATTCGCTCTGACGCTGAACCAGACGATGTGCGTACCAGATTGGAGCGGGCATCAGGTCAGGGGTTTCGTTACATGCGTAACCGAACATCAGACCCTGATCGCCTGCACCCTGGTTCAGGTAGTCTTCTGAAGAGCGATCCACACCCTGGGCAATATCAGGCGACTGCTTGTCGTAGGCCACCAGGACAGCGCAGCCTTTGTAATCGATACCGTAGTCGGTATTGTCATAGCCAATGCGCTTGATTGTGTCGCGTGCGACCTGGATATAGTCAACGTTTGCAGTGGTGGTGATTTCACCTGCCAGTACAACGAGACCGGTATTGCAAAGCGTTTCCGCTGCAACACGCGCGAGAGGATCTTGAGTAAAAATTGCATCCAGAATCGCGTCGGACACTTGATCGGCCACTTTGTCTGGATGGCCTTCGGAGACGGACTCGGAGGTAAAGAGAAAATCACTTGCTTTAGACATGATCACGTCCTTTATTGGCAAAAAGCCAAAATGGTTAAGGAGGTGCGTTGCACCCCGTACCGTGACCTGTGAAAGACATTGGAATGGGCGCGACGCTTTAGCGGATTTGTTTTTTTGCCGGCAAGCACAAATATGTACTAGCCCGACTCAGTCGCCCCGCAAGTTGTCGGTTAACACAGCGACTAGTCGTATTTTAAGCGAAAATACCCATATGTTGCTAATACCCTCATTTTTATTACAGTAATTTGCACGCGCCGCCCGGCAAATTAGGGATAATGACGGCATGATCTGGAACTTCACAAAAATGCATGGCGCGGGCAACGACTTTGTCGTGCTTGATGGCGTTCGCCAGCCCATCGAAATGACCTCAGAGCGTGCGCGCGCAATCGCCCACAGACAGTTTGGTATCGGTTGCGACCAGATTTTGCTGGTCGACACCCCTAGTCACCCGGAGGCCGACTTCCGTTATCGCATTTTTAATGCTGATGGCAACGAGGTCGAGCATTGCGGCAATGGTGCGCGCTGTTTTGTGCGCTTTGTTCACGAACAAAAACTCTCCTCGCGCAACCCGCTGCGTGCCGAAATATCCACTGGCCTGATTACGCTGGAGTCCTTACCTGATGGCGATGTGACCGTGGACATGGGTCACACCAGCTTTTCGCCAGCAGATTTGCCTTTTGACGTCGCGGGGCTAGCTACACGCACCGAAGGTCAGGACACACTTTATGGTTTGCCGCTTGGTCGTGAGACGGTTTGGCTCTCAGCCGTCGCGATTTCCAACCCGCATGCCGTGCAGATTGTCGAGGACGTTGACACTGCGCCTGTGGCCTCGATGGGGCCCGTGATCGAGTCTCACCCTCGTTTTGCACGTCGGGTCAATGCAGGTTTTTTACAAATAGTCGATCGTCATACAGCTCACTTGCGTGTCTATGAGCGAGGCGCTGGCGAAACCCTCGCCTGCGGCACCGGTGCTTGTGCGGCAGTGGCCGCTGGCATCAGACGCGGCCTGCTTGACTCGCCTGTTCGTGTGCGCACACGCGGTGGCTGGCTCAGCATCGCTTGGGATGGTGCGGCCTTGCGCATGACGGGCCCAGCAACCACAGTATTTTCAGGCAGCCTGGATATTGAGCATTTAGTCGCGAGCCTGCCTGTCTGAACCATCAAACACAGTTGCTCCGAACTGAACTATCCGAGTTGTATTCACTCAGAGTCGTAATGAACCCATCACCTTTAACCAAGCGTCCAGAAAAGAGTAGCAAAACATGAGCGACAACCTGTCCGCGCAGCACGTGGCCAAATTTCTCCAAGAAAATCCTGATTTTTTTGTCGTGCATTCCGAGCTGTTCTCTACCCTCGAGGTGCCCCATCCGCACCAGTCACGTGCTATTTCATTAGGCGAGCGCCAGATTATGACGTTGCGCGACCGGCTGCGTGATTTTGAGTTTCGCATGGCGGATCTGGTTCGCAATGCAGCCTTTAACGAGTCCACGACCGTAAAACTTAATCAATGGTGTGCACGGATGTTGTCCGAGACTTCTACGCTCAGACTGCCTGGTGAGGTCGCTTTGGGCTTGGCCGAGCATTTCAATCTTCAGGAAGTCGCGATGCGCGTCTGGGGACTCGACTTGCCTGCTGAAGGTGTCGGCGCTCCTGTTGACGAGGCGCTCCAGACCTACGCCAATAAGCTTAGCCATCCTTACGTCGGTACAGACACCTCACTAGGCGCGGTTCAGTGGCTCAATACCAAACCAGCATCCCTGGCTATTCTGCCTTTGCGCGTTTCAGCAACTGAGCCGGCCTTCGGACTGCTGGTCCTCGGCTCAGACGACTCACAACGTTTCAACCCCGACATAGGCACGGCCTTTCTCGAAACGGTTAGTCAGCTCGCCAGTGCCGCACTGAGCCGCCTCAAAACGCCTGGTATTCTGACCAGCGCTTAGAAACACGGCGCAAATATACATGTCAGCAGACTTATCAACAGACTTGTCAGCAGACACCTCAGTCCCCGCACCGGACACCACGCTCTTGCCCGATGCGGTCAGACAATGGCTCACTCACCTTGAGCGTAATCGCCGCTATTCTGGCCACACACTCTCGGCCTATCAGCGTGATCTGCAACATTTGGTCAGACTGGCACAGGGCAAGACGCTCGAACAACTGGTCAACGGCAATATCCGTCAGTTCCTGGCCCGGCTACACAGCCAGGGACAGGGCCCGCGCACGCTTGCACGCATGCTTGCAGCCTGGCGCGGATTCTACAAATGGTGGGCACCGCTTTCCGGCATGACCTCCAATCCTGCTGCGGACGTCCGAGCCCCAAAAGCCTCACGTGCATTACCCAAAGCCCTGTCTGTCGATCAAACCAAGGCCTTGCTTGATGCGCCCGCAATGCTCGCACAGAATGATCCGGTCGCAATACGTGATCGCGCAATTTTTGAGCTTTTTTACTCAAGTGGCTTGCGGCTGAGCGAGCTCGTGAGTGTTGACATCGAATACACCCAAACTAAAGAACACACCTCCTTGAGCTGGATCACACTCAACGATCGCGAAGTTCATGTACTGGGCAAAGGTGGCAAACGCCGCAGCGTGCCGATTGGTGCCCAAGCAATCACCGCGATTAATCTGTGGTTAGCGGTGCGCCCACAACTTGTCAGCGCCTATACCCAAGGGTCCGAGCAGCCCGCGCTCTTTCTCGGTAGCCGTGGACGCCGGATCAGCCCACGGGTCATCCAGTTACAGCTCAACAAGCTCTCCGCGCTCGCGGGCATGCCAACCAGCGTGCACCCGCATGTATTGCGTCACAGCTTTGCCAGTCACGTCTTGCAATCGGCTCAGGATTTACGTGCTGTGCAAGAAATGCTCGGACATGCAAATATTTCAACCACACAGCTCTATACCAAGCTCGATTTTCAACACCTGGCCAAAGCCTACGACTCAGCACATCCCAGAGCCGGACGAAAAAGTTAACGCCATTACAAATAATTACAAATTTATTTTGAATTGAATATATTTAAATTCATATAAAACAATAACTTATAATTATTTCATTAAAAAAAACGATCATAAATCGCTATTGAAAAGCAAATTTTCACCCCCATATGATCAAATTATCTTCAGCATAACCACGCATCTTGGGCGCACTCAGGGAAACCCTCAGCTTAAAAAGTTTGCCCCTTCGCGCAGGCTGTGCTGTAATCCGGCGTTCGCTTTGCTGTATTAGTATTAGCAAACGGCTCGGTGCCTCGCACCCTTACCTGTCTCAGAAGTTGATTGGCACATGAATTCCCCTCGTAATCCGGACGAAATGGTCCCCGTCACAGTCCTCACCGGTTTTCTCGGTGCAGGTAAAACCACCTTGCTCAAGCGCATACTGACCGAATATCACGGCAAACGTATCGCGGTGATCGAAAACGAATTCGGGCCTGAAAGCATCGATAACGACCTGCTCGTGACCGACCAGGAAGAAGAAATCGTTGAACTCTCTAATGGCTGCGTCTGCTGCACCGTTCGCGGCGACTTGATGCGCACTCTCAATGATTTACGTATCCGGCGTCAGGCGGGCGAGCTGAATTTTGAGCGTGTCATGATCGAGACGACTGGCATGGCCAATCCAGGCCCGGTGTGCCAGACCTTTTTCATGGACAACGATATTGCGGACTACTATCGCCTCGATGCGGTAGTAACCGTCGTTGATGCCAAGCATGGCATGGAAACGCTGGATATCCAGGAAGAAGCACAAAAGCAAGTCGGTTTTGCTGACCGGATCCTGATCTCCAAAAAAGACCTGGTGACAGAGGCGCAGTACGCGGCCTTGCGCCATCGTATTGTGCATATGAATCCCCGCGCTTCGATTGAGGCCGTGCATTTTGGTGAAACAGATCTCAAGCAACTCATCGACATCAGTGGTTTCAACCTGAATACGATTCTGGATATCGATCCTGAGTTCCTGGCCGATGATCACCCCGATGCTGCGCACGATCATGATCATGCGACCTGTACGGATCCGACTCATCATCACGGACATGATCACGACCATGCCAATTGCGGCCACGATCACAGTCATGACCATGAACACGGCCATCACCACGACCATGATGCGGCGACCTGTACGGATCCCACCCACAACCATCACGCTCACAAGCCGGCTCATAACGACGAGATTGGGGCGTTTGTATTTAAATCCAATAAGCCTTTCGATCCAGAACGCCTTGAGGAGTTCCTCGGGGGTGTGGTTCAGGTTTACGGGCCAGATTTACTGCGTTACAAAGGTATTCTCTACATGAAAGGCATTAACCGTCGGATGCTTTTCCAGGGAGTGCATCAGATGATGGGGGCCGAACCCGGCAAACCCTGGCTATCCAGCGAAAAGAAAACTACCAAAATGGTTTTCATCGGACGCAAATTACCTCAAGACATCTTTACCAAAGGTCTTGAGCAATGTTTAGCCAAGTAATAACTCTGCGCAAGTTGCGCAGAATTTAAATTTTTGGAGTATTTGTCATGGCGACTAAGGCAGCAAAGAAAAAAACAGAATTAACGGGCGATTTGTCCGAGAACAATCTGCCCACTGAAGCCGAACTGCTCAAGATGCCAGAGTCGGACTATATGAACGAGCGACAGCTCGGATTTTTCCGTGACCGTCTTCGTCAGATGGAGCAGGAAATCCTGAGCAACGCTGGCGAGACGACCGAGCACCTGCGTGAGACACAGTTCGTACCGGATCCGGCAGATCGAGCAACGATCGAAGAAGAGCACGCGCTTGAATTACGTACGCGCGATCGTGAGCGCAAGCTGCTGAAAAAAGTACAGCAATCGATCGTCCGTATTGATGGTGGCGATTACGGCTGGTGCGAAGAAACAGGCGAGCCCATTGGCTTGCGCCGCTTACTCGCTCGTCCGACCGCCACTCTCTCGCTCGAGGCACAAGAGCGCCGCGAGATGCGTCAAAAGATGTTCGGAGACTAAGCGGACTCAGTATGAAGCGTTTGCGTTGATAGGTGCCACGTCTCTGAGCAGACGGCACCAGTCAGACAAAAACTGCAACATATCTGGTCTCCCAGGGGCACGCCAGCTTGCAATCGCATTGCAACAAGGGTGCCCTTTTAAATTTAAAGACTCGCCCCAAAGTGTAGATATGGAACAATTTCACGGCACCACCATCATTAGCGTCAGGCGCGGCAACGAAGTCGCCGTCGGCGGCGATGGCCAGGTCACCCTCGGCAACATCATCATCAAAGGGACTGCGCGCAAAATCCGCAGGCTTTATCACGACAAAATTCTGGCAGGTTTTGCAGGTGCGACCGCTGATGCGTTCACGCTGCAAGAACGTTTCGAGGGCAAACTGGAAAAACATCAAGGGCATCTGATGCGCGCCGCTGTTGAGTTAACCCGCGACTGGCGCACCGATCGTGTGCTCAGACGACTCGAAGCAATGCTGATCGTCGCAGATCGCGAACACACTCTTGTGTTGACCGGCAACGGTGATGTGCTCGAGCCTGAAAATGGCGTTGCCGCGATTGGCTCAGGCGGTGCCTATGCGCAGTCTGCTGCGCTCGCGTTGTTGCGCAATACTGACCTTTCCCCTGCGGCGATCGTCAAACAGTCGCTCGAGATCGCGGGTGATCTCTGTATCTATACCAATCAGTCCCACCTGATTGAAACATTAAGCTAAATCAGCATCTACCAAAGAAGCAACCCCATATGTCCGCCTCATCCATGACACCGTCGGAGATCGTCTCCGAGCTTGATAAACACATCGTTGGCCAACAACGCGCCAAGCGTTCTGTTGCCGTAGCCTTGCGCAACCGCTGGCGTCGCCAACAGGTTGCCGAACCCCTGCGTACAGAAATTCATCCGAAAAATATTCTGATGATCGGGCCTACAGGGGTTGGTAAAACCGAGATCGCACGTCGTCTGGCAAAGCTCGCCAACGCGCCCTTCATCAAGATCGAAGCAACTAAATTCACCGAGGTCGGCTATGTGGGCCGCGATGTCGACACCATCATTCGCGATCTTGCGGAAATCTCGATTAAACAAACCCGCCAGGAAGAAATGAAACGCGTGCGGGCACAAGCAGAAGATGCGGCTGAAGACCGCATCCTCGACGTACTGATCGCTCCTCCTCGCGCCGCAGATGGCTCACCTCTGCGCGAAGAAAACGCAGCGCGACAGATCTTTCGCAAACGCTTGCGCGAAGGCCAGCTTGATGCCACGGAAATTGAAATCGAAGTCGCCCAGCCCTCTGCGCAGATGGATATCATGGGTCCGCCCGGCATGGAGGATATGACCGAGCAACTCAAGGGGATGTTTGCAGGACTTGCGAAAGAAAAAAAGAAAATGCGCAAGATGACGGTTAAGGAAGCCTTCAAAATGATCGTCGATGAAGAGGCCGGCAACCGCGTCAACGAAGAAGAATTGCGCACAGTGGCTATCACTAAAGTTGAACAGCACGGTATCGTTTTTCTAGACGAGATCGACAAAATCGCGACGCGCAGCGAATCTGGTGGCGCAGACGTGTCCCGTCAAGGCGTACAGCGTGACCTGCTGCCCCTGGTCGAAGGCACAACCGTTACCACAAAATACGGGATGATCCGCACCGATCACATACTGTTTATCGCCTCAGGCGCGTTTCATTTGTCGCGCCCCTCGGATCTGATCCCTGAATTACAAGGTCGTTTTCCTATCCGTGTCGAACTTGATTCACTGACGGCTGCAGATTTTGTCCGAATCCTGTGCGATACCGATGCCTCACTGACCAAGCAATACTCTGCCCTACTGGCCACAGAAGACGTCCAGCTTGCCTTTACAGAGGAGGGTATTGCACGACTGGCTGAGCTAGCCTTTGAGGTCAATGAGCGCACAGAAAATATCGGCGCACGTCGTTTGTATACGGTGATGGAAAAACTGCTTGAAGATCTGTCGTTTGATGCGACGGCAAGCAGCGGTCAGACAATACAAATCGATACTGCATACGTCAATGACAAACTAGCCGAAGCTGCCGGTAGCCAGGATCTCGCACGTTACGTTTTGTAAACACTTCAAGCCATAGAACCGCCCTGTTCAGGGCGGTTTTCCGCTAGACTGTAAAAAACAGATTCGCTCAGGGAGCCGGTCACAGAAAACCGACTCTGAAAATGGCGACTAACGGAGATAACACATGACCACCCAGACTCAGAGTCGACTCGCGCGACTCGGTTTTTCATTGATTGCCTTGGCTCTGACTAGCACAGCACTTTTACAGCGCACGGCGAGCGCTCAGGACTTTTCTGGCAAACCTATCACCATGGTGGTTGGCTTTGCACCAGGTGGCTCAAATGATATTGCCGCCCGCATCATCGCCCCCTATCTCGGTGAATTACTCTCAACCACTGTTGTCGTCGAAAACAAAACCGGTGCGGCCGGTATGATTTCAGGTAGTTATGTTGTCAAGTCTGCGCCTGACGGTCACACACTGTTACTCTCAAGTCTGAGCCCTATCGTAGTTTCACCTCAAACCAAGATCAAACCACCCTTCCACACGCCAACCGAACTGATCGCAATCAACATGGTTGGGCTCTCACCTCAAGCGATTGCGATCAATAACAGCCTGTCTAATGTCAAAACACTAGCAGAATTGTTTGCTTTATCCAAAACTCGCCAGATCACGCTCTCCTCCTCTGGCACGGGGTCTTTGAGTCATCTCACAATAGAAATGCTCACCACCGCCTCAAACGGCAAACTGGTCCATGTACCCTATAAAGGAGGTGGTCCTGCGGTTACCGACACAATCGCTGGCCACGTCGATGGCGTTGTGATGGACTTATCCCCGATCTTGCCGATGGCACAAGACGGTCGGCTCAATGTACTGGCCGTGACCACTGAAAACCGGATCGATTTTTTGCCAAACACTCCAACAGCAAAAGAAGATCTGCCGAATTTCACAGCCGTAAACTGGGTCGGCTTGTTTGCTCCCGCTCAAACACCTGCTCGCGTGATTAATAAAATTAACGATGCCATTGTCAAAGTCGTCGCGCGTCCCGATGTGCAGGACAAACTCAAAAAAGCCGCGATCGTGCCACAAACGATGGAATCACCAGCGAAGTTTCAGACGTTTATCAATCAGGAATACAAGCACTATGGCGAGGTCATGAAACAAGCCAAGGTTGAGCTGTCCGACTAAGTGGAGTCATCCGACGCATAAGCAGTCTATCTTGCTAGTGCTCCATCACATTCGGGACGGAGCAACCCAGCGACTTAAGCCTCAGGTCTTAATCCGACCACAGTCCGCCATTCACATCAAGAATCTCACCAGTTGTAAAACCTGAGCCTGGTGCGGCGAGAAACAAAACTGCAGAGGCAATTTCCCCCGCCTGTCCCATCCGTCCAACCGGAATCAGATCACGCAGGACTTTTGGAAAAGCAGTGGTCATGGCAGACGCGACCGGGCCGGGCGCGACCGCATTCACTGTTATGCCAAAACCCGCTAACTCCTTTGCAAGATAGGACGTCATGATGTGCACACCCGCTTTAGACACATCATAGGCGACATTGCCTGCGCGCTCTTGTTCAGCGGGATCAAGCCAGGGGCGGGGATTACCGCCATTTTTACCCAGCACCGAACCAAAATTAATAATCCGGCCAAACTGCTGCTGCTTCATTGTCTCGATCACCGACTGACAACATAAAAAAGTCCCTTTAAGGTTGATAGCGAGGACCCGATCCCATTCTTTTTCGGTGAGCTGTTGTGCGCTCCCGACTGAAACCACACCCGCGACATTCACCAGAATATCCAGACGATCATGCCTGCTCAACACGCCAGCCACGCAAGCCCGAACATCAGCTGCGTCGGTCACATCGAGTGGCACGTGTTCGATCCCGGCACCGGTATCGGTCGCACCAAGTCGTGACGGCAGATCTGTAGCGACTACCTGTGCGCCATGCGCGGCCAAGGCCTCAGCCACAGCACTGCCAATGCCGCCTGCCCCTCCTGTGACCAGGGCCACACGACCCGATAAAAAATCCGCTGCAAACATACTAGCCACCCGCAATCTGATTAGCCGCGAGTCGACCAAACACCAGGCCCTTGAGCACCGACGTCGCACCGGTATAGTTTGTGTAATACATCCCGATGACCTCCCCCGCGGCATACAGGTTGGGCATCACTTCGCCATCGGTATCTAGCACCTGACCTACAGGATTGACTTTGAGTCCGCCGAAAGTAAACACATTGGCAGAAATAATCGGGTAGGCCAGGAAAGGACCTCGATCCAAAGGTAGTGACCAGTTGCTTTTGGGAGGCGTCAAACCCGTGGTCGCCATGCCATCAAGATTCAAAGGGTCATAGCTACCTGTGTCAGGACAAGCCGCGTTATAAGCATTCACTGTGGCGCGCAAGGACTCAGGCATCACGCCGAGTTTGAGCGCGAGCCCCTCAATCGTCTCGGCCTCATGCGCTGGCTGATCGGTACGGATACCTAAACGGTAATTCGGAATCTCTTTGACGCGCTGATCCAGAATGACATAGGCGATAGCTTCGTCTTGTTCATAGATACGGCGCGTGATGCGCTCATACCAGGCATCTACCGTACCAGGCGCCTCGTTGACGAAACGCTGCCCCGCCTTGTTCACCAGAATACCGTAGGGGAAAATAAATACTGAAGGCTCTGAAACGCTTGAGCGTGGATCGATCGGTTCAGCATGATAGCTACCAAAATCACCAGAAGGAGCAGCGCCAATATCCAGCGCCATCTCGATCCCCTCACCGCGGTTGAAATAACCACCTTTGCAGATTGGTCTTAAATACACCGAACGTGGGCCAATATATTTAGATTGCAGCGCAGGATTACCCTCAAACCCACCACACGCCAGCACCACCTGACCGGAAAACCTCACATGACCGTGGCCTTGTTGTTGCGCGAGCATGCCCGTGACAAAGCCTCTCTCGTCTTGTAAAAGTTTTCTGGCAGTCGTGTGATAAAAAAATGTAACTCCCAGCTTTTCAGCTTGCGCTGCCAGGGCATCCACCAGCGCGGCACCCCCACCCACCGGCAACAACCGCGGCTGAGTTTTGGTCAAGAACTGTGTTGGCAAAAAATCAAACCTGACACCCAGTCCTTGTAACCATTTGATCGTCGAGGGCACGTGTTGCGCAAAATTGCCAATCACTTCAGGATCAGGAATCGCCAAACTACGCGCGACCTGTGACCAGTTTTCGCGCCCTGTAGACATCTGCGCCATCAACTCAGGGTCGGCATAGAGCCCAACATTCGAGGCGAGATAGGTTTCAAAATCGTCGGTGACTTCATCAATCGCTTTCATCCGCAGATACGCCTCGGTATAACGACTCTGGCCGCCACGCTCTTCTTTTGATGCGCGCTCGAGGATCGCAACCTTTAAGCCTCGCTCAGCCGCCGTCACAGCAGCCGACAAACCCGCCACGCCGCAGCCGGCGACGATCACATCAAAGGTATGACTCATTTCTTTGCACCTCACTTTTATTGCGTCTTAGCCACGTTAAGGACTTGGCCATTTCACTCATAGCACTCAAACGCCTGGCTGACGCTTATCCAGGCCATAAAAGGCGAACATTTCCTTCGCACGCGCAAGCTCTGGCAGACGATGATAAAACCCTTTGCGGCTCGCCTTGGTGCCACACGCACGACGCAGCTCCACCATCATTTCCGCCTGCTTGATCCAGGTCCCTAAAGAATCCATCACGGTTACGCCATCGACTTCTGTCACGCCGTTGCGCGCGAGCAAGACATTCATCGGCGCTTCGCCAGGGATAATGACATCCGCGCCTTGAGTAATCAAACGTCTGGCAGCAGTTTTGAATTTTTCAATCATCTCTGTGGGATCTTCAAAACTCTTCAGTACATCGTTAAAAGTAAAGCCAACGGGTGCAGCACCTGCATAGCGCGACTTCAGACCGTAACTCTCAACGTTTTGATCGAGTAATTCATTGAAATCCTCAATGAAACACAGAGTGCCGAATTTGCGCCCCAGCATACATGCGGTCAGCATGGCAGACTCGCCATACGCGACTACCGGGATATCAATCAGCGCCCTGATCTCGCGCAAAGCAGGGTCTGGTAGCGTGCTGATTGCATAGGCGTCGTAGCCTTGTTCCTGCGCAAGCACCCCGGCCTGCATGAACTGCATCCCATGCAAATGAAAA
>Ga0208105_1000522_pt1 | contig 12759 bp, 1 predicted proteins | sample CryBogCBE16Jul07_FD_184574 | JGI IMG/M metagenome (GOLD analysis project Ga0208105, IMG submission 184574) | Freshwater microbial communities from Crystal Bog, Wisconsin, USA - CBE16Jul07 (SPAdes) | ecosystem: Environmental > Aquatic > Freshwater > Lake | place: Crystal Bog, Wisconsin, USA... | reverse complement strand
CATGTAACTTTTTCTGCTGATGACTCCTGTCATTCTACGTGTCATTCGGAGATGAAGCTGTTTAAAGGTGGGCATGCCTCTAACAGGTCAGAAGGTTCGATTTTAGGGATTAGCTTCATTAATTTTTAGTCTAGCTTTAGCCATCACCATTTTGATTTTGTTTAATTATTTATTATCAACTTAGTTAATTATTAGCTTGCTCGTTCTAACTCGCGTAATATGGCATTATCTCTACCACCTGATAAGTGTAAAAACTCCACCCTCCACCCCGTCTTTATTAAAACTCCACCCTTAGCCCCGTCTTTATTATGCTGTCTTGATCGACTACATTGGCGGTAACTTAAGTAATGCCAAGGTGAACAACTTCATTAAGGGATTATGACAACGACGAAAATACCCGAAAAATGATGGATGGTGTCCCTATAAAAAGTGATAAGTGATGTCCCTATAATAAACTCAGCCCTCAATAGAGTGGACACAAACTACTGAAATAAAATGGGGGTTCGCTCAAACATCTCAAATAGTCACCCTGCAAGCCTGCAAGCAACAGCACACACACAGCACGCATAGAACAACTTCAGAGCTCGCTCGAAAGGACTTCAACGCATCCGCAATAGACCCGATGCAACGTGCCATCGGCGCCTATAGGCCAAGCGAAGATCCGTAGTCCGGCCCCGTAGAACGAGGATCGTTCACAAGAGCGCGAATTTAAGGCCATGCAGGGCCATGAAGCACGAGCGCTCGGGAAAGCCGTGGGGAAATAGGCCGATGGAGAGAGAGGGGTATTAGTGAGCCACGTACAAGGAGCCAGCACCGAAGCGACACTCACTTAATTGCTGCCGACCCCCCGGCGCCGGTCAGGGTGACCGGCGCCGCACCTTCCGCAAGAACTCAGGCTCTATTGCATGCCAGAGATATTGCATCGGGTGGTTCTGGGGAACACGTGGCCTTCAAGGGCGGCCAATCCCTCGACGCACCAACGTGGCACAGCCCACTCTCCATCCCATCAAGGGGGAGGGGCGTCGCAGACGAGGGCTGTACACCACGCACTCCAGGGAGACGCGAGCTCCATAAGGGAGGGCCGCGGGCGAGGCGCGAACGAAAGGGCTAGAGGTGAGCCGATTGCATGAGGGAGCGGTAGCGAGGCAGTACTCACACGAGTGCTGCCGGCCCCCCGGCGTCGGTCTTGGGAGACCGACGCCACACCCTCCGCAAGAAACTCGGGCTCTATTGCATGCCAGAGATTCTGCATCGGGTGCTTGGGGACCGTCGGGGGGAGCTTGACGGTGAATCCGCTGGGCGGCTGGCTGCCCCCAGACCCCAGCCCGGCGGTACACCTGCGGGGAGGGGGCGAGACTCCACCGTACTGTGCTTCCCGTTCCTCGACTGGGGGAGCCAGCGGGCGCGACACCGCGCGTTGCAGCCGGGCGACAAGATTAGCCTTGGTAGCCCTGACGGTAAGGCTCACCCGCCCCCCTCAGCTCTCGTTCCTCAGCAGCAGCTACTGCAGCCATCGCCGCCGCGATGACATCTGCCCCACCAGCTGTCTCCACGGCACCAGCAACGGCCGCTGTTTGAACGTTCGCGTGTCTCCGCTCCCCATTTGCGCCCCGTCCAGCTGGGTGCTGCACTAGCCGCCGAGATCCGGCGGTGAGCCCAGCCTGGTTGACTTGTAAGAGGGGGTCAAAGGGAGCAAAATTAGGGTCTGGGTGCGGTTGACGGCCAAAGGTCGGCCACGCTTCGCTTAAGTCATTCGCGATAATACGGCCTTGAAACTCCGCGTCGGCCTGCGAGCACGCTACGCTAATTCTGGCATCCCAGTATGTTGCTGCCGTGAGCGTGTTCCACGTGGTCTGTAGCGAGCGGTGGTTGACTCCGAGGATGAAACACTCAGAGCGGCGTGCCGTGCGGTAAGCCATGGTGAGAAACTCACGGGCAGCTGGGCCCAGCCCGCCAAAGGACGACATAACGAACGGCACGAATCTTTTAATATTGCCACTTCCGCTAGTACGTTCCACGACTGTGGGGTTCCTCCGCCTCTTTTCTTCCTCAGCTTCCAGAAGACGCTCCGCACTCCCGAGCCCCGAAAAGCGTTCAGTGCTCGTATGCGAATCCACATTCACAATTGCTACGTCAACCAAATATTCGACCCCAGAATGCTGGTCGAAAAACGCCAGGTCCGCCTTCCACTCCGGGTCGCGACCCATTTCTCGGCCATGGGGCTCGACTCCGTTCCCTGATACACCCCCTTCCACGGCCGGTAGCGACGCTGTGACGCCGCACTGGTGCAGCGCATGCGCAAGCGCAAACTTGACAGCATCGTGGGTCTCTATCGACCGCCCAAAGAGTGGGCAGCTTCCAATATGCCGCACGTTATCAGCATGGAAAGTATGCTCGCCCCTCCGGCCGCAGAAGTGCCTGTGTGGGGTCTCGACCTGGGGCACACCCAAGTAGCGGCGAAGCATGCGCTGGAAGTTCCCCGCCTTGAAACGGAACGGTCCCGCCATTGGTATACTCTGGGCGAAGGTACCTGCCGCCCGACCCAGACCCGCGTCCATGGCCACCCGCTCCTCTCGTGTGGACGCATCGTAGATACGGCGGAACTCCCGCTGCCACATTGCTTCCCCAAGCGTGGCAGATGCGCTTTTGGAAGTAAGTTGTTCATCAAGCCGCACAAACCGCAGGGGGGCAGGACCTTCTTCAGCCCCACCAGCACGGCCATCAGGCGGCAACGCCGGCAGTGGTGGCGAAGGCGGGAGAGTAGGGGGCGGCGCCGGGGGAGAATGCGCTGGCGCCGGTGGAGTCCCATCCTGCCCTTCTTGTGTCCGCACGACCGTGGCCGTCCCGTCCGTTCCGGTTGATGCCGCAGGCGTAGGGGCAGGCGCCCCTGTAGAGGCCAGACGGTTGTTTCCGCCTCGCGAGTTGCCGGGTCTGTCGGCCTTCGCTGCCCTCAGAGCGTCGGCCACGTCTTCCACACAGTGCTTCAATTCTATCTCGAGACCAGACAGTCTGCTGTTCGCAACCGCAGCTTCGCGACTCCGTAGGCTATCACATAGCACACTCAACGCCGATGGGAGGCGAGCCTCACATTCAAGCAACTCGCCAAGGCCCAATATTTGGCTTTCCACCTTTGCTGAGCAGGTGACCCAGTCCCCAGCCGCAGTAGGGGCGTTTCCTGGGCACACTCCGCTGTGCCTGGTTGGCAATAGTATCCGATCCATTTTCGTTTCTGTCAGACCATCGCTGCCCATGTTCATAACCCCCATCGTCATGAGCGCACCCAAAAAATCGACTTGGCGCAGATCTTCAGTCACAACGCTTGGCGGGCAGAGTTGGGCTAAGTGTTTGAGCCTGGGCATTATACAGTAACGGCCGAGCAGGAAACGAAGCTGTGATTGTTCATCACCCAGGGCAGGAACGTCAACTACGTCCCCTGTTACCAAGCCCCGGTGGCGCAGGGCATCATTAACCCTGCTAAGGCCGAGGTGGGCGAAAAGTTTCTGCGTCTCAACAGCGTTCCGATGGATACACTCCTTCAGCCAGCGTCTGTCGGACTCCTCGCTCCCATCCAGGACAATCGTCCGTAGTGGGGCGCCCATGAGGGACTCAATGCCACACGTAGTAACCAGAAGGCGTTTCATGTCACCCCCCAAAGCACTGGCGCCGACCTTCAACTTCTCGGCTGGAGTTGCGCCGTTCGTGTCATCGTTCACAACATACACGGCTTCCCCATACATCTCCCGCAGCGCGTCCGCAAAGGGCCTAGGCACAAACGCGTAGTTTTTGGCGAGTTTCTCAAAGTAGAGGCCCACCGTTTTCGGACCCAGCTCACGGAGTAGGAGAGTGAAGGGCCGTAATAGGAACAATTCAGATGCTGACTTAATGTCATCCAAGTAAGCGCAGATAAGAACATGAGCCCGAAGCCTCACAGCCTCCCACGGTAGGACGATCGATGGCATTCCTGCTGGTAGCTGTTGCCCCCCATCCGGGCCAAGGAGTTGGACTGTGACGCGAGCGCCGCGGCGGACTTCTTCGGAAGCGCCCTCAGTTGTGCTGAAATGGGGGGCCTCGAGCAGTTTAACCTTTGTCCTGACCTGGAGGGGTACTGAGCCGGTGACCCCCTCAACTTGCCCATCCGACTGAATACATACTTCGACCGTCTGTCCAACCATTGTACTATCGACTGGCAGATCCAACATACGTTCTCGTAGCATCGAGAGGAGGACATCCAGTGCAAGCGAGAAAAATAGAGGCCCAAACACTTCTCCCTGCTGAACACCATCCGTAATCACGCACCGTCCCACCGGGACCGCAGAGCCTGAGGTGTAGAAGAAGCAGTAGGCTACTTGCGCATACAAAAAATCGAAGGCCGGTAATAGCTCAGGAGCCTTCTTCGCTATGCCCTTTTGCATCGCAGAGCGGAGGATGCTGCAGTATGCATTACGGCCGTCGTTATCCGAGGCTGCACAAGGCACCCCGGCCGCAGTGAGCGCGTCGAGGCATTTGGAGATCGTGTGATACACCGTCGCAGTTCCACGCTGGAATCCACAGCCGTATTGCCCGTTCTCCGCTAGCTTCACTCCAACTGAGTTCTCGCATTGCAGTAGTTGGCACCTTGCTGCAATGCGTCTGATAGACTCGCCAATACATATCGGCCTGAGGTTATCAACCGGTTCCGAGCGGACAAAGGGCTTGCCATCCTTGTTCAGGGCAACACCAACCACTGAGATCATCAGGGCATGCGTGTCAATCTGATAATATGAACGATGGCCCTCTATGTCCACGAACTTCTCATAGTTCCAGGATCCTTGCCCAAAGAAGGCCGCAAGCAGCGGGCGTAGGACCCCTGACTTGACGTGTTTCAGCATGTCGTAGCCCATTCCCGAAATCCCGGGGGATGTCGTCGCATCAAGGTGTGAAAGGACCCAATCAAGCGTATCCACCTCCATACCGTCCCCGTTTGGCCCAGGAACGGTCGAGCGCCCAAGCTCAAAACCATAACAAGGGTCTGTTGGTGGGCGAAGTTCCCGTGCGGACGACACAAACTCCCGCCACTGCTTTGGCCGTTCTTCGTTGTTCGGGTTCAGAAGCTGAATAAACTTTTCCTGAACCTTTGCTTCCGACAAAGGAAGGTTACCCTTGCCTGTTAGCGTCCGCAGGCTTCGGGAGAGGCTTCCGTTTAGGCCGAAGTCCACTGCACGGCTAACCGCCCGTTCTCTGGCTTCCGCAGCAGACATCGGCGACATCTCGGCTGAAGGCTTTGCAGATTGGACGTGCGCCTCCCGGAAAAGGCCCTCGAAGTCCCCAGACCAGAGCCTCGCGGTCCTCACACGCACTATTTCCAGCCACGGAGAATTTGGGGCGCCCGACAACAGTGGCCGATGCTTGTTGAACAGCAGCGTCACCAGGAGCATAGTTAAGCGGTGAGCGTCCGAGGTCGCATCATCGTCCCCCATCAGGCACCGTGCTGAGGCGACGCGCAGGCCGCGTTCGAGAAACTTGGCAAAGCGCGGGTCTCTCATGTACTTCTGTTTATTGATGCTATTGACCCGCGTCGCAAGCTGATCAACAGAGAGTGTCCTCAAAAATTTCCAGCTTGGGTGGTGCCGGTCGAGAAGTGCATGAAAGCCATCATCGCCCGGTTCGTTGTCATCGTCTCCGTTCCTTGGTCTGCCACCTGTGTTCCCCTGGGCATCGGTCTGATCCCCCGAGGGGGCGACAAGCATCTGGGCGGTTCCGCTCGGGCCGGCCACATTGGGTCGGGTAGTTCGTTGGGCGGTCATCTGGCTGTCCTGGGATGGTGCGTGCACAGGGGCTTGGCGGACCAAATGAAGCCTCTCACTCGGTTGGCCCCCGTGGTTCGGCGACCGCGCAGGGGCATGTTGCGAGTGACGCTCACCTCCGGCGCCCGTGCCACCTGCCTGCAGCGCAGTCGCAGGAGTGCCAGAAGGGACTCCATCGCGACGGGCCGTCGTGGCCCCTGGTGCGAGGTAAGGTCCGGCAACCTCGGGGCGCTGACCGACCACACTATGCGCTTCTGCAGCTCCAAGCTGGTGACTACCTCCCCCGGGCCGTATGACCCTCGGCGCATACCGACGGACTTCCGTACCACCGCTGACATGGCTCGGCCGGGCCGAGGCCAAAGGCGCAAAGCTCCGTGCAGTCTGCATATAACGGTCGATGCTCTCAACTTCCACCGCAAGTCCGATGATGCGCTCGCCCCGACCCTCCGCTAAGGTTTCCTCCATAGTGGGCACGGCAAGGAGCCTCATCGGCCAAGGCCTCGGTAGTGGCTGCGTCTCACAGTCCGGCCGTAATCTCACCAAGGAGGTGTCGTCAATCATCACCACACTGCCTATATCGTCCTCAGAAACCCCCATGCGTAAGTTCCAGCCACATCCCCTGTTACGGTCCGGCATCCAAAAGGGCCACTGGAGCGGTCTGACTTGCGCCCATGGAACCTCAACTCTTCGACTTGTTTCGGGTAGTTCGACAATCGCAGTGAGGTTCGACCGGGACTCGTCATCGGCAGCAAAGCAGGCCTCCCAGCGACTTGGCGTCTCTCGGAGGATACACCTGGTCACCAGCACCGTAGTTTGCCCGGAACCCCTCTCCTCAATCGGGGTCTCGACAACTTCTCCAATAAAACGCTCATCAACAACCTCAGGGATCTCAACAGCCGGGCCTCCCTCATCCAGGCCTACGGGGCCGCCTTCCCAGATTCCAACGGGCCTTTGGGCCCAGAGGGCCCCATTCGCCCTATCCTCCGGGAGGTGGGCTCGACTCCCGCGGGGAGGCCTGCCTCTACCTCTACCCCTCCTTCCAGTGAAGGGACTGTCTCGATATCGGAACCCCTGCTTGCGTGCTATCGACCGTCCACGAAGCCAAATCTCGACAGCGTCATTGGGATCAAAGGCAGCCAGCTCCCCCGGAGTAAAGCGCCGGTAGGTCTCCAAAGAAAAGGCGCTCCGGCAAAAAGGACATCGCTGAGTACTAGCGAGCCATAGCTCGAATTGAACAGTGCGACCAAACACGAATTCGTGCCCATCTATTGAATCCTCCTGATAGGAATTGTGAACCCCCCGGAGCCCTGTAATAGGATCGTAGCAGTCTTCGTCGTCGCATGTCACGCAGAAGGCTGGGATCGGCTGATGGAAGAGTCGCTGCAAGCAAGGGCCGCAGAATCGCCCCTCGCATCTACCGTTTGAGCACTGCAGGCTCTCGCTAACCGCATCGCTGCACAGCCCGCAGTCCCGCAGGCTCGGGGCAGGGTCGAGTCCAACTGGGCATCCAGCACAAACCACCGGGGCTCCCTCATTGCGCCGCCAACACTCCTCGTGCACTAAGGTAGAACACGTTGCAGAACTTGACTGGCACAGGGCTTGCAGTGGGCCATCCGGGCCAGCCCCACTGCATATCGCGCAACTTGGTGGGAGCGTGCCATTCGCTGCTTGTGTCGAAGGAAATTCTACCCTCATGGCTCGAAGCGTATTTAGCACTGTCTGCTCCGCTCTTACTGCTGCTTGGTCCCCACGAGGTCCCAACGAGGCAGCTTGCGCCTGGATCCCTGCTTCAACAATTCGGCGCTCGAGCAGTTGGCGCCTTTCGTGACCTGGGGCCACATGCAGTTCACGCGAGATGTCAAATAATCGTTGCCCCACCCCATTAGTATCCACGTGGAGCCGGAAAACCTCACGTATATCCAGGCGTGCCTGCTGTACTCTCTCCGGAGTAAGGGCGTCGGCGTCTACTTCTGGCAGTCGCTCCAGTAACCGGTCGAAGATGAGAAGGCGCGTACGCATCACTAATTCGGCGGAGTGGAGTTCACCTTGGTGGCCTCCAGCCCCATCACCCGGCCTCGTGGGCGGACCAAAATCCAGCCCATCTCGACTCATCAACAGCATGGCGTCTTGTAAGCCGGATCCAGCTAGCCCACCACTACCAGCCCACATCGGGAGTTCGTCCTCTGGGGTCAATGAGGCGCACGCACCCAGCACAGCCCAGACGTTGCGCTCCATTATCCGCCGTTCTTCAGCACTTTGCTGAGGGGTCATATCCCGCAAGTGGTCCTCGACAAGCCCGCGGACTACTTCTTGTACCCGTGGTCTCCCCCGCACTGAATGCGCCCGGTTTGACATGAGAGCCACTGTCGGCCCGGCCCGCGTCGCAAGTGCAGTACCAGCGTCTGACTGCGGCGTTCGCCGTACGTCTCGAGGTTCCCAGCCTGCTTGCCGGAAAGGGCGGGAGGCCCAAGCCAGTTGAGCTGATATATCCCATTCCCGGATCTGCCCCTGATTTTGCTCTCCCTGCCTGACATAGTCAGCACGAATTACTCCCGGCTCCACGCAAGCTGCCGGCACCTGCAGCATGTCAAGTCCCCGAGAGGAGCTGAGGAGAATCTCGGGGCCAAGTTGGGTAATTTCATCAAATAAACTGTCGACAGCGCTAGCCTCGGCTCTCATGACAAAGAATGTCCAGCAGTCCCGCAAAACTCGGTCCGGCCAGGTTCCCGATGGCCACTCCTCCGTGCGCGATCTTGCAGATTGCCAGCCCTGTCGTCGCCTTCCTGCCTCCTCATGGAACGAACGCCAGCTAACCGAGCGGGCAGCTCTATGACACCACTCGTGCACGATTGGCCAGTCTGCCCGCGCAAACGACTCGGGGACAGAAAATTGATTAGGCATTTCGGTCGCCTCTGAGTAGACCGCTTCCATAACCGAGAACATGATGAGTCTATTATCGACTAGATTTGGGAACCTCGCAGCTCTGTCAACGGCCCCCAGTCGTGATGAGAGTGTGAGGCGGTGTGAGTTTTGTAGCCTTCCACAAAAACGGTTATAGCCCAGCTGACATCCCCGGCATCCAATATTAACAATGCGATTGTGGTAGAGTCTCAGCCAGCAACCAAGGTGTTGAACGTGTCCACATATAAGGATCGACGCTCTAGACGAGCTAGAACACGGGGGGCCCGAGCACACGAGACATTGCCCCACTGTCGGTTGCGGTGTCCCTTCGGCGTTCAAATCATCCTCCTCCGGGTCGTCGGGGTCTGGCCCCCGATGTCGGCTCAGGGCCTCCTCCTGCCACTCCTCCTGAAGTACCGCCGACCCCAATTGTTGTAAAGACGACGCAAACTCACGAAGGTCGAGCCAGAACTCAGCTGCCCCAGACGACCCCTGAGACTCCACCCATGAAGTCAGCCTAGACATCATCTCGGAAATGCGCTCGCCCGGAGCCGACATCTCGGTAGACGACACCCCCGGGCAGCGTGTGTCCCGCCACCATTGCAACGTATCTGTGGCTTCCTGAAAGAGTTGCGAGCCTCTTCTGTAAAGGCTTACTAGCATGTCCCGCCATGGGGCAGAGAGGCGGTGCACACGCCGCCGAACGTGCCAATCTTCACGCCCGTCACAAAGGAAGTTGAAGAAGGGCGATTCCAACGGTCCAAGGGCCAGTGCGGGGACATCGACACGGGGGCATAAGGCGCCGAGCAGTTCTCCCGCATTTCCGCCATCCGCCACGACCCCAGTTGGCAATAATTCCTCTACTGTACCCGGCTGCTCTGCCGCCCCCCCCCTGGTTGGTACAGTGCCGCCTCTCAGGATCCCCAGGCCAAGCTGGTCGAAATCGTTCCAGAACTCCTCGGCATCAGTGCGGGTTTGTGAGCACTGGCCCCGGCTCCATTGTAATAGCTCATCCCGCGTTCTACGTTGTTCGTCTTCCCCGGCGTAACCTCCCGGCCAGCCCGGCCTGTCTCGCCGTCGACCCTGCCATGCCGATATCACACCCCGGGCATCACCAAACACCTGAATGGCACGGCCCAGCAGCCCAACCATATCGGCGCGCTCCGGTTCACCCAAACGCTGGATGAGACCGGACCCAAAATCAGCGAGCCCATTGAATACAATGCAGTACAAGAGCGAGTATTGGACGTTGGCTACAGCCCGCAGGCTAACGTCGTTAGGAATAGTTACAGCTGCGCTGTTGGCATGCAGAGCCACTGCTCGATTTATAGCCTCGATGTCGAACGTAGGGCTGTAAGAACCCTGACTGTTAGCTTGCAGACCTAACGTTCGGATGATAGCGTCAACATCGAGGGTGATCCCACTGGTCCCCACATCCCGGGCAGGTACCGACTCAGCGTCCCCGATGCGGAAGGCTAGGGCGCCCTCTGAAGCCATCGCCTGAGGCTCGTTCATCCCAGGCTCCGGCGTGTCCACCCCGTTTGGGACGTCGGCTTCACGCGTGGGCCCATCCGGCGGCACCTCCCGGTCAGTTGCCGTGTCAGTATCTCCGGTGCGGGCAGCTGCGGCATTCTCTGCTGGTATCACAGGAGGCTCACTTGGGCCAGGCCCCAATGTGTCCTGTCCACGAGTCGTCTGGCTATCCACTTCTACGTCCGGAGCGCCATCGGTAAGTGTCATCCGAACCGCAGGCGTAACTCCCGTGTCGATGACGGCCAGTATGGCACGCGCCTCGGTTACCAGCGGCTGCAGCCCCGGGCGGAAGAGGAAGCTTCGTATCGCGAAGTCATTTGCCAAGTCACCCATCCGCTCAGCCTCATCATCGGCATCTGCAAAGCGGGTGTAGGCCCCGTCATCAGCGCGACACTCAAGGCATTCTCCTGGGCCAGGTTGCCTGAGGTGCCCGCAGACTCCGCATGGCCGGTACACGCGTAGGGGGAAGAAGTGACGGATGTTGTGTTCGGAGATAGGACCCAATATAGGAACCAAAGATTGTGTCTCACTCTCTGATGGTGACAAGGGTGGAGAGCAGTCGGAGCAGCCCGTGCCCAGAATTCCCGGAGCATCACAACGGGAGCAGCGTCCGAGCAGGGCGCTACTCCGTAGCAGCGCAACCTCCTCCGGCATCGAGGTCCGGGGCAGTCCATAGGGGCGCGTACAGTCCTCAGCAGAGCCAGCCCCACACCCACAGCCCCAAACAGCAGCCACCCCCATCCGCTCGAGGGGGCAGTCTTGCCACAGCAGGTGCCCAGAAGTTGCATGCGTTGGGTCTCCCACAGACGGCGTATTCTCAAATTCTTCCGCTCGCACATCTCTCCGTGCACACGGAAAGCAGCGGTCAGTACCACCCACAACATATTGATCGGTATTACACTGCGCGCATCTTGACAGGATGCACCGTGGTGACGCCAAATCAACCCTAGCCAGCTCCACGCTGCCTTCAACAGGGATCGAACAGTTACTACATATAGCACCAACGGGACACTTTGACGCACAGCCAGGGCACTGTCCCCACGGTGGGGCCCCCATAGCATCTGGGTGAACCCATCCGCGCACAAGTGCTACGTTGGTCATTGACCCACATCGCCTTTGCACGCCATCTGGCGCAACCTCAGTACACGCGCATTGTGTGAATCCCCACGTGTCGCCACGGCGCCCTAGAAAGAGGTGATCGACAACCGAGCGTCGGTCTACGTCCGGCACCTCAGCAGCTTGCAGTGCCAAGTTAGGGAGTAGCACACCAGTAGTCGACGATGGTCCAGCGGCATACACGGGGTTACTTGCCGAGTTAGCAGTGCTACCTTGCACGCCGTTCGCCGACTCTGCCGGCGACGACTGTTCACTAGCAGTGCCATCCTCTCCCTGTTCTCCTGCCGCGGTCATAGGCCCAACTCCTGGCTGCGGGTAGTGAACCACTGAAGTTGGTTGAGGGCTAGCCGTTGAGTTCTGGGCGAGCTCGAACGCCAGGCGACGTCGCGCAAAAAATGCACCAATAGCCTCTTGGTTAGGTATAAGGGGGAGAAACGCGAAGGCGGCGTGTGGCTGGAACAGTAGAGTAAGCGGCCCGTTACTGCCACCCTCGCCGCCACACAATTGTCGGAACGAGGAAACACGCACCAATAGACCGCGAGGGACCGCCCGTGGGCCAACGGTCTCAGCTCTTAGGCCCTCCGTCCCCTCACCAGCCACATGGACACGAATCGGTCGACCCAACAAGGTTGCGACAGCAGCAACCTCCTCTGATGCCACCATTCCCAAACTTCCTTCGCCCTCGACCCACGGTATAAGAAGGCATGATGCAGCTCGGGTCGCCGTGATAGCGTCAGCCGTTATCGGTTGTTGCCGTGGAGCAGTGTCAAGAATTGCGGCCACAAGGTCCCTCGCCTGGGAGACCAACTGCGTCCTTCTTTGCGCCGGCACCTGCGCCATAGCTCCAGCCAGGGCGGCAGCAATTATATCACCTCCGACAGTAGGCTCTGGGAACTGAAGGCCCAACGCCGCCAGCGACTGGCGCACTAAGGAACGCTGACCCAGGCAGGCGAGGAGGTACCTCCTCGCAACGTTGTATGGACTCTCCCCAATACTTCCACGTAGGAATTCAAGCCCAGTCTGCAATTTAACCAGATTGGACTCAGCCCAGGTGAACCCTTCGTGCGACCGCGGCTGACTCAGGATCCGCGCCATCTCCCTCGAGTGCAGTCCGACCTCTGTTTGCCGTGGAGCAACCGCCGGTAGTCGGTGCGGGAAACTCAAGTCGAGAGAATGATACAGTGCACGCGCCCCCGCCAGCGTGTCCGCCACCACACGGCTCTCTGGAGGATGATCTGCAACGTGGTTTGCCGTCCGACGGGCACTGGAACGCACGCCGTCCGCTGGGGCCCACTGACCCCAGGACGGGTGGTCGGGTTCATAGGGCACCAAGGCGAAAGCAGCGAGGCCCTGCCAGCCTTGGATCGCCGAGTACAGTACGATCAACCCGGCCTCGCTCAGGGGCAAAGGCTGGCTCTCACTCCTT
>Ga0208105_1000518_pt1 | contig 12840 bp, 7 predicted proteins | sample CryBogCBE16Jul07_FD_184574 | JGI IMG/M metagenome (GOLD analysis project Ga0208105, IMG submission 184574) | Freshwater microbial communities from Crystal Bog, Wisconsin, USA - CBE16Jul07 (SPAdes) | ecosystem: Environmental > Aquatic > Freshwater > Lake | place: Crystal Bog, Wisconsin, USA... | reverse complement strand
CATTTTAATTTCGAATAAACGACACTCTAAAGCCCCGTTAAATAACGGGGTTTTTTTTGAGGGTTTCAATCGCATGTCTTTCGGCATCTCAAGATCGGCCGTTAAAAAATATGTATCCCAGCCACCGAAAGATGTTTTCATGTGTTTCGCCCAAACGGGATACACTTCTTTTAAATCTTCATCTTCACCTATGCGTTGGCCATAAGGTGGATTCGTGACAAGCACACCATGAGATGCAGGCGGTTCCAATTTAATGAAATCACTTTGCATGACTTTTGCAACTTCTTCTAGACCTGCCACTTTTAAATTATGACGTGCGACTCTGACAGCTCTTAAATCCATATCCGATCCATAGATCTCTAAAAATTCAATCGGCTTCATATGTTGAAGTGCTTCAGTTGTAATTTTTTTCCAAAGTGATTCATCAAAGGATTTAAGATGTTGAAAACCAAAAGTTCGCTTCAATCCAGGTGGTTGGTTGACTGCCATCATGGCAGCTTCAATCAGAAAAGTACCACTACCACACATAGGATCTAAGAAAGGTGTGCCTGGCTTCCAACTGGATAACATAATAATGCCTGCGGCTAAATTTTCACGTAAAGGGGCGATCACACTGACATCACGAAACCCTCTTTGGTAAAGTGGTGCACCTGAGGTATCTAAATAAAGTTGATATTGATTTTGAGTCAAATAGGCATGAATGCGAACATCGGGATCTCTGACACTCACCGATGGCCTTAGCGCACCCTCTTCTCGAAAACGATCGCACACTGCATCTTTAATACGAAGTGTCACAAAATCTAAACTCTTTAAAGGGCACTTCACACCGGTAACTTTAACGCGAATGGTTTGATTGACTTTAAACCATGAAGGCCAATTAAGTTTAAATGTTGCCTTGTAGATATCTTCTTCAGTTAAATAACTACCCTGACCTACACGAGATAAAACACGTGTCGCGATACGGCTATGTAAATTAAAGCGATACATCGTCTCCAAATCACCTTCGAACGAAACGCCACCATCTGTTGCGATAATTTTATGTGCTTGTTGTCTTGAAAGTTCGTCGACTAATAACGCTTCGAGTCCGCGTGGGCAAGTTGCAAAAAATTGAAAATTCAAATGTCTTAACCTTTAAAAAAATTATTGATCAAATTGAAGCGTATTTGATCTTTGATGATTATGAAGTATAAGCTGATTAAAAAATGCTAAAAATTCAAGCCCGTAAGTTTTTTCTAATAACTTGGCTTTTGTTCGTAATGTCTTCACATCAAGCTCATGAGGCATATCATTGAAACCCAATACAATTTGATTGCCAGGTTTACCTGTGGGAATAACTAAAATAAGCCCCTCAAAAACACGACGCATACGATCAATATAAAGATCGTAATGCGGATCGCTCGCCCATATGTTCATCACAAAAGTACCATTTTGACGCAACGTTGCCTTACATACATCAAAAAAAGAAAGACTCCTAAAGTTACGAGGGATGCCTTCAGGATCAAAGGCATCAATCATAAGCACATCTGTTGATTGGGGATGTTCCTTCACATAAGAAATGCCATCTCCATGAATGACTTTTAAAGATTTGTCATTCGGCGGCAAATGAAACATTTGATGCGCAACACTGATCACTTTTCGATGAATTTCAACTGTAATCGATTTCATATCAGGTAAAAATTTATGAATAAATTTAGGGATAGAAGCCCCACCCAAACCAATGAGTAAAACCTTACGAGGGCGCACATGAAAAAGAAGAAACATCATCATGGCTCTTGTGTAGGTAAGCTCCAAATGAAAAGGTTTTTTTAAGCGCATCGAACTTTGAATTGCGTGTGACGCAAAATGAAGGGAACGAACACCCTCTGATTCGCTGACATCAATACTGATATCATCATCAGTCACCTCTTGACGAAATATTTTTTTAAACAAATCTCTCATACGTAATAAGGAATATCATCGAGTGCTTTTTCTAATCGTTTAAGCGATACCGGATAGGCTGTTTTTAAATCTTGGGCAAATAATGATACGTGAAGCTCTTCAATCTGCCATTGAAAATCTTTCAAGGCTTTTGGTGGTGTCATTTTTTTAGATGTATAAGGCTTAAGACGCGCATCGAGTAACTGATGAATACGATCTATCTCTTTTTGTGATGACGCATCTTTATCTATTCTTGTAGGGTATTTTTCAATGCGGATGATAAGTGCTTTTAAGTATCTTGGTAAATGTGAGAATAGATTTGAAGGTGTCGTCAAAATAAATTCATTATGGATTAAAAAATTCATGCGATTCACAAAAAGAGATTCCGATCTTTTTTGTATGGGACTTAAACTTTTTAATAAATCTTTAAGTTGATGATAATAGCTCGCACTCAAATGAATCGTATCCAACATGGCCTTCATGGTTTGAGGTAGCACATGTTTGATGCGTTTAATGAGCGCAATAAAATCACTTGATGTCCTTGGCATAATCTCTTCAGAATTCAAAGCTGAATCTAAAACCATTTCGATCACATCACCTCTTAATTCTTCAGGCTCAATGACGTCTCTTAAAAAAAGCTGAGCTTCTTTGAGTTTATTTAAATCTTTTTCAAGTTGTTTTAATTGTGGCTTTAATTCAAAACTTAATAATCTTAAAACCCCTTGTCGATGGGATATATTAGCTTCCTCTTCTGATACAAAGACACGAATAGATACTGATTCCTCTTCATCAGATAACCCTATGAAACCTTTGTATTCTTTTTGATGGGTATTTAAAAGGATGTCATAAGGCAACTCGTCAAAATCCCATCGCTTTAAATTAAACCGCTCGATGGTATTGGTCTTATCATTCTTTTTGATATGCACCTGAGGCTTGATTGATCCTTTAAGAAGATTCAAGTCGCGACCCTGAGATACAAGCTCATTTTTCTGGTTTCTCACTTCAATATTCATAAAACAGTGGCGAGGGAGACTCTCGATACTTGCTTCATCAATGAGATACGGCTCTTTCGTTTTCTTTAAAATAAATTGACTAATCGATTGAAATAAATGCTCATGTGTTTTGTATTGAGTTAAAAACTCTGTAACAGCATCTGTTAATGGCAAAAGTTGTGTTCGAATATGTTTTGGCAAAGATTTAAAAATACAATTCAGTTTTTCGCGGATCATGCCGGGTACTAACCACTGTAAGATATTTAAATCAAGCTGATGAAAATCAATTTCAGAAATCACCGCTGTGACACCATCATCAGGATGCCCGGGTTCAAAACGATATTTAAGTGGAATGGTGACGCCTTCAATGTTTAAAGTTTCAGGGTACTGAATCTCAGTAATCTCGTTCGCATCGCGCTTCATTAAAAGTGCTTTTGTGAGAAACAAAGCTTTTGGATCTTTTGATTCTATCTCGCGCCGCCAATCCTCAAATCCATCACCATTGATAATACCCTGCGGTATTTTTTTATCATAAAACTCAAAGAGGTCTTCTTCATTCACTAATACATCAAGACGCCTTGCCTTGTGTTCTAAAAGCTCAACTTCTTCAATCAGATCTTGGTTATGTTTCCAAAAGTGTCCTTTTGAAACATAACCGCCTGAGACTAAACCTTGTCTAATAAAAATTTCACGTGCAATTTCAGGATTAATCGGCCCAAAGTGCACATTTCGTTTAGGCACAATAGTGAGTCCGTAGAGTGTAATTCTTTCATGCGCATTCACGCGTGATAATTTAGTATCCCAATAAGGATCGGTATGGTGGTGTTCCACTAAATGTAAACTTAAAGATTCAATCCATTCCACATCGATTTCAGCTACCGTTCTTGCATAAAGCTTTGTAGTATCCACAAGATCGGCTGCCATCACCCACTTCGACTTTCTCCTTTTTATATTGGATCCAGGAGATAAATGAAATTGAATATTGCGCGCACCAACATAAGAATCATCTTCTAACGCTTTTACCCCAATATTACCTAGAAGGCCGGATAAGATAGATCGGTGAATTTGGACATAATTAGCAGGCTTCTCATTGATCTTAAAATTCATATCTAAAATGAGATCTCGAATTTGCTCATGTAAATCGCGCCACTCACGCATCCTAAGATAAGATAAAAAGTGCGCATGGCAAAGTTTTCTTAAATTATTTTGTGAGGTTTTCTTTTGAATCGCTTCATCGAAAAATGCCCAAAGTTTTAAATAAGAAACGAAATCGGATTTCTCATCAAAGAAACGAACTTGTGCAGCTTCACTTTCTGCTTTTTTATCCAAAGGTCGCTCTCTTGGATCTTGAATACTTAACGCACTCACAATGATTAAAAGTTCAGACAGTGCATTTTCTTTTTTAGCTTGAAGTAGCATCCGACCTAATCTAGGGTCCATAGGAAGACGAGCTAGATCTCGACCGATTGGTGTTAACTCGTATTGATCATTCACGGCGCCCAATTCTTGGAGTAACAAATAGCCATCTTGAATGAATCGTCGACTAGGTGCTTGTATAAAAGGAAATTGTGAGACATCACCTAAATGAAGTGATGCCATTTTTAATATCACAGAAGCTAAAGAGGATCGATATATTTCAGGATCTAAAAATAAGGATCTCCCTTTAAAATCATCTTCCGAATAAAGACGCACACAAATACCATCCGACACCCTCCCGCATCGACCGCTACGTTGTTTCGCTGACGCTTGGGAAATCTTTTCAATCTGCAACTGTTCCACTTTGCTTCTCGGGCTATAACGATTGACTCTTGCAATACCTGGATCGATGACATATTTAATGCCAGGAACAGTTAAAGAAGTTTCAGCAACATTAGTGGATAAAATAATGCGTCGCCCGTTTGAGCCTCTAAATATTTTTTGCTGCTCTTCATTGGAAAGTCTTGAAAAAAGTGGTAGCACTTCGTAATGAGGTGGTAATTTATTTTTTAGAAATTCAGCGATATCTCGTATTTCTCTTTCACCTGGTAAAAAAACTAAAGTATCGCCTCCTACTTTTGAGAAATCTTTCACCACATCAAGAATGGCTTCCTCAATTTTTTCTTCTTGATCGTCCTCATCTTTGACTTCTAGCGGTCGATAACGGATTTCAACTGGGTATGTGCGTCCTGAGACTTCAATAACAGGCGCATTGTTAAAGTGTTTTGAAAAACTCTCTACATCAATCGTGGCGCTCGTAATAATAATTTTTAAATCAGGACGCCTTGAAGTGAGTCGTTTTAAATAGCCTAAAAGAAAATCAATATTAAGACTTCGCTCATGAGCCTCATCAATAATGATGGTGTCATATTGTTTAAGGTCAGGGTCTGTTTGCGTTTCAGCTAAAAGCACGCCGTCGGTCATCACTTTAACAAGTGTTTGTTGAGACACTTTGTCTGCGAATCGAATCTTAAAGCCCACCGCATCGCCCAAGGGAGATTTAAGTTCTGACGCAATGCGAGATGACACTGATCGAGCTGCAAGTCGTCTCGGTTGTGTATGGCCGATAAGGCCTTTAATACCGCGGCCTAGACTAAGGCATATCTTAGGGAGTTGTGTGGTTTTGCCTGAGCCGGTTTCGCCACATAAAATCACCACCTGGTGATTTTGAATGGCGTCTTTAATTTCCTCTACTCTTTGGGATACCGGTAAGGTTTCTGGAAACTCTATAGGCAACAGACTCTCGAACCGAGCCTGTCTAGTTGCTTCAATCGCTAAATGTTGATCTTTCTTTTTTAATGTGTCATTCACAATTTAAAAATTACTGCTTCACGCAATCTTCAAATCCTGAATTGCCACCTTTAAATTGAGGTTCAAAATAAAATTTATGAAATTGCCATTGGCCTTTTGCATTTTTACTAAACTGTGAAATGCCTGTACCAAAATCATGGGTCGATTGGTTTTCTAATGCAAAATACATCGCTGCACTTAAACCATTCGCTGCCATATGACCTGGGTACTTTCCAAAACCTGGCACTTCAAGTAAAAAATCATAACTTCCATATTGAGCTTGGCTATGTTCTTTTCTTAATTTTAGAGTGACCTTGCCTTTATATTCGCCCTCATGTGCATCAAGCCCTGTGCATTGATAAATGCCTGTAAAGTCGGGGCCTGTAAAAGGTGGTATTTTGTTCGCAGCAAAACTGAGTGATGTTGTAATGAAAAAAATAAGTCCTAAAACAAAACGCATACCGCTCTCCTTTTTTAAATAATAGGTAAAAATCTAGATTTTAAAGATTCTAGATGACATGTTTTTAAAATTTCTTCTAATCGCTCTAAGGCAGTTTTTTTAGCCTGATGAATATTTTCAGCCAAGATTAGCTCATTCTTCATGGAATGTTCCCAACCTACTAATTCGGTCACTGTAACCTTATAGCCCATCCCTTCAAGCAATAAGCATCTTAATACATTCGTGAGATGACTTCCAAATTCTCTTGTATGAATCGGATGTCGCCACAATTCGGATAATGTATATTTTAATTGATCTGATTTTTCAGATCGTAAAGTTTTTGAAACTTCTGCCTGACAACAAGGAATAAGCACAATATATTGCGCTCTCTTTTTAAGTCCAAAAAGAATTGCATCATCGGTGGCAGTGTCACATGCATGGAGCGCTGTTACCATATCCACTTTATTTGGAAGGCTCGAATCTTCTAATGAGTTTTTTATATCTGATGCAAAGAAATGCATGCGGTCAAACTTTAAAGTGCTAGCTAATACTTTTGCTTTCTGAATCAACTCAGGACGATGTTCAATAGCAAAAAGCTCTCCGCCTTTATCTTTTAAAAAAAGGTCATATAAGATAAAACCTAGGTATGACTTTCCGGCACCATGATCCACCAAAGTAAATTGAGGGTTCGTTTCCAGCGCTTTTTGAAGATAAGGTTCGATCAACTGATAAAGATGATAAACCTGTTTTAATTTGCGCCTCGAATCTTGATTCATACGACCATCACGCGTCAATATATGAAGCTCTTTTAAAAGCTCAATGGATTGTTGAGGCTTAATGTCTTTTAAATCTTCCATAAGTACGTCAGTTTAACGTATGCGTGATCACTTATGACAGAGTAAAATGTCATTGAATTTATGAAAGACTAATTATGAGTATTCAGTGGTTTCCGGGACACATGGTCGCAGCTCAAAAAAAAGCTGCCGAGACTATGGAATTTACCGATGTGGTTATCGAAGTATTAGATGCGAGGATTCCTGGTGCGTCACAAAACCCAATGATTAAAGAGCTTGGTGCTGCTCGTCAACGTGCGCATCTTAAGATACTTAATAAGTCAGATTTGGCAGACCCAAACATTACTGAGCAATGGATCCAATACTTCAACAAAATACCCCAAACAAAAGCAGTTGCTATTTCATGTAAAAAAGTAAATGAACCTAAAAAGATTCTATCACTTTGTAAAACTTTAGCGCCTCACAGAGGGGATACACTCAAACCCCTTCGTATGATGATTATGGGCGTTCCTAACGTTGGTAAATCAACACTCATGAATGCTATTCTTAATCGCAGAATTGCTAAAGTGGGTGACGAACCTGCCATTACAAAACAACAACAACGACATCAAATTAACGACCATATGATTTTGGTTGATACCCCTGGGATGATGTGGCCAAAAATTCGCTATCCTTCTGACGGTGATTTATTGGCAATCAATAACAACATAGGTAAGAATGCTTATTTTGAAGAAGAAGTCGCAGAAAAATTAGGCGTTATTCTTTTAGAGCAATACCCAGCGTTTATAGCGACACGCTATAAATTAGAAGATTTGAAAATAGATGCTATTGCACTTTTAGAATTGATTGCAAAGAAAAAAGGGTTTCCATTAAAAAACCATGGTATTGATTTAGAAAGGGCAGCTATAACCTTATTAAATGATTATCGACAAGGTTTATTGGGTCGCATGAGTTTAGAAACACCTGAATCAAGAATGCTAATGACGAGTCGCCAAACAGCTCATGCTGAAGAAGAACCGTCAAAAGATTTAGATACGTAATTTTAAGTGGCGCCCTCGACACGAATCGAACGTGTGACCCTCCCCTTAGGAGGGGGATGCTCTATCCACTGAGCTACGAGGGCAAAATTAAAAAATTATTTTTGTAAAACTTTTTTCAAAACGTGAATACCAAAGTTCACGCCGAAGCCATTCACTTCACTCAACGCCGCTCCAAGGCCACCTTTTCGATTGCTCGATGAAAGGTCGGTATGTAACCAAGGCACATTGTTTTCAATAAAACGATGTAAAAAACGAGCTGCATGAATATGGTCCGCACCGCCTTCGAGAGTGCACTGCTTAATATCTGCAATGCCACTCTCAAGATCTTCTTCATAATCTTCATCAAATGGAAATGCAGCTATTCGCTCTCCTGCTTCACTTCCAGCACCAACTGCCAAACAAGATAACTCAGGTCGATTAGATATAACACCGCTATAACGATCCCCCAATGCAGTCGCCATACTTCCTGTCAGTGTTGCAAAATCGATCATCATGTCAGGTTTTAAACGGGAGGCTAGCGTTAAAGTATCCGCTAAAACCATACGCCCTTCTGCATCCGTATGAATAATTTCAATCGAGGTTCCATTAAGAGACTTCACCACATCATTTTGTTTATAAGCTTTGGGACCAATATGATTTTGCGCAATCGCTAGCCAGCAATCAATTTGAATAGGTAACTTTAAAAGTGTTGCACTTAATAAAATACCAAGGGAGACTGCCGAGCCATTCATATCTTCATGCATACCATGCATATAACGTGCAGGTTTTAAATTGTGCCCACCTGTGTCAAAACAAATACCTTTACCAATCACTGCAATATTTTTCTTAATTTGTTTGGGCCTGTATGTTAAATGCACAATGGCTGCATCTTGAGGTTCGGAGCCTTGGCCCACTGCCACGAAGGAGCCAGCACCCATCTTCTTTAATTTCGCCATATCAAACTCTTCTAGTTTCCAGCCGTTTGATTTTGCAAGTGATTTGATTTTTGTGCGATAGATTGATGGGGTTAATTCGTTAGGCGGCAACATGGTTAATGCACGCGTCAATGTGTTGCCTGTCACCACAGCAATTTCTTCATTAAATTTATCTTTGAGTTCAATACCTAAAAGCTCAATCGATTTAATATCTTTTTTGATATTTTCTTTTTTGCGACTGGGCAATGTCTGACTATTCGTGAGCGCTACATACACTGCAGCACGCGCATTCATTTCTTTTGAAATTTCATCGCCAAATACACTCACAACAAGCGTCTCAGGGTTTTCTGCAATTAATGGCTGAATCGCTTTTCGTAGTAAAGTATGGCGTTGAAAAGTGTTTATTTTTTTATCTAAAATGGCGAAGCTTAATAAGCGCCCATCCTGGATCTCAATCGTGACAGGCTCTTTAGCGAGACTCGCTATTTTTTTATGGGTGCGCTTAAGCTTTTTATCAAGCTCTTTTATAAAAGGAAATGTCTTTAATGTTGCATCATTCAGCACAAAAAGAAGATGGCTCCCTTTTATGTTTTTTTCTGTCGCTAAATTTCTTTTTTGTACAATTTTAATTGCCATAAATCCTAATCCTTGAAATGAATGTCCTATTAAAAAATATCAATAAAATCAATAGAATATTACTTTTTTTAATACTTTTAACTTACTTTTTTACTTGACCCAAACGCTTAAAAACGCCAAACTTAAAGGTATATGAGTTCATTCAAAGCGTTATCACTCACAAAATTAGAAACCCTTTAGGCGCCAGGTAAATACTCAACTTATTATACCGTTAGCGTCCTCATAAAAATTCTGGAGTTATATTAAAACATGGCATCTATACCTGATATCGACAATCAAGAAACGCAAGAGTGGCTTGACGCACTCAATGCTGTCATTGAAACAGAAGGTGTAGAACGCGCCCATTTCTTGATCGAATCCATGATTGATCAAGCGCGTCGATCTGGTGCTAATTTACCTTATAAGGCCACAACGGCTTACGTCAATACCATTCCTTCCCACTTGCAACAGCGTCATCCAGGCAATCCTGATATGGAGCGACGTATCAGGGCTCTCATCAGATGGAATGCCATCATGACTGTATTACGTGCCAACGAAAAATCGCCAGGTGTCGGTGGTCATATTGCGAGCTTTCAATCAGCAGCGACTTTATATGACGTAGGCTTTAATCATTTCTTTAGAGCGGCCAATGATAAATTCCAAGGCGATCTTGTTTACTTCCAAGGCCACTCATCCCCTGGTGTTTATTCAAGAGCTTTTCTAGAAGGCCGCATCAGCGAAGATCAACTCTCTAACTTCCGCATGGAAACCGGTGGCAAAGGACTATCAAGCTACCCTCATCCATGGCTCATGCCTGACTTCTGGCAGTTCCCAACTGTATCGATGGGATTGGGTCCTATCATGGGGATCTATCAAGCACGATTTTTAAAATACCTTCATGACCGCGGTATTGCAGACACTTCCGATCGGAAAGTATGGGTCTTCTGTGGCGATGGCGAGATGGATGAGCCTGAGTCATTAGGTGCGATTTCATTGGCATCCAGAGAAAAACTCGACAACCTTATTTTTGTGATCAACTGTAACTTACAGCGTCTCGATGGCCCTGTGCGTGGCAATGGCAAAATCATTCAAGAACTTGAATCTGATTTTAGAGGTTCGGGTTGGAATGTAATTAAAGTCATTTGGGGCTCTTACTGGGATCCATTGATTGCTATGGATAAAACAGGATTACTTAAAAAGCGCATGGAAGAATGTGTAGACGGCGAATACCAAAACTTTAAAGCTAAAGGTGGTGCTTACACGCGTGAACACTTCTTTGGTAAATATCCAGAATTAAAAGAGATGGTCGCTGCTATGTCAGATCAAGATATCTGGCGATTAAATCGTGGCGGGCATGATCCTCATAAAGTATATGCAGCGTATGCCGCAGCCACTTCACACAAAGGCCAACCTTCAGTCGTTTTAGCTAAAACGGTTAAAGGTTACGGTATGGGGGATGCAGGTGAAGGACAAAATATTACGCATCAACAAAAGAGTATGGATATCGATTCATTGAAAGCTTTCCGTGATCGTTTTGATTTGCAAATTACCGATGAAGAAGTTGAAAAATTATCTTTCCATAAACCGGCACCTGATTCACCTGAAATTAAATATATGATGGAAAGACGTGAAGCCCTAGGTGGCTTTGTACCGCAACGGAAACGTAAAGGTAATCCACTTAAAACACCGCCGTTATCTGCTTTTGAAAATATGCTAACAGCTACAGGTGAGCGTGAAATTTCAACCACAATGGCATTCGTTAGAATTCTATCTACACTTGTGCGCGATAAAGAACTTGGCAAATATATTGTACCGATTGTGCCTGATGAAGCTCGCACGTTTGGTATGGAAGGTATGTTTAGACAGCTAGGTATCTATTCGTCTGTCGGTCAATTATACGAACCACAAGATTCTGACCAAGTGATGTTCTATAAAGAACAACAAGACGGCCAAATTCTAGAAGAAGGTATTAATGAAGCAGGCTCATTCTCTTCATGGGTAGCGGCAGCCACTTCATATACGGTCAACGGTATTCAAATGATTCCGTTTTATATTTTCTATTCGATGTTTGGTTTCCAACGTATTGGAGATCTTGCATGGGCAGCTGGCGATTCCAGAGCTCGCGGATTCTTGCTAGGTGCTACTGCGGGGCGAACCACACTCAATGGTGAAGGCTTACAACATGAAGATGGTCATAGCCAATTAATGGCGGCTATGATTCCTAACTGTGTGTCATACGACCCAACCTTCGCTTACGAACTTGCTGTCATCATGCAAGACGGTTTAAAACGTATGGTGGAAAATCAAGAAGATGTGTTCTATTACATCACGGTGATGAATGAAAATTATAGCCACCCTGAAATGCCTAAAGGGGTTGAGGCAGATATCATCAAAGGTATGTATCAATTCTCTACTTCCAAAGCCAAAGGTGAAAAAGTGCAGCTCATGGGTAGCGGTGTGATCTTACGCGAAGTCATTGAAGCACAAAAAATTCTCGAGACTGATTATGGTGTATCAGCAGATGTATGGAGTGTCACAAGCTTTAACGAACTTCGTAAGGATGCATTAGAGATAGATCGTTGGAATCGCATGAATCCTGATAAGCCACAAAAAGAATCTCACGTTGAAAAGCTTCTCAAAAAAGCAGAAGGTCCAATCATTGCATCAACTGATTATATGAAATCATTTGCAGAACAAATTGCTGTCTTCTTGCCGCATAAATTTGTAGCGCTTGGTACTGACGGATTTGGACGCTCTGATTCACGTGAAAACTTACGCCACTTCTTTGAAGTCGATCGTCATTACGTTGTTGTGGCAACACTCAAAGCATTAAGTGATGAAGGCAAAATCAAATCATCTATCGTGACTGATGCGATTAAGAAATTCAAACTTGATCCTAATAAACCTAATCCGGTGACACAGTAATTATGGCTATTGAAAAAATACTCGTCCCCGATATAGGTAACTTCGACAGTGTCGATGTGATTGAAGTCATTGCTAAAGTGGGTGATGCAATCAAAAAAGATGATCCATTAATTACGCTCGAATCCGATAAAGCGTCTATGGATATTCCGGCACCAAGCAATGGTGTGGTGAAGGAAATTCTTTTAAAAGTGGGCGACAAAATTAAACAGGGCTCCCCTATTTTAATGCTTGAGGTTGTGGAATCTGACAAAAAATCAGAAGCGAAAGAAGAAATAAAAGAAATTAAAAAAGAAGAGGCTCCGAAAGCTTCTATTCCTGAACCTACGCGTCCAGCGCCTGAACCGCCACAAAAAATTAAGCCACAGCAAACACCGGCACCTATCGGTGACAGTATTGCTGTAGCACCTAATAAAAAATCGCACGCGAGTCCTTCGGTCA
>Ga0208105_1000517_pt1 | contig 12851 bp, 19 predicted proteins | sample CryBogCBE16Jul07_FD_184574 | JGI IMG/M metagenome (GOLD analysis project Ga0208105, IMG submission 184574) | Freshwater microbial communities from Crystal Bog, Wisconsin, USA - CBE16Jul07 (SPAdes) | ecosystem: Environmental > Aquatic > Freshwater > Lake | place: Crystal Bog, Wisconsin, USA... | reverse complement strand
CTTCGAGTTACTGGAATTAGACGAGTATAAAGTTTACTTTCCACTCCTCAAGTCCAGAGACCGATTGATTGCTCATGACCAAATATGGCAAAAAATATGTGATTACCTAAAATGGGAATTTATCCGTAGTGTTTAAGGTATTTATCTACCAGAAACGAAGTGCCAGACTGCCTTGTGTGTGACCATCCATACTAAACCGAAAACGGCAGCATGCGTGAGTGCGACGGTCATTTTAGAACCGCCAGGGGGTAAAGAAAGAACAATTCCAGGAGTTAAAACATAAAAGAGCGCAGCTGCGTATAAAGCCATCCACCACATTTTTGTATACTCTTTTATTGGAAAAATTCCTAATGCAATGGTTTACACATTTTTTTCTTCATCATAGGCATATCAATGACCACTATTTCTAGATGGGGATACCATCTTATAATAGATGCCGCAAGATGTACGCCTGCCACAATCCGATGCCCTGCTCATATTAAAACCTTCAACGATACTCTAGTTAAACGAATCGATATGGTCCCTTATGGACCACCTCAAATCGTCATGTTTGGGACAGGTAATAAGAAAGGATACACATTGATACAATTAATTGAAACATCAAATATTGCAGCTCATTTTGTAGAAGAAACGAACGATATGTTTCTTGACGTCTTTTCATGTAAAAAATTTGAACCATGGGCAGTTGAATGTCTTGTTAAAACATACTTTCAACCAAACAACATCAAAACAAGATACTTAGAACGTTTTGCCGAACCTAAAGACGAACCAGGTTGGTAATTTAATATGCGGTTGTTTCTCCAGGACATGTTTGGTGTGGATCGCTGTCAGATACACAATCCCCACTAGAGCATTGACGGTATCCTTCAGGACATTTAGGGTTGACTTTGGTGTTTGGGTTTTCAAAGTTTTCAAGAAGAGGACGGACATATTTGTATGCCAAGTAATTGACAACGGCAAAAACGATACCATGAATGATGGCTTGTTCTCTTAAAGTTCCACCGGGAGGAATACTCAAATGAACTCCGGGAAGAAGTATTGCGAACAATATTGCTTTCAAAAGGATGTTTGCCCACATTTATATACTATTTAGAAACTTACGCGTGAGGAGGTTTGGCGCCTTGACTAGCAGGATTATAAGTAGCATGACCAACAGGGACGCATTCAGCCTTGTTAATTCCAGATGGATCGACTTTTGGTGCGAATCCGTTAGGACAAGTATCGCCAAAGTTCGACATGGCTTCTACGTATCCCTTGATGTTGTGCCAGTAAAAGCGCATAACTAAAGTGGTGACAACGGCGAATAATACGGCGTGGACGACCAAGATAGTTCCGTGGGAAGAACGTTTAGAAGGAAGGGTGACTAAAACACCGGGAACGAAGGCGGCGAACAAAATGACGGAGAGAAGAGAACTGATTAAGTCCATTTATATTTACATAAGAGTTTTCCTGACCCACTTGCTATCGGCCAAATATTTCTTGGATTTACCCTTGGAAGTTCTCTTTGTATAGGTTCCAATGGCTTGGACTTTACGGAAGGTAGAAAGTGCGCCATACTTCTTGGCGGCCTTACGGAGAGCAGTATGACGAGCGGTCTTGGATTTATCCGCAGTGTAACCTACGGCGACCAAAGGACCATGTTTCAAGGGACCAATACCGGGACCATGTAAAAATGCCCATTTTCCTGGTGCGCCAACATCACGAATAAGTCCAGATTTTACGCGAGAACCTTTTACTTTAATACCGGATTTGCGAGTATAAGAATGACGAGAATACCCTTTGCGTCTTATAGTTCTTCCTCCAACCGAACTAGCAACTAATTGTGTTAAACCACTTCCTCCGTAAGAATATGCGAGAGACATTTATATGTTTATGCGAAAAATGAAGGACAACAAGATTTAAATACACCAACTAATTGTTGTTCGACCTTTTTGAGTTCTTGGGTAACTAAATCAACGGTATGAATGATATGAGGAAGGACGGCATCGCACCATGCGAGCGCAACGGTCTTTTCGGTATCGTTAAGAGGAGAAGAAGAAATTGCCTTTTTGACTTCAGAAATAATTAAAGATGCCTTTGCTTCATCGGTTAAATGAGACAAGAGTTTGATTTCTGCGATGACTTTTAAGGCATATTGAACGAGTTGTTTTGGGTCTTTCAAATCAACGCCGGCAGGAGATACGGCCAATTCAACATCTTTTAAAGTCAAAGGAGCTGGAGCAGGAGCTTCGACTACTGGAACTTCTACTGCTGGAGTTTCTACTACTGGTTCTACAACGACAGGGACTTCAACAGGAACATCGGACATTTTGTAATACGCACCGATTATTCTATAAATACAAATGCGTGCGTTCATTCTGCCGTTTTTGTTCAGTTTAGTTTCAGGGTCGTGTTCAGATGGGAACGTGTCTCTGTCCCCTATGGGCGTCCTTCCTCCCTGCTACCTTGCATCGGTAAGTTACCCTACACCAAACGTCCAAGCCTTTGAAACTTATTACTTTAATGCGTCATCTACTGGTTCGTGGTTAGTAGGGTTCACGTTTCGTCAAGATCCAGGTTTCTGGACATTCAAAAATCCGAGCGTCACCGCTTCGGTTCCTTATGATCCTACCCAACTTTTACAGAACGCCAACTTGTCTCAAGGCGGACCCATCGTTGTTAACGGAGCAACTGCGAGTGTTCCTACCGGTTACCAATTGTGGTACCAATCAGGTCAAGCGCCGCAAGCTGCGGGAACTTGGTCTACAGGTCAATGGTACGACGGAGCCGTAGGAACATTCGACGGAATTTACCAAGGAATTTCGGTCAACCAAAACACGTTATACAAGTTATCGTTTTATTTATTGGGAACCCAAGCTTCTGATGGAAATGGTATTCAATTAGGCGTTTACGCTCTGCCTTGTGCCAACGTTTCAACTCCTCCTGCTTACTGTGTTCCTTCCTCGTTTCTTGGTATATCCGTAAACGTTCCCGACTCAAATTCTCCTTCTTCATCAGTCACCGTTTCTTTGTCTCCCAGCAGATCGAGTATTGCCTCGTCTAGCGCTACTTCTACTGGATCATTTACAGGATGCGTTACTTCATCTAGCACACAAAGTCCAAGTCTGTCCCTGTATGCTACTCTTTCGGCAACAAGCTCAAACAGTTTATCTTCATCTATTTCGAGTTTTCCTAGCATGTCGTCAACTACAACCCTAACAAATTCGGGAAGTTTAAGTAATTCTATAAGTCTTTCATCATCAAACTCCATTTCTTGTATGCCTTCTTATAGTGGATCCTCATCTATTTCAACCACAATCAGTTTTTCGTCTTCTGTGACATCCATTGGATCACCTTCTTCTAGCGCATCTTCTTCCATTCGTGCGTCTGTTTCAGTAAGTAAATCCATCAGCCAATCGCGGTCAGTTTCCGCATCCACAAGCATATCTTCCAATCCTTCCATTAGTCCTAGTATAACTTCTTTATTAAAACAAATGAGCAGTTTTTCTTCTACTCCCACGCCTATGTTTATCGTGACAGCATATCCTACTACCAGTCCAACTGTAAGTAGTTCTGTTAACGCTACAGGTCTGGTCATTGTTGAGAACAATAGTTCTATGGGCACATTGGTCGGGTTAGCGGGTGCATCCGTTGGATTGATGGGTGCATTCTTTGGTGTATATTTGGCCCAGTTCTTACCTCAAGGAACTTTGTCAAGATTCATGCCTCAAAACTTACTTAACAGTTTCCGAAACGATCCCATCGGTTCTATCCGAAAATTAGTAAATATTGTGAAAGACCCAAAGAAGGCAATAAAAGACGCTATCGCAAGTAATACAGGTTTAAATTTAGATAACAATGTGGTGGTAACTCAAGATACTCCTCCAATTGAAACAAAAGTCGAATTGCCTCAAGTAGAAGATACTCCACCTCCACCTCCAGAAGAACCTACTCCCCCACCAGCAGTTGATCTTCTTCCTAAAGTTCCAACTGTATTAAGACCTGCGTTTGGTCTTCGCAGATGAGCGCTTACGTTTTTTAGGAGAACAGTAAGGACAATCACCTACGTCTGGAGAACATTTTTCGCATAACTTAATTTTAAGTTTACGCTGACGACGAGTCTTCATTCTGTTTCTTAGGACAAGAAGAACATCCAGGTTTTACGACCTTGATTTGAGACTGGATAGAGTATCCGTAAATAACGGCAAGAACAATCGCGCCAAGAACTGCCCACCACCACATTTATTAAAAATGAACTAAAATTGTGCTTACATACAACACGCAAAAATGGCCGTTAATTATCCCAACCATGATAACTTGTAAAGTTTCTTTCAACTGAACTTGTATTACCTGCTCCACGAACTTTATCAGATCCATGATAATCTCGCATGTTGTTGTAAATAATTTTTTCTAATTTTTTTGCGTATTGAGGAGATGATACTTCTTGAACACTATTGACAGATACAGGACTATATTTTTGAGTCCATTTAGCGCCACTTCCTGAAAAGTGTTGATCAAGACGTTTATCGATATCTGTAGTCATTCCTACATATTTACGACCGCCTTCTAAATTTAGTGTATATACGTATGCTGAATTTTTACGATTACTCATTTTTTAATTAATAAATTAATTATATGTTAAAATTCGTTATTAACTATTAAAAATGAACTAAAATTGTGCTTACATACAGCACGCAAAGAACTATAATGGGTATTCCGTTTTATTTTGCGAGTTTAATTAAGTCTCATCGTGGGATTGTAAATACAGTCAAACGAGGAATTCCTTTAGAAGTTGATGTCCTTGCCGTTGATTTTAATTGTTTAATTCACCGATACTTGAAAGAGAACGATACCATAAAATCAGTTCTGGATGCTCTAGAATACTTATTGGAAAATGTGTGTAAGGCAAAGCACGTGATTATTGCGATGGACGGATTAGTTCCTTACGGAAAAATAGTTCAACAACGGTATCGTCGTATGCGTATTAAAGACGTTGAAGGGTTTGATCGAAACATGATTTCGCCAGACACTCCTTACATGCGAGAACTTGAAATCGCTCTTGCCTCCAAGTTTCCACATTTCACGTTAAGTAAAACTTCAAGTCCAGGTGAAGGCGAACATAAACTCATTACGGTCATTCAGTCTATTCCCGAACCTCAACGTAAAAGCGTTTGTATATACGGATTGGACGCTGACTTGATCCTTATCTGCTTACAACATCGCGAACTTTCGTCTCGTGGTAAAATGCACTTGTTAAGAGAAAGTGCAGAATTTGACGACCCCGCCCTGAAACACGCCGAGTTTGCGACTTTGAATGTATGGGAGTTGTCCGTCCAACTACCTTTGCCTATAGAGCAGTATATGGCGCTTTCAATTATGTGTTTCGGCAACGACTTTATGCCTAATTTAGGGATGTTTTCGTTAAGAGAGGACGGATACAATCGAGCCCTTCATTTCTACCAGAACGCAAAATGCCCTGACTTAACTTCATCGTTTGGACGAAACACCTTCTTAATGTATTGCGCATCCAAAGAAATGGAAGTCTTGAAAGAACGTATTAGTTTAAGAAAACGACCTGAAGAAAAGGCAGTATTAGGAAAGGACCAAGAAATGATGTCTAGAAAGTATGGATTACATGTTTTGGACGGAGTTCGTGATATGAAACCGGTAGTTGAGGCATACTGGAAAACGTTCCACTGGACCGAACACTATTTCAAACACAGCGCTCCAATAAACTGGACTTGGGTGTATCCTTACGCCGATGCTCCTCTAGTTTCAGATATTGTGAAATACGCTGAAACCAAAGTGGATAAAGGGAAACTGAACTTCACAATTGCGGATCAATTACATTTCATTATGCCTAGTGTGGCACTGAAGAAAATGAGACGCAAAGTGAAATACGAAGACGAGTTCCATGACGAAACGGACAGAAACCCGTGGTTAAAGAAACACGGATGGGAAATGAAACCCCGAATTTCGTTGCCTTGGAACCCTAACGACTCCCTAACGAAAGTTTACCCCCTCTAAGTCTGAAACCTACACTTATAGGTATTCCTGAAGGATTTAATCCAGGTAATGCGTTTCCACGTGGTCCTTTTGTTGGTTCAATCGGTGTTACTACATCTGTTTCTGGAAAAAAGACTTGTTGGTTATTATTACGTGGATTCCAGTATTCTGCGTTTATTTTTATCATTTCACGAACTGCTCGCGCAGCCATAAATGATTCTGCGCTATATTCTCTCGTCCAGTTTCTCAATAAATAATTCAAGTACTGATCTCTAAATCCTGAACCAGATGTTATTTGTGTATTGGTCGTTATAGCAGAAATACACGAGGATACACTTGGTAAAACAGGTTTATCTAAACGTTTATTTACAGTATTATGTGCCCGCATCACAAATATCGCGAAGTTATACCTGCTATTTGACCAGTTTGGATTGTTTGCGATATACGATTGGTAAAGTATTTGGAAATGGTTTTTACACGAAGGACATGAAATCGTTTCTGTAAAAAGTTCCATAAATCTTACCAAAATAGCCTTGTCTTCTTTTGTAGGATTGTCTGGATAATTCAAGGATATTGAATGTAGAGTCATCCAAGCCATAGGACCCCAAACGTTCGTCATTATTTAGTCAGCGGAAATGAATCCCGCTAACATAGCGCCACTCAGCATTTCACGTTTGACACGAGGAGGAGTTGACTCATTTTTCAATAAATTGTATTTCTTCACCATTTCATCTACTTGCTTGTCTGTCATTTTTCTGACTTTACGCTTGATCGTCTTTCTGCGTTGGTTTTCACCTTTGTCGGTAAACAACCGAATTGTATGCCTACGCATGAACTTTTTTAATGGAGGGGGTTTAGCAGGGTCAGCTACAGCTTTGAGTTTCATTGTTTTTTTCAAAACGCCTTTAGGGAACGTTTTCATGGATTTATGTTTTCTTGCGGCTCCAATGATACGTCCCAAAGGTTTGAACAAGGAAGGCTTGGCTGGGTCTGGTTCCTTTGTTTCTGGTGGTTTTGGAACAGAATCATCAACTTTTGTGATGGTGATTTTATCCGACATCTCCTCTCTTATTAAAAACGAATAAATAGATTTAGGGCGAAGACACTTTAAAAAACTACCAACATGGAGTGGGAAGCAATTTCAACATATTTCAAGAACGGTGTATCAAGATTAGTGGAACATCAAATTGAGTCTTTTGAAGACTTCATTCGTAATAAAATTCCTTTGATTGTGTGCTCTACTGCTCCTATAGTAGTATGGCATGAACAAGATGAGGCGACTAAAAAATACAAGTTTGAGTTTCGCTTATCGTTTGAGAATATAACGTATACAAAACCACGTATTCAAGAAGCAACAGGACGCATTAAACCAATGTTTCCCCAAGACGCCCGAACACGTAACTTTACGTATGCGGCACAAATGTTTTCTGACATTCGCTTTACGGCAAGAACTTATAAAGCACCGACATTCACAGAAATGGAAGAAGAAGTAAAAGTATTTGAAGGAGTATCTTTAGGAAAAATTCCAGTTATGTTAGGTTCATCATTATGTATTATGAAAGACTACCCATTATCAAAAGAAGAAATAGGAGAATGTCCTTATGACCCCTTCGGTTACTTTCTTATCCACGGATCAGAAAGAACTATCTTAAGTCAAGAGAAGGTCGCAGATAACCAAATCATGTTATTCTACAATAAAAAGACATCTTCGAAATACACTTATTCTGCTGAAATGAAATCCTTACATGAATCATTCACAACTCCTCCCAAGAAATTAGAAGTTCGTATATCTGCAAAGTTCAACGGATTTGGATATCCACTCACAGTATGCGTTCCACGATTTCGCGAAGATTTACCTTTAGGTGTCGTGTTCCGTGCCTTAGGTGTGGAATCAGACAAGGAAATAGCACGTATCATTTGGGGACCTGAATTGGACGCGAGATACACAGACATGTTATCTGCCTCGTTCCACGAATGTTCTGAAATCAAAGTGTATACAAGGGAAGACGCAATTGAATACTTAAGTCATCACTTACAATACGGAACAACACAGGAAGATAAGAAAGCGTATGTCCGATCGTTATTAGAAACCGAATACTTGCCTCACGTCAAGTTTGGAGGAGATACATCGCCTCATTCAGTTCTTGAAGCAAGAAAGGTCTTATTAACTGGCTGGGTGGTCAGAAAATTATTACTTACTGAAATGGGAGTCTTAAAAATTGACGATCGTGATTCGTATCCTAATAAACGTGTTGTTACAACTGGTGCCTTATTAACTCATTTGTTTCGTCAATTGTTTCAAAAAGTATGTAAAGATATTCGTTCTAAATTCGTTCATGAAGTAAATAACGATACATGGAAAAAACGTGAAACTCCAAGACCACTAGAAGTCTTGAATATCAATAATTTATACAAAATCTTAAAAGTATCAACCATTGAAGGAAAATTGAAACAAGCGTTGGCAACAGGTAACTTTACAGTTCAAGGATTAGGAACGTCTACAGTTTCTACTGCTACAAAGATGGGTGTATCGCAAGTATTAAATCGTCTTTCTTATGCTGCTACAATCAGTCACGTCAGACGTATTCAAACTCCAGTTGAAAAATCAGGTAAATTGTTGGCACCTCGTAAATTACACGGCACATCTTGGGGATATGTATGTCCCGTAGAAACTCCAGAAGGTCATTCTGTAGGTATTGTGAAATCTATGTCTATGCTCACATCTGTGACTCAACATTCTCCTTCTGCCATCGCTTTGACATTCTTGGAACAAGAGAAAGATATTCAATGGATTAAAGATGTCAAAACGCAATATGAAGGAACCATGATTATCTTGAACGGAGTTATCATAGGATACACTCAACAACCACAAGTATTATATAATTCATTACGTCAATCGAAACGTGATTTCAAAATACATCCTCATACAGGTATTTCATGGAACATTTATCAGAATATATTGAACATCGAAACTGATGGTGGACGTTTTGTAAGACCTTTACTTCGTATCGATAACGGAGAAATCGCAAAACCACCAGTAGGTCCTAATTTAGAATGGAACGATTGGGTAAGATCTTGTATTGAATACATTGATCCATCAGAAAGCGAAACATTGAGAATTGCCATGACCCCTAACGATATCAAAAAGGAAACAACACATTGTGAAATCCATCCTACTTTGATTTTAGGTCATATGGCTTCAAGTATTCCTTTCTCTGATCATAACCAGTCGCCACGTAACACTTACCAATCTGCTATGGGCAAACAATCTATGGGTATCTTCGCAAGAAACTACGCCAAACGATTGGACAAGAACGGGTATATTCTCTGTTCTCCTATGCGTCCGTTTGTAGAAACACGTATGATGAACATCCTGAAATCTCACGAGATGCCTTGCGGAGACAATATCATGGTAGCAATCGGTATTTACTCTGGATACAATCAGGAAGATTCAGTTATTATGAACCGAGGATCTATTGATCGAGGCATGTTCAGAACTCTGTATTACACGATTTATAAAGACGAAGAACATCGTAACGTCTCTTCAGGTAAGGAAGAAAAGTTCGCTAAACCAAGACGCGAAAACACTAGAGGATTCAAAACATCTGCTTACCACGCAATTCAAGACAACGGAGTTCCTGTATTGAACTCTTACATCCAGGAAAACGATGTGGTCATTGGAAAAGTCACAAGTTTGAAATCTGATCCTAACGGATACATCTTCAGAGACTCATCCACAATGCATCGCAATTCTGAAACGTGTCGCGTAGACGGAGTTTGGAACGAAAAGAATTCTGATGGATACCCATTCGTCAAAGTCCGAGTTGTATCTGAACGTGTTCCTGAAATTGGCGACAAAGTCAGTTCAAGACATGGACAAAAAGGAACTTGTGGTATCATCTTGAACGAAGAAGATATGCCTTACACTGCCAGTGGATTGAGACCTGATATTATCATGAATCCTCACGCTGTTCCTTCACGTATGACTATTGCTCAATTGATGGAAACTATGTATGGAAAAGTATGTGCTCAACGAGGAACTTTGGGCGACGGAACTCCTTATTCACATCTAAAAATTGGAACTTTACGTGAACATTTACTTGCCTTGGGAATGCATCCTTACGGTAACGAAATAATGTATAACGGCCAAACTGGTGAAATGATGGAAGCAGAAATATTCATGGGACCCACATTCTACCAACGTTTGAAACACATGGTTATCGACAAGAAACATTCACGTGCTCGTGGTCCAATTGTTTCTCTTACACGCCAACCTTGTGAAGGCAGAAGTAGAGATGGTGGATTACGTGTAGGTGAAATGGAACGTGATTGTATGTTGTCTCATGGCATTGCGATGTTCACGAAGGAACGTTTGATGGACGTTTCAGATCCTTTCAAAACAGGATTCTGTACATCCTGTGGAACACTAGCAGTAGTCAATCCAGAAGAAAACGTGTATCATTGTGGATCGTGTGGAGTAAACACGCACTTTGAAATGAAAACAATTCCTTATGCGGTTAAATTATGGTCGCAGGAATTAGAGGCAATGCATATAGTTCCACGAATGGTATTCGAATAAATTTAAGAGATAAATGTCTATTAAAGTAATGTCTTTATCAACTAGTTTAATAGGTGGTTTGGGAAACCAACTTTTTATTTTAGCGGCTTGCGAATCGTTCTCACAACAAACTGGAAAGTCTATGATTTTAAATCCAAATCAACCACAACCGTCTCCACATACAGATCATAATTATTTTGATACTATTTTCAAAAACTGGAAAGTCATGTTCAAACATGAAAATAACTTCCAAATGATATGTGAACCAGAATATCTAGATTATATGGACTGGCCTTATTTTCTTAAAAGTTACACCAACAAAAACATTATATTATACGGTTACTTTCAACATTGGAAATACATAGAACCAATTAGAGAACAATTTGTTCAAAGGTTATCTTTTAATTCAAATTTAGATTCTAAATATGATTGGATCAAAGATTACTTTTTCTTACACGTAAGAGGAGGAGATTACTTGTATAACCATAAAAGTTTACACTACGTGGACTTGAAAAAGTATTACAAGAAATGTTTGGATTCAATTCCCAATGAACAAATAGTTGTATTTACCAACGATGTTCCATTTGCCGAATCTATACTGAAAGGTTATTCATACATTCTTGTTTCTGAACCAGAAGAAGATAGTTTGTACTTGATGTCTAAATGTAAAGGAGGAATTTGTGCCAATTCTACGTTTTCGTGGTGGGGGGCTTATTTGAACCCTAACCGTAAAATATTTTTGCCTTCCAAATGGTTTACTGATCCAAAATTTAAAGTTGAAGGATACTTCTTTCCTGGCGCCACTATCGTTGATGTAGAATGTTGAATTAATACAATGAGACAGTATATAGTTGAGTTTATAGGTTCACTCGTTATTGTAACTGCTGTATTAGTTACAAACGCAAATCCATACATTATGGGTATAACGTATTTTGCTACCTACTTGGTTTCTGATGACATATCTACAGGTCATTTCAATCCTTTGGGGGCAATGGCTTTTTACTTGGCAGGTCGATCGTCGACTTATGAAACATGTATGAATTTGTTAGCACAAATGGCAGGTATGTTGGCAGCTATCATTGCGTTTATGCCTATAACGGCTTTCATAAGAGACATATAGAAGAGTAAAATGAGTTTATACTTATACGTCATTGATCCAGAACATCGTCGAGCAGTTCGCGAACATATTGAAATAAGACGTCCAACAGATTCAGGAGTAGATTTATTATGTCCTGAAACTACACTCAATTTCATTGAGTGCGAATGTAACAATAAACCTTGTGAAGACTATTGTTTGCCTTGGCATTTAGGTATAAAATTAAAAACCGGTATTGTAGCTGCGGCTGTAGATGTCATAGGTAATCCTGCTCCTTATTTATTACTGGCACGTTCATCTACTTCTTTGACTCCTTTACGTATGTCTAACCAAATTGGGTTGGCCGACGCAGGATATCGTGGCGAATTAATTGCCAGAGTTGATTGTTTGGACACCAATTTGAAAACGTATCCTATTCAAAAATATCGTCGTTTATTCCAAATTGTTCAACATAACTGGTTACCTTACAATAATGTGTATGTTGTTGATTCAATAGATCAATTACCAAAGGCACCAGATAATCGTGAAGGTGGTGGTTTTGGTTCTACAGGCAAATAGTTTAGATGGATGAATATAAGTAATAATAAAATGTTCGCAGAACAACCTTTTATGAGAAAGATCCGAGAAGTAATTTTAGAAGAAAAAGAACGCATTTGGGACGATCATGATCGTGAAATTTCCCAACTCCAACAAAAAAACAGAGAAAGTGTTATGAAGGCTTGGGTTTTAGGATTAGTTGTTGGTGGAGGTGTAGCTGCTCTTGCGACTTCTTATTTAACTATGTACGTTCACGCATTAACTAAACACTAAAGTTGCTCTTTTTGATACCTTAAACGAGGTCTCGTATGAGCAATAAAGAAATAGCATCATGAATTACAGCTCCCCAATAAGCATTATATATTGGCTGACCTAAAGCAAATATCATAAATAAAATGAGCACAATTGAGCGCAAGAAGGTGTTGAGTATGGCATTCGCCGTCGGCCACAACCAAACGTTCATTTATCTTTAAAATATTTTTTTCTTGGTGTATAGCATAAACAAAAATGGGTGGTGAACAATAGACACGCTGCCAAGAGTGGTACGAAAAGGTACTGCTAGTTCGTAGACACAACGGAGCAACACTATCAAATTGCGGGAAAGTCTTGTTAGGTTATAACTACCGTCCTATCCTTGAAAAAGAGATACTCGGACACCTCAGGGAAACTTGATGG
>Ga0208105_1000514_pt1 | contig 12873 bp, 8 predicted proteins | sample CryBogCBE16Jul07_FD_184574 | JGI IMG/M metagenome (GOLD analysis project Ga0208105, IMG submission 184574) | Freshwater microbial communities from Crystal Bog, Wisconsin, USA - CBE16Jul07 (SPAdes) | ecosystem: Environmental > Aquatic > Freshwater > Lake | place: Crystal Bog, Wisconsin, USA... | reverse complement strand
CTCTTGTGTAAGCACTTGATAGCGCGGTACATCGGCAGCAACATCGATCTGAGCAAAAATTTTGCTGAAATCTAAGCCATGTACTTTCCAGTTCTCAATACCCTTGCGAGTATCTAATAAATCGACTCGGCCAATTAACTCATCAAACTTACGAATACCCAGTTGCGCCATAATCTCGCGCGCCTCTTCGGCAATAAAGAAGAAGAAATTCACTACATGCTCTGGCTTGCCAGAAAACTTTTTACGTAATTCAGGGTCTTGCGTTGCAACACCAACTGGGCAAGTATTTAAATGACACTTACGCATCATGATGCAACCTTCAACGACCAATGGTGCTGTAGCGAAGCCGAATTCATCTGCACCCAAGAGTGCGCCGATCACAACATCGCGACCTGTCTTCATTTGACCATCGGCCTGAACGCGGATACGACTGCGCAAACCATTCAATACTAAGGTTTGTTGGGTTTCAGCTAAGCCAAGTTCCCATGGGGAACCAGCATGTTTAATGGAAGAAAGCGGGGAAGCGCCTGTACCGCCATCGTGTCCAGCAATCACTACATGATCTGCTTTTGCTTTTGCAACACCAGCAGCAATCGTGCCGACACCAACTTCCGAAACCAACTTCACTGAGATATCTGCGGCAGGATTCACATTCTTTAAATCATGAATCAGCTGAGCCAAATCTTCAATTGAATAAATGTCATGGTGTGGAGGAGGAGAAATCAAACCAACGCCTGGTACTGAGAAACGCAGCATGCCAATATAGTCAGACACTTTTCCACCAGGGAGTTGACCGCCCTCACCTGGCTTAGCGCCTTGCGCCATTTTGATCTGAATTTGATCAGCAGAGCGCAAATATTCAGTTGTTACCCCAAAGCGCCCAGAAGCAACCTGCTTAATTTTGGAGCGTAATGAATCACCGTCTTGTAAAGGAATATTCACTTCGACTACATCATCACCAAGGATGCTCGCTAAAGTTTCGCCCTGCTTAATCGGAATGCCTTTTAATTCTTTAACATAACGATTAGGATCTTCACCGCCTTCACCCGTATTCGATTTACCACCGATACGATTCATAGCAATTGCTAAAGTCGCATGCGCCTCAGTCGAGATTGAACCCAAAGACATTGCACCGGTAGCAAAGCGCTTCACAATCTCTTTGGCTGGCTCTACTTCATCCAGGGGAATTGCTTTAGCTGGATCAATCTTGAACTCGAATAAACCACGCAAGGTCATTTGACGCTTACTTTGATCATTGATGATGTTGGCGTACTCTTTATAGGTCTGATACCCCTTCTCGATACCAATGCGAGTTGAATGCTGTAGTTTTGCAATCGTGTCAGGCGTCCACATATGGTTTTCACCACGGATACGAAAAGCATATTCACCACCGGCATCGAGCATGTCCTCTAAAACAGGATCATCGCCAAATGCAGCTTGGTGCATTCTTAAGGCCTCCTCAGCAACATCAAATACTCCGATGCCGCCAACATTTGAAGGCGTACCCTTGAAGTATTGATTAATCACTTCTGGATTTAAACCAATCGCCTCAAAAATTTGTGAGCCGGTATATGACATATAAGTAGAGATGCCCATCTTGGACATCACTTTTTGCAAGCCCTTACCGACGGCTTTGACGTAGTTCTTGATGGCTTTCTCAGGAGATAAATCACCTGTGAGGCCTTTTGCCATCTCGGCGAGTGTTTCCATTGCAAGGTAGGGATGAATAGCTTCTGCACCATAGCCAGCCAAGAGTGCAAAGTGATGGGTCTCGCGCGCGCTTCCGGTTTCGACTACAAGGCCTACACTGGTGCGTAATCCTTTTTCAACCAGATGCTGATGAATTGCGGAAGTGGCTAATAACGCAGGAATGGCAACGTGTTGCTCATCCACTTGACGATCGCTCACAATCAAAATGTTATAGCCCGAACGAACGGCATCTGCAGCTTCAGCACAGAGTGAGGCAAGTCGAGCCTCAATACCGGCCTTACCCCAAGCAGCTGGGTAGCAGATATCAAGCTCATATGAGCGGAACTTACCATTAGTGTAATGACCAATATGACGAATCTTAGTGATGTCATCAAAGTCCAAAATAGGTTGACTGACTTCCAAGCGCATTGGTGGATTGATATTGTTGGTATCAAGCAGATTAGGCTTAGGCCCAATAAAAGAAACTAAAGACATGACCATGTTTTCGCGAATCGGATCAATCGGAGGATTGGTCACTTGCGCAAACAATTGCTTAAAGTAGTTATAGAGTGGCTTGTTCTTATTAGAGAGCACAGCCAATGGGCTGTCATTACCCATGGATCCAATTGCCTCTTCTCCATTTTGAGCCATTGGTGCCATCAGATATTTAATATCTTCTTGGGTGTATGCAAATGCTTGCTGACGATCTAATAGTTTTGCAGCAGGACGGATCGTCATCTTCTCATCGATCAAATCCGCTTTGCTTGCATCCACTTCATCGAGCTTGATACGCACTGCGTCAATCCAGCTCTTATATGGCTTCGCTTTCGAAACTGCATTTTTAAGCTCGACGTCATCAATAATGCGTCCTTGCTCCATATCAATCATGAACATCTTGCCAGGTTGCAAGCGCCATTTCTGAACAATCTTGCTTTCTGGAATTGACAGGACCCCTGCTTCAGATGCCATGATGACCAAATCATCATCAGTCACATAGTAACGTGCAGGACGTAACCCATTACGATCAAGCGTTGCGCCAATTTGACGTCCATCTGTAAATGCCATCGCTGCAGGACCATCCCAAGGCTCCATCATCGATGCGTGATACTCGTAAAACGCACGACGGTTATCGTCCATCAAAGTGTGCTGTTCCCATGCTTCTGGAATCATCATCATCATGGCTTGCGCCAGTGGATACCCCGCCATGACTAGTAACTCTAAGCAGTTATCAAAGCAAGCAGTATCTGATTGACCTGGATAGATCAGTGGCCATAATTTTTTGAGGTCATCACCTAACACTGGTGAGCTAATTGCGCCCTCACGAGCATTGACCCAATTGACGTTACCCTTAACGGTATTGATTTCTCCGTTATGCGCAATCATGCGATAGGGATGAGCTAGTTCCCAGGCAGGGAATGTATTAGTTGAGAAACGTTGATGGACTAACGCTAAGGCTGAGACAGTGCGCTCATCCTGTAAATCTTCGTAATAAGCTCCCACTTGGTTTGCCAAGAGTAGGCCTTTATAAACAATAGTGCGAGCAGACATTGAGGCAACAAAATATTCTTTGCCATGCTTCAAATGCAAATCCTGTATTGCGTGACTTGCGGTTTTCCGAATCACGTATAACTTTCGCTCTAAGGCGTCGGTCGTCATAATGTCGCGACCACGTCCAATAAAGATTTGACGTATGAACGGCTCTGTCATTCGGACGGTAGGTGACATTGGCAGCTTCACATCGATGGGTACATCTCTCCAACCGAGGACAACTTGACCTTCTAAACGAACGGTGCGCTCCAACTCTTGTTCGCATGCAAGACGAGATGCATTTTCTTTAGGCAGAAAAATCATGCCAACACCGTATTCACCTTGAGGTGGCAATGTGACGCCTTGCTTCGCCATTTCTTCGCGATACAAAGCATCGGGAATCTGAATCAAAATTCCGGCACCGTCTCCCATCAAAGGATCTGCGCCAACTGCGCCTCGATGATCCAGGTTTTCTAATATCTTCAAACCTTGAGCTACGATCTCATGCGACTTTTTACCCTTAATGTGCGCAACAAATCCTACGCCGCAGGCATCGTGTTCATTTTGGGGATCGTACAAACCTTGTGCGATTGGACGAATTTGAGTGCTAAATGATGTTTTCATGATTCTTCCGAGGGCTTTATTGGCCTTATTACTTTTGGAGGATCAAATATAGGGGAATACCCCTCACGATGCAATAGAAATTAAATGACTCTGTCCCATTTAATTTCGGGGTCACTCATAAAAACGATTTTAATTAGGGACAGAGTCGTTACTATAGGACTCAATATCCTTAATTAGCTATAGAAAGGGTATTTTCCTTTTTAGGCCGCCCCCGATGCCGAATTTCCAGCTGATCTGGACGATCTTTAAATAACTTTTGCGCCAATGCATCGCTCAACCAGGGTTTGGAGCGTAATAGGGCTTCGGTTATTTGCCGATCTTCCCAGTGGGGCGCACCCTCCTTAATAAATCCTGCCCAAGCCATTTGCCGCTCAAAGGGGGTATTACCTAAGTTCCAGAAAGATTCGTGATCGACCAGCCAGGGCTCTACCTTTTGTCCAGTGTGAGATGGATAGCTGCTCCATGTTGAATCTTGGGGGCTGGATTCAAAACCAACGCGTACCGGATTTAATTCGATATAGCGCTGACAGCGCAAGAAATAACTTGGATCAATTAAGGATGAGCGAAAACGCCCCTCCCAAATGGTGCCAGATCGATGATGCTGTTGATTGAAGTACTGTGCATAGCGCCGACCTAGAGACTGCATGGTCTTGGCTAATGAATCTGCTTTACTTGGGGTCACTAATAAATGCACATGATTAGGCATCAGAACAAAAGCGTGCACTGAGCAAGCAAATTGTTTGGCAGCTTCTTTTAACCAATCGAGATAGACGCGGCGATCTTCGTCACTAAAAAATAGAGTCTGACGATTATTGCCTCTGACCATGACATGCATCGCCTGTCCAGGAATGACTGTGCGAGCTTGTCGTGCCATTAAATAAAAGATTATTGAAGTTCGCGCACACCGCCATTGGGCGCAAACTCAGGAATAAACCAATCCCCATCAAACTGAGTAACACCATCTGGTACCTCGCGAGATTCTTGAGGAACCCCTTTTAAAGCAACTCCCATATACGAGATCCACATTGGTAATGCGAGTCCTCCACCAGTTTCTTTATCACCCAAACTTTCGGGCTTATCAAAACCAATCCAAGCGATCGCAACTAGCTTTGGGTTATATCCTGCAAACCAAGCATCATGAGATTCATTGGTAGTACCAGTTTTTCCTGCAATATCAGTTCGACCCAACTTAGCGCGCGCACTAGCAGCTGTTCCAGTTTTAGTTACTTCTTGCAACAAACTATCCATCACAAAGGCTGTACGCTTATCAAGCACTCGACTTGCATCTTCACCAGCACGAACAGGTTTTGCTTCAAATAAGACATTGCCTTTGGTATCAATCATCCTATCGATCAAGTAGGGCTCCACTTGATAGCCGCCATTTGCAAATACGCTATATGCGGTTGCCATCTGTAAAGGAGTTACTGAACCCGCTCCCAAGGCAATCGTTAAATACGGTGGATGCTTTTCAGGATCAAAGCCAAAACGCTTTACGTATTCTTGAGCATACGAAGGTCCAATGGCGCGCACGATTCTGACTGACACTAAATTTTTAGACTTGGCTAGGGCATTGCGCAAACGCATCATGCCGTCATATTTACCATCATAGTTTTTAGGCTCCCACACCTGACTACCAGTCTCCAGACTGCCAATCGATAGGGGTGCATCATTGACCATCGTGCTTGGAGAGAACCCTTTTTCCAAAGCGGCAGCATAAATGAATGGTTTAAAGGAAGAGCCAGGCTGACGCCAAGCTTGTGTCACGTGATTGAACTGATTACGTCTGAAATCAAAACCGCCGACTAAAGATAAGATCGCGCCATTCTGAGCATTCATTGAAACAAATGCTGCCTCAACCTGAGGTAGCTGCGCTAACTTCCATACGCCATCATCAGTTTGTAATAAGCGCACCACGGAACCAGGGCGAAGTTTTTTCTTAGGCTGAGCACTATCAGTTAACGAAGCACTCGCCAATTTCAATGCATCACCCTTTAAAGTGATGACATCGCCAGTTGAAATAATCACTTGTAACTCTTTAGGCTTAGCATCCAGAACGATTCCCGATTGCAAATCGTCTAACTGCGGATATGCCAGCAAGGCATCATCTATCACTTTCTGACGCTTTGCTTGATCATCAGGCAAATTAACAAATCCCTCTGGCCCACGATAGGCGTGACGCAGATCATATTCAAAAATTCCGCGGCGCACAGCCTTATAAGCGGCATCCTGATCTGCTTTGAGAATAGTTGTATACACATCGATGCCTTGTGAATAAATGACATCGCCATATTGGGCATAGAGTAATTGGCGAACCATCTCAGCAGGAAAATCTGCGCGCGTACTAAATTCATTACCAAGTCCACGAATATGCAACTCTTCCGCAATCGCCTTCTGATATTCCTCTGGAGTGATGTAGCCCAAATCTCGCATACGACCCAAGATATAGGTTTGCCGCATTTTGGCTCGACGGAAATTGGTCACTGGGTTATACGCCGATGGGGCTTTAGGTAAGCCTGCCAGCATCGCTGCCTCGGCAGTACTAATGTCTTTTAACTCTTTACCAAAATAAATTTGGGCGGCACTTGAAAAACCAAATGCTCTTTGGCCCAAAAAGATCTGGTTCATATAGATTTCCAGGATCTTATCTTTACTTAGCTGAGACTCGATTTCCCAGGCAAGTAAAACTTCGTAAATTTTTCTACTAAAGGTTTTTTCATTACTCAGAAAGAAATTTCGAGCCACTTGCATCGTAATCGTAGAGGCTCCCTGCGCAAGGTGTCCTCGCATATTGGCTAGGCCTGCCCGCAAAACACCGACATAGTCCACGCCACCATGTGAGTAGAAGCGGTCATCTTCGGTAGCGATAACCGCATTTCTCATCACCAAGGGCATGTCAGCTAAGGGAATCACTTTACGACGCTCTTCCCCAAATTCTCCAATTAACACTTTATCGGCGGTATAGACACGAAGTGGAGTTTTGGGGTTGTAGTCCACCAATGCTGAAATCTTCGGCAAGTTTGGCTTAGCAACCAAAAACGCATAGCCCAGCAAGAGAACAAACATCACCCCAACTGCCATCCCCATCACAAACAGAGCCTTAATTAGGGGGCTGCCTGATTTAGCAAATGCGGGTGGATTTGCACGAAAATCCCGTGGACGCCGATTAGGCTGTGGATTGGACCGCTGATTCTGCGGTGGCCGGTCTTTTGGGGGGAGAGCCATATGAGCAAATTATAGGCGTGGCCATCCAATCTAACCATGTTTTCTGACCTTGTTCTCAGAGCAGACTGATGGTTTTTTATCGCCGCCAGCTTAAGAATATGGCATGCCTACACGCCATATTTCCCCTCAATCCTTTGATGATATTTTGAGCGAGCTTGGAGATGATCCAGCCATCCCCGATCCTCAAGGAATTCGTAAACCTAATGCGCCTCAAACGGATCCCCAGGTCAATCGCTCGTCGAGATTTGTTCAGTCCAATAAGTCGCTTTTTCGGGATGGATTCCTAGGTCCCTCAAATCATATTTTGGTTTTGTTGGGCAGCCTTTTACTCTGCCTCGCAGCAGCCTTTATCACCCATTTATGGCTCAGCCAATCTCAGGCGCCAGAAGAAAACCCGATCTTTTTGAAGCTTGAAAAAGACCTTCAAAAGATGATGAAAGAAATGGAAATACTTAAAAATGATCAAGCAGATGATATTGATGAGCTATATTCAGTAATAGATGAATTAGAAGTGAGTATTCACTCATTAAATAAATTGAAGGGCTCTGTTGCCCCCGCACCCAGAGGTAAGGTGGCCTTGGATGAGCTCGCGCTCCAGCCTTGGCAGTTCCTAGGAAGCGTAGAAATCGGGGGTATTCACCAAGCTCTTTTACATAATGGAAAAACCAATCTTTTTATCAACAAGGGTGATCTTGTATGGGGGTCTTGGCGTCTGCAAGAGATTAAAAAAGATGAAGTCTTATTGGTGAACTCTGAGGGCAAATTATTTGCCCTGAAAGCTAAAAATAGTCGATGAAAAAGCTGCTTATGGCGGGGCTAATTTGCCTCAGTTTTCTATCGCCGTGGAATAACCCCGCCCGAGGGAATTCCCATCAGGAGGGCTTTTCTCAAACCTTGATTAGCTTAGATTTTCCTCAGATCGAAATGAGAGATTTATTGCAGACTTTGGCAAGAATTGGAAACACCAATTTTTTACTGAGTGAATCTATTCAAGGACAGATTTCAATTGACCTGAAAAATACCCCTTGGCACACTGCCCTACATTCGATACTTGCCAGCAGAGGTTTGCGGCTTCAGAGATACGGCGATATTTACTGGATTGGACCTCATTCTGAAATCCAGGCATTTCAGAAACATCGTCGGGAGGACGCTGCCCTTCCTTTTGGGGGTGATCATATCAATAGCCCAAGGCAGATATTGATAGAGGCCCGCATCGTTGAGGCAGATCAGCGGTTTGCTCGAGAGCTGGGTATGAAGCTGGCTTACCAAGCCAAAAACGCCTCTTTGCAGGATACAAAAACTTTTTCCGGAAATATCGATTTATCAGGCGCTGGTTTAAATGGCTTTAATGCTGCCACTCTGGCTGCAACTCTGATTTCTCGTGATGCTAGCCGTTTGCTGCAATTTGAGCTCTCAGCGCTGGAATCCGATGGGCAGGGGAAAATTCTTTCCAATCCACGCATCATGACTGGCGACCAAGTAAAAGCGACAATTGAGCAGGGTACAGAACTGCCCTATCAAGTGAGCAGTCAAAGTGGGAGCAAGCTGCAATTTAGGAAGGCAAATCTTCGCCTAGAGGTCATGCCTAAGATTCATCCGGACGGGAAAATTTCTATGCTGGTAGGGATCAATAAAGATACGGTCGGCATGAAAACAGAACAGGGATACGCGATTGACACCAAAAACCTGAGTTCTGAGGTTACTGTAGAAAATGGCGGTACAGCCATTATTGGCGGGATCTTTCAAACTACCGAGCGCGAGGATGAGGTCAAGATTCCCTTATTGGGTGATATCCCCCTGCTTGGCCATTTATTTCGTCATAAGTCAAAGCTACAAGACAAAACTGAGCTCCTAGTCTTTTTAACTCCTACCGTCTTAGATAAACCCTAATAAAATCAGCGGGTGAACTCCTCAAGTAACAACATCTTTCTAATTGGCCTTATGGGTGCCGGCAAGTCAACTGTTGGCAAACTGCTGGCTAAAAAATTGGGGCATCAATTTATTGATGTTGATCATGTCATTGAAGAGCGTTGTGGTGTCAAGATACCCCTCATTTTTGAGATGGAGGGCGAAGCTGGTTTTCGAAAACGTGAAGCGCAAGCCCTTGATCATGCAAGCTCAGGCAACGATATTGTTTTAGCTACCGGTGGTGGCGCAGTTCTGTTACCCGAGAATCGCCAGCTATTAAGTGAACGGGGCACGGTTGTCTACTTACATGCTAATCCTGTTGAACTATGGCATCGCACCAAAGGGAGCGATAACCGCCCCCTGTTGAAAAACGGGGATGCTCGAAAGATTCTGGAGGAGCTCTATACCTTTCGAGATCCGCTCTATCGTGAAATCGCCGATCATATTATTGAAACCGGTAAACCCAGTGTGAATCAATTGGTTCATACTTTAATGATGCAACTTGAACTCTCCCAATGAAAACACTGAAAGTTGATCTCGGTCAAAGAAGCTATCCAATCTTTATTGGCTCCGATTTAATTGATCGGCCAGAACTATTTGAGGCTTGCTCTAAAGCTAGCTCTATTTTTATAGTTACCAATACTACTGTGGCACCACTCTATGCAGAGCGCCTGAGTAAAACGCTCGCAAGTTTTGGAAAGTCCGTCAGAACGATTGCACTCCCAGATGGTGAATCATTTAAAGATTGGAAAAATCTCCAAACTATCTTCGATGAACTGCTAAAGCATGGCGCTGATCGGCAGACTGTTCTCGTCGCACTCGGTGGTGGTGTTATCGGTGATATGACTGGTTTTGCTGCGGCGAGTTTTATGCGTGGCATCCGCTTTATTCAAGTGCCAACCACACTACTTTCCCAAGTAGATTCTTCAGTCGGCGGTAAGACTGGTATCAATCATCCACTGGGCAAAAATATGATTGGGGCATTTCATCAGCCGATTGCAGTGATTGCAGACTTGAGCACTCTTAAAACTTTACCGCCTCGAGAACTTTCAGCCGGTCTTGCTGAAGTGATCAAACATGGTGCTATTGCCGATGCTAGTTTCTTGGATTGGATTGAAGCGAATACAAGTGCTCTACTAGCCTGTGATATCGAAGCAATGTCACACGCAGTCTTGCGGTCCTGTGAAATTAAGTCAGCAGTAGTTTCTGCAGATGAAAGAGAAGGTGGGGTTCGGGCTACGCTCAATTTTGGCCATACCTTTGGGCATGCGATTGAAGCAGGTATGGGCTATGGAGAATGGCTGCATGGTGAAGCTGTTGGCTGCGGTATGGTGATGGGCGCTAAGCTATCCTGCCTTTTGAAAAAAATTACCCAAGCCGATGCGGATCGCTTGACCCGCATCATTCATGCAATGCATCTTCCAACTACAGCCCCAAAATTTGGTGCAGACCGTTATATCGAGTTAATGCAGGTGGATAAAAAAGCTGAGGGCGGACAAATTCGTTATGTACTTTTAGAACAAATTGGTAAAGCCTATATTGCCACCGCGCCCCATGAGGCAGTTATCGAAACCTTACTAGCTACGGGTGCAGCTTAATTTTGACAGGCTTGCCTGCTTGAGTACTGGCAAACTCTGATAGATCACTCATCAGCTCACGGCCCGTTTTGGTATCAAGCCACAATGGCTGAGTTTGAGTTCCTGACCACCGATAGTGATAACCCCCTGACTTTGCTGCAACCCAAATCTCATGCAATGGGGGTTGGGTGTTCACCACAATCACGCTGCGATCTCGAAAGCGGATATTAATGACATTGCCTCCTTGACGCTCGATATCTAAATCCAGATCTAACTCCTCGTCGGCAGCTTCCAAGGCAAGTTCAATCGATTGCAAAACTTGCCCTCCCAGCCGATGGAACTGTTTGTCATCAATCTTTTCTACATTAGCCTGATTTGGCGTCATCGCGGAGTCCTGCATGCTATATTCAATCATTCGTTTTAGAGATATTCATGATAGCGATTCTTATCAGAACCCTGCTGATTACCCTCCTAATGTCCCTAGTGGGATGCGGGGTTAGGGGACCACTTTATTTACCAAATGTGCCACCCGCTCCAATACCTCCAAATGAACCAGAGCCTCAGGGTATTCTGTACCCCGCTCCTGCGCCAAAATGACTAAAGCAATTCCTCTACCCCATCTCAGCGGATTTACAGAGCGTAATGGCGTCTGGTATGCCGAAGAAATTCCTTTAGCCGACCTCGCAAAAGAGTTTGGCACCCCGCTTTACGTCTACAGCAAGAAGGCGTTGACAGAGGCGTATCAAGCTTATGATCGCGCTTGTGTTGACGCCAAAGGCGAGCGCCGTGCACGCATTCATTTCGCTATGAAAGCCAATAGCAATTTAGCAGTGATTGATTGCTTTAAAAATCTTGGGGCCGGTTTTGATCTCGTTAGTGGCGGTGAATTAGCTCGTGCTCTTGCGATTGGCGCAGAACCTTCAAGCTTAGTATTTGCCGGCGTTGGTAAGTCTGCAGCGGAGATTGCTCAAGCCCTTCAAGTTGGAGTGAAGTGTATCAACGTAGAATCGATTGCAGAGCTCCACAAAATTAATCGCGTTGCAAAAGATCTGAATTGCCGCGCCCCGATTTCATTGCGCGTCAATCCAGATGTCGATGCACAAACCCATCCTTATATCTCTACTGGATTAAAGGGAAATAAATTTGGAATCGCTTATAACGAAGTTTTGAAAACGTATCGTGAAGCAGTTCAACTGTCTCAAATAGATATTGTCGGCATTGATTGTCATATCGGCTCTCAAATTACAACAACCGAGCCCTACCTTGATGCCCTCGATAAAGTATTGGATTTGGTTGAGCAGCTCAAAAAAGAAGGCATCATCATCCATCATTTAGATTTGGGTGGTGGCCTTGGAATTGCTTATGGCGCAGAAACACCTCCGGATATTACCGAGTTCACGAACGCCCTTCTCAATCGTATTGCTGAGCGGGGATTTGCTCACTTAGATGTGATTCTGGAGCCGGGCCGATCCTTAGTTGGCAATGCTGGAGTGCTATTGACTCAGGTGGAATACCTCAAGCCTGGTGTAGAAAAAAACTTCTGCATTGTGGATGCGGCAATGACTGAGTTATTGCGTCCCGCTCTATATGAGGCGCATCATGGCATTGTGCCGATTAAGACAAAGACTGCTAAGAGTGTTGTCTACGATGTCGTTGGACCTGTTTGTGAATCTGGTGACTGGCTTGGTAGAGATCGCGCGCTTGCTGTTGAGGAAGGCGATGTGTTGGCTATTCTTTCTGCAGGCGCATACGGCTTTGTCATGGCCTCAAACTACAACACACGTCCAATGCCCGCTGAAATCTTAGTAGATGGAGAAAATGCTTACATCGTGCGAGAGCGTCAAAAGGTGGCAGATCTTTTTGCACATGAAAAAGTTCCATCAAAGTAATTTCAGAATACTGAGGTAATAAAAAACCCCGCTAACTCTGCGGGGTTTTCTTTTTATAATCGCCAGGATTAATGCAAGCCGGCCATGTAATCCGCAACAGCTTTCATTTCTTTTTCAGAGAGCTTGCCAGCAATGGTATTCATCATTGGGCCATTTAAACGAATTCCATCATGGAAAGCGGCTAACTGAGCGCTGGTGTAATCAGCCCATTGGCCGGATAGCAATGGATATTGGGCTGGTATTCCTGCGCCATTTGGACTGTGGCAAGCTGCACAGGCTGGGACACCCTTAGAGGCGATACCACCGCGATAAATACTCTGACCCAGTTCAATGGTGTCTTTATTTTGTGCAACACCTTGAGAAGGCGTTTGCTTGGCGAGGTAGGCGCCAATATTGGCCATATCTTGATCGGTCAAAGGCATTGCCATACCCATCAT
>Ga0208105_1000513_pt1 | contig 12891 bp, 15 predicted proteins | sample CryBogCBE16Jul07_FD_184574 | JGI IMG/M metagenome (GOLD analysis project Ga0208105, IMG submission 184574) | Freshwater microbial communities from Crystal Bog, Wisconsin, USA - CBE16Jul07 (SPAdes) | ecosystem: Environmental > Aquatic > Freshwater > Lake | place: Crystal Bog, Wisconsin, USA... | reverse complement strand
GGCAGCCAGGTCAATCGGCACGTCCCACGTACAACCCATCACACCGCCATCACCTTCCGCATTCCTCTTTGCCTTCTCCTTTCCAGCCCCACCTGTGAGGCACCCATACGGCAAGTCGCAGAGGAACAGATCTACTGACTTGTCGGGCAGGTTTTTCATGAGTTCAAGGCAGTCGCCATGATGAAGAGTGAGCGTCATTACTTATGATTGAGAGAATGTCCTGATGACTCTGAACCCGACGATGGACGGCGCGGTCGCATAAACTTTGCGAGTTCGGGGCATTTGCTCTTCACCAGATGGTCTATCATCATCTGCTTGGTCATCAGGTGAAGGCGGCGACCACGGAGCATGGGGCACGCTGCCTTCTGGATTGCTGCGTAGATTTCCTCCTTTGTCATCTTCTCCAACTCGGGGGTCGGCTCCATTTGTGTCTAATCCACATTTTCCTTCTTGGCCTTTCGCATCGCACGAATCCTTGCCATAAAGTCCCTGCTCTCCTGCGATCCCTTGATGAGACGACCCATCGCGACCTTCTCTGCACCCTTCTCAACATCCTTCTTCATCACCGCCGCGGGTGCCTTGTTCTCCACACCCTGAATGGCGGGTTTGCTGCTGACCCGACCGGGCGTGGGCAGTTCCTTCGCAGGAACCTTGCTCGGCTTGGACTCGGCAACAATCTGCTTCACCACCTTCTTCTCCTCGGGGCGCACCGCCGTCTTCAACGATCCCGTCGCGGCGATGCGATCCATCTCGGCCAGAAGGACATGGCGCGGCATCTTGCCAACAGGGGTGTGGTGCTGCTTGTGTGCCTCGCGTACCACCTTACGGAGTTCAGACAGTTTCATCTTCGCATAGTCGTTGTCGCTCATTTTTGTTTAGAACCACAGAGAACTTCTTTTACGATTGACCGCTCGTCATCCAGTCAAAGGTGAGTGTGCCTGATGTTCCACCCGTCCAGTACAGAGTGAAGTTGCCACCATCGACTCTGCTGACGCTTGTGCTGATGGCATACGGACCTGTCGCGTTCGTGATGAACACCTGATACGATGTGGACGAGTATGGTACTGGAATCGCAATGTTTGAACTGCCCGTGGCTGATGCACCCGAGTAGGTCACCGTTCCCGACTGAATCACAGGCGCAGGGACGGGCGTGGTCGAGAGGACGCGGTTGAGTACGCCATAGGTGTAGATGTTGGGTGCTTGGAGTGAAACCGCATTTGATGATGAAAGGTACAGCGGTCCTCCTGTCGACATGTTAATCTGATGATATGGCGTTGATGCACCCCCGCTATTGAGAAGCAGTTGACCGGATGAGGTGATGGTTACATTGCTTCCACTCGGGTAGGTTGGAGTTCCCGTGCCGTTCGTGATGTTGATGCCTCCGCCCGCAGTCAGTGTCATACCTCCCGAGGATTGCGTATTGATGAATCCAGACGAGTTGCTGATGAGGAGACCCTGTGCGGGTAGAGTACCCGTGGCCGCCAAGAGTTGAGCGACATTGCTGATGTAGTTCTGTGCCATGTTAATCGTCGCAGACACTGGGTTGGATACAAACCCACTTCCGTTGATTGTGCTGACTCCCGTTAGAGGTCCTACATTACTGATGCCGTTGCTTCCCATGTCCAGCAGGTGGTTCATGGAGATTGTGCCGCCCGTTGTGATCGGGAGCGTTGAAGGTGCAGTGATGCCCGTCACATTGCTGATTGGGTGGCTGCCCATATCCAAGAAGGATGTAATAAAGAGTCCAGCGCTTGGCTGTATCGTGATGGAACTTGTGGAGATTAGACCCGCGACATTGCTGATGTTGTTGTTTGTCACATTGATGCCCCCGGTTGCATTGAACTGAATTTGGCCTCCCGTCTGCGTCAGGGTCGTTCCCGACTGACCGAGCGAGAGGACTGCTGCGTTAGATCCACCATATAACGACACCGTATGGCCGTAGGTCGCGGCTGACACCAAGATGTCTCCGAGCGGGTTGTATATTCCCAAGTTTCCAGCCCCGCCCGTGCCATAAATGTTTCCGATGTTGCTGATAGTGTACGCACCCGCATCCATGTTTCCGACCAGCGGGTTTCGTAGGAAGGACGATACGCCGATTCCGTTGATGTTCGCGAGGTTGCTGATGGAGTGGTTCGAGAAGTTGACATCTTGGATTGCAGGGTAGGTTGCCCAATTACTCGGACTGACTCCACCAGAGTACGGAGTTCCGTTGATATAGACCTGTCCGCCGTTGGCCGTGACGAGGTTGATATTGGATGATGAGTTCAGATTGATGTTGTGGTAGACATAGGTCACTGGTGCGATTCCTGATTGGGTCTTGTAGGCGTAGAAGTTGAGGTCTGGCTGGGACAGATACAGTGGCGTGTCGATTCCATTGGTTATGGATCCCTGCGTTGAGAGACCGCCTGTTCCTGTAAAGAGTCCGCCATTAGCTGTGGTTGAAATGCCATAGAAGTTGCTGATAAACGAGGTCGTCCCACCGCCACCATCAATCACTGGACTATTGCCCATGCCGATCTTCTGACAGCGTAGGATGTCCACCCACTGACTGCTGTCGGGGTGGATGTTCAGATTCCCACCCGGGTAGTTGCTGATGTTGTCCACATACAGCGAGTTCTGAATCTTGGTGCCGTTGAGACCCCACAGGTAGTTTGTTCCTGGCGTATTGGGAACAGACGACGCACTGCCTGCGACGATGTTCACTCCCAGTGTGCCTTGAATGTAATTGTATCCAGCAACTGAGCCGAGGGGCGTGACTGCACCCGCATAGGATAGGATGGAGGCCGCGCTTAACTTGATGGCGGAGGTCAGGTTATACGGCAGGGTCAGTGGCGAGTTCGCAGTGAGATTGATTTGACCGCCGACGCCGTAGGTTGTGCCACTAATCGTCACTGAACCTGCATCTGCCGTGAGGTTGATGCTTCCACCCTTGCCTCCCTTGTTCGAGAGGTTCGTATAGCAGTAGTCGCTGTAATCAATTCCTCGGTCTCCGAGAATGTTGTACGCATTGGTGAAGGTGTTGCTGACCGTGGGCGCGGCGTTCGACATGACCGTTCCAGCCGATGCGGTTAGGTTGCTTGTAGCACCAAGTGTCATGCTGCCCGTGTTGGCCGCTATGGCGATGTTGCCCGTGTTGGAGAGACCCGGGGAAATCAAGGTTGTGGTGAAGGTGCCAACCGATCCGTTGATGTTGCTGACGGCTGTGATGTTCCTCGCTCCTACAATGGAGTAGCGGTTCGCTCCGTTCGACATGGTCACATCACTCGCTGCGGTATACAGCGACCAATCGGCTATGTTTTGGATGTCGGAGGCGTTGGCGATGAGGTTGCCGTTGTAGTAGAGGTTGTTTCCAGAATTGGTGATCGTATTGGACGCGTCCATATAGATCGTATTGCTGATGGCTGGATACAGCGACCAGTTTGACGAGGCACTTACGACCTGTCCGTTCTCGGCCAGTTGCCCGTTGCTATTCGTCAGTACGAGTGGGGCAGAACCTTGTAACGATATGCTGGTTGGGTTTGCACTCAACCAGAATGGGTTATTACTATTCCCGCCGTATACGGGTGTTCCGATTGCTGCCATTGTGTTAGGAGAAGATTATACCATAATGGGATACAGACCATACCACTGACTCGATGAAGGAAAGAACCCAGAGTCGCTATAAAACTGCGGGTGGCTGCTGGTGTTGGAGTAGGTGGCGACCGGGGTCGGGTAGGTGTTGCCGTAGGTGAAGACGCAGTAGGCGGGGACGCTGACACCCTGGTTGCTGACGAACTCGTTGCCCGTGTACGAAGACCCGTAGATCGTCGCGGCCGTCGTGCGGTCAATCACCTTGGGGATGAGCGTCAAACTGCCGATGTGGTAACCCGAGAAGTTGCGGAGGAATTGAAGGTTGCCGTTGGGACAGGCGGGGTTCGCGTTCACATTGGAAACATTCGAGATGAGTCCACCACCACCTACACCTATGAGTTGGGTCAGTTTCTGAACATAGATATTGGAGGTGGACGGGTATGCACCGAGGTACAATGAGGTCCCCTGCGCCGCGTCAAGGGCGAAGGTATAGATATTTGACCCGTGGTCAATCTCCACGCTCGTAGAACCCGAGCCAATCACAAGTGAGGAAAGGTTATTGTCCAAGAGTGGGGTATTGACGGATGAAGTTGCCGACAACGTCGACGCACTGAATGTTCCCACATTGGATAGGTTGTTCCCACTCATGTTAAGAGTTCCAGACACCGTGAGGGTTCCCGATCCGCCCGGATTGATGGTGATGCCGTTCCCTGCATCGCCCAGCGTAATCACATTTGACGGGCCCTGCGAGATTGCGATGGACTGCGAGACCGAACCCACACCGATGCTGCCATAAGGAGAGAAGGACGCTGCCCGATACGAGAAGTTGATGTAGCTGATGTTCACACAGGCTGTGGGACTCTTGACGACAATCTCGACCTCGTCGTTGCCCGTCGCGTAGAACGAAGTGGAGGACTGAACCCATGTAGATGACGATGCGATCGTGCCGACCTGAATACCATTGATGCGGATATACCCCGCAGTGATGGAGGGTCCCACATAGGAGAAGGTCAGTGTGACGGCCGAACTAACAGGCGCGACCAACGATGGCAGAAGGAACCCGTTGAGTGCATTCACTTGATCCGTAGTACCGAACGGACCCGACAGCCAGATGCCCTGTCCGACACCAGGGTAGTATGCGCCGCTTGTCGTGACGGCGTGTGTGGATTGCGTCGGGTTTGTCTTTGTGAGTCCACCCAGCACGGGGGATGTCGTGCTGTCCTCCGTCCATGTGATGCCACCAAAGGTTGGGGTGGTGTTCCATCCGGGCGGTGTGGTGATGGTTGCGGTTGAGAAATCTTGCAGGTTGTTGGTAGTGGTTCCAGCGTTAGATCCAAACAGCAACTGGTTGGGTGTCTGAACCGAGAGGAGTGTAGGTCCCGCAGTAAACACGGACAGGGTGGCTCCTGAAATCTCTACATTCCCGCCAAGGTCAACCGTGTTGGAACCAAGTACGATGCTTCCACCTACATTTCCGTTATACGAAATACCCGCTGGTGATAGGGTGAGTGTGTTGCCTGCTTGGTCTTGAACCTCCATGTCCTCATAGGCCACAATTGGGTTGCCACCACCACTCACGACAAACTGGTTCTTTCCGTTGGTTTGAAGTGCGACCGACGCGTTGCCGTTGATTCCCGACGCCTTGGTGAGTGCGATACTGGCGTAGGGCTGGGTCGTGGCGGGAATGTCGTTGTATCCGATGGTTGCACCTGACTCAGATGTTGTGATGATGGTCTGCTTCGTCAAATTGTCCGTCACCTGCACTGGCGAGGGAATAGGTGTATTCGCCGCCAACCAGAAGGGTATGTTACTGCTCCCGCCATAGACGGGTGTACCGATTGCTGCCATTGTGATACGCTATGAGATTACTTTGGTCCATTGTATTCGGGGAGTTTCTTGTCCCCGATGCGTGTCCGGTAGATGTGTCCGTTCAGAGTGTCGACCACGACAAAGAAGTGGTCGGCCGTGGCTGCCCTGTACCACTGCAACTTCTCAATCATCTTCATGGACTTCGGGAAGTAGGAGTTCAGGTAGGCCTTGATGACCTTCTCTGCCTCGCTGTCCGTGTTCAACTTGCCGAGCAGGACGAAATTGATATTCGTCCTGCCGACCGAATTCAGGAGCGTAACCGCCTGCACGCACAGGATGGCGGACATCGCACTATTCCTCCCAATGGTCAGCAGCTTGACAATCTCGGGGTGGAATTTGGCGTTGGTGACCACATCGTCCAGAATCGCGAGGAAGTGGTAATGGTTGCTCGTCTCCTTCTGAATCTCACGCATGTCCTTCAAGACCTTGCCGATGAACATGGGTGCAGTCACGCACTGCTTGAAGTTCGAGTAGATCTCGGCCTGACTGGACTGCGTCATCAGGACAGAAATGTGCTTCTTGAAGTAGTTTTCCATAATATGACAGAGTGCATGGGTCTTACCCGCCTTTGTTGATGCGATGAAGGCAATGCTGTTCCCGCTTCCATCGGTCGAGAGCGGTAAGTACATCTGGTGCGTCGGAATACCTATCTCGTAGTCCATTAATCGTATTCGCTACATTCTTTTCGCCCGGATAGAGCAATGAACCGATTTGAGAAGTCCCATGTTGCACCCCACCCGAAGATTCTCGCACAGATGAAGCCCGAAGACAGGGCAGCGGCGAAGGTCGCGACGGGTCCACCCAAGTTAGAGAAGAAGGCGAGTTTAGGGGCGATGCGGAAGGCCCTGATTGAAAAGAAGCACGATGCAAAGGAAGTGAAGAAGTACTTTGAAGAGGTGATTTCCCGGATGTCGGTCGAGGAGAAGGACCCCGAAGACGATTGAACTGACGGCCACGCTCTACGATCCTATCGAGTGCCTTCGGGCAGACATTTCGCCAGAGCATATCCTTTCTCAGAGATTAAATCGCCGCTCAAAGGTTCGCATATTGGCGTGGACGCTCGTGCTGTCGCCCCACAAAATCCAACGCGACAACGCACCGGCTGACTTGGGGTCGTTCCAATTTTCCGTTGAACGATGCCTCGCCAAATACCTGTCCCGCTGGGCTGCATCGTGAGTCAGCGTGTAGTCATCCATACCCACCGCTCCAAACGCTGTTTTATGTCCGTCCTTGAACTCGGCGACCCATTTGTGTTTGCCGTCGTTCGCACGAGTCAGCTTCATCCTTAATCTACACACGAAGAATCGTGGAGAGATTAATGAGTAAATGGTGGGCGGTTCATAATGATGAAGATGAAGTCGCGTATGAGATGCCTAAACCAGAGCCACGCTATGAACAAGAAAGAGCCAGATGCCAAGTATTAACGCGAAGCGAGTGGCACCCTGTATCTACCATAACGCCGACAAGATCATCAATCCTTACCATCTTATCGTTTCGCGAAACAAAAAGACGTTTAGTCGTGTCTATGCGACGCTTGAAGAAGCGGTGAAGAAGCGTGATGAGTTCATTGCTCAGAATACAAGCTCGCAACTGCTCTGCGAGAAGACCGCCGACGCGTTGTAAATATAACTGAGATGTAACACATAGTCCGTCTGCGTACCCGACACCGATCCCGTCAGCGTCGTCGGCGGCTGGAACTGGATGTTCACGATGCCGTTGGTCACGTTCAGACCCTCAACGAGCATGAAGGACGAGGTGTCCGCGGCCTCGAAGGTCGCGGCGAACGGGCAGGTGACCCATGTTGAGTTGTACGAACCCGTACCCACCGTGCTGCTACTCGCGGTCGAGGTGAGGTAGGTGTAGGCGAAGTAGGGGCTGTGCTTCGCGTTGATGAGATTCCACAGCTGGGAAATACCCGCATCGAACCGGGAGTAGACATCACCCGCATACAGCACCTGAACATACTGCGGCGCATACCAGAGCAGCGGGGACGCTGCGACCTGCGTGGACGAGGTCACTGCCGTCGCATCCGCGGCACGAGTCAGCCACATCTCAATTGACTTGACAGACCCAGCACGGAAGCCCGTGGCCGTGACCGTGGTAGTCGTTCCAGCCGTGAGCGACAGGTTGGTGATCTGCTGCTCCTGCTGGACGAACTCAATCGGCATGACATACTGGTGCGTCGCCATGTTCTCGCGCGAGGCGAGGGAATCATCGCGGCTCTCCATCAGCAGCTGCTGAACCTGGAAGAAGCCCGACGAGAGACCCGAGGCAAAGCCCGTCGGGAAGGTGTTGCCGTTCACCACCGCCACAATCTGCGACAGGGAGTAGAGTTCCACCGTCACCTGCACCTGGCTGCCGAGGATGTCGCTCGGCAGAGGCACGGGCATACCCTCACTGGTCGCCTTGGACCACGGCAGGTCGAGGAAGACATACGCCCAGTTGCCCGTGTTGGCGAGGGTCGTCGCCGACAGCGTCTGTCCGCCGATCGTGAGGAGGTCGTTGATGGCCGTCGTGTTCGTCATGCGCTTCATCGCGTGTTGGAGCAACTGCTGACCGCTCACGAAGAACTGCGTAGACCCGCCAATGCGGTACGACACCTGCTTGATAAGTGCGTATCCCCACCCGGGAGCGACGCCGCATCCCGTCGCCGTACCACTCGCGGGGAGTTGGAGGCCGAGGCACACCTGCTGGATGCCGAAGTTCGGCGGGATCAGGAAGGTGTTCGTGCCGCCCGTCAGCGTGTTGAACGCCTGGCTATAACGGGTCGTCTGCTTCGTGCGGATGCACTCCTTCTTCGTCGTCTCGGGATTGGCATAGTACACATCCTCGCACTTGCCCATGATAAGTTCCTGCTGGACGGACTCTCCAAGTTTGGACATTTCGTGGCTATGTCCTATCCCAACACTTCGTTTCGTGCGATTGATACAAATGCCGAAGACCAATGCTGGACCCGCCCAGTTGTTCCCCCACCTGACGGAGGCCCAGGTGTATGCACTCCGCATCGGTACACCTGCTTATCAGATGATACATCCCTACAATAAAGAGGCACCGCCGAGCCACGCGCACTACAAGTCCCTTGTGCAGCCGTCCATGCGGAAGCCGAGCAAGTCAATCGCTCACCACCTCGGGATGCCCGTCCTCTACCAGGGCAAGAACGGGGGCACGATCTGATGATTGCCCCTTACACCTCGGACACAAGCATTGTCATCGTCCAGTCGCCCATATCGGAGTCATAGAACGAAGTATCCGTAGTACCCGTGACGCCATCTGCCGTCGTCAGCAAATAGCCCTGGGAATCCCAAACCTGAAATCGCAGATTACCAAAGTTCTGATCACCCCTCCACCTAATCTGCTTCGGAAACGGGAACGCCCGGTGAATCAGAAGAGGAGAAGACCCCAGATTTGCCACACTCTGGGTTGTCTGCGAACCCGTGAAGGCATCGGGGACGATGTAGATGCGGCACAGGATGTTGTGGCTCGTACCCGTGTCCGCGTCTTTCAGTGCCTGGTTGTAGGTGAGCTGGTCGCAGGTGATGTCGACGAACGGAGAGGACAGCAGCGACGCGTTCGGGCTGTTCAGTTGCGACGAACGGAACTGCTGGACTGTCTTGAAGGCCATCATCTCGAACAGACCCACGCGGTTCGGTGCAGACGAATCCGTCCAGCGCTGCCAGTAGTAGGTGTCGGTATTGCCCGACAGCGAAGTGAATGCGCCGTAGGGCTGCGGGGTCGATACGGGTGTCAGGGTTGTTACGACAGGGTCGTTATTGTAGACCATGATGAAGGTGCTTGATGAGGTGGCTGTACGAACCGCTGACTGTAATTGAAATGCGAGATTGCCCTGGCTGTTGCTTCCCGTAATGGTATTGTTTTGTAGGTCATACCAACCCTCCGCAACCGATACGAGGTAGACGATGCCAACCGTACCCGTCACTGCGACGGTCGTGAACGCAGGCAGTCCAGTTGGGTTGTTGCAGACCAGCGTTGTTCCCGAGACGGTGCTGATGGTGTAGTTGCCGTTGAGGTTCAGGACACCCGCCGAAGTCGACACCGCGTTGAGGCCACCCACCTGAATGGTCTGTCCACCCGAATAGCCCGTCGTGGATGCCATCGTGAAGATGAGTCCACCACCGCCGTTGCCAACCACATTCGTAATGGCCGTGCGTCCTCCGGGTCCCCAGATGATGTAAATCTGGTTATTGCGCGAAGTGATGGTGGGGAGAGTCCAACGGAAACTGATTTCACTGACCGCGATGCGCGTGAAGAAACCAGCCAGAAGGTTCTGGTTGCTGTTGATCTGGAAATCATACGGAGAGGTCGGCTTCGCAATCCCCAGCGGGTACACGGGATTCACCTGCGACTGCGTGAACTCGGACGGGTTCGTTGCGGGTCCGCTGTACCGATCAATTGAAGATGCAGCAAAGACCGCCGTGCTGGGTTCACGGACATCGATGCCACCCATCTCTCCCTCCGTCGCATAATGTAACTGCTTACTGATGCTAATGTGAGCGGCCATTTATCCATTCGCCATGATTTGTTTATGGTGGAATGACGGCGGAGAGAATGTGGGATACGACATCGACATTGAATGCGTTGCCCAGACACTTGTACCGATGGGTTTTTGCTACACCCTCTGTATAGTTGTCAGGTAGTCCTTGCAGTCGTTCGCACTCGATGGGCGTGAGTTTGCGGATTTGGTCGTTGTTCTTATACAGCCCCGTGTTAGATCCCAGTCCGCCGCTACTTGCGGAGAGCGTGGCTGACTTACCTTCCACATCATAGACGCGGTTGCCCTGTCCTCCATGTTCGATATGCCCAATCTTGACGAGTGCAGGAGACGATGACATCGTGGGTGTCTTGCCATCTGGTGAGTATACGCGATGGGCTTGTCCACCCTGTCCGTACTGCTCTCCCTCGCCAACGTATCCGACCTTCCCGGTTATCTTACCATTTGCCTTCATCTTCTTGTTGATGTAGAACGTCTCGCCAACGTCGGGTTGGAGGATGTCCTTCAAGAGGATGCCCCTGTCCTCGGGCAGCGTGAACGGAATGTTCGACCAGAACAGGCGCTTGCGACTCTGTGCTGACACGAGGGACGCATTGAACATCACTGGCTCAACGCCGAGTTCCTTGGTTATGATGTCCTTGTCCTTCTTCGGCATGGAGGCCACATTCTCCAACACGAACCACTTGGGCTTGGCCGCCTTCCACACGCGAACCCATTCCCAGAACAGAGAGGACTGATCGCCTTCCAGACCCTGTCTGTTCTTCTTCGCGATGCTGAGATCGGTACAAGGACTTCCGCCAATCACAAGGTCATACTCTCCCTCCGTCGGTTTGCACTCACGCACATCGCCGTAGTGAATGATGTCGGGGTGATTCTTCTTGGCAACAGCAACAGCGTGTTTGTCAATCTCATATGCGGTATAGGAGGTGATGGGTATACCTGCCTTCTCCAACGCAACCTTCGCACAACTAATACCATCAAACAGTGAGAGAACTCGCATTGTTATACAAATACATTCATTTTATGCTGGTGGCGACGGTGTCATTGACACTTGCGGTTCCGCAAAGATGTGGATTTCGTTCAGGCCGTTGGCTTCCTCGGGTCGAGCGACATTGTGTTCGCGGTAGTTGGCCTTGAAGAAGGCGATGCTCTCGGGTGGTAAGGGTGGGCTGACTTCTGCAAGGCGATCCACATCGTCCTTCACCTTCTTCAACAGGTCGTGTGCAGTCATTCGTTCATCGCGTGGCAGGGACAATTCAATCGTGAGGAAGCGGTAGGACTTGGCATACTGAATGGCCGCGATGCGATGACCCTCCTGCCGCTTGGACCATGCGAAGTACGAACCGACAGTGTTGAGGACGGATACAAAAAGAGATGACACGCCCAACACGACGGGTGTATACGACCACCCCTGAAAGATTTGTGCCGAGCCGACGGACAAGAACCCAGTGACTGCGGAGAGGACAATCACCGGTAATTCCAACTTGGTCTTGCGGTCGCCAAACAACCTCTCCGCGTGTCCGTGCAGAATCGCGAGGCACTGACTTCGTTCGCCGACATGCTTGAAGTACTGCTCCAAATCAACAGACCAATGAACCTCTGACGAGATGGTCTCGCTCATTTATTTTCAGGGGGTATTAGACCCGCTGCTGTTGTCCAGCACCTCCTTAATCAGGCGCTCACGCTTGACAAACAGCTGGAAGACCTGTTCCATCATGGCCTCGTAAACCTGAATCGCGGACTCGCCGACGATGTTGCCCGTATGCAGCAGGCGGTTGGTTGCCTCAATACGCTCCTTCAAGGACATGATCTCTACTCGGAGAATCTCAATCTCGTCGTTAAGGGGAAGCGGGGTCATCGTGAGTGGCATTTGTATTGACTCAACACTTTTCGTTTTGGTCGTTGAACTCTATTCTGTGGTAAAGAGAAATGGACGACTATCAGCGTTTCCTTGCGGGTTCTGACAACATCGTTTCCACTGTGAACATCGACTGGGAGAAGGACGAGGTGAAACTGCACGGGAGTAAGCGTCTGAATCAAGAGACGGTTGCGTTTCGCAACTCGCTTCGTGAGTCAGCGATTGGGCTTATCCAGTCGGGGAGGGTGGACATGGGGAAGGGCAAGCGCGTCGTGGCCGAGAGTCAGGGATTCCCGGGTCGTGGGTTCTGTGCGTACCTGTGCCGCCGCATCACGAAGGTAGACGACTACTTTGTGGTCTTTGGCGACATTGCAGAGGACAAGATGATCGCGGCCATCAACGCGTACGGGCGCGAGGTCGGTATGGAGGAGGACTTGGTGAACAAGGGGAAGGTCATTGCTTCTTCATGAGGTGGGTTTGGAGGGAGAGCAGGTGCCTAATCCAGAACGTGTCGTCCCAAGTGAACGTGCCTCCCCGCTGCCAGATGTGGAGCATGGAGGGAGGGCAGTAGTCCACCGTGCCGTCGCGTTCACACTTAGATCCCACCAAGACCCATCCTGCCTTCTCGAACAGCGGTCCGATGTGGGGATACACGGGCGAGATGACGATGGGGCACTCTGCTTCCGTGAACTTCTGTGTGAGGTGCTGGATGAGGTGAACTGCGTGTCCGCGGTGGCGGACGCTGGGCATCGTGAGGATGCGGTCAATCTTGTTGCGTCTGAGTATCGCGACGGACAGCAACTTATCACTCTCGTCGTAGGAGCAATACATCCCCTTCACTAGCTCGTCGGCATTCGCCACCCTGCCTTGGTCTCGTGCGAACTTCAACTCTGTCATGAAGTCGGGGAGGTCGGGCTCAATGAGGCGGAGGGAGGTGTAGAGAATCTCCGCCTTGGTCTTGGTCGTCTTGAAGTGAAGAACCTCTGCGAAGGAGTAGTAGCGGTAGTGGTAGGTCATTTTGGTCTCGGGCACTCTCGGTCTGTCCATGGTGGTCACGAATCCGTTTTCTGGATCCGACGGGTCA
>Ga0208105_1000510_pt1 | contig 12944 bp, 8 predicted proteins | sample CryBogCBE16Jul07_FD_184574 | JGI IMG/M metagenome (GOLD analysis project Ga0208105, IMG submission 184574) | Freshwater microbial communities from Crystal Bog, Wisconsin, USA - CBE16Jul07 (SPAdes) | ecosystem: Environmental > Aquatic > Freshwater > Lake | place: Crystal Bog, Wisconsin, USA... | reverse complement strand
GTAGGCCGCGGCCTTGTCGATGAAGGCGAGGGTCTTGGTGTAGCAGGTCTTGGCGTCGTCATCCCAGGAGATGAAGCCGTGCTGGCCCATCATGATGGCCTTGATCTTGGGGTTCTTGCGCTCGATCTCCTGCATGGCGAGGCCGAGCTCGAAGCCGGGGCGCATCCAGGGAACATACTCCATCTCGCCGCCGAAGATTTCCTTGGTCAGCTCCTGGCAGCGCTTGCTCGCCGCGACGGCGATGACGGCGTTGGGGTGCATGTGATCGACGCACTTTCCGGTCAGGAAGCTGTGGAGCGGCGTGTCGATCGAGGAGGGGCGGGGATTGAGATTGAAGGTGGTGTGGGCGTAGGCGCCGACCATGTCGTCCTCGGCCTGGGACTTGAGTCCCTTGTCGGCGCGGGCGCCGTAGCTCTTCTGGAGGCCGATCAGCTTCTCCTGATAGAGGGAGGAGAAGTTCTCGCGCTTGGAGGTGCGGAGATCGCCACCGGAGCCCTTCACCCAGAGAACCTCGACCATCTCGCCGGTGAGGGGATCCTTCTCCATGATCTTGGAGGAGGTGTTGCCGCCGCCGGTGTTGGTGATGCGCTGGTCGGAACCGAGCAGGTTGGAGCGGTAGACGAGCTGGTCGACGGCATCGAGCTTGGAGGCCTTGGCGTCATCCCAGAGGTTGGGCAGGGGTTGGTAGGGCATGGTGTTGGTGAGGTTAAAAGGTGAAAGGTTGAGGGTTGGAACGTGACGTTGGGCTGCGTTGTGGTGTGTGTTGGGTTTAGGTTAGAGGATATGGGTGATCGGTGACGGGGAATGGGACATTCAGGGGAGGGATTGGAAGCGCTGGTAGGCGGCTTCCCAGACGGGAGGCTCCTGCGGCTCGTAGGTGCTCTGGGGGAAGGATCGGGCCACGATCCTGCGTGCCTCGGCAAACGAGGGGACGGCACCCCCGGCGAGGGCCTGGATGAGGATGTTCCCCGCGGCCGTGGCCTCGACGGGGCCGGTGATCACGCGGCGTCCGGTGGCGCTGGCGGCGCACTGGTTGAGCAGGTCGTTGCGGGTGCCTCCGCCGACGATGTGGAGGCGGGTGATCGGCTTGCCCGTCAGCTGTTCGAGTTCGCCGAGGCTCTTGCGGTAGAGCAGGGAGAGGCTCTCGAGGATGCAGCGGGCGATCGCGCCCGGGGTCTCGGGAACGGGCTGGGAAGTCTCGCGGCAGTACTCGGCGATGCGTGCGGGCATCCCGCCGGAAGCGGTGGTGCCGCCGGAGCGGAGGAAGCGTGCGTCGCCGGGATTGATGAGGGAGACGAGGGCGGGAGCCTCGAGGGCGAAGTTGACGAGATCGGTGTAGCTATGATTCTGGCCGCTCTCGCGCCAGAAACGCATGCACTCCTGAAGGATCCAGAGACCCGCGATGTTCTTGAGCAGGCGGACCGTGCCGCCATAGCCGACCTCGTTGGTGAAGTTGAGATTTCTCGCCTCTTCGGTGAGCACCGGCGTCGGGGATTCCACGCCGAGCAGCGACCAGGTGCCCGAGCTCAGGTAGGCCCAGCCGGGCTCATCGGTGGCAGGAACGGCGGCAACGGCCGCTCCCGTGTCGTGCGAACAGGTGGCCACGACCTTGATCGGGCCGAGCCGGGTCTCCGACTGAAGTTCCGGCGTGAGCGTGCCGATCACGGTACCCGAGGGGACCACCTTGGGGAAGATCGACTCGGGAAGACCGAGACGCGCGAGAAGCGGCCTCGCCCAATCCATCTTCGCGGGATCAAAGAGCTGGGTCGTGCTGGCCAGCGAGGCCTCGGCCACGGGTTCCCCGCCGAGGAGGTGGTTCACCGTGTCACCGATCAGCAGGAAGCGGTCGGCGAACTTCAGGATCTCCGGACGCTGCAGCAGGTCCGTGTGGAGCTGGCAGAGCGTGTTGATCGTCATGAACTGGATGCCGGTCGCCGCGTAGATCTCTTCGCGGGTGACATCGCCGAGACGCTCGTAGGATCCGTCGGTCCGCTCGTCGCGGTACTGGTAGGGTGTCGTCAGGAAAGGCTCGGAGCCCTTCATCAGGGCGTAGTCGACTCCCCACGAGTCGGAGCTGAGCGAACGGATCGGCAGGTCGCGCGCCCCGGCCTTCCGCAGTCCCTCCACGATCTCCGCGTAGAGATGGAGGAGATCCCAGCGTCGCGATCCCTTGATCACCACCGCGCCGTTGGAGAAGCGGTGGATCTCCTCGAGGGTCAGGCGGCCTTCCCAGAGGGTGCCGAGCATGACGCGACCGCTCTCGGCTCCGAGATCAATGGCGAGATAGTGGGAATGGGTGGACATGGGGATGGGGGCTGAAGGTGAAAGGTTAGAAGGTTAGAAAGTGAAAAGGTGGGGGGAGGCGGAAAGTCTAAGAATCCGTTTTAACTTTTCAGCATTTTAACACTTTTAGCGCAATGCGGTCGGTCAGAGCTTGAGCACCTTGCGGCGGTAGTGTTCGTCGGAGCGGCCCGAGATGCGGGCCACGTTCTCCGGGGTCAGGAAGACCGGACCGCCGAGCGCCGCGGCGCCGACGAAGATCTTCGCGGCCTTCTCCGCCATCATGAGCGAGGCCATGACTCCGGCGGGGCTGCCGCCGAGGCCGATGATGCCGTGGTTCTGGAGCAGGATGATGCGCGGGGCCTCGCCGTGACGCTCCATGTACTCCTTCACCCCCGCGGCGATGGCGCGGGCGAGATGGACACCGGGGTCGGTGTAGGGGACAAGCACCGATTCGGTGCCGCAGCAGACGATCTCGTCGGGGAAGGTGCGCTTGGTGGCATAGTCCTCCGCGCGGGGCGAGCAGAGGATCTGGTTCACCGCGATCGCGTGGACATGCCCGACGAAGGAGACGCCGGGAAGCGAGAGCAGGTAGGCGTGGAAAAGTCCCTCGACGGAGGGTTTCGCGGCGTTCTGGTCGACGCGGCTCTCGAGCAACAGGCGCTCCACATCCTCGTCGGCCCAGGTTCCCTCAAGCAGGGGGAGCAGGGTCTTGAAGCGGCAGAGGGTCAGGCCCGGCTCGCCGAGCGTGCCGAGGCAATGTCCGCTTGCCTTGACGAGGAAGGTCTCCTCGTCGACGCGGGTGGAGGCATTCCCCTCGCCGAGGATCGCCATGCCGCGCTCCTCGCGGCCGAGGTCGTGGCAGAGCCCGATGAGCTTCTGGGTGAGTTCTGTGGACATGATTGAAAAAGTGAAAAGGGTTAGAAAGTGAGAAAGTGAAAAAGTCGTAAGGCTGCAGGCAGAAGATGAATCCGTTTTAACCTCTTAACTCTTTAACGTTTTAACAGCTCCAGTGGTGATCAGATCTCCCCGCAGATGGCGACCTTCATGCCGAGTTCGCGCATTGCGGCGGCCTTGGCATAGAGGCCCTTCTTTGCGCCTTCCTTGTCGGGGGCGTAGACGACCTGGATGTGGTTGGCCTTGTGGCGGGCCATCATCTCGTCGCGGCTGATGCCGGGCAGGATGGTGTGCATGATCGGCCACTGGGGGGTGGAGAGCTTCCATCGATCCTCGGTCTCGGCCTGCGGCAGCTCGACGATCTCGCCGAGGCCGGTGTCGTAGCAAAGCTCGCCGCCGTCGATGAAGATACGGCTCCAGACGATCCAGCCCGGCTTGCTGACACCCTTGACGGTGCCGCCACCGAGGCGGAAGTACATCGAGGGCTGGCGCTCGCTCGAAGTGCCCTTGAAGCCGCCGATGAAGTGGGCCGGAGGCGCTGCACCGGAGATGAGGAACACCCAGACGTAGGCGTCCAAGGTCTCGGAGAGATTCTTGCCGCCGGGGCCGGTGTAGTGGCGGCCCCAGCGCAGATCGTGGAGCGTGTTCTCGGGCGCGAAGCCGAGCTGGCGCCAGAGCTTGTAGGTGATGAGGCCGTCGAGACCGGAGCACTCGTCCACCTCGTTGAAGTGGGGGAGCGCCTCGCCGGCGAAGAGTTCCGCACCGGTCTCCTCGTCATAGACGGGAGGACGCTCCACGTTGTTGAGGAGTCCCTCGACGAGGTCGGAAGCGGGGGCGAGGTCCTTGAGACCCTGCTGGTACTGGATGCCGATCGTGGCGCAGCCGAACTCGGCGGCGATGCGGACGGCGGCGATGTACATCTTGCACTGCTGGAGGACCTGGTTCTCGGTGAGATCCTCCTCCTCGCTGGGGCCGAACTTGAAGGTCATGCCGCGGTCGAGAAGCCACTGGTAGACCTTGCGGGCTTCCTCGTCCTTCACGGTGAGCATCTTGGCGTAGAGGGCCGACTGGCTGAGGCGCTCCTTGAAGACGCCGGTCTTGTGAATCAGCTCATCGGGGATGATCGCGTTGTACATGCCCATGCAACCCTCGTCGAAGACGCCCATGATCTCCTTGTGGTCGCGGAACTTTCTGGCGAACTCGGTGCCGAGCTTCTCGGCATCGGCGGGGACGCCGGCCTGCTCGTAGGCCTTCACGTGAGGGGTGGCGTGGGTGACGCTGCCGGTGGTGAGCCAGGAGCGGAGGCCCTTGAGGAAGGCCTCGTCGCTGAAGTCATCGCTCCAGAGGGTACTGTACTTCACGCCCGCCTTGGTGAGGGAGCCGTTGAGGTTGAGCATGCCGACCAGACCCGGCCAGGTGCCGCTCCAGTTGGCGACGGTCAGGATAGGCCCCTGATGGGTGAGCAGGCCCTGGAGGAGGTGGTGGCTGTACTGCCAGACCGCCTCGGCGACGATGATCGGGGCATCCTTGGGAATGGTGCGGAAGACCTCCATGCCGTACTTCTGGCTGTCGATGAAGCTGTGGCCCTTCTTGGCGTCGAAGCCGTGACCGCGGCGGACCTTACGGCCCTCTTTCTCGATGGCCTTGATCAGCAGGGCTTCCATGGCCTGCTGGGCCTCCTCGCATTTGCGGTTGGCCGAGGTGCGGAGATCGCCGTTGGCGATGAGGATGATGTCTTGGGTGCTCATGATTTAGGGGTTTAGGCTGAAGGCTGTTAGTCTGTTAGGGGTGAGTTTTCAGGATTGGGAGGGAAGCAGGGTGCCGGGCTTGAGCGTGATGCCCGCCTGGCGGAGTTCGGGAAGCGAAAGGTCGCTGATGAGCGTATCCATTTTCTGCCAAGGGACAAGGTGTTCGGGGGCGGTCCGCCCGAGCTTGGACCTGTCGATGCAGAAACAGGAACGCCCTGCACGTTTCATCACGGCCAACTGGAGGCGGATGATGTCGCGCTGGGAGTTCCAGAGTCCCTGTTCGGTCATGCCCTGCGCGCTGAGGAACGCGAGATCGATTTCCTGGGCCGCCGCGGCGTTCACCGCCTCCTCGCCAAGCAGGACCGACTGGCGTTCCAGGAGTTGGCCTCCCAGCAGGATTGTTTTGGAGCCAGAAAGGGAGCCCAGCGTTTCCAGCAGGGCGAGGTTGTTGGTGACGACCGTCAGGTTCTCGGGGCGGGAACGACGCAATTCCTGGGCGATGGCGAAGGCGGTCGTGCCGGCATCCAGGTAGACGTGCATGCCGGGCTTGACCAACGCGGCGGCCGTCCGGGCAATGGATCCCTTTGCCTCGGTTCCCTCACGCAGACGCTCGCGGAAGGAGGTGAACGTGGCGTTGAACTCGCCGAGTGCCCCGCCATAGGTCCGCGTGATGCGCTCCTCGCTCTCCAGTGCGGAAAGATCGCGTCGTGCCGTCGCCTCGGAGACGCCGAGTTGCTCGCAAAGTTCGCTGATGGGAAGGTATCCCCGCTCCAGAAGGAGCTCCGTCAGCCGCGAGCGCCGGGCTTCGACAACCTCTTTGGGAACACGCATGAGGTGTGATGATCGGATTGGATATGATTGAAGTCAATCATTTATCTCTTCAGGGGGATTGGAGTGATCAACACAACCCATGCAATCCGAGGCTTCGCCCTGCGCTGGGATCTTGTGCCGGCAGAAAGATCCCGCCCCTTTCTCCTTGCCATCCATTCAGGAAGTGGCGATTTTTGACCACTCAGCCGGACACTGAGTCTGGCTTTTTTTGTGTCAACAGAAGAAAAACACCATGGCAAACACCATTCTCGTCGGTTCCCAGTGGGGGGATGAAGGCAAGGGCAAAATCATCGATGTGCTGACCGGAAAGGTCGATCTCGTCGTTCGGAGTCAGGGGGGCAACAACGCCGGCCATACCATCGTTGACGGGGACAAGAAGTATGTCCTTCACCTGATCCCCTCGGGGATCCTCCGCAAAGGAAAGCTCTGCGTGATTGGCAACGGCGTGGTCATCGACCCTGTCGGCCTGGTCTCCGAGATCAAGGGGCTCGCCGACCGCGGGATCAAGGTGAACGCCAAGAATCTCCTCATCAGCGACTGCGCCCATCTCGTGATGCCGTGGCACCGCGAACTCGACGGCCTCCGCGAGGCGCTCAAGGGAAAGAACAAGATCGGCACCACCAAGCGCGGCATCGGCCCCGCCTACGGCGACAAGGTCGCCCGTACCGGCCTGCGTGTCTGCGATCTGGCCAATCCCGCGGTCTTCCGTGAGAAATTCGCCCTCCGTCTGAAGGAAAACAACGCCTTCATCCGCGCACTTGGAGGCAAGCCCCTCAACGGCAGGAAGATCCTCGCCGACTACCTCGCGGCGGCCAAGGTGCTCACGCCGCTGGTCACCAATACGGTCACCCTCCTCCACAAGGCGATGCAGGCGAAGAAGGAGATCCTGTTCGAGGGTGCGCAGGGAACCTTCCTCGACATCGACCACGGCACCTATCCCTACGTCACCAGTTCCAATACCACCTCCGGCGGTGCCTGTACCGGTTCCGGAGTCGCACCGAACCGCATCGACCGCGTGGTCGGCGTGGTCAAAGCCTACACGACCCGTGTCGGCGAAGGGCCCTTTCCCACCGAGGAGGAGGAGATCGGCGACATGCTCCATGCCATGGGCCGGGAGTTTGGGGCGACCACGGGGCGCGCCCGCCGCTGCGGATGGTACGACGCCGTGGCCGCCCGCTATGCGACCATTGTCAACGGGGTCGACGACCTCGCCATCACCAACCTCGACGGCCTCGATGGCCTCGACGAAATCAAGGTTTGCACGGGATACCGCCTCGACGGAAAGGGGCCTGTCCTCGACACCCCTCCGACCGATGCCGGGGTACTCGCCCGTTGCCGCCCCGTCTATACCTCCTTCCCGGGTTGGAAGACCCCGACCGACAAGATCCGGAAGTACAAGGATCTCCCGCCCAAGGCCCGCCGCTATGCCGAGACCTTGGCAAAACTGACCGGGGCTCGGCTTTCCATCGTCAGCACCGGACCGGGCAGGGACCAGACCATCCATCTGTGACGCGCAGGCCGTGAGTCCTCAGTCCCAAGCTGTCCCGAGGCACATCGCCATCATCATGGATGGCAATGGCCGCTGGGCGCGCGAGCGCGGATGGCCGCGTCTCAAGGGGCACGAGCAGGGTGCCGTCAATGTGGAGCCGGTCTGCGAGGCCTGCATCGCCGAGGGAGTCGAGTATCTGACCCTCTACGCCTTCTCGAGCGAGAACTGGAAGCGCCCAGCCCACGAGGTTTCCGGTCTCATGCTGCTGCTCGAGCGGTTTCTTGCCGACAAGGTCGCCATGATGAACCGCAACGGCGTCCGGCTCCGCACGATCGGCCGCACGGCCGAGCTACCCGGCCCCGTTCGCAAGCGCTTGGAACGGGCGATCGCCGACACTGCCCACAACACGCGCCTGACCCTCACGCTCGCTCTGAATTACGGTGGTCGTGATGAGATCGTCGATGCGGTCCGGGCCGTGGCCCGCGAGGTTGCCGAGGGACGCATCTTCCCGGACGGGATCACGGACACCACAATCACAGGCCATCTCTACACGGCCGGCATGCCCGACCCCGACCTGCTCATCCGCACCTCGGGCGAGATGCGGCTTTCAAATTTCCTACCCTGGCAACTCACCTACACCGAGCTCCACGTCACGCAGGTTTTCTGGCCCGATTTTGGTCCCGCCGAACTCCGTGCCGCCATCGCCGATTTCGGGACGCGTGACCGCCGTTTCGGGGGAGCCGTCGAAAACCCCGTCACCGCACAAAACGCATGAAATTCGAAGCCCAGACCAACCAGACCGTCCTGGTCGTCGATTCCGAAACCGACTTCCTCGACTGGGTGAAGCAACAACTCAAGGCCTCCGGAGTGCGCGTGATCACCGAGACGAACGCGACGAACGCCTTCAAAGTCTTCTGCCTGGAGAAGCCCGATCTCGTCGTGACCGAACTCCACCTGCGTCCCGCCACCGGGCTGGAACTGCTTGCCAAGATCCGCGCGGAATCAGTCAACGCGCTCGTGATTGTCATGAGCGCCTTCGGCACCACGCAGTCGGTCATCGAATCGATGAAGCTCGGGGCCTTCGATTTCCTGCGGAAGGAATCCGCCCCCTTCACCATGAAGGTTGTCGTCGATTCCGCGCTGAAGGCCGCCGCCGAGCTCCGTGCCGCCGCCCCCACGAAGCCGTCGCTGACGGTCGAGCAGTACCGGGACGACATCGTCGGTCGCTCCGAGGCGATGCAGTCGGTCTTCAAGATGGTCGGCCGCGTCGCCATGAGCGATGCGCCGGTCCTCGTCACCGGAGAAAGCGGCTGCGGCAAGGAACTCGTCGCCCGCGCCATCCATACCTACAGCGAGCGCAACAAGAAGCCTCTTATCGCCATCAACTGTGCCGCCATTCCGGAAAATCTGCTCGAGAGTGAACTCTTCGGTCATGAAAAGGGTGCTTTCACCGGGGCGGCGACCCAGCGCATCGGCCGCTTCGAGCAGTGCAAGGGCGGAACCCTCTTCCTCGACGAGATCGGGGAGATGCCGATGCCGGTGCAGAGCAAGCTCCTGCGCGTCCTGCAGGAGGGGGAGTTTTCGCGTGTCGGCGGCAACGCCACGATCAAGGCCGACGTCCGCATCGTGGCCGCCACCAACCGCAATCTTGAACAGGCGATCACGGCGAAGGAATTCCGCGAGGATCTCTACTACCGCCTCAATGTCGTCGGGATCCATCTCCCGCCACTCCGCGCCCGTGTCGAGGACATCAGGCCGCTCGCCGAGTATTTCCTCTCCCGTATCGCCCAGCAGCAGCATCGCCCGCTTCTCCAGCTCTCGGAGGAGTCGATCCGCGTCATGGAGTCCTATCCGTGGCCTGGCAATGTCCGCGAGCTCCAGAACACGCTCCAGCGCGCCGTGGTGCTGGCGACCAGCGACGTCCTGCTTCCGAAGGATCTTCCCCTCGGCCAGGTTTCGGCCGGTGGCGAGGCTGTGGCCACCGTGGCCGCCGCGCCGGTGGTGGGAACGCCGGGGGAGGCTCTCTCAATCGAGGAAGCCGCCTCGGCGCTCTTCGAGGCATTTCAGCGCGAGGGAGAGGGGCGTGAACTGCTCCCTTGGGTCGAGGAGGATTTCACCCGTCGCGCCATGGCCCTGACGTCGAACAACCAGGTCAAGGCCTCCAAGCTGCTCGGCATCACCCGCGCCACCCTTCGCAAGCGTCTGGAGAGACTCAACGGCAACGCCGGCCCGGAGTGAGGTGACGGCGATGCGTCGCGCGGCATTTCGGACATGGCGGTTGGAGGGATCCTCCGTCGTGCCGTGCCGGAGCGGCGTGGCACTTTCCGACCGGGGGTTCCGCTACGGGGAGCATTTTTTCGAGAGCCTGGCGGTGTGTGAGGGATCGGTGCTCCTGCTCGGGGAGCATCTCGCCAACCTTTCGGAGTCGGCCTCTGCGAGTGGATGGCCCTTTCCCAAGACGCTCCGGATGGCCCTCCGATCCTTCTGCACCACACACCGGCTTCCTGACGGGATGCTCCGGATCTATCTGACCGCGGGTGCCGGGACTCCGGGTGCCCCCGTCAGCAAGCCGGAGTGCTATCTCACCTGGGAGAAAGCCCAATTTCCTTCGGAGGCGGATCTCTCCAAGGGGATGAGCCTCGTCGTCCTGAAACAGCCCGTGAATCAAGACGTCTGGGGAATTGGCTGGGGTCTGAAGAGCGGCAATTATCTCCCGCATCTCAAAGCGCTCCGGGCCGCGCGTGCTGCGGGTGCCGACGAGGGAATCGTCCTCGATGACAAGGGGTGTGTCGTTTCGTGCGCCATGGGGAATCTCCTAGTCTGGCTTCCGTCGCGTGGCGGGCCGCTTCTGTGCACGCCGTCGCGTGGAGCCCGTTCCGGGGCCGTGCTCGGGTGGGTTCGTCAACATACTGCCGTGTCGGATCGTCTCCTCAGGCTTTCTGATCTCCGCCGTGCCGTGGCGCTGGCCGTCAGCAATTCCCGCCTCGGGGTGATGCCCGTGGCCTCGTTGGATGGAAAAGCGCTGGCCGACACCTCGCCGGCCAGATCACTGGCTTCCGCGTACCTTCGTTCCCATGGATTACTCCGGGGCGCATGACGATCTGCTGGATGCTGTGGCGCGGCATCCGCTCGTGGGCGGTCTGCTCCAGGGTGCCCGGGGAAGCGCTCCCATCCTGATCGGTGACGCGAGCGAACAGGCATGGCCCTTTCTTGCAGCCGTGGCCGCGCGTCATGCAGGCGGTGGCGGTCGCGTCTGGTTCGTCTGCCGCGATGTGCGTTCCCAGGAGGAGTTTGCCTCGGAGCTTTCCACCTGGATCAGGCAGGCGGTTCTTTTTCCCGATCTGGAGATTCCGGCGGCGGGTCTCGGCCTTCCCGATCCCGAGACGGCTTCGGAGCGGATTGCCCTGCTCGGTCGGCTGGCCCGCGGTGAGCGGATCGCCCCCGTCATCACCGCGAATCAGTGGGAGGAGTCGGTTTCCGCTCCCGGCGATCTCACGGGCGATCTGCTCCTGCTGCCCCGAGGATGGCGGGGGGCGCCCGGCGGGCTGGCTCTCAGGCTGGAGGAGGCGGGATACGAGCGCGTGGCCCAGGTGACGCGGCGCGGCGAGTTTTCGCTTCGGGGCGGTATTCTGGATCTCTTTTCCTGGCAGCAGGCGATGCCGTGCCGGCTGGAATTCGGCGAGGAGGGGATCGAGTCGATCCGGGAGTTTGATCCCGACACGCAGACTTCGGTGGGGGAAGTCGATTCCTGCGAGGTTCAGTTCGGGGACACAGACAAGCCCTCGGTGCCCCTTTCCTCCTATCTCACATCCGGGGATCTCGTGATCGAGGTCGGATGGGAGGCCACTCAGGAACAACCGCTTCCTCCGGAAGTTCCCGAGGCGTGCCGGATCGTGATCACCTCGTCGTGTGCGGTGGAGGAACCATCCCCGGAGCAGGAGAGGCCGGCGTTCGACCCGATTCCCTTCGCCGCGTTTGGGGCGGGTGATTTTGTGGTCGACGAGGCCCGGCGGAAGGAATTCTTCCGCCAGCTTTCCGCATGGCATGAGGAGGGATGGAAGATCGCCCTCCTGAGCACCACCGAGGGGGAGGGAGAACGCTTCCGGGAACTTGCGGGGGCGGCCCTTCCGGGGCGGGGGGACCTTGCGGAGGTCCGGATCGGCACCGTGTCGCGGGGGTTCTGTTTTCCGGCGGGCAAGCTCGCCCTGCTCTCGGACGCGGAGCTGTTCGGCCGCTCGGCCAGCCAGCGTCTTCGGCGTCTCCATCTTCGCCGTGAGCGCCAGCGTGCCTCACGGTCGGCCATCGATTTCACGGAATTCGCCGAGGGGGACCTTGTCGTCCACGCCGAGCACGGTATCGGCCGCTATCTGGGTCTTCAGAAACTCCCCTCGGCTGACGGGAGCGAGGGGGAGGTGCTGGCCCTCGAGTTTTCGGATGATTCGAGGCTCTTTGTCCCGATCGATCAGGCCTGGCAGGTTTCCCGCTATGTCGGGGTGGGAAAGCACGCCCCCGATCTCTCCTCGCTGGGTGATGACAAGTGGTCGAAGACCCGACGCGCCGCCGAAAAATCGGTTTTCCTCTATGCAGGCCGCCTGTTGAAGCTTCAGGCGGAGCGTGAGACGGGACAGGGGCACGCCTACGGCCCCGATACCCCGTGGCAGCGTGAACTGGAGCAGAGCTTTCCCTACCGCGAGACCCCCGATCAGCTTCGGGCGATCGCCGAGATCAAGCAGGACATGGAGTCGCGCAGGCCGATGGATCGCCTTCTCTGCGGCGATGTCGGCTTCGGAAAGACCGAGGTGGCCCTGCGCGCCGCCTTCAAGGCGGTGATGGGTGGAAAGCAGGTGGCCTTCCTCGCCCCCACCACGGTGCTTGCCCAGCAGCATGCCCGCACGCTCAGGGAACGGATGAGCGAATACCCGGTGAAGCTCGAATTGCTCTCCCGTTACCGTAGCGCCGCCGAGCAGCGCGAGGTCGTGAAGGGGTTGGCCGACGGTTCGGTCGATCTGGTGGTCGGAACGCACCGGCTCCTCTCGCCCGATGTCGTCTTCAAGGACATCGGCCTCGTGATCGTCGACGAGGAGCAGCGCTTCGGGGTGAAGCACAAGGAGGCCCTCAAGGACCGGTTCCGCCTCATCGACGTGCTCACCCTTTCGGCGACACCGATCCCGCGCACTCTCTACCTCTCGCTGATGGGTGCGCGCGACATGTCGGTCATCGAGACCCCCCCGCCCGACCGCCAGCCCGTGGAGACGGTGATCTGCGCCTACGACGAGCGGGTGATTCGCGACGCGATCCAGCGGGAGCGGGCCAGAGGCGGGCAAGTTTATCTTCTGCATAACCGGATCGGGACGATCGAAAAGGTGGCTTCCCGCATCACGGAACTCTGTCCCGGGGTCCGTGCGCTCGTCGGTCACGGGCAGATGGAGGAAGGGGACTTGGAGACCGTGATGAAGCGCTTCGTCGAGGGGGAGGCCGATGTCCTGGTCTCCACGACGATCATCGAGAGCGGTCTCGATATTCCGAATGCGAATACGATCATCATCGACCGCGCCGACCGCTTCGGTCTGGCCGACCTCTATCAATTGAGGGGGCGTGTCGGCCGCAGCCGTCAGAAGGCCTACGCCTACCTGATGCTTCCCCGGGACATGATGATGGTGGGTGAGGCGCGGCGCCGGGTGCAGGCGATCAGGCAGTAT
>Ga0208105_1000505_pt1 | contig 13022 bp, 20 predicted proteins | sample CryBogCBE16Jul07_FD_184574 | JGI IMG/M metagenome (GOLD analysis project Ga0208105, IMG submission 184574) | Freshwater microbial communities from Crystal Bog, Wisconsin, USA - CBE16Jul07 (SPAdes) | ecosystem: Environmental > Aquatic > Freshwater > Lake | place: Crystal Bog, Wisconsin, USA... | reverse complement strand
TACCGCGCTATGAAATGCCGGAGGAGCAGCGCGAGGATATGAAGCGCCGCTTCAATGAGCTTGTTGATAAGCTGAAGTCAGGAAAACTAGAGCCACCGACAAATGGATTTACTGCCGATGAGCTGGCTGATGAAAATTTCATCGTCAATAGGCTAGGTTCAGATCGTTATACGATGAGGCCGAACCATCCCTACGGCTACATGACCAAGGCTGAGATAGCTGCCGGACCTGTTAGGCCAGTTGTGACAAGGACAATTCCAGCCTCATGGCTTGAGGTTTGGGAAAAACAAAACAACCGTCAGTATTACGGCCTGAGCGAAGCCGCCGAATGATGAACCAGCCGTCAATCGTTACGATGGCTGACTTGATTGCAGCTCTCAATAGGGTTCGTATCCATCGCGGTATGACCCTAATGGAGCTTAATGACCGCGCCGGATTGCAGGGTGGTTATTCAAATAAAATTTTCTGTGGCCTAAAAGCACTAGGACCGCTCTCGCTACCTGCTATACTGCGCGCCCTAGACTGCGAATTAATGGTTGTTCTTTCTCCTAGCAAGTTGAAAGAAGATGGAACAACTAGAGATAGTTATGAAGTTTTCCACAGGAAAGAAAGAAAAAAAATAGCCGCCAGCGGTGGTATTGCGCGAGCTAAAAAGCTCGACTCAAATAGACGCAGAGAAATAGCAAGGATGGCTGGACGGGCCAGCGCAGCAAAGAGAAAAGCCGACAAGAAAATTGGGGCTAAATTGCTGAAAAAGAGTCAAATTAAGCAAAACATGGGGAACATTGAGCAGGGCGAATTGTTTTAAATTCGCGTGACCCTTAGAGCTAGTGTGGGGTTGGCTTGAGAAAGACCAACCTTGGCTCACCGTGTCGATCCTTTCGCGCGTGAGCTAGGGCGACTCTCTGGTAGGAGTCGCCCCAATCTCTTTAAAAACAAGATACGTTTACGATCCCATTGAAATTAGTTGACACGCAATGGGAGCCATTATCGCCATACCAATTTCCGATATTGCCAGATTGCACATATGTGCCGCCGCTTGTTCGAGAGGGCGGGGCGTCAATATCGCTTGGCATATAGTCGCCTTGTGTTGGCAAGGGTGGCCCTAGGTCTAATGGGCCGGGACAGCTTGAACCTTCGTCACAAGCGATTGCGGATTTTGTTAGTAGGAGAATTGCGATTGCTGTTCTTAACATTTTGCTTCTCTTTCACTGGTAGATGATAGAGGGACAGATAGCCGATGCCCAATGCGCTCGCTATAACGGCCTGTGTGTGGCGTGTGGGAAGACGGTTGCCCGACTCCCATTGTGCGAGCTGTGACGCGCTCACGCCTAGCTTTTGGGCTAGATCGATATTGCGCAATCCAAGATGTTCCCGCCATGCCTTTATGAATAAGGGCGGGGGTTTGATAGGCGCCATTGTAGATCCTTTTTAAGATAGGGGGTTTTATATCCCCCCCTATTAAACTTGCGTATAGATCCCATATTGGTCGGCTATATCATCAGCGGTAAAACCCTGCGACTCTAAAAAGTCGGCTACCTCTCGCGGGTATAGGCTAACTAGGTCGAGCAATTCTTGATATGTGTCGCGCCGTGATCGTCGCGCTGGTTTCGTGAAATGCCAGTCATCATCAAAAAAGCTGGAACCCCTAGAATAATATAGATCATCATCTATATCAGCGGGATTGCGAGCGACCGTGATCTTTGAAAAGTCAATTTCACATAGTCTGTCTAAGAGCTGAGAGGCAAAGCGTATATTCTGACTTTCAAGGGCGCTGTGTGCGTCATTGTAGCCGCATGATAGATTGCTACATTCTGGGATTAAACGCTTATAGTTGGCTGTATCTGTGAATGTGCCGCCGCTATCTGGTTTGTAGAGCCCTCCTAATTGCTTTGACAATGACTTGGCAAAGTCATCACTCGCCGTCCTTAATCCTTGATGGGTGATGACGCTATCATAGCCGCGCCTATCTAATGCGATTGCGACCTGTATATGCTCTAGCTCGCGCGCGTTATTCTTGGCGATAAAGTCGCTGCCAAGCCCTCCAACCTCCTCATCCCTATGAAAGATATACAGGCCCTCAATTCGGCGCTTAATCATTTGGCGCATAATCCAGACTCCGGCGCTATCGTCGCCGCCTAAGCAAGAGGATTGCTTCTCAGTCTTTGCAAGTCGCACATTGTCGCCGTCAATCACGATTGATTGATTTCCGTCTTTTGTGTGAACTGTGTCTGTGTGACATGACCATAAGACTGAGGGCGCTTTGCCTATCTTGCAATATCTGTTTCCGTATGAGTCGGAATATATCTGGGGTAAACTATCAATATAATGATCGACAAATGCTACCTCAGTTTTTGAGCGGGCCGGTCGCCTATGTGTTAGCATATTAACCAGCTCTTGTTGCGCGATTGTCGCGCTATGTTTGATTATCCTTGTCATGCTGTGATCCTTTTCTGGTAGTGACGCAAGGGCGCGCCAATATGGGCGCGATTATGCGCGCCCATAATGTCAAGCCCTCATGCTGCTATTGATTGCTCGCCGTCATCCTCATGAGCCTCAATAGGCATGACGCGCGCACGATTGACGGGGTAGTTGTCTTTGTAGTCTGTCGCATATGTGCGACCGTCTACACCCTCATATATCTCAATCTCGCCGTCATCGATGACTGATTGAGGGATCTTTGTTTCTTCATCTACAAACCATACATTAGTTTTTATCTCGCCTCTCCAATTACTGGCGCGAGAAAGATATTTCCAGCTTCTATTGTATCGCGGCACATAACGCTCTGTTACAACCTCAACATGGTCAAGATCATTTGAATAATACTTTCCGTCATACTCAAAGGCGCTATCATCGACTGATGACTGTGACCAATATTCTTCGTCTCCGCTATCATTAACAATGACGCTATGAATATCCTCGGTAGTATATTCGTGCCTATATTCGCAATAATTAATATCTCCGCTACTCTCGACATAGTTGTAAGAATAAAGATCGCCGTCTACCTCAACTGAGTGAATATCGTCGCTCAATCTTTCTTGGTAGCCGTGGCAATAGTAGGAATTTCTATCGGCGCAATGCTCGCACATATATGATGGATTATCAGGACGATTGCGAATAATTGCGTTATAAACAGTAGTCATATCGCTCTCGTCGGTCCTTTCGTCGCAATTCTCACAGATAGGACGATCATCAGCGTGTGTGTTTTCGACCTCACCATTTGTTTGATTAAGGTTGTAATCGCCATATTCAGCGACAATAAGATATTCGCCGTTATCAGTCGCAGCGCCACATTCGTCCATATATGGCGCGACATAATTTCCGTGATCATTCTCGACTAGCAGTAGACGCGCGCCCTGCATTGAAGGATTTTGAAGTGAATAATAGCGCGACTTCTCAAACCCCTCAGACTTTAACAGATCATGCAGGGGTGAATTTTCCCCTGCATAGACGCGCGAATATATTTTCTTCTCAGGCCAACAAAGGGCGCGGGCGATTGTGCGACCTTCATCGTCGGAGATATAGGCAATTGCTAGGTCGCCAGCCCCATATACTCTTGTTGGGTGATAACGGTCGCCATTTACCCGTGGCCAATGTGCTAGGCCGTGTCTCATGCAAGATACGCTCAAAGCATGGATTGAGGCGTCGTAATTGATATATACTCGCTCAATTTCGTCTGGGGTTGTTGCGAATTTAAGCGCGCCCTCAACAACCTTTGCATAGTTTGCATGGCGGCGCGCAATGACTTTAACGTCATCTTGCTCAATAGCGCCTTTATCTACCAATAGTTGGACATATGCCTCAATTGATATGAGTGATTGCTTATCTGAGGCGCCTTTAACTTCGTCCTTTGTATAGGCGATAAGTGAGGGCTTTTTCTTTGCTATGTGCGCGAAATGAAGCGGGAAATGCTCTATTGAGAGATTGTGCAATCTTTCTTCCAATGGCTTATATTCGCCCGCTTCAAAGCGCGCCGTTTCTCGCTCTTGCCAAGCAATGGCGCTTGTTTCTTCACATTTCCTGACTTGAAATTTAGCCTTAGTTTTAACGGATAAGAGGCGAGCGGCGCGAGCGGCTCTTTTACCGTCAACAAAGGTTATACGATTAGATAGCAGTTGTGATTGCTCCAAGGAATACAGGGTAAACATGTCTTATCCTCTCAAAGCCCGCTGGTAGACGGGATCGACGCTTGATTGCGCCCATAAGCGCCCTTGTGAGGCGCTTAAAGTCGCAATCAATGAAAGAGGATAAAGGGCGAAGCGATAACGCTCGCGGCGAGCATTAAGACGCCAACTGCTACGGCTGTTTCTTCGATGACTGTATTCATGGTGATTAATCCTTTTGTTATGCGCTGGTAGACGCAAATCAGATTTAACACGAGGCTAAAGGATATGCAATGTTTATTTAGCGCCGTGATAAGCGCCGTCTATTTTGTCAAGTGATTTGTTTGTGGCGCGGATAGGCAATCAAGTGAGTCAACTATCTGTTTTTACTCATTATTTAACCACGTGTGAGTATGGTGCGTCGTAATGAGATTGAAATTGAGTCAAATCTCTTTGCGCGGCGACAATGCTTTATCTTGTGAGATTAAAGGGCGCTTTAGCGTAATGATCGAACAAGAGATGACACACAATAACGGCGCAATAGCGAGCGACACACAATGACAGACTATCGCCCTGGCATAAGCGAGATAGCCGAATATCAAGAGGCTATGCGAGCGGCTGGCATCACTCACAGCGACCTAATCAATAGCGCCAAGATCACAGCATATCGCAGCAATCAAAGCGCAATCAATCAAAGCGAGATTGAGGGGACAAAAGGTCGTGTCTCAGAGAAGCAACAAAGCGCCCTCAATATTCGCAATGACACGACGCTCGTAACCGACTTAGGGCAATTCCAGCTAAACGACGCGATACAAAAGGCTCAACTACAACTCTCCAAAGACAATGCGGCGCTAGTTGGTCGCTTCATAGTAGGGCTAGCGTTTAATCCCCCCATGTCATGACGGAACGAAGCGAGTCTAAACAGCGACTTAGCAATCAATCACACAGTCTCACTAGCTGTATGGCAAGGGCGCCCTCGGTGTGATCGAATAAATGATGAATCAAATCAATAGGTTAAACGATCGATCAAAAGCGACGACAGGCGATCGGGGGTCGGGGGGGCAAAACGGGGCACACCCCTACGTCCTCCCCCCGTCACACAGACATATCTAAAAAAAATCTGGAATCGAAACATGACGAGTCGAAAAAAAATCAGATCGCCGGAAACATTTGGTGATGTGGCGACTGCGGTGGCGGATCGCTATGGCGGCAATGTGGAAAAGGCTGGTGGCTACGATGAGATCGTTGCGAGGTTGCAAAAGGTGAATAAGAGTTTAGCGCGAGGGTTAGTTGAGCGTGATGTTGAGATTGAGCGACTGCGTAAACGCATAGGTCAGTTGCAAGGGACGTTAGTGGAATGGCGCAGCAAAGAGTGAAGGGACAGGCTGTGGCGCCCAAGGCGCTGATGGGGCCATTAAGGGAGCTGACGCCGAAGCATAAGTTGTTAGCGCAGTATGTGGTGAATGGTGTTGATAAGGCGCATTTGCTGCGCGGTGTGTATCGCAAGAGTCCAACTGAGGATGATCCCGATAGAGTTAGGGAGCTGAAGGTTGGGGAGCCGTTGAGGGTTGAAGAAGCTGCGAAGGTGTTGGGCTTTAGGCTGAGACATGCGCGGCATTTGTTTACTCAGGCTGTGTTTCAAAAGTTTTATCATTCAGAGATTGCTGCGCTGAGAGATGGCGCAAAGGCTGATGCCGTTAGGAAGACGATCGAAGTCTTGAATGATCCCGGTGATGGGAGCGCAGCATGGGCGAAGGTGAACTTGGCTGCGGCCCAGATGATCCTCGGAGAGCCGGGAGACGGTAAGGGTGGCAACGTCAATGTCACGGTTAATACAGCGATACAACTTCAGCCCGGCATCGTGATTAGGTTGAAAGATGGGATTGAGAAGCCGCCGTTAGAACTACAGGCAGAAGAAGATGCTTGAAAATGTTCCAGAGGATGTCGGAGAGCTGTTTAGTTCATTGATGAGCTTTTATCACGACACGCTGGATAAGTTTCGGGACATGGCCGAATCTGAAGAAGATTACGATTTCATGGTTGATGATTTGAATGGTTTTACGCTGAGCAAGTTCAACATGTTTTGCAAGAAGAACAAGCAGCCCTATCGCATCACACTCGATGCGTCGGAAGATGATGGTCATAGGTGTATGACCTTTATGATCGTGAGGGTTCATTGATGATTGAGTGGTTATTGAATTGGATCAAAGTGACGATCGGCAGATGGCTTTTAGCCGATGAGCTAGAAGCAGAACGTGAGCGTGATCGTGAAAAATGGCTGGCGTCAACTATCATTTCGATTGGATAAAGTGATGAATGAGGTCTACAACCACGCCCGTAAGGCATTGGGAGAGGAGGAATGAGTGATGACCTTGTGAAGCGATTGCGCGGCAAAAAGTTAAACTGCACTTGTGCCGCTAAGTCAGCCAGCGAATGTTGTTGCGATACATATTGGCCTGAAAGTTCTTGTGATGAAGCCGCTGATGCTATTGAGCTTTTACAGCGCGAACTAAAGTGTGCGACTGAACTATGGGAGCAGCAAAAGGAACTGGCTTTGGAATATTTGGCTGACATAGTAAAGGCTAATGAGCGGATTGATGAACTAGAGGCAGCGTTAAAGCCGTTCGCGCTAGGAGAGACAGCAATAGAAGCCGGACATAATGCTGCATCAGACGACTATCCTTTGATGCAAGTTGTATCATGTGGCGACCTACGCCAAGCCCGTAAGGTATTGGGAGAGAAGGAATGACTGACTATTCAGACCTTGTGAAGCGATTGCGTCGTGATGGTATTGCTGCCCGAGACACATTGAAATGTGCGGAATTAGCGCCCACGGTTGACCCAGAAGATGCGCTTGAAGCCGCCGACGCTATTGAGCATTTGATGAAAGAAATAGACGTTCTTGATGACCATTGGCGCAAAGATAAAGCGCGAATTGCTGAATTAGAGGCAGCGTTTTATGGCTTTAAAAGATAGTAAAAGAGTAGTGCGTTTATGGATGACCGCCTCTTTGTCATTGCTGGTGTCACGTTGGGCCTGTTGTGGGCTGGCGGGATCACACTCATGACATGGATGGTTTTCAGATGACCGATGAGATTAAGAAAGGGCCTGTCCCAAACCCTGCCGCTATTAATACCGTCAACGGTAAAGGTGGCGCAAACGTATATATCTATGGCGATGACATCGGCGCTCCCGGTCGTGAATATCCAGACAACCCCGGAGTTAAATCTACTCTTGGCTGCGTTAAAGCTGGCACAAATATTACGATTGCCGCTGACGGAACAATTTCAGCAAGTGGTGGCGGCTCAACTGATTGGTCGCAAATCACCAATAAGCCCGCAACATTCACACCACCTATTGCAACGGCGGCTGTTGTCGGCGGCGTAAAGCAGGGAACCAACATTACGATTGGCGCTGATGGCACCATTAGCGCCGCTGGCGGGACGATTGTTCCAGCAACGCCAACTGTGCTTGGCGGCATTAAAGTCGGCACTGGCCTTAATGTTACGGGTGACGGCACATTATCAACGCAAGACGCTGTGCCGGATTGGAATAGCATTATCAATAAGCCAGCCACGTTCCCGGTTGCTATTGCGTCAGCAAGTCAGCTTGGTGGCGTTAAAGAGGGCGCTGGTATTAACATTGAACCAGACGGCACGATTAGCACTGTATCGGCTGCGCCTGAGTGGAATGAAATTCTTAACAAGCCCGCAAGTTTCCCGCCGCCTGTTGCGGCAACCAATGTTCTTGGTGGCGTAAAGCAGGGCAACGGCGTGTCGATTGCGCCTGACGGGACACTTAGCGCAAACATCCAGCAAGTGGATTGGGACATTATTGTTGATAAGCCGATTGCTTATCCTCCAACGATTGCCTCGGAAACTGAGGTTGGTGGCGTTAAGGCTGGCAACAATATCAGCATTGATCCAGATGGAACGATTAATGCGGCTGCGGTGGATCTCCCGATTGCCTCGACCTATTTGCTTGGCGGCGTAAAGATCGGCGCGGGCATTAGCGTTGCAGAAGACGGCACGATTGGAACTGAGGCCAGCGCGCCATATTGGCTGGACATTGTTGATAAGCCAAAAGCATTTCCTCCGACAAACGCAAGTGAAGGTGTTGTTGGCGGCATTATGCCTGACAGCAATTTCTCCATTGCGCCTGACGGCATGATTAGCGCCAAGCCATTTACAGGCCAACCTTTTGCTGCCGTTGTTTATGATGGCTATGGCAAGATTGCAGCGTCAACGACGGCAAGTTTCATTAACGGCAATCTTGTGCTTGGTGGCGTTGCGCCTGTTGTTAAGGAAGACGGCACGTTAGGCGAGACGGTATCGTTTGGCGGTCAGATTACATTGCTTGACCAGACGGGTGCATATCGCGCTGCTATTAAGAACGATAGCTTTGACTATACGCTTCTTCTGACAAATGGCCCGAATGTTAAAGCGGGCTTTATGCCGTTTGTGACGCAGGTTGATAACGTCGATGTGTCGGTTGCTTTTGGCCCAATACAAGACGCTATTGGTTACACGACCAAAGCAAAACTTGGCGTTGTGCAAGTTGGCAACAACATTGACGTTGATGCAAAGGGTGTTGTCAGCGTTAAAACGACAAGCAAGTCAGACCTTGGCCTTGTTAAAATTGGCGGTGGTTTGGATGTTGACGCAAATGGTCTTGTCACGCCAAGCCTTGCAACAACGGCAACTCCGGGCATTGTTCAAATCGGCAAGGGCCTAGAGGTCGATGCAAACGGCGTGATCAACACGACCGATGCTGTTGGCTTCTTAAACCGCAGGGTTTTTGAAAATAACACATATTACGAAAAGGATTATGATTGGACGTTGCCGGAAGGAGTTGAGTATTTCCGTGTGACGGTTGTTGGCGGCGGCGGCACTGGTGGCGGCTGGTCGAATAACGCGAATGAAGGTTCTGGCGGCGCTGGTGGCGGCGGCGGTGCTTATTCTCGCGCAATGTTCTACGGCTACAAGTTTAAGGCTGGTGATGCGTTTAAGGTTCGCGTTGGCTGTTCAAACTACAAAGGATTAGGCGACGGAACTGAAAGTTATTTCCGTCTTGCAAGTAAAGCATCATCGTATCTTTACTGCGAGGGCGGCAAAGGCGGCGAGAGTGGCTATGTGCAAGGCAGTGAGAAGAAAGGCTTCACAAAGCCGGGCGACGGCGGTGTTGTGAAAACCGATGGCTTTGACGGCGCAGTAATGTTCAATCTTGATGCAGTGTCAGGCGGCAATGGTTTGCCGGGACTAAGTGTTACGACGCCGCATGGCCCAAAAACTGTTGGCGGCGCTGGCGGCAGTTCCTTCTTGGGAACATCTGGCGGCACTTTTCCTACCTCTGGTTATGGCACTGGCGCGGGTGGTGCTGGCGAAGCAAACAACTCTGGCGGTGGCGGCGGCGGCTACGTTGGTCGTGGCGGCGTTGTGATTATTGAGTATTAGTCCGATGACGCAGCAAGTCTATATCGGAAACTACTGGCCGTTTTTCTTCTCTGGTCTTCGCCAGTTCCAGTATTCAACAAAGGATGGGGCGGTCGCGCCCTATACCACCAATTTCTACTATGACAGCAATCACAACTCTATGGCGCAGGAAAACTATGCTGCCGATGGAACATTTTTAAATAAATGGTTCATGCAGATTAGAACTGCGTTTGGCGTTGCAGAATGGCGCGACGATTACCCAGACGGGCGTATCGTTGTGATGAACCCGCCAATTGGTTGGGGCAATGTCGAGTATGTTCCCGGCAATTACTACAACAAGGTTGAGACAGACCCTTGGCAATGTATTCCAACAATCATTGCCGAAGCTGAACAAACTGTTGTGTATGAGGAATTGTTGCCTGAGTTTGAGACATGGCAGGGAGACAAGTTCAACAATGTGCTTGTCTTCTCATATGCTCAGAAATGGGGAACAAAGGTAAGTGGCGCGCGCTACTGGATGGCAGAAGGTGTTGGTCCAGTTGGCGTGGCGTTTATCATCCAAAATCCTGACGGCACATTCACAACATGGGAACGGTCTGACGCCAAGGTTGTTGAGTTCGGCGAGCAAGAAAGACGCGACATGCTGATTGCTAAAGCGTCTAAGGAAAGTCTCAAAATGAGTGTGGCTGACTACCTTATGGAGATAGCATGATGCTTATGGCTGTAGTTAAAAAAGGCGTTGCAGCGCCTTGGCCGACTGAGTGTCCTTTCATTAACGAGGTGATTGCTGTCGTTATTGGATGGGTAGTAGGATGATTTATGTGCTGATGCTTTGCACATTCATGTCGTCTAGCGGCGAAGTCTGCGAGGATATTCGCCGCTATTCAACCATAGGTGATTGCGTGGCAGAGGCAGACCGCCTCAAGCCAACTGAGGAAAAGCACAAAAGATATATCTGTGAAGGAAGATTGCGTGGCGGCGTTAGACATTGATGAATACGGACGGAAAATTTACGAGCCTGACGGAAAAATTCTGTCTGAGTATCTTGTCGATCGTCGTCATGTCTCTATTATTCGCGGTCCTATCGGTAGCGGCACTTCTTCATGTAGTTGTATCAAGATTGCTATGTTGGCTGCCGAGCAAAACAAATCACCGCTCGACGGGATCAGAAGATCCCGTTGGGCGATCATCCGAAACAATTATCCAGCTCTACGAAACACAACCGTAAGAACGTGGCTCGATTGGTTCCCAGAAAATCTCTATGGGAGATTTAATTGGGGCAAACCAATGAACCATGTGATGAAATGGGCTGATGTTGAATGTGAAGTTATCTTTCTCGCCCTCGATGACGAGTCAGACATTGCCAAGCTCAGATCATTAGAGTTGACGGGCGTTTGGTTTAACGAGCTTGAATATATTCCGAAGATTATCTTTGACGAAGCGGAAAGTCGCACAGGTCGTTATCCTGCGTTAAAAGATGGTGGCTCTAAATGGTCTGGCGTCTTAGCCGATCTTAACGCGCCTAATGAAGATCATTGGCTTGTTCAAATGACGGCAGAGGTGCCTTATCCTGACGAAGTAGCAGAAGAAGATCGATCATACTGGCCAAGCGATTGGGGATATTATGTGCAACCGCCAGCGTTGGTTGAAGTTTTTGCGGCAGATGGCAAGACCGTCAATGACTATATTCCAAACCCAGAAGCGGAAAATGCGCGGTGGCTAGAAGATCATTTCTATTCTGAAAAACGCCGGGGAAAATCTAAACAATGGATTGATAGCCGACTTATGAACCGCATAACATTTGTGGTTGACGGCGATCCTGTATGGCCAATGTTTAGGAGAGAGACGCATGTTTCACCGCGCGGTCTTGAATATAATCCTTCTTACGCTGTCATTGTTGCTCTGGATTTTGGTCGTCGCCCATCTGCTCTTGTCGCGCAGGAAATCGGGAACAGGCTCTACATCCTACGCGAATTTAGAATGTATGGCGTTGGGGCGGCAACCTTTGCGCCAGCTTTAAAAAGATTCCTCGATCAGCATTTCCCCGGAGCGATGTATCGCTTCACTGGCGATCCAAAGGGCCAAGATCGCGGTCAAGCTGACGAGCGAACAGCCTATGATGTTTTCCGCGCCAATGGCATGAATGTCACGCCAGCGCCAGTTAAAAACAATCATATCGAAACGCGCATCATGGCCGTCGAACAGGCTTTGAATGAGCTGGTCAATGGCGGTCCAAGGATTAATGTCGATCCCATGAATTGTCCTACATTGGTTGCTGGCATGTCCGGCAAGTATCAAATGCGCAAACTGATGTTTGGCGAAGATCCTACGCCTGAGAAAGACAAGTATTCAGACATCTGTGACTGTCTGCAATATATGGTTTTGTTCCTTGGCAATGGCCGAGTCCTTAATGGATCTCACGTTAATTCATTGCCTCGCTATGTCAGGGTGGAAAAAGGCCGCAAGGATTTGAGGAAAATTCACGCATGACCAATGGCAGCAACGATTGGTGCATAGCCTTTTGGCGCAACGCCTCGACATGGTATGGCAAACTAACCCCCGGCGAATTTAAACATGTCTCATTGTTTCGCTATATGGTCGAAACAAACACATGGGTCTATGTCGATTTTGACTTTAAAGGGGTCCATATCTTTTCCGTCCACGGAACAGAAAATGGTGTGGCGCCCATAGCCAAGGTCTTATCTGGCGGCGATTGCGCTATTGTAAGGGCCAATGTCAAAGACAGAGAATTTGTATTTCGTGGCTTTGCTACATGCGTTTCATTTGTCAAACATTCATTAGGATTCAAAAGGTGGTGGGTTGTCACGCCTGACCAGCTTTATTGGGAATTGATTAAAGATGGAGCTGAACATCTAAAGAGTTGAGTGCGTCGATCTTAGCCTGAGCGTTTCATACCCTCCCGCCAGTTAATTTTGGTCGGAGGGTTTTTTCATGGGCGGTGGCGGCGGCGGCGACGGCGGCATGGGCATGATGATGATGATGATGATGCAGATGCAGATGCAACAGCAAATGCAGCAACAGATGGCTCAGCAACAGGCTCAGTTCCAAGCCGAGCAACAGGCTCAGGCAGACCAAGCCGCAGCGCAACAAGCTCAGCAACAAGCTCAGATGACCGCGCAGCAACAGGCTGCAATCCAGAAGCAGGTTGGTCAGGTTCAAGCTGACGTATCATCCGGCACATGGAACATGCTTCGCCAGTTTGGTGCGACCAATTCAATCCTTGGCGCAAACCAGAATCTTGGCACAGTCGCGTCGGGCGTTGCTCCTGCTCAGACGGTTATGCCGCTTCAATCGGCCATTAATTCTGGCGCCATTAATAGCACGACCGGGACGGCCTAATGGCTGACATTTTTGCTATTGAGCAACTAGAGCCTGTCAGAAATAGAGAGATGCTACAGATTGCTGTGCGTCGGCGTTTGGCCGATGCGCGCAAACAAAAAGCTCCCTTTGAGTTTGATTTCCGCGA
>Ga0208105_1000504_pt1 | contig 13024 bp, 8 predicted proteins | sample CryBogCBE16Jul07_FD_184574 | JGI IMG/M metagenome (GOLD analysis project Ga0208105, IMG submission 184574) | Freshwater microbial communities from Crystal Bog, Wisconsin, USA - CBE16Jul07 (SPAdes) | ecosystem: Environmental > Aquatic > Freshwater > Lake | place: Crystal Bog, Wisconsin, USA... | reverse complement strand
GTAAGCAGGCAGGGGATTTCCTCCCGCGTGCAGGAGAACAATTTCCGGAAAGTCTCCAGATTCCACATCTCGGGATTGCGAGCCGGGGAGTAAGGGTCGAACAGAATTGAGGAAGGAGCCGGCACATCGGGTGACATCAGCGAAAAATCGCCGCGATGTAGGATCCAGCGCACTCCGGGAACCGGCTCCGAGTGCCCTTCCGCCAGCAGGCGCTGTACCGCAGACTCCCACCCGGCCAGATAGCCAAGTTCCCGGGAATGCCGCAGGGCGAACTCCAACACCGCAGTGTCGATTTCGTAGCTGTGAATTTCAGCCATGGCCCCCGTCTCTTGCAGTGCCGTGATCCATGCGACGGCATTGGCCGCCGGACCGAGTCCCACGTCCCAGGCGACAAAAGGCCCGGGACCCTTCCATGCGGCGGCCCGCTCGGCCACCCTTTGCTGACTAATGTGCAGTTCGGAGGCCTCCGTGACCGGATCGGAGCCGATATGCATCGTCTCTCCGTGGGCAACCGAGCGAATGCTCTTCCCTCCCCCACGCAGGGTTACCAGTTCGAAGTTCGTGCCGCTCATCTCCTGAAGAATGACCTTCCTGAGGCATTTGGTCAAAATTGTCACAAAGATTCCTTTGCGTTAACATCAAAGCCCGATTATTTCTTGTCCATCTCCTCGGAGACATAACGCAGATTTCAGACATCGGGGGGTGTTCTGGAGTCTGCGTTATTTTTTTATTTTTCAGAAACCCTCCCTGACTCCCAAGAGAGAGGGCATCTCTTCCCGCCGGAACACCGCAGCATTGAGTTCTCATGTCCCCGGGAATCCTCACGCGGAATCCCCGGCAATTGACCCACACCTCCGATCCCTCTAAAAAAGCAATCCCCCTCGCATAAGAAAGAATGAATAAATTACTGCCTTTTCTTCTCCTGATTCTGGCCCTTCCCCTGATTCAGGCAGGAACCAATGAATCACCCCAAGTCATTGTTTCAGAGTCCCGCCTCCCTGCGGTCCCTGAAGAGGCCTCACTCAGGACGGGAGCCTCGGGAGGTGTTTCCGGAGGCTCCCTCTTGCAAGTTGGCGGCATCGATCGCGATGGCAAACCCGCTTCCCAAGTACTGGTCCTTCCCCTCGCCAACGATGGGAGCGTCCCTTGGAAACAGATCCCGCTCCCGGATGCCCCTGCTTGGGCCGCTGCGGCGCAGAATGTCGACGAGGTGATCCTCGCCGGCGGCATCGTGGCGGGATCCCCAAGCACCAGGGTAACCGCCTACCGCTGGGACGGCACCAAGGTGATAAGCCGCGAGCTTCCCTCCCTGCCCTCGCCACTCGCTGGATCGGGAGCCGCAGTGCTCGATGGCAAACTTCATGTGGTCGGGGGAATCCGCTCTCTGGTTTCACGTGAAGCCAGCAGGGAAATGCTTGTCCTCGATCTGTCCTCCCCGCAGCCGAAATGGGAGAAACGGCCACCCCTTCCCGGTAGCGGGAAGGTTCTCCCGATGGTCACCGCCCAGTATGACCTGTTGCAAGTCATCGGGGGACGCATCCCAGACGGACAAGGAGGCTTTAGGGCAAGCAAGGAAGTCTTTTTCTACCGCACCAAACCGGCTGAGGGAACAACACTCATCGGATGGAGTCGGGCATCGGACGCCCCTGTGGCAATCGCCGCCGGAAAGGCTGCCCCCTCTGGACAGGCCCACACGCTTGTGTTCGGTGCCGACACCACGCTGGTTACGGATAACCCCTTATCACTCGGCACGATCGGTCGCTCGCCCACACTCCTGTTCCATGCGGTGACTGACGCATGGGTCGAGACGGGAGCAGCCCTCAGTTTCCTCAATCCCTCGCTGGCAAGGAATCCCGACGGCTCCCTGATCCTCTTCGGTGCGAAGGGCATGACGCACCCCTTGGCGGTAACGATGCCCCGCACGACCCGCAACTTGAACTTGGCCGATTACCTGATGATCCTTCTCTACTTCTTCTTCATCGGATACATCGGCTACCATTTCCGGCACCAGAAATCAGCGGCTGAATACTCCCTCGGCAACCGCCAGACTCCGTGGTGGGCGGCCGGCATCAGCATGTTCGCCACGGCGGCGAGTGCCATCAGCTTCATGGCCGTTCCCGCCCTGGCCTTCGCCTCGAATCTTGTCTGGCTCTTCCCGCTGATCGTCTTCATCCCGGTCTATTTCTTCCAGTCGCGGATCACTTACCCGATCCTGCGCAGGCTGGAGATCACCTCCACCTTTGAGTACTTGGAGCGGCGCTTCGACACCTCGCTCCGTTTGATCGCGAGCTTCCTGCAGATCGTGTTTCAGACCTTCGGCCGCTCCAGCATCGTGCTGGTGCTCCCCTCCATAGCCATTTCCGCCACCACCGGTCTCGACGTCCGGTGGAGCGTTCTCATCATGGGTATCCTGACGACGGTCTACACCAGCATCGGTGGATTTGAAGCGGTGACCTGGACACTCGTCTTCCAAGGGATCCTGAAAGCCCTCGCACCCATCGTCGTTATCTGGATCTGCATCACCGGACTTCCGGGGGGACTGCATGAATTTTTTGCGACCAATGCCTCTCACCACAAATTCGACTTCGCCATCCTGGGGTGGGACGTGGCCTTCCCCTTGGTCTGGGTCATGATGCTCCGTGTCTTCCTAGAACAGACCATCTGGCAAGCTGGGGACCAGGCCGTGATCCAGCGTGTCTTCGCCTCCAAGGACAACGAGATCCGCAAGGTCACGGCGATGACGTTTTCCTGCGGCGCCTTCATCGGAATCCTGGTGACGGCGATGGGTCTCGCTATTTTCGCCTATTTCCATGCGCATCCCGAAAAATTCGACGCCAGTTCCACGATTGACCAGATCGTGCCCCTCTTCGTGATCCAGGGAATGCCCCACGGTTTGGTCGGCATTGTCATTGCGGCGATCTTTGCCAGCGCCATGGCCACCGTGGCGGGTGCCATGAACAGCGTCGCAACCATTTTCACGGTCGATTTTTACGAGCGCTGGTTCCCCAAGGCCGAAGACAAGGCCAACCTCCGCATGATGCGCCTAAGCACCATGGGGACAGGCGTGGCCGCCACCCTGATCGCCCTCTGGCTCACCACGTTGAACCTGAAATCGATCATGGTCACCTGGACCATTGTCCAGTCATTGCTCAGCGGTGGCATCGTCGGGATCTTCGCCCTCGGCATGTTCAGCACCCGGGCCAACTCGGGTGGCGCCGTCTGCGGGGCCCTCTTGAGCATTGCGCTGGGACTTTATGTCAAGTTCTTCACCCCTATCCACTGGGCCTTTCTGCTACCGATCCTGATCTTCTCCGCCATGATCATCGGCTATCTCTGCAGCTTCTTCTTCCGCTCCCAGTCCAAGGACCTGACCGGCCTGACAATCTACCATCAGATCAAAAAGGATGACGCCTCCTGATCCGCACACGCGGTCAGCGGGGGGGGACTCCGATTAAGCCCCTCTCTTCCGGACGCAATTGTCCCTGATCGATGGAGTCCTGAAGGGATTTTGCTTCCGGCAGCAGGTGATTCGCCCGGAGGACGGCGCATCGAACCGCCCGCCACGGGGCCGCGGCTCCTCTCCAGTCGATCACCTTGTCGCGGTAAAGGTCGGCGGCTCCCTTTGCATTCCCCGTCCTGAGACGCCCCAGAGCGGCGGTGCTGAGGCGAGTGAGCGCGTTGGGTTGGCCCAGAAACAATCGTTCCGCGGATGCTGCAGCGGCGGCCACATCCTCCTTCGCCAGCAATCGGAGGTAGAAGAGGTCGCAGGCGGCATCCTGATTTTCGGGAAGGGCGAGCACCAGTTCCTCATAGAGGGGAATCAGTTTCTTCGCCGAGGCGTCAGGAGGGTGGCACCGGATCATCCCGATCAGACCGTTCACTTTGCTCTCATCCCTGTCGGCCATTTCCCGGTAGCTCCGGATGGCTCGGTCATAGGCTCCGATCCGCTCCTCGTATCCGGCGATGTAGGCGAGCGTCTCGGGCTTTTCCAGTCGCAGGCTGGCCCCGACATTACGCCACTCCTCCTCCGCAGTAACGTTGTCGCCCCTCATCATTGCAATCCTTGCAAGGTAAAGGTGCCTCACGGCATCCGGGATTCCCGATCCGGCGGGCGAGGCCAGCATGGCGGGAATCTCGTTCCACTCACCCAGCACCGACCTGGCATCCATAACGACCAGAAGCCAGTCCGTATCAATGGTAGAGCGACCGGAGGCCATCGCGATCACTTCCTTCTGGCATCCCTTGCCGTTGAGCCATCGGGCCAGATCAAGTTGGGCGTCTTTCGAAGAGAATCGGCGGGCATTGAGCAGCCTTGCCACCACCTCCTTCTTCGAATCCGGAGCGCTCTTGATAGCCAGATCTGCAGCCATCAGTTCGTCGCCGGAACTCCCTCCGGAAAGGGACGGGAACAATCCCGAAAGATAAGCGGCCTCCCTAGCAGGATCGGCGATAACAATGCCCTCCGGAGGAAAAAGCAGAAGCTGGGCCATAATCCGCCAGGCAGCGATTGAAGCCTTGCTTCGATCCCCGATCACGCCCTGCAGCAGTTCCCTGATGCGGGGAACGTCAGGCGTGTTTTTTACGGAAAGCAAGTTCAGGGCCGCTTGAATCCGAAGGTAGCCGGCATCCTCCCGCGAGGAGGCCTCTCCTGCGCGGCGGAGGCAGAATTCCGCAGCTCCATGAACATCCCCTTTCCTCGCCGAGAGGGAGGCTTCCAGGAGGGAACGTCTCAGAAAATCCCTTTTCCCGGACATTCGGGAAAGCAACCCCAAGGCCTCGCGTGCCACTCTATCCCTGCCTTTGATGGCGGCGATCTCGGCGATCCCGAGCAACTCTTCCTCATCGGCGGCACCGGCCTTCATTCTGGCGACAAGATTATCGAAGGAAGCAGGATCGCCAGCACGTGCATTGTAAAGCTCCACGGCATGCTGGATACTCGGACTTCCGGGTGCCAGGGCCAGTGCCTGCTTCAGGAGCGATATCCCCTTTTGGGCATCACCGATCGCAAAGGCCTTGCTGGAACTTCCGATCAGAGAAGAAGCCCTCCACTCCTTGAGTCCCCGGTACAAGGGGAAAAGCACCGGCACGATCAGAAGGATGACTACCAGTCTCAGCAGCCTCCGTCTTTTGGCGGGATCCTTAAGCCATCCCCCCGCAGGGGCCTGCACGGCTTCGTCGGAATAATCGGGAAGCTCCTGCCTGCCATTCGGGTGAAGATCTTCAGGATTCTTGGGAGTCATCAGGAGACAAAGGGGTTCGGGTCAACGTTTCATCGGAGCTGCAATCAACCCAACCGTCAACGCTCCTTCCACATATCGGTCCAATGCCATTGATGCCGACTGCGCATTGGGAAGGTTCCAGAAGGCCACTTCGATCATCCGTTGTCCCCTGTTCCTTCTGCCCTCAAGGAGGGCCCTTAACCGCCCCATCGGTGAATCGTCGAAAAGGCGCTCCTCCCCGGCGCGGTCCCCTCCTTCCTCGACCAGAGCCTGAAAGACCCAAACAGGCACCCCCCTGCTCTGGAAAAGCCATGCACGGAACGGAACGGCGATTCCCACGGATTCGAAAACATGGTTGGGCAGGGGTCGAACCAACTTCATCCCGATGCTTGAGAGGCAGACCTCGGGATTGTGCATTGTGACGGCCTGCTGGGATGTCCGTCCCGAGGGCCATCTGAAGTAAAAGGATTGTCCGCCCGCATGGTCGCCGATCGGCCAGCGCTCGGAGAAACCTTCGGGGTAGAAAAGCATCTTCATCGTCTGGGGAGGAATGCTCACCGGGGATGCCCCGCCCTGCGCTCCGATCGGATGCATGGACCATTGACGGATGCCGGAAACTTCCGCCTCGTGCATGCGGAACCAGAGTTCCGTCATGACCATCGCCCCGATGAGAAAAAGCGCGGCCACCGTGAAAGCGGCAAAGGAAGCACGGCAGGAAGGGACCGGCTCATCCGCCGGACGCCCACAGGCTGCGGTGGTCCCTTGCCCCCTCCAGCAGTAGGCGAAAGCGGTCACCGTTCCAAAGGTTACCATCAGAACCAGCAATCCGGCCGGATCATGCCACGCGGCGACCGCGGCGATTCCTTGACGCGAGGCCACCACCGCAAGCAGCGAACTGCGAAGGATATTACCTGCAAGGGCCGCGACGACCGCCGTCACGACCAGAAGGATCCGCCGCCATTTCCCGAGCCGAAGCACTTCGCCGAAGAAGAGCGATACCATCATCCCGCTCTGGAGCGAACGCACCCCGCTGCACGCTTCCTCGATTCCCAGCACCCCGGAAGGAATCACGATCAGGTTTCCCTGACGCAGCGCCTCGTAACCCAGCCAGTGTAGCATCTCAAGCGTCGCAGCGGCATTCCATGACATCAGCCCCCCCATCACCGACTGCTCCAAGTTCCGGGGCCACGGAACCGCAATCAGAAAAAAACAGAGAGGAAAGGCCAAATGTCTGAGCCAAGCCATTCCTCCCGTGAGATACAGGACAAAAAGACTGATCATTACCGCCATCAGGGAGGAGAGCACGCCGAGGGGTCGCCAGTCCGGATTGGCTTCGGCCAACGGGATCACCAGCATCAGGATCAGACAAGCCGCCATCAATGCGAGGTTCCCGATCCAGCGATTGAGGGATCGAAGGGAATCCCGGGAAGGCATGTCGGGAATCCTCTTCAACAGAAGACCGAGCATTAACAGCGGCACCACCATGCCGTAACCGTATTGAGGATCGATCCTCCAATCCCCCCAAAGAATACGGATCGAGGCAAACCATGCCAGCGAGACCAGCAAGAGCATGGAAGCCTTTTCGGACAATGGGAGGGAGCGGGATGTCATTAATGAGGCCAACGACTCACCATGCCCCAAAATCCACCATCCATCAACAGCATCGGAATCCTCCCTGCCCGCCGCTTCATTCCGGCATGCTTCCCCAGTCCCGGGTAAAGTGTTTGTCCCTTTGAAAACTTGTCGGCTTCCCTATCTTCCCTTTCCAAAGGACATCACGTGAAGGGTCTTGAGCAGCACCTCGGCATCGAGTCGCGGGGAAAAATTCCTTATATAGTAGAGATCGTAGGAGAGCTTCTGGAGAGTGTCTTCCAAATTCGCCCCGTAGGGATAATTCACTTGAGCCCAACCCGTGATCCCAGGGCGGACCAAATGACGGAAGTGGTAGTGGGCGATCTTTTGATCATACTCCTTCACCAGTTTGATCCACTCTGCCCTAGGTCCGATCATGCTCATGTCTCCCCTCAACACATTCCAAAGCTGGGGCAACTCATCCAAGCGTGTCTTCCTGAGAAAACTTCCGATGCGTGTCACCCGGCTATCACCCTCTCTTGTGTAGCGCTCGCCCTTGTCGCTGCCGACCTTCATTGTGCGGAACTTGAAGAGGGTGAAGAGTTTTCCGTGGAGACCGACCCTCTCCTGTGAGTAGAGGACGGGAAGTCCGTCTGTAACGCGCACCAATAGGGCAACGAGGAGCATGAGTGGGGAAACGATGACCAGGGCCAGAAAAGCAATGACAAGATCCGTCATTCTTTTCAGGGAAGTGAAGGCGGAGTGATCGACCAGGATGAATTCCGTCTCCAACGGCCAGGCGGGCCCCACGGTCTGCAGGGGGATCCTTTCCCAGTGTTTTTCGTAAAAGGTTTCTAGGGAATAGACGGGCATCTCCTCAAAATGGATCGTGCCGAGTCTGTAGAGTTGTTCCTCCTCGAGACTCGATGGATTCGCGGCCAAGATAACCCCCTCGTAGGCTTCGGCCTCGGCACGGCTGAGCGAGTCGATGATCGGTGACGCACTTCTCTGGACAACGGGGGTTCCGGAACCCGCAATTTCCTTCCCGAGCATCGTTTGGTTGGCGGCCGCATAGATCACCGGTCTGGATTCCCGGCTCAAGAGATAGTCGCGGTAGAAGACCGGGCCAAACTTATCGTCGACTATCACCAGAAAAGGACGTTCTACCCGGTCCTTGGAGAGAAAGAACCAGTAGCTCCTGCGCACAATCAGGGTAAAAAATGCCAACAGGAAATAGGCTCCGGTGAAGATTCCGCGACCAGAAGTGGGATTGGGCCCGAAGGAGACCACCACGTAGATCAGAAATGCCGCAAGTGGATAAATGACGGTAAATGCGATCAGATGTTCGCTCGCATAGCGTAGGGAGGCAAAATCGGTAGAATAACGGTATCCCCCCACCAGGATCATTCCCATGATCGCCATCACGATGGGAAGGATCACCGCGGAGAATGAGTTGTGACTGTAGAAACCGGTCAGAGAATCGAGGGCGAAATAAATCACCAACCCAAGAAAAACATCAGTCAGGACGGCGGTTACTTTGAATAAAAACTCCCTTTTCGGACGGCGGCCTCTTGACGAAGAGTCAGGCCGTCCTGATGGTGAGGTGGAAATAGCCGAACTCATGTTGCGAACAGTAGGGAGACGCAGGGGAACCCCTGGGAATTTGGAATGTCGGATCTAACAGCCACTTATCCCGATGGCAAGACCCTATCTGGCTTACAGAGTGGAATCCACGGCAACGAGAAGTCCCGTCGCGCAGCGTTGGAACTCAGTGCCCGCATCGGACTGATTCCTCAACCACTCGCAGCCCTGTCTTCCCTCCCCGGTAATGCGTCCGGGATGATCCCTGTAATTGAGGATCACCTCGACCAACCTCGACGACTCGCCAATCCCGATCACCGAACCGCACCCGATTTCCAAGATCACCCTCGCCACCTCCGAATCCGGAGGGCCAACGAAGAGACAGGGGCGTTCAGCGGCCAGAACCCCGTAAAACTTGCTCGGAACCACCAGTCCAGACATTCCCTCCCTCATTGTCACAAGGTGAAGGTCCGCCGCTCCAAGACTCTCGGAAATCCCCGACCCCGGCTGCGGAGGGAGGAACCGGACGTTCTTCAAACCCGCCGAGAGGGACGCATTCTCCACGATCGAGCGAGAAGGTCCCTCCCCAACAAAAAGGAACAGGATCCCGTGCTCGCCCCTCTCCTTGAGCATGCGGGCGGCCTCCAGCACCGTGGCAAATTCATGGGCCCTGCCCAGATTCCCGGAATACATCACCACAAGCGTCTCCGGAGCGATTCCATGCTGGCCCCTGAAGGCGTTATTCCTTCTCTCTGACGGAGCGATATCCCTCTCCATCCCGATGTTGGGAATCAATCTCACCCGCTCCGGAGCGATTCCCCGAAGCAACAATCGTTCGGACATGCAGCGGCCCGGGGAAAGAACGAGATGGTGAGCCTTGAGCGATGCGGTCGAGAGGAAGCGGATGGCACCCGCCGCCATGCCGTGCTTCCTGAAAACATCGGCCTCCTCCGCCACCTCGGGATAAAGATCCTGGGCCCAGTGAACGAGCTTTGCACCCTTGGCCGCGCGAAGAAACGGGCCGATGACGGCAAGCATCGGCGGATCGGTCATCGTAACGACGACATCCGTGCGCGGCAATATCAGCGCCTTGAGCAGAAGCGACGGAATCATCAGCGCATAACCAAGGGCGCGGACCAGAAGGGAGGACTTGGAAAAGAGCGTGGGAACCCTGACGACCGTCACGCAGTCCCGCACGCGGGAATCGGACTCGGCTCCGCACCCCGTGGCAAGAATGGTTACCGACCAACCTGCCTTCACAAAGACCCCGGCCGCCTGTTCCAGCACCCGTCCCGTAGCACCGCTGTCGGGTGGATAAACCCGGTTGATGAAAAGGATCGAGGGCATCGGGAACCGGGTTTGGTGAGTTTATCTACTTTGCAGGGAATCGCCGGGAGTAAAGGCTATACACCATCAGCTCTCCCCGCCGATTCGGCCTCCGCAAATCAAAGAGTGATTTTCTTTGCGTCATTCCAGAGATCCTCGAGGCAGTACACCGGGCGCTTCTCGGTATGGAAGATGTGCACGATGACCGAGCCGTAGTCGACGATGACCCATTGGCTGACAGGAAAACCGTCTTCTGCCGTCGGGCGCTGTCCCGTGGCCTCGCGCACCCGTTCCCGGATGGAACCGGCGATCGCCTTGAGCTGGGGCTCGGAGGTGCCAGAGACGATGACGAAGAAGTCGGTGAAACTGGAAATCCCCCTCATGTCGAGGATCACGACATCCTCGGCTTTCTTATCGAGAGCCGCCTCGGCACAGAGTCTTGCCAGTGTCTCCTCCGGATCAAGGGGAGCGGAGGGCTTTTTCTTCGCTCTGGGAGCGGCTGGTTTACGCGTGGCCATGGGAAAGGTCGGGATACGGATCTTCGGACATGATCATCTCATATACAGGAGCGGGCACCATGAAGCGAACGGAAAGGCCTCGGGCCAGACGCTCGCGGATTTCAGTGGAAGAGAGATCGACCCGCCGCTTCACGACAGCAAAGCCACACGAGGCCACAGACGGATCGCCATCGCGGTCGAGCACGGCGAAATCGACGAGGTTCCTCAACTCATCGATCCCGTGCCAACGCCCAAGATCCCCCAGATTGTCCGCTCCGATGAGAAGAAGGAAGCGGACTCCCGGATGATCCCCGAGCAGGGAGCGCACCGTGTCCAGGGAGAAGGAAGGCCCTTCCCGGTGAAGTTCCCTATCGTCGATCTCAAAGCGAGGTTCGGATGCCGTCGCCAAACGCAACATCCTCAGGCGCTGTTCCGGGGAGGCTCCCGGAGGTCGATCCTGCTTGAATGGTGAAAGAGCAGCCGGAATGAAGAGGATCCTGTCCAAATCGAGTTGCTCGAGCGCCGCCTCGGCCAGCAACAGGTGACCGTGATGAACGGGATCGAACGTTCCGCCGAAAATCCCAACCCGCTCGACATGCCCGGGGATTCTCTTGGTAACCATGGAGAGTGGAGGGATTCCTGTTCGGTATCTTCCGCTTATTTCTAACAGTCTTCAGCCTATCCCCTAATACAAGAGATACGGCTGTCTCTCAGCACGGAAGCGTGAAAGGAAGGGCTGCCAAGAGGCCACGATCCGTTCAGGTCCCTTGGTCATGAGATCCCTGCGGATCGTGTCGCTGCCGTAGACCTTGTAGAAAAGATTCATCATGCTTTTTCCCGCCTTGGTGAAGATCAGGCCTCGGGACTGCCTGTCGCATTCGGCCAGTGTGTAGAGCGCCGCCGCGGTGAGATCACCTCCTCCGGCAGGGTTCGCCTCGAAGAGGATACCGGGACCTGATGCGGTCGATGCCGGGACAATACCCACGCCGGGCGCACGGGAACGGAGATAGGAGATCATCTTTCCCTGCTTCATCCAGGCAGCGCCAAGAACCTGGAACGCCCTCGGGGAAAAGAGCCCCAGATCGAGACCGCCGGCGAGACCGCCGACGATCCCCGTGATGACGTAATAGTTCGGCGACATGGCCAGCGGAATGTTCGGGGAAGTCGGCACCCAGCGCAGACCCGTCATCGGCCAAGTCATCTCTCGCGACCAACCGCGCATCTTCACGACCTGCAGGTTGCATTGTGGGCCCATCCATCCCTTGGCATTGGCCATCAGCGCCAGCTCACCCATCGTGAGTCCATGGACGTAGGGGACAGGGAACTGACCGACAAAGGAAATCCACTTGGGATCGATCCCCATCCCCTCGACCCTGTTGCCACCAAGGGGATTCGGGCGGTCCAGGATCACCAGTTCCTTTCCCTGCTCGGCGCAGGCCTGCAGGCATTTGCCCATCGTGCTGATGTAGGTGTAGCTGCGGCAGCCGATGTCCTGAAGATCGATCACCAGCACATCGATCCCGGCCAGCATCTCGGGCGTCGGCTTGCGGGTGTCACCGTAAAGCGACCAAGCCTTCAAGCCCGTTAGGGGATCCTTGCGGGATCGGACCTCGACCCCGGCCTTTTCCGTGCCGTCGAGCCCGTGTTCGGGTGTGTAGAGGGCAATCAAATTGACGTGTTTCCTGAGGATCAGGCGTGTTTTCTCCCCGGCGGAGTTGACCCCTGTCTGGTTGGTGACAAGCCCAACTCGTTTGCCCCGGAGTAAGTCGAAATTGTTCTTCTGCAGGACATCGATTCCAAGCTCCACGGCGTGCACAGGGAGGACAGACAGGACAAAGGCTGAAGTGAGAAATGGAAGCAGGCGTCGCATGGAGAGAAATCGTTTCGTCAGAAAAGCACGGATCTGGTTGGCTGGACGCTATGAAATGCCCCTCTCACGGTCAACTTCTCCTCCTAGGCGTTCCCGGCCACGAAATCGACGAAGCCTATGCCGATTTCGTCCGAAGGATCCAACCGGGCGGATTCATCCTCTTCGGACGCAATATCCAAAGCCCCTCCCAACTCCGAGCCCTGACCGACCGCCTCCGCGAACTCAGCAAAATCGAACCGGTCATCACGATCGATCAGGAGGGAGGCCGCGTCTCCCGCCTCAAACTCCTCGGCAACGAGCCGCCGAATGCCCGCCAACTCCGCGATAGGGGGGATCTCTCCCTTATCGCGCGTCACGGTGAACTTACCGGCGAACTGCTCCGCCTGTTCGGCTTTAACCTCGATCTCTGCCCCGTGCTCGACATCGCCTTCGACGACGAAGCCGACAACTCCCTGCGCGGCCGCTGCTATGGAACAAGCGCCGATCAGGTGATCGAGATGGCGGGCGTCTTCAACGCAGCCCTGCGCCAAACCGGCGTTCTTTCCTGTGGCAAGCATTTCCCGGGATACTCTTGCGCCGACAGCGACCCGCATCACGAGCTCTCCGCCCTCCCCCGTCCGCGCACGGAACTGGAGGCGCATGAGCTGAGGGTCTTCCGGCACTTCTGCACCGGGGAGAATGCTGTCGACAGCATGATGATCGGCCATATCGCTTTCTCCGAACTCGATCCCTCCGGCATACCCGCCTCCCTGGCCCCCGCCATCACCACGAAGCTACTGAAGGAAGAAATGGGCTTTCGTGGACTCGTTATGACCGATGACCTCGACATGGGGGCGATCCTCAACCACTACGGATTCGAAGAGATGATCCGACTCGGACTCGCCGCCGGAAACGACTTCCTGATGATCTGCCACCGGACGGAACTCGCCGAGAAGGCTGCCAAAGTTCTGGAAACCTGC
>Ga0208105_1000503_pt1 | contig 13034 bp, 11 predicted proteins | sample CryBogCBE16Jul07_FD_184574 | JGI IMG/M metagenome (GOLD analysis project Ga0208105, IMG submission 184574) | Freshwater microbial communities from Crystal Bog, Wisconsin, USA - CBE16Jul07 (SPAdes) | ecosystem: Environmental > Aquatic > Freshwater > Lake | place: Crystal Bog, Wisconsin, USA... | reverse complement strand
GTCGCGAACGGTGAACTCAGCTGCCAGCTCTACCAGCGCAGCGCGGATCTCTTCCTCGGCGTCCCCTTCAACATCGCCTCCTACGCCCTGCTCACGATGATGATCGCGCAGGTCTGCGGCCTGAAGGCCAAGGAGTTCATCCACACCTTCGGCGACCTGCACCTCTATGTGAACCACCTCGAGCAGGCCCGTCTCCAGCTCTCGCGTGAACCGCGCCCCCTTCCCCGCATGATCCTCAATCCCGCGGTAACGACGCTGGAGGACTTCCGCTACGAGGACTTCACGCTCGAGGGCTATGATCCCTACCCCGCGATCAAGGCCCCGATCGCCGTCTAGGCTGAAGACTGCAGGTACTCATATGGAACTCAGACTCTCAGGAACCAAGTGCCCCGGAAGGCACGCGGAAGACTGCAGCGAAGTTGCAGCCCCGCTAGGGGCGGCACCGCTTTGCGGGAGCAAAGTGCCGTCAATACAGGGAAATGCATCGGCTCGGGACGGTACAAAGCCAAAAGAACAAGCCAGATGATTAAAGCTATTGTGGCCATGGCCGAGAACCGGGTCATCGGAAATGCCGGCACGATCCCGTGGCACCTGCCCGAGGATTTCAAATTCTTCAAGGCCACCACGATGGGCCATACGATCCTGATGGGGCGCAAGACCTACGAATCGATCGGCAAACCGCTGCCAGGACGTGAGAATATCGTCCTCTCCCGCACGATGCCGGAGACCCCGGGAGTGACCGTGATCCGCTCCCTCGACGCACTGAAGGTGACGACTGAGGGCCGAGACCTCTTCGTGATCGGCGGCGAGGAGATCTACCGCCTCCTGTTACCAAGGATCCAAGAGCTCTACGTCACCAAAGTCCCCCGAGTGATCGCAGGCGACACCCGCTTCCCGGAATTCGAAACCCAATTCGACTCCGGAACCAAGGTGCTAGAGACTGCGGATTTCTCTGTTTGGAAGTTTTTGCGGATTCCATCATCTCCTCTTCCTCTAAGAACATGAAGTTTGGGTACACCATCATTTACGTTCAGAATGTCTCCACGGCTTTGGCCTTTTTTGAAAAGGCCTTCGGTCTGCAGACACGATTCATTCTTGAGTCCAATTACGGCGAGCTCTGCACGGGCGAAACAACTCTTAGCTTTGCCAGCCATGATCTCGGCGCCAAGAACCTGCCGGAGGGTTATATTTCCGTGGAATCATCCCCAAAACCGTTGGGAATGGAGATTGCTCTCGTGACAGAAGATGTGGATGCGGCGCATCAACAGGCTATATCAGCTGGAGCAACGGAGATTTCTACACCTGTCCAGAAACCATGGGGACAGCGTGTCTCCTATGTCAGGAGTCCTGAGGGCATCCTTATCGAACTCTGCACACCAGTGGGTTAGCACGACTCGATAACCCATGTCGAATGACCCCAATCAAAGTATTTTTGCGGACCCAAAAGGCATCCGCAGGCGAATCCTGCAGTTCGTCTCGGTTGTCGGGATCATCTCGTTCCTCGCTGCCACCGCCTACTTCTTCGCGGGTCTGCTGATCCTGCCGCAGCTCAACCTCCCCTCGGTGGTCCGCGATTTTCATGCGAGGTTCAAGGCACTCCCGGCGGCCAAGACCCCTGCGCGCGACGTCAAGGATGATTGGAAGCGTGTCCACGCCTCATCCGGCATCAGGAAGTCCGGCACCCTGCAGGGAGGAAAGATCGTCTTGGGATTTGTCTCCGAATGGGATCCTGCATCGGTGCTGTCGCTGGAGCAGCATGCCGGAGAGATGACCCATGTGGCAGCCGACTGGTTCACCCTCACAGGGGTGGAGTCGGAGCTGCACGAGGAGCCGGCCGAAAAGGTGCGGATGCTCTGCGTCCGCAAGGGGATCGGCTTTTTGCCGACCCTGCGGAATCTGGATGGCGACGAGTGGCAACCCGAAGCCGTTGAGTCGCTGGCCAACGGATCACCGGAGGTTCGCAACGCCTTCCTCGACAAGCTGCTCTCCCGCCTTCCCGCCGGCTCGACCGGATTGCTGCTGGAGTGGAGCCAGCTGGATCCCACCAACAAGGGTGCGACTTCGCAGCTGATCCGGGAGCTCTCCGACCGTCTCCATGCCACAGGAAAGCAGCTCTGGTTCACGGTGCCGACCGGCAACGACTTCGATGCCTTCGATCTGCAGGCGGTCGCATCATGCTGCGACCGGATGGTGGCCACCCTCCATGACGAGAATTCGGAACCGGATGATCCGGGTCCGCTGGCAAGCAACGACTGGTTTCAGGGATGGCTCAGCACGATGATGGCCTACGGAGAACCCGACCAATGGGTGATCGGTCTGGGGGCCTTCGGCTATGATTGGAGGAAAGACAACAAGACCGTCGAGCAGATCGCCTTCACCGACGTGATGGCCCGGGCGGCGGCGGCCGGTGTGGATCCGGCCAGCGTCAACTCCCTGCATGACTCGCCCCACTTCAACTATCTCGGCGGCCCCGACCAAAATCAGGAGCACGAGGTCTGGTTCCTCGACGCGGTGACTCTCGCCAACGAGCTGCGTCTTGCCGCTCCGTTCCAGCCCGGGGGCATCGCGCTTAATCGCCTGGGCCTGGAGGATCCGGCCGTCTGGGAGGTTCTCCACCGGGATCACTCCAAGTCGATGGACGAGGTAGAAATGAAGAACCTGGCCCGAATCTCCCTCGACGAGCAGATCGCCTCCACGGGAAGCGGTGACTTCATTTCGGTCGGCGAGGATCCCAAACCCGGCGAACGGGTTCTCAGTGACACGAACAACGACCTGACCGAGCAGTTCGTGAAATTCCCGGTGCCCGAAAGCATCACGCGCCAAGGGGATGCCGGCCCCCACCGTGTGGCGATCACCTTCGACGACGGCCCGGATCCCAAGTGGACACCCAGGATCCTCGAGATCCTCAAGGCCAAGAAAGTACCCGCCGCCTTCTTCGTGCTCGGCACCCAGGCCCAGCATTATCCCGATCTGGTAGGGAGGATCGTCAGCGAGGGACACGAGATCGGAAACCACACTTACACTCACCAGAACCTCGCTGAGGCCGGCGACCAGCAGATCGAGCTTGAACTCAATGCCACGACTCGCCTGATCGAGGCGATCACCGGCCACTCGACCGCCTACTTCCGCCCCCCCTACAACAGTGACGGAACCCCCGTGGAGCCGGGGGAACTAAGGGCGCTTCGCGTCGCGCGCGATCTGGGCTACCTGACGGTCACGCAGTCGATCGACCCCGACGACTGGGAGAAGCCGGGCGCCGATGCAATTCTCCGTCGGGTGAAGGCGCAGCGGGCGGCGGGCGGTTCGATCATTCTCCTGCACGATGCGGGAGGCGATCGTTCCCAGACGGTGAACGCCCTTCCCGCGATCATCGATTACTTAAGGGAGCGCGGCGACGAGATCGTCCCGCTCAACAGACTCATCAACCTCACCCCCGAGACCGTGATGCCGCCTCTCAATGAGGAAAACCAGCCTCTGGCGGCCCGCTATGTCTACAAGGGTTTTGCTTTCCTGCGTTTTCTCGAGACGACGGCCTGGGCACTTCTGCTCGTCGTCACCCTGCTTGCGCTCGGACGCGTGCTATTTCATCTTGCCTGTGCGATCCGGCATCTGCGTCGCGAACGCTTCGCAGCCATACCCGGGGAGGCGGCGTTCACCCCTCCGGTGAGCGTGCTGCTAGCGGCCTACAACGAGGAGCGGGTGATCGCCTCGACAATCAGTCATCTGCTCGATTCCAAGTACCCGGCGGATGTACAGGTCGTCGTCGTGGACGACGGTTCAAAGGATGGAACGGCCGCCGTGGTCGAAACCGTCGCGGCCTCCGAACCTCGCGTGCTTTTCCTCCGTCAGGCCAACGCCGGCAAGGCCTCCGCCCTCCAGAGGGCGCTTTCCGCAGCGACCCACGACACAATCGTCATGATCGACGCAGACACGATGGTCGCCCCGGACGGGATCCTCAATCTGGTGGCCCCGCTCGCCGATCCCAAGGTCGGCGCCGTCTCAGGACATGTCCGGGTCGGCAACACACGCCGCTGGCTCGGCAAATTCCAGGATCTGGAATATGTCACCGCCTTCGAGATCGACCGCCGCGCGCAGGATTTCCTCGGATGCATCATCGTTGCTCCCGGCGCTTTGAGCGCCTTCCGGCGACGTGCTCTTGACGAGGCGGGGCCGATCACCAACGACACCCTGGCCGAGGACACCGACCTCACTCTCCAGCTCCATCGGCTCGGCTGGAAGGTGGTCTTCGCCCCGAGGGCCTACGCCGACACGGAAGCCCCCGAATCGGTCAAGGCCCTGCTCTCCCAGCGTTTCCGCTGGGCTTTCGGCACGCTTCAGTGCCTCTGGAAGCACGGAGACCTCACCTTTGCCCAGGGATCGGGATGGCTGGGATGGTTCGCTCTGCCATCGGTCTGGATCTTTCAGATCGCCGTGGTGGCGGTCACGCCGGTGCTCGACCTGCTGGTGCTCTGGTCTCTCTGGCTCGGGCGCGGCATCGCCATCTGGCCGTACTTCGTGGCCTCCCTGCTGCTCGACGCCATCCTGGCGGCGGCGGGACTCATGTTGGCCGGCCGTGCCCTGCGCACCGCATGGCTGAGTGTGCCGATGAGACTTCTCTACAGGCCCCTGCTCGGGTATGTCGTCTGGAAATGCATCCTCAAAGCCCTTGGCGGAAGCTGGGTTCGCTGGTCCAAGCTGGAACGGACGGCCGCCGCCATCAAACAACGCGAAGGAACCGCCTCCCGATGAACAGATTCCTGACTTTCCTTGCCGCAGGGGCCGCCGTACTGACGGCTCCCGCTCCGGTGCATGCCTTTGAGGTCCTTCAGGTTCCGGCCGAAGGCGCCTATACCGGGGCCTATTGCGACTTCAACGACGGCGAGGATCACGTGACGCTCGAGGCCATCGAAAAATTCCAAGAGCTCACCGGCAAGCAACTCGCCATCGTGGGCTTTGGCTCCTTTTGGGAACGCCAGTCTTTCCCCACGGAACAGGTTCAGATCGTCCGTTCCTATGGAGCCGTGCCCCTGATCTACTGGTCCCCTTGGGACGCCCCCTTCGATCAGAACCGCGGACCGGACCGCTTCTCGCTCACGGAAATCCTCGCGGGCAAGTGGGATGCGTACATCGACCGTTGGGCCGACGAGGCCGCGAAGGTTCCGTCCCAATTCTTCGTCTCCTTCGCCTGCGAAATGAACGGCACGTGGTTCCCGTGGTCGGGATGGTATTACGGCAAGGGGCCGAGGGATCCCAAGCCGGTGAACAAGCCGCATGACAAAAAGCAGGCGCACCAACTCAAGGCCGCCGGACTGATCGAGGAACATGCCGATGCCGATTGGTTCGGTCCCGGAAACTTCAAGGATCCCTCGACGTGGCGGGGTCCGGAGACGTTCAAACGCGCGTGGCGATACGTGGTCGACCGAGTGAGGGCGCGCGGGGCGACCAACATCCTCTGGGTCTTCCAGCCCAACAACTATTCCGATCCACCCGGCTTCATGACCTGGAACCAGCCGGCCGCCTATTATCCGGGACCGCAGTATGTCGACTGGCTGGCGCTGAGCGTCTACGGCAAACAGACCGCTGGCAAACAGGATGACAAGTGGTGTTCCTTCAAGCCGTTGCTCGAATGGCCTTACCGGGAGATGTGCGCCCTCGATCCCTCCAAGCCGCTGATGCTGGCGGAATGGGGCGTGATGGAATCACACGCACGCGGCGAGGACAAGGGGGGGTGGATCGCGGAGGCCTTCCGAGAGATGGGCAACGCTGCCAAATATCCCCGGCTCAAGGCCGCCGTCTTCTGGCACGAGCGCTGGCAGAATGCCGACGACTCCTACAGCAACCTCCGGGTGAATTCCTCGAAGGGCTCGCTGGAGGCCTACCGTGCGGGCGTGGCCTCGCCGTTCTGGCTCGGGCGTCCGTTCTGGAAAAGTCCATAGCCCAGGAGAGCGGCCGCACCTCCAAGCAAAAGCCATCGAGAAGACGGTTCGGGCACCGTCTGTACCGGAAGCACGTACACATAGCCGCTGCTCAGATCGAAGGTAACGATGTTGCTCTCGAAGAAGTAGCCGCCCGAATTGAGGCGGACTCCACCGTTCAGGTTGGTAATGACGTCGACGCTCCCTCCCCAAGGGGTAGTGTTGCCGGTCACGTTGTAAAGTGTCGTGCCCGGCGGGTTGGTGGTGGACACCATCAGGTTGGTGGCATTGTTGAACGGATCCAGATTGGCGGCATAAAGCACGGCGTTGGGACCTCCACCCGTATCCAGTACAAGGGGCATGTTCGTCGTGATCGCGGCGCCGTTCGTTCCGTCAAGGGTCACGCTCACGCCGGCGACCTGCGCCTTGTCATAACCTGGGATACTGCCTCCACCCGCCGTCGGAATGTTGGTGCCGCTGGGCGAGAGGTCGATCCTGATCACCTCGGGATTGGTGGCATACCCGGCTAGCAGGGAGGCGGGAATTCCCAGGGTAAGCGATCCCTGGCCGGTGGCGGCGAGCGTGGCGGCGGTCAGGTCGAGGGTGTAACCGAGCGAAAGCGAGCGGTTCAAGGGAATCATCGTGAGCACGGTGGCCAACAGCGAATTGCCGTAGAAACCCGCCCCAAAATCCCCGTAGGTCCCGTCGGCCTGCGGCATGGCGGGATTGCTCACGGGTAGGATGGGCGTGCCGTGAAAGATATTCGACTGCGTGTCCCGCACCTGCGCCAGTTGGAGTGGATCGGAGGTCACGATCGCCGTGCCGGGCGTTCCCAGGGAGACCATGCTCGTGATCCCCTCGTAATAGTAGGTCAGGCCCGTGGAAAACGTGAAACTCCCGTTGGTCGAGGCGGACGAACTGTTCGTGTCATAAAAGGAAAAGAAATTCGGTGCCCCCGTGTCGAAAAGATAAGGGAGCAGGGGGCCCGTCCCGATTCCCGCGTAGATCGTGTAGCGAGACGGGCCGAAATTGGCGCTGTTGGTCACATAGACAGGCACATTGACCGTTCCGTCGGGATTCGTTTGGGCCGCGGCGGAAAACATCCCAAGAAAAGCCGCGGCCCCAGCCAGGACGGCGGATCTCTTTCTTTTCCTCATTGGGCTGTAGTGCCACCCAAGGCGTGAACGGTCAAGCCGCCCTTTGACTGAAAAGGCCCCATCTTCCGTTTGTAAAAGACCGCCGCGGATCCTGAAACCGTCACTTGCAAACTTCTGCACGCGGTTTTGACCCGGAGGGCCGCGGAAGATAATCTGCCGGGAATGCGCCTTCTCTCCCACAAAAGCCGCGGCTTCTCCCGCGAAATCGCGAAGCTCAACCGTCAGGCGGAACCCTCCGCCGAGGTCCGCGAAACCGTTGCCGGAATCATCGACGCCATCCGGGCCAAGGGGGATGCGGCCCTGTGTGCCTACACCGCGAAATTCGGCGGCCCGAAGCTCACCCCCTCCCGAATCCAAGTTTCCCCGGCCGAAATACGCCAAGCACGCGCCTCGCTCACCCCGGCTGTCAGGAAGGCCCTCTCGGCCTCACTCCGGAATGTCACCGCCTTCGCGAAAAAGAGCCTCAGCAAGGACTGGTCGATGAAGAACGCCGAAGGGGCGATCGTCGGCGAGCGCTTCGATCCACTTCCGCGCGTGGGGGTCTACGTTCCGGGAGGCACCGCGCCGCTGGTCTCCACCGCCATCATGACGAGCGGTTTCGCCAAGGCCGCGGGAGTACCCGAAATCGTCGCGGTCACCCCGGCCGGGCCCGACGGAACGGTCTCTCCCGCCCTGCTGGCCGCCTTGGATCTCTGCGGAGTCTCCGAGATTTACAGCGTCGGCGGAGCACAGGCCATCGCCGCCCTCGCCTACGGGACGAAGACGATCCGTCCGGTCACCAAGATCTTCGGCCCGGGCAACTCCTACGTCGTTGAGGCGAAGCGCCAGGTATTCGGACGCGTCGGCATCGACCTTCTGCCCGGCCCCAGCGAGGTGCTCGTCATCGCCGATGCGAAGGCCGATCCCGTCTGGGTCGCCTCTGACCTGCTCGCCCAGTCGGAACACGGCGCCTCCAGCGTCGCCGTCCTGCTAAGCGACTCGGAAAAGCTCCTCGCCTCCGTGCACAAGGAGATCGATCGCCAGATGAAACTCTCCGCGCGGCCGCAGTATCTCTCCCTGGCAATCAGGAACGCCGCACTCGTCCATGTCCGCGACCTTGCCCAAGCCGTGGAGATCGCCAACGTCTTCGCCTCCGAGCATGTCTCGCTGGCCGTCCGCAACCCGGAAAAGCTGGCCAAGCGACTCACCTCCTCGGGAGCCATCTACCTCGGCGACATCTCTCCCGTCGCGGCAGGGGACTTCCTTGCCGGACCGAGCCACACCCTCCCGACGGGGGGTGCCTCGAAAGCCTTCGCGGGGTTGACCGCCTCGCAGTTCCAGCGACGCACGAGCCTTGTGCGCTACGATACGGCGTCGCTCAACAAATCCCTGCCAATCATCGAAACCTTCTGTGCCGTCGAGGGACTCGATGCGCACGGACGCTCGGTCTCCCTGCGCGCAAAAGACGCGAAGTAGGGGGTCAGACTCTCGGATCAGAGACCCCAGGTTGCCCGAAGCATCTGACCTGAAATCCAAGCCCGAGAGCCTAAAAGCCTACTCCCATGATCTGGCGATTCCGCGGACGGTCGATCGACCTGACCTCACGGGGGGTGATCCTCGGGATCGTGAACGTTACCCCCGATTCCTTCTCCGACGGAGGCATGACTTCCGGCACGGAGGAAGCTGTTCTTCACGGCCTGCGCCTGCTCGCCGAGGGCGCCGACATCCTCGATATCGGCGGTGAGTCGACGCGGCCCGGATCCCTGCCCGTTTCTACGGAGGAGGAACTTCGGCGTGTGATTCCGGTGATCAGGGCGCTGCGGGACTCCACCGATGCCCCGATCTCGGTGGACACATCGAAAGCAGACGTGGCCGGGGCGGCCCTCGAAGCGGGAGCCGACATCATCAACGATGTGACCTCCCTCTCGGATCCCCCGATGGGCGGGCTTGCGGCCTCCTCGGGAGTCGGTCTGATCCTCATGCACATGCAGGGCATCCCCCTCTCGATGCAGGAAAATCCCTCGTACGCCGGGAATGATACCGTGGGCACGGTGTCGAAATTCCTTTCGGAGCGCCGTGAGGCGGCGGTAGCGTGCGGCGTGCACCCGGACGCCCTCATCCTTGATCCCGGCCTCGGCTTCGGAAAGTCGCTGTCCCATAATCTCGCCCTTTTGCGCGGGATTCCCGTTCTCCGTGCCCTGGGATCCCCGATCCTGATCGGTCATTCCCGGAAGTCATTCCTGGGGATGATCGCCGGGGAGGCGAGATCCCCCGATTTCGCCGCCCGCCTACAGTCCGGTACGGCGCTGACCGCGCTGGCGCGCCAACTCGGGGCGAGCCTCTTCCGCGTGCATGATCCCGCACCCCACCGGCAGGCGCTCCGGACTGCAGAAGCAATGATCCACGGGGAGGTGCTGCCATGAGCGGATTTTTCTCCATGATCGGTTCGTTCCTCCGCGAGAACTGGAGTTCCGGCGTGGAGATCCTGATCCTCGCGGCGATCCTCTATTACCTCTACCTCTACCTCAGGGGAACCCATGGAGCGCGGATCCTCATCGGCGTGGCCCTCATTTTTCTCGGCCTGACCTTTGTCTCCCAGATCCTGGACCTCGCGGTGCTCGGCTGGCTGCTGCGCAGCTTCACGGTCTTCCTGGCCATCGCGCTTGTCGTCATCTTCCAGCCGGAACTCCGCCGCGCGCTCAACGAGTTGGGCAGTCACCGCTTTTTCACGACGGCTCTCCAACGGCGCGAGGAGATCGAGGAGATCACCGACGCCGTCTTCGATCTCTCCAGCCGCGGCTTCGGTGCCCTGATTGCCCTGGAGCGCGACATCAGTCTCGAATCGATCGCCGAGACCGGCGTCATCATCGATGCCACTTTTTCCAAAGAGCTGATGCTCACGCTCTTTCACCCCAAGACGGTTCTTCACGACGGCGGGGTCATCGTGGCGAGCGACCGGATCGTTGCGGCGGGCTGCATCTTCCCCCTGACCCAGCGCGACGATCTCGACCGGACACTCGGCCTCCGTCACCGGGCAGGACTCGGGCTTACCGAGGAATCCGATACCGTGGCCATCGTGGTCTCCGAGGAGAGCGGCCAAGTTTCGATTTGTCACTCGGGCTCGATTGAGCGCAACCTCAACGTCGAGCGGTTCCGGAAGCGCCTGTCTCAGCTTCTGCTCCGCGAGGAAAACCATGCGCCGACTGCTGCTTCACAACTGGAAGGAGAAACTGGTCTGCCTCCTTCTGGGGGGGGCGCTCTGGTATCTCATTCATCAAAACCTGGCTCCGGCTCGGGAGCACAGCCGCCCGTCCGCCGCGAATCCTGAGGGTGCTTCTCCCGTCAAGGAAAGCCACCGCGCCAAATCCCAGAAGCCCAAGCCGCAGTAACCCTCATGGCGGAGCGCACCCTCTTCGGCACCGACGGCATCCGTGGCACGGCCAACCGTCATCCGGTCACCCCCGAGACCGCCTTCCGTCTCGGCCGGGCAGCCGGCCATCTCCTGAAAGGCGATGCGCTCCGCCCACGCTTTGTGATCGGGCGCGACACGCGCCTCTCCGGCCCGATGCTCGAATCCGCCTTGGTCGCGGGGCTCAATTCCACCGGCGCCGACGCTCTGCTGGCCGGGGTGGTTCCCACACCCGCGGTCGCCTGCCTTGTCACGGAACTCGTCGCCGAGGGCGGCGTCGTGATCTCCGCTTCCCACAATCCCGCGACTGACAACGGCCTCAAGCTTTTCGGCGGTGACGGCTACAAGCTTCCCGACGAGATGGAGGAGCGGCTGGAGCAACTGATCCTCACTCCGGAGATCGACGCGATCCGACCGGAAGGCGCCGGCATTGGAACTCTCTCGGTAATCCCCGACGCCGGTGAACGCTACGGGCACGTCGCCAAGGCAAGCGTCCCGGGCATGTCGCTCCATGGCCTCAGGATCGCCGTCGATTGCGCCAACGGCGCCTCCTTCCGGACGACCCCCGCGGTCCTCCGCGAACTCGGGGCCGATCTTGCCCTCTTCCATGCCGATCCCGACGGGATGAACATCAACAAAGACTGCGGCAGCACCCATCCCGAAGAGATCGCACGCCTGGTGAAGGAAACCGGGGCGTACCTCGGCCTCTCCCATGACGGCGATGCCGACCGTCTCGTCCTCTGCGACGAGCGGGGCGAGATCGTGGATGGCGACGAGATCCTGGCGATCACCGCCCTTGATGCCCTCAGGCGCGGCACGCTGGCCGGGAGGACGCTGGTGGCCACCGTGATGAGCAACTTCGGCCTGGATGACTGTCTGGCGACGGAAGGGGGGCGGGTGCTGCGCACGGCCGTAGGCGACCGCTACGTGGTCGAGGCGATGCGGGCCGGGAATTTCTCGATCGGCGGGGAACAGAGCGGTCACCTGATTTTCCGCGACCACGGCACCACCGGAGACGGATTGCTCGCCGCGCTCCAGATCCTGAGAGTGATCACCGAAAGCGGCAAACCGCTGAGCGAACTCCGTCGCGTCCTGAAAAAATACCCTCAGGCCCAGCGCAACCTCCGCGTGAAGGAGAAGCCCCCTCTCGACTCCCTTCCCGGGGTAGCTCATCTCGTCGCGGCCACCGAGACCGCCCTTGCGGGGAAGGGGCGCGTGCTGCTGCGCTACTCCGGCACCGAGCCGAAAGTCCGGCTCCTCATCGAGGGTCCTGACGAAACCGTCATCAACGCCTCGGCCGACGCAATCGCCTCGGCACTCATTGTCGCGATCGGCGAGTAGGGGCTTCCTGAAATCCCGACGATCCCACGCCCCTTCGGACTATTCGGAAAAAACAAAACGCCGCACCCCGTAAGGGATGCGGCGTTTTGAAAGGGGACGATGGAAAGGAGGGCTTACTTGCCCTGCTTCTCCTCGATGTATTTCACCACGTCGGAAACTTTCTGGAGCTTCTCTGCGTCCTCGTCGGGGACTTCCACACCGAACTCCTCCTCGAACGCCATGACGAGCTCGACGGTGTCGAGGGAATCGGCTCCGAGATCCTCGATGAACGAGGCGGCGGGGGTGACTTGTTCGGCGGTCACGCCGAGTTGCTCGACGATGATGTCGCGGACTTTTTCTTCGATGGTTTTTTCAGACATGGTGATGTGGTTATCGGATACCCGTGAACCAGTAAAGGCCGCGAGGGGGATTGGCAACGATTTTTTCGAGATCGCCGCGGCTTGACGAACCTGTTCGGCTTCGGAAATGTCGGCTTCCCTTTCCCTTTTCGAACGCAGCGTCCCGCTAGACGCGTCTCCGCCGGAGGTCTACGCCTTCCACGAGGATCCCCGGAATATCGGGAAAATCTCCCCGCCCTCGCTTCACGTCGGGCGGGTGGAGTGCTCCGTGCCCGCACGGCCGGGACAGGAATTTAGCCTGCGGGTCAGCCAGTTCGGCCTGCCGCTGGAGTGGGGCGGGTACTGGGAAGAGGCCGAGCCCTTCTCCCGCCTGGTCGACGGGGCGAGAAAATCCCCATTCCGGCACTGGCGTCATCATCATCTCTTCGCCGCAACCCCGGATGGAACCCTGATGACCGACCGGGTCGAATATGCACTGCCCTTCGGCCTTCTAGGCCGCCTTCTGGACAAGACCGTGATGCGACTGGTCTTTGCAGCGATGTTCGCCGCACGGCACCGGGCAACGGCAAATTACTTCCGGGTAAAACGCGAGAATCGTTGAAGGCTCAAACCCGGATGATGCGATAGGGTAACAACAACAAGTTTGGATGTTTCACCGAGACGGTGATCTCAGCCATTGTTAAAACGGTTACACCGTTAAAAGGGTTAAAAAGGATTGAATCCCATCAGCGTGAATCGGGAAAGGCATCCCTCATGTGCCGTTTGTTCATCTTGTGGCCATCTGCATCCGATGGCCCGTTGGATCCCTATCTCCTCGTTGTCACACCTTAACTTTTCTAACGCTTTTCACGCCTCGTCATCCCGGCTGGATGGTTCCTCATGCAAATTCTGGGTT
>Ga0208105_1000498_pt1 | contig 13077 bp, 11 predicted proteins | sample CryBogCBE16Jul07_FD_184574 | JGI IMG/M metagenome (GOLD analysis project Ga0208105, IMG submission 184574) | Freshwater microbial communities from Crystal Bog, Wisconsin, USA - CBE16Jul07 (SPAdes) | ecosystem: Environmental > Aquatic > Freshwater > Lake | place: Crystal Bog, Wisconsin, USA... | reverse complement strand
TGCTGATGTTAAATGACATGATAATGATACATGCAGTGTACATGCTGTGATAATATCTGAAGTTATGATGATACATGCAGTGACACAGACGACACATGTATGACTATTATATATGGGCTCATACAATTCATGGTGTGATGAAGGTGACGATAATGCATGCAGTTACGATATACATGTAAAGATGATGAGATGCAGTTACACGGGGCGATATTGTTAAATGCTGTGATGATGATGCATGCTGTGATGATTTTATGTTTCAATGAGATGATTATGATAAATGTGGAGGCGATACTACATGTGATATATGCAGTGACGTGATTTATTACAATCATGATGACCATACATCATATTGATACATGGGGATGATAGTTATACTTGAAATATTGATGATAGATAGATACCAAACGATGAAGCATCTCTTGTAGCACGGAGTGATTATTGTAAATGCGGTGATGGTTATAGTGTGATGATGTTGCATGGGTCGGTGATGATATATGCATACGAGGATGATTGATACAACGATACACACATCGATCGCATGGGATGACATGATACGTGAGGTAATCATGATACTTGGGAATCACAGTTACAGTTGTTGCATGGGTGATTTTGATAGGGATAAAACATGCATTTATTGTATGAGAATACATGCAGTGAGGGTCATTCATTATACAGTGTGAGTCACCTTCTTCTATGTGCCTTTATAGATTTCTTGATAGTGTTTGATTTTTCTGAAATATGTGAATAATATAAAATATTAAGTATTGTTAATTTACTTGGATACATGCTAAATCGCATCATGTATGCAAGTCACATCATTTTTACCTATATATTTTCAATGTAGGGATCAGTGAGAACAACTATCTAAAAATGTTATGTGAAGAATTCAGTTACCACATGCTGTTCAAAAACTTGTAACGGTTCATCAGCAGTTACAGTGCCTGGAACAACTAAATAAAAAAGCTCATTTCTCAATCAATTTTAGCATTTAGATTCAACCAAGTACTTTTTAGGATGTAATTTTTTAGTAGTAACCATCACCATATCTTGGTTTAAAAATCTTGTAGCTTGTATGTCTAGCATTTTGAAATTAATGAAAATTGTACGTACACTTTAGAACAATGAACTTCGAAACAAATACAATTATCAACTCTACCAAGCGACACAGCACTATAAAACTAATATAATAGTATCCGATAGCCTTTCCGTTAACCTCTACAACCCTGGCCACTCTTTTTGACATGGAATCTATCAACTTTTTGATGTCCTGAGCCATCCCATCACACTCTCGAATAATGGCCTCTCTGGGGTCATTTAATGAGTAGTACTTCTTACCATTCTTGTATGCATGATGGACCAACTAGACCCAAGCATTCTTGATTGGATTCAGGTCAGGAGATTTCGCTGACCAGTCAGAAACATTGAGTTAATTGTTGTTATTTAGATAAATGATAAGTTAAGAGTTGAACAGATTAGTTAAGTTCGATAGTAAGTTGACTCTAGCCACTAAGACATCAAGCAACTAAGGCTAGAAGCGATGAAAGTTAGGAATAAGAAGGTCTCAACTTTGATGGATCAGTACTCTCCATTTTGGGCTAGGCTTGCTATTGAATCCCAAGAAGCTGTGAAATGTCACAAGGATTATGTCGCAGCAAAGCTCATTGAAGATCCAAATTACCTTTGGAAGATCATTGTGGATACCCACCTTACCAATCCAATCGGAGGAATCGTGAGGTCCAAGATTAAAGAAGAGATGGACCTGAAAAAGAAGTACGAAAGGTTCAGTCAACGAGACACCGATACAGGAACACATTTCCGTGCGTTCAACAACTGGTGGCTCACCCTATCAGCTGCCGGGATCGAGAGACCGAGCGAGGATCGACTAGCCATAGAGTTCCTCATGTCGTTGGACATGAGGAGATATGGCATGATGATGACGGACCTAGAGAACGGCGTGCTGGAATACCCTGTCACCCTTAACTCGGCTTACGAGATGGCGAAAGGACGCAAGGAGAGAAGAATGGTGTCGGAATCCGACGGGAACATGCATCAAGTGTTTGCATTTGCCTGCGACCTACCAAAGAAGAGTCCTAGGACAAAACAAACTACTAACGGCAAGCCAGGGTCTAAAATACCAGTGGGAGTGGCAAAAGACACCAAGAAGGACGACCGCACTTGTTATAACTGTGGAAATGCAGGGCACATCCAAAGAAACTGCCCATACGCCAAGTCCGAAACCGACGAGACACCCGCTGTAATGGTTGCTGTAGGAGAATCCGACCCAGACTACGACGCTGAAGATGCACTGATGTTCATGGTGAACGAGGTTGAAACGTCTGCTATCATACTATTCACCGCATGTGAAGTGCTCCTGGATAATCAAGCAGGTACATCAATTGTGCACAACGAGCATCTACTGAACGATATCAGACAGGTCAAGGGCTATAAGATCCGTGGGATTGAGAAAGGATCTTCTGGTTTAGCAGTGGAGTGCAAGGGTACTTTCCCTGATCTTAGTCTCATCGGGTGTAACGTCGGCTATGCCCCTGGTGCCACGGCCAACATACTCTCCAAGTCAGCCCTGCGTGATGCTGGATACCGCATGGAGTATAACTTTGAGCAAGATATATACACGCTTCACGGGGACAGCAATACCTATGTATTCGGCAGGAAGCGGTATCATGACCTAGTGTCTCCTCACTATTCATGTGATATGTCACCGTACCTGCCCCATGCTATGGTCGCCACAGTCGATGAAAACCTCCAACGATACACCAAGCGTGAAGTAGCCCGAGCTATCGTGGCTCGAGAGCTGATGACAGATAAACTTAGCTTCGCGTCACCTCAGGCAACTATAGATATTATCAATGCAGGATTATCAAACTGTGAAGTCACTGCTGATGATGTCCGCCGCAGCATTGCTATCTGAGGCAATCCTATTCCATCTATCAAAGGAAAAAACCAAAAAGCAAGCCCCCCTAATCGCTGAAGTCTCCTATGGTCTCATCAAGCTCACCCAAAAGCAGTAGATTTTGCATGCAGATCTAAGGGATAGCATTGTTTGTCGGAGTACTTGCGCCACTGGGTTTGGTGATGTGTGTGCATCTTGTCAGCCGAACGGAATCATCCATCTACAAAGCGATAAAGCGTATTTTAGCGACAGTGGAGAGCAGAGGATTCTCCAATACATCATTCCACATAGATGGAGAAGGAGCAATGGCTCCCATTCTACCGTTGTTGCAAGCAGCTGGCATCGTGATCAACATGGCAGGGCCCGGGGAGCACGTCCCTGTTACAGAAAGAATGATCCAGACAATCAAGAGCAGAGTCCGATGTTACGAGCATAGCTTGCCATACGTCATGTGTCGAGTGCTACTGATCATGTGTTCTCTCTTCTGTGTTTCGCGCATCAACATGCAACCAAGCACCACCTCGGTAGATCGTATCAGCCCTCTTGAGAAGTTCTCTGGTCAGAAGCTTGATGCAAAAGTTCATCTCCGCTGCGGCTTTGGCGAATATGTACAGGCAACCGTGCCGCACACAGACAACACACTCAAGACACGCACTGATGGCTGCATCACCCTACTTCCTACGGGGAATGCCACCGGTACTGTGCAGATGCTCAGCTTGAGCACGAACTCTATTGTTCGCAGAGACCACTATCAACGTCTCCCGATGCCGAACCAAGTTGTAGTCCACCTGAATTCCATAGCTACTCGCCAAGGTTATATCCGTGGGGATACGGATGTACCTGTAACCACTGATGATCTAGTGCACACAGACCAGGATCGTTCCTTGTCTGATGCTGCAGGGGTGCTGGATTCATCAGGGCCTTTAGTGGCCCCGGGGGCTAAGGATTTAGTTATCGCGGCAGATGATCCAACGATAGATGCTCCAACGATAGATGATCGACGCTACCCAGTCCGGAGCAGCCGGACGCCAGCAGTGTATTCAGAGAGGACATCAGCCGATATCCAACAAGGTGCTGAGTTTCGCTCTCAATGGCAAGACAGTCTCTATGCTTTCAAGATCTCTGTGCGCAAGGCAATGAAAGAACGACCCAACGATGCTGAGCCTGTGATCATAAAGGAAATGAAACAGATGTTAGAGAAAAAGGTATGGCATGGAAAGCACATGGCCGACCTGACTGCGACAGAGCGATCGGCAGTCATTCGCTCATCCATGTTTCTAAAAGACAAGTACCTAGCCTCTGGAGCATTCGATAAATTCAAGGCAAGACTCGTGGGAGGGGGTGATGGCCAGGACAAAAGTCTCTATGAGAATCTGTCTTCATCTACTGCAGCCACTACGTCTGTCTTTACAATCGCTGCGATTGCAGCCTCAGAGAATCGATTCGTTGAAACCGTGGACATTGGGGGTGCATTCCTTCATGCGGACATGAAACCTACAGGAGTAGTCGTGCATATGCGACTTGATAAGATGATGACAAGCATTCTGGTAAAAATCGCCCCTGATTATCGCCAGTTCATCAACAATGATGGAACGATTGTGGTACAGCTGGACAAAGCACTCTATGGTACAGTTGAAGCTGCAAGCCTCTAGTACAATGAGCTGAAAGGAAAATTAGAACAATATGAACTCGTTGCAAACCCATACGACACCTGCGTCTTTAACATGACCGGAGCTGATGGGATCCAAACAACCGTGGTACTACATGTTGATGATCTAATGATTACCAGTGCAAACCAGGCGCACCTAGAGTCATTCAAGCAATACATGAGAACGATATACAAAGAGATTTCTATTAAGCAAGGCAAGATCATTGACTACCTGGGGATGACTTTCGACTTCACGTGCAACCCGAAGCTAAGCGTGACTATGGGACATTGTACCGAAGATATTCTGAGTGACTGTGGTGTGACCGAGCCTAAGCAGACACCAGCAACCTCTGGTCTCTTCGATGTTCGCGACGCTCCGAAGGCTAGCGCTTCTGAACGCAAGTGGTTCCACAGCTATGTCGCAAAGATGCTCTACTTGGCAAAGCGTGTTCGCCCTGAGTGCCTGACAGCTGTGGCTTTTCTCTCTACCAGAGTACATGAGTGTGACATCGATGATCTGGCAAAGCTACGTCGCCTGCTTGGATATGTGCTAGGGACTAGAGACAGAGGTATTGTATTTGACATCGGTGATGAGATAAGAGTACATGCTTACATTGACGCGGCGTACGGAGTACACACTGATTTTAGATCACACACTGGTTGCGTCGTTGTACTGGGTAATGCCGGACCAATCCATTGCAAGTCTAAGAAACAGAGAATCGTCACAAAATCTAGCAAGGAGGCGGAGGTAGTTGGCTTATCTGACACGGCAAGCACTGCTCTGCACTTGAACAACTTCGTTGAGGCGCAGGGATACAATCTTGAGCCTACTGTGCTTCATCAGGACAACATGAGCGGTATGGCGGTGATGAAATAGGTGGACCTGTCTCTGAGCGCTCTAGACATATTCATATTAGATACTTCTGGCTGAAGGAGCAGGTCGATCTTGGAATAGTAAAAATTCAGCACCTTGGAACTTCGAGGATGTTTGCTAATCTTCTTACTAAGCCTGTTCAAGGAAAACAATTTCTTCAAGAACGATATGGTTTGACAAACTGGGGGCTTGATCCAGCTCAAGCAGCGACGAAAACAGTATCCTTTGGATAACAGTGTTGAGAAACACAGGTAATGTAGTCACCTCACAACTTAGGGGTGTGTTGTTATTTTGATAAATGATAAGTTAAGAGTTGAACAGATTAGTTAAGTTCGATAGTAAGTTGACTCTTGTTGCTTGAACATCATGGTTATGAATATTATGTTCATGTTTATTGCATTAAGTTATTTGTGATGTATGCGTTAGCATGGGTTACTGTCGTTACATACACGCATAATCATGTGATACGAGTTTAATTGAGTTTTACTTGTGGATGTATATTTAATTAACCGAGTTAACATCGAGACTGTTTTGCTCATAGGCTGTAGATAATATTCACAGTACAGAGAACACTATTTCGATACGTTATTGAATAGCTGTGCTGTCATATTATCATTTACAACATTAATGATCCAAAAGTCATCTGCGGGTGGAAGCAGAAGTGTGTATTGGACAATTATCTTGTCGGAAAAAAGCATTTTGTTTTTGTCGTTATGCGATGTCAATTTTACAATGAATAAATAATCATATCATTTACGGCGTAAATTAACGTAAGTTAATTGCGTAAATTAACGTAAGTTAATTAACGTTGAGTTATCCTCAATAACATAATTCAATTATTTATCAAAATAGAAAAGGCAAAAATATAGCAAGGATTCAATTCGATCAAACAATCTATCCAAGACAAATTAACAGAGAAATCACAAGGTGGTCAACCACAAATAACCATTTGTTGCTTTTGTTCCAGAATATGGAAAACGAAGGTTCCGATGAAGAATGGATCAAATCGATCAAGCCATAGAGAAATGTGGTAAAATAGCCTAAGAGCTTAAAAGGAACGAACCCATAGAAGACTCGCACGACCGCATGCGAGTGCAAAATCGCAAGAATATAATGTCCAAGATGGATGAATGTTTTTGCTTATATTAACTTAGGAAGTGCAACAGAAGCAAACGCAACAGAAGAAGATGGATGAATGTATTAGAGCTCGCATGTGATTGGCACGTAGGTAATCGTGAAGCTTGTCAGAATGTAACAAAGCCTTGGACGGTTCCCAACTGTCATGTGCCTCTTCAAAACCGGCCCAACGAATGTGGAATTCTGGGGTGGAACGTCGGTTGCGATTATCGCGATGCGCCAAGACAGATTCGATGTCGAATTCTGTGATCGGGATCATAGACGAATGGACGAGATTATGAGTGTGTGTGTATATTGCTCCAACCCACCAATGGGGTGAAGAGAACATTCTAGTGCACAGGGTATTCCGTAATGCGCTGATCGTACTCCACAAGTAGATGGAAATCGCTATTGCGCTGATTTTCTTGCGCTGCCTTAATAAGCACATGTTGCTTCTGAATCCAAGTATCCATGGTATTGGACAGTGCGAAGCGTGCCGAGGAATTGCAAACAGCTTGTGCAGTCAGGATGCGGGAGGAATTGTTATCACCTGTGGTAGTTTTTTCTACCGTATTCATAATACGCTGAACCATAGGAAGTTGGTCGTATGACCAAGAGTTGTGCGCCCGTGTAATCCGGAAGTTCCTGATTAGGTGACCCAGATCTTCCTGATTAGCGCGCTCCACGATGACGTTCTCTTCTTTGTAGTACGCTGTCGTGAGCGATTACTCCACCCCCGACAACTGAAGTAGCTGCTCGATGAGCTCGTTGTGGAAAGTCGGCCCACGGTCGGTGAGCATCATCTCTGGAGTCTCGAATCGACCGAAGTGTTGTAAAACGCACGAAACAGTTTCCAGCGCTGTTGTGGATTTGGTGGGGAATAGTTTGACCCACCGTTAGAAAGCATCAATCAAGACTAGGACATACTCGTGCCCATGGTCATTCTTCGTAAGCGGTCCGATGTGGTTAAAATGGATGACAGCAAAGGGATTGTATGATGCGTAGGTGAAGGAGTGTGTCGCTATAGGAATCTTTAACCGACTCATCACCTGACAGCAAGGGCATTAGCGTGTATGGTTTTTGATTTTTTTTTGCGCGAAAAAAATCAAATTTGATAAGTTCATTTTAAAAGGGGAATAATTTTAAAATTAAGGAATAAAAGGGTAGGGAAGGACTATCAGCGCACAGTCAATGAAGGAAAGGGGGAGCAAACTAAAGACCATCACACGAGAACAGGACGATTAGGATATGGAGGAACTGCATAGGCACGAGGAAAGATTAACGGAGGGGGAATACGTGGAGGGGGAATAGGGGGAATGGGACCATTGATATAAGGGAAAGTGGGGGGATCATCCATGCTGAGTGTGTCGAGGGAGGTTGCTACGGCATAGGAGCGAGCGGTTTGGACAGCTACGGATAAGCTTTGAAGCACATACTGGACAGCACGGTGGGAAGAGGGAAATAGGTCGTGAAGGAACTGTCGAGCTGTGTGGTGAATGGCACCCGATGTCTCGACGGCAAAGAAAACAAGTCGGATATCGTCAGGAGGAGGGCGGTAGTCCCGTGCATAGGATAATACTTTCGCACGATATCTTGCTTCCGCTGCACGCCCTGGAAGGTAGTCTGGACCAGCTTGCTGGGAGTTGTGCGCCGCCATTGTGACGTCGACAAGGACGGTAGGGGTAATCTCTACTGCATTGGAGAGGAGAATCAGATCCGCACGGCGTTCAATCCGGTCGGGGGCGTTCCAGATTTCATCCATATGATCCGGGACTGTTGGTTGGGCAACGGGTCGTCTATCGAGGTACCGGTCGAGATGAGGTTCGCCAGTGGCGGGGGCATAGGAGCAGGATGCCGCCTGAGCTTGAATGCTCCTGCGAAGCTGGGCTGATAAGGCAGCATGGGACGAGTTGCGGACCTTGTTTCTGATGGTTGCTCGCGGACAGCACAAAACATGGTCCCCGAGACAATCGACTGGTTGGCCACAGATGCACCACCGACGCGTTCGCATGACACGAAACTTGCTTCGTAGCCAAAAAGCCATGCGGAAGGCTACATCGCTGAGGGCATTAATCCACAAGGCTGGATTAGCAAGGAGCCAGCTGCCACTCTCTGGACAACGGCAGTTTGTTAGACCTTGCCGTCTGATTGCAGCATCGTCGGGTGAGAGAGGCTGATGAATTGCTGGGCCATGTACAGGAGGTAGATCGGGTAGGGATTCGATTTCACGTTGTTGGCGGCGTTGCTGCAATTCTTGCGAAATTGAGCGCTGCATCTTAGCATTGGTTGTATGCCAAATCGTGGCAAAGTGGATATTGGTCAGACATGAGACACCATGTGCACGTAGAAGATTTACAGAGTCACTGAATTCCGCAAGACTAGGAGTTGTAGTTGGTTGTCGTTGGTGACCGTTGGGTAGATATGCGTGCATGGATGGTGCACACTGCAGGATAGAGGCTACGTATGCAGCGTGTCGAATATCTTCTGTTGCCTGAAAGCCATCGCCGCCATGTCGAATACCCATAAAGAATCGGTTCAGCACGGACTGCATAGCTTCCGAGTCGTGTGGAGGTAGGAAGGATAGACTCTGAGTGATTCGATAGATGGTGTTGGCAACAGCCGCATCGAGCCGTCGAGTAGCATATGCAGTTGCGGTAGGGGGTGTTGTACGGAGCAGGTAGGTCAGTTGTTGGGCACTACAAAGACGGATTAATGCGTAGATGATCTGCACGCGGGCATGTGGCTTACCATCTGGAGCATCGATAAATGTCTCGTATCGACGAAGCTCATCAATGATAGCATCAACGCAAGAGTTGACTTTACCAGACATGTAGAGTGGACTGCCGACCGGTGATCCTCCAATCTCGAGACCATGTGTTGGCGGTAGCCAATGTAGACCCGCCGCTGCAGCATCTGCCTTCTGCTGATCAGTATACCCATCGCCCAAACCGAAGATAATGTTTTTGCTTTCAGTGGTTGGGGCAAGAGATAGACCAATCGCTTCATAGCGAGCACGGATGTCAAGAATGGCTGCAATGACTGCATCGGGTTGGCCAACAATGTGTGTATCATCAGCGATAAGAATGATGTGGACATCAGGGTGGGCAGCCACCGCGGCACGAATGGCACGAGTCTGTCCCATGTTAAATAGAGCACTGGACATATTGCCGCCTTGAGGAACTCCGTGCTCCATGTGGTGGATTACTGTAGTGTGACGTCGGTTATCGTGGAAAATTGTTCTGATGGGGCTTTTGTTGAGTAGGAAGTCAGCAAATGGGAGCAATGCCGGAGCTTCCGCCGCTACGACCTCGAGGATGGGATCCTTATGAATAGCGTTGAAAGCATTGCGACAGTCGACTTTTCCAACGACAAGGGTGTGATCTGACTCGAGAAGATTGCGAATGGTATGGACGACAATCTCGCATCCAGCTTGAACACCCATGAATTGCTGAGCACCACAGATAGTGGTTATGGTTGGGGCATGTGCACGTGCGAGCATATGACACACATAGCTCCATAGAGGCTCTTGTGTAACGACAGGTCGAACATCACTATGCCGTGCATCTTTCCATAGAATAGTCCCTTTGCCAGATAGCAAGGCCATTCGCTCTGGACCATCCGTGAGATTTCCCCCGGCTGCTAAGTTGCAGAAGCGTATAAGTGGATGAATAGCATCCGGATGGCGGCGTAATAGGTCCTGAAAGTGGTCATGTGACTGGCCGCTGGGGCCAGCAGATGCTCCTCGCTTGTACCCCATTATTTTTGCCTTGAGACATTCCGTATCTTCAACATAGACCGGAGCATGATTAATTGCCTCCTGCTTCGAAGCTAGGAGCTCAAGCTGTGTCGGAGGAGCTCGAGCATTTGTCGCAGCTGGATATTTTGTTGCAAGGAGCTCGCGCGTTTGCTGGTCTGCAACGGAACCGACCGAAGAGCCGCTGGCTGCGCGTCGCGCCTTGATTGCATCACCGTTGCGGAAGTGCTTGTGCATGGTCCGTAGATTTCCTGTTGGAGGGTCGATAAGCGGGTCGGCAGCAATATTATCTGCCGCAGGCTCTGGGTATGATGGAGTACGGGGAAGTACTGTTGCCCGAGGGGGTGCATGGGCTAGGAGTCCGGCAACAGCATCATCGAGGTCTCCTTTGGTGCGACTCTCGGATGCCGCATTAAGTAAGGCACGTAGCTCGTCAAGCCATCTGTTATATAATCGATCGCTAGGTCCTGGGCGGTTGGCTATCCTTAGGGGTTCTTGTCGGGCTTGGCCATCTATATTTTCGAGCACGGCTTGATGGTCGTCTTGTGCAGCCAAATGGGGCAAGTGTGCTGTTTCAGCAAGAGGAGGTGCAGGATCTGCTGGTGCAATGTGAGGTGTGGGATCTGCCAGCGTAGTTGGGTTGGTGGGGCATCGGCGGTGAGAATGTAGTGTGCCATTGCTGTTGACACTGAACGGACCTCGGTGGCATATAGGGCACATAGCACGCTGTTGGTCAAGAGGTTGCGCCTGGGTAGGTGTGGGATAGCTATTGCCAGTTGATTCAGTACGACTGCGTGTCATCAGTTCCGGGATGGAGTGAAAACCATGGTGGTCTTGATGTTGGGGGACAGAATTTGTGGGGGTTTCATAGCCGTTGTTTGCTTGAATGTGGGAGGGTGATGACATGTAGCGCGCTACAGCTGTAACATTTCCTGATCGCGAAGAATGGCCTCTTGGACTTCCTGGCGACGATGAGTGGGGAGCTGCGGGATCCGTGAACTGGCGATTGCCAGAAGCTCCAGCTGAAGATCCTGTGGAAAGCCGGCCAAGTTCGCTTCGCGCATGAAAGAGTCCTTGGCGCGGTTGTAGGTCGCTGCTCTGCGGCGGAGATCTTTCGCGGACAGGAGGTGAGGTTGCTCGTGTAGCTGTGCCTTCTGGCGTAGAATCCTCGCGACCGTTTCCATGTCCGCGACGGGAAGGAATATCTCGAAGAGAGTAGGGTTGATGATGTTGGCATCCACTATGTGGCATCCGGTTTGTGCGTGGATGACTGTCTTCACTGCGTAGACCTTGTCCTCCCGTGCCGAGGAGCGTAAGCTCAAATTCACCAGCAGTGATCCTACCGGTGTCGGAGTGTGAGGTCGACGCGGCTGCATCAAGAGTGTCTTGAGACGCTGTTCCGTGGGTTGCGCTCGAAGTTTCGAGCGGAGTGTGGCCTGAAGTCGCTGATCTTTGGAGGCTGCCGACGGATGTAACGGTTTCGATGCAGTTGCACGTAACGGTTCCTTGGCAGTTACATTCGCTGCGGACGGTTCGAACGGCGTTTGTGTCGTCGCAACGTGCGCATAAGAGCGTGCGGTCATGGAAGCGCGAGCTGGATCTGCTGGTGCGCGGGAGGGGAGTACGGGTCTGTCTATTGGACGAGTGGATGCTGTCGTCTCCTCTTTGCGTGGCTTCTGAGGAACTTTGATGCGAGTGACTTGCTCGGTCAGAACTCGGATCTCTTCGAGTAGCCCCTGGTTGGAGGTCTCCAGCGTTGCCACCTTGTTCAGAAGATACTCCACCTTCTCCTCCAATGTCATGGACACCAGTGGCTGGGATGGAGTTGAGTCCCTGTTCGTGAGATGTTGTACGTTGTCTGCACTGGTCGAGCGCTGGCGTTTGGCGCCTGCTTCCTGGTCTGGATCCTCCGTCATGGTTACTGTGCTGGTGTCTACTTGAGGGCATTCCATAGACTGTTAATCTGAGTTGAAAATTGTAGGCTAAAATAATATTTTACTTTTCGTTTAAGTCAGAATTAAATTTCAATTAACATTTAATTAACATTTATAACAAATTTGCATTTGAGTCATCGTTGTTTGGAATTTCTAATAACTTTACAGCCTATCTGAAGTACAATATTATCGAAAATGAACCAGAAAAGCAATAAAGTTACTTTTAAATTTATAGATGATAAAGAAGTGAACAGGGAATACGAATACATATCAGCACTAGCTAAAGAGTTTCATCGACCCATCAGAATTGAAACCGATTTCAAGCGATTATCCTCAGGTACAACAACAGTAACTTCATCATCAAGTTCGAGCGGTGGAATGACAAGTATATCTGTCAATAAAAGATCAATTAAAGTGACAAGTGAGTTTAAAGAAAATTACTTGACATTCAAAGAAGACAGAGATTTAACAATTGAACATAAGAAAGAAAAAGATAAAGCATACTTAACTTTGCAGTCAATACAAGGTTCGTATTCAGATAATCATATATTTGCTAATGACAATTTTTAATTTATATTTATTTTATTTAGATGAATTAGATTACAACGATGATGAAGTTGAAGATGATGATAGTGATGAAAGTGATGATACTACTTTTGATGATATGTCTGATTGCAATAATCATTATGATATGTCTGGTACCAACGAGTTAAGAGGAGCAGATTTCAGTAAAGTTAATTTAAAGCAACTCGCATATTGCCCATTGTGCAATCATACATTAAACAAAACGACGAAGAAAAGTGATCAACAAACAAAAGATTACATTCATGAAATGACGCT
>Ga0208105_1000493_pt1 | contig 13135 bp, 10 predicted proteins | sample CryBogCBE16Jul07_FD_184574 | JGI IMG/M metagenome (GOLD analysis project Ga0208105, IMG submission 184574) | Freshwater microbial communities from Crystal Bog, Wisconsin, USA - CBE16Jul07 (SPAdes) | ecosystem: Environmental > Aquatic > Freshwater > Lake | place: Crystal Bog, Wisconsin, USA... | reverse complement strand
ATCGGGCCTCAGAAATGCGGGCATGCTTCAGATATCTGTTCTTCACTGATCTTCAATAGATTATGCAACAAAAAGCCGCTTAATCTAGGAAAGACCCTTTCCTTTTATTCCATCCGAAGGGCAGCGGCGGGTGCCACTTCTGCGGCACGAAGAGCCGGAAACACGCCCGCCACCAAAGCCGTGGCCGTCATCCAGAACGGAAGTGAGGCCAACTCCCACCACGGAAAGGAAAGATCGATGGTCCATCCGAAGAAAACCCGGTTAATCACAAAGGTCAGGACTAGCGCCAGACCGATTCCAGAAAGCAGGCCCACCCCGCTGGCGACCAGCCCTAGGAACCCCGCCTCCACCAGCATCAGGCGCGACACTTGCATCCGCGACGCCCCGATGGAACGCAGGACGCCGAGATCCCGTGTTCGCTCCAGCACCAAGATCCCGAGTGTCAGCAAGACTCCCCCCACGGCGACCGCCACGGCGATCGATCGGAGAATGGCGGTGACGGCGAACGTCTGGTCGAAGATGGCAAGGATTCTTTCCCGGAGTGCCGCGTTGGCGTAGCAGGCAAAGGCTTCCTGTCCGCCGTAAACATGAAGAAATGCGCGCTTCGCCGCCTCCCGTTGCTCGGCGTTGATTTCGGACCGGAACTTGATGGCCAGCGAATGCTCCCCGGGTACCACCCATCGAGCCCGGAATGCGGTGCCACCCACCATGGCGATGCCCCGATCACGGGTGTAATCGCGGTAGAGATCCAGAATCTTCAACCGAACGGGTCCCTGTGGTCCCGCAAGCACAAGTTCCCCCCCCGGAGCCAGACCCAGCCGGCGCGCGAGACTTTCCGAGAGAGCCGTGCAACCACCCTTCTCCATCGCGGCCCGCTTTTTCTCCGAATCGCCGTGGAGGAACTCAACCGCACCCCGTGCCGGTCCCTCGACAAGTCCGAGCGTGACTGTCTCTCCGTTCGTTGTCCGGGCCTCGAGTTCGCGGAATGTCCCGACCGATTCAACCTCGGCCCGAGCCGACCACCACGCGGCTGCCTCACCCGGCAGCGTGTGTTCCAAACCCACGAGCTCGTTGGCGGCGGGCGCGATGAACAGATCCGCCGCTAGCGTCCGTCCCACCCAATCCACCACGCTTCCACGGAAAGAATGGATCATGACCCCGATCCCCACCGTCATGGCGGCGGCAGCGGCAAGCGCGGCGGCAGTCGGTGCGGTCCGATGCATGGCCCGAAGTGTCTGGCCGAGGGAAAGGCGAAGCAGGGCGCCTCCCGATGCCTGAAGCGGGAGCCCCCGGCCAACCCGGGCAGCCATGTGCATGGCGGCCGGAACGAGAAGCGATCCGCCGGCCAGCACGAGAAACGCCGACGCAAACCCGAACAGCGGGGAAAGACCGTTGAGTGCCGCGACCGACGCAAGGAACGCCATCACCAGCAGACACCCCCCCCAACCCGCGAGGAGACCCTCCCGCACCCGGAAAATTTCCGGGGCCGTTCCGGGGTGAAGGATCCGCGTGGGATCAAGACGGGTCGCCTGCCGTGCGGGAATCCACGCGGCGACCAAGGCCGCCGCAAGCCCTGCGGCCACTCCCGCAACAGCCTCGGCCAAGGTGGGCCAGCCCCCATGGGCATCGACCGGGAGGTACAGGGCGCTGACTGTGCGGGCCACGGGGGCTGCCATGATGCCGGCCAGCGGACGGGAAAGGAGCAAGCCCGTCGCGGCCCCGGCGATTCCGGTGAGACCGGCCTCGGCAAAAACCAGCGCCATGATTTCCCGACGACCGGCCCCGACAGTCCGCAGGATTCCGAGGGAGACCCGATGGCGCACCACGGAGGCGAGCGCCGCGTTACCGACGAAATACATTCCCACGAGTAAGGAGACGAGACTCAAGGCCGTGAGATTGAGTCGGAACGCAGCGATCATTGATTCCACGCGGCCCGTCCGCCTGGCAGGTGGCTCCACGCTAAGGTCGCCCGGAACCAACTCCCGGAGGTGAGAGGTGACGGCGCGGTGGTCGGCGGAGGGATCTAGCCGCAGCAGGATCGCGGAGAGTTCTCCCGGCCTGCCTACCCATTCCTGAGCGGTGGCGATGTCGGTCGCGGCAACATTGGCTGCGGCCAGCCCTTCTTTTTCCGGAATGATGGTCAGGCGCATCGTGCGGGGCGCACCGGGCCCCTGCACGGAAATCGAGGAGCCGTCGTGAAGGCCATGCTGATTGAAAAACGTGGGGCTGACTGCCAGCAGGTCGTTTCCCGCGAGCCATTCCGCAAGATCGGCCGAGGAACCGGTTTCTGCAGCAGGCGGTTCAAAGCCCAGCAGACCCGTCGCGGTGAACGGGTCGATTCCTTCGAGTCTTAGCGCTTCACCCGGGAATCCCGGGAGGGTCAGCACGGCCTCCACGAGCGGCGTCGCCGCCGTCACCCCTGGCACGGCGAGAACCCGCGGCAGGATCTCCTCGGGAATCCGTCCCCGGATCTCGAGATCGGCGCGACCTGTGACCATGCCAAACGCGTTCCGGAAACTCCCGATCGCACTGCGATTGGCGACCGTCACCGCGAGGAAAACCGAGACGCCGAGGGCAATGCTCAGGATTCCCGCGGCCGAGGAACCGGGTTCCCGCAGCCGAGGCCGCACCGCCCCCCTCCAGCACAGCAGGACCAGCTTCCCGAATCTCATGCCGTGTCGCCTGCCATGCGGACCGCTGTGCGGATCCGGCGCTCAAGCCGCAAGAGATCCGTATGGTCGGTGATTTTCGCCCCGAGACGGTCACCCAAATAGAAGACATCAATCGCCGCGCGGCTTTCCGTGGCGATGCGGGCAGCCTTGATCACGATCCCTCCGTGCGAGATCGCCCGGAGCAGATAATACAGCAGCCCCAGCTTGTCGGGTGCCTGGAGCTCTAGGATCGTGCTGTCAGGGTGGGCGTTGTTATTGACGACGACCCACACGGGAAGTTCTTCCTCCTCGCTCTCCTCACGAACACGGGCCGGCCGCTTCGATCGAGGAAGGGCCCTGCTCCCCGGCAGGGACAGTAGTTCTCCGAGTCGCTTCTCGAACCGGTCACGGTCACGCTGTTTGGGAAGCGGTTCGTTCCGGTGGTTGGAGACGCGGAAGATGTCGAGGACGAGGCCGTCGGCCCTCGTATTGATGTCGGCCCCGAGGATGTTGATCCCGGCTTCGAGGAATGCCGCGGTGATCCGCTCGAGCAGCCGCTCGCGATCCCATCCGCAGACCAGCACCTCGGCATGGCCCGCCTCGCCATGGTCGATCCACTCCACGACGGCGTCGAGGTTAGGCCCCTCCTTGGCGAGGCCCTCGGTGAAGAATCGGCGGAAAAGCCGGATGTGCCGGCCAAGCGCGTGGGCGTCGTGACTGATGAAATAGCGCTCTTCCATGCCGGCAAAGTGAGCCTCCAGTTCCTCGGCGAAATCGGCGGGCAACAAGCGGGTGACATCGCCGTGGAGTTCCTCGCGCCGGCTGGCACGCTCGGCCAGAAAACCCGCGCTATCCGTGAGATATCCCTTGGTCTGGTGATAGAGCCGCCAGACCATCTGCTCCTTCCAATCGCTCCATCCCTCGTCGCTCGTTCCCATCCCGTCGGCCAGCGTGATCACCATCAGCGCGTCGAGCACGTCGGGATCCCGAACGACGTCGGCGAACTCCTCCACTGTGGCCGGATCCTCCACGTTGCGGGTGCGCGCCATCGCACTCATTTCCCCGTGATCGGAGACCAGCGTGATGAGCATTTTCTTTCTGGCGGGCGAGAGCTGGAGGCGTCGGGCAACTCGCTGGGCGGAGAGGGCACTCGCCTCCTCGTGCCTCTTGGTGTTGGCCGCTTTCCCCGTGTCGTGGAGAAGCATCGCCAGGTAAAGCACGGCGGCGTCACCGATGCGGCGGAAGATCTCCCCATAGCGCGTCAGCTTCGGATTGGAGGTAAAGAGCAGTTCGTCGATTTTCTCAACGCAACGGAGCGTGTGCTCATCGGCCGTGTAGCGGTGAAAGAACTCATGCTGGACGAGACAGGTCAGGGGCTCGAACTCTGGGAGGTATTTTCCGAGGAAACCGAGGTCGTGCATGAGTCGCAGGATCCTGCCCACCTGCCCCTTTGCCGAAAGGATCGAGAGGAAGACGGTCCGTATCTCCTTGTCGTAGCGGAAGGTTCTGTCGACGAGCTGGAGGCGACGTTTGACGAGATCCCCGAGTTCCGCGGAAAAGTCCAATCCCCTTGTCTGGGCAAGGTGGAACGCCCTCATCATGAGGGCCGGCTCCTTGTTGAAGATATCGCGGGCCGTCGGGTAGATCTCCCCGTTGGTGATCACGAAGGCCCCGGCCTTCTCGGGCCGCTTCCCCAGGAATTTGGCCAGGATTCCTGGCTTCATTCCCCGCTCCTCGCGGATCCGTCCCAGCGCCAACGTCGTCACCAGATGGATCGTGCGCGTCTGGCTGTAGTAATCGCGCATGAAGTCCTCGCAGCGTCGCAGAATGCTCTTTTCAGGATATCCGAGTGCTGTGGCGACCTTGCCCTGAAGCTGCAGGGTGAGCTGATCCGAGGCGCGCCCTGTCTGGTAGTGCATTTCCGTGCGCACGCGTAGCAGGAAATCATGGGCCTCCTCGAGCGAACGTCGCTCCTTGTCGCGGAGAATTTTCTGCTCGACCAGCTTCGCCGTGGAGGTCGCTCCGGAGTGGAACGCACCGGTCCAGAGGAGATTCTGGTAATCGCGCAGTCCTCCGCATCCCGACTTGATGTTGGGCTCCTGCATGAAGACGCTGGCTCCATAGCGTCCGCGGAGTTCCTTCAGGTTCTCGATGCGGAAGGCGATATAGTCCTTTTCCTTGCCGCGGACGCAGAAGGATTCGAATTCCTTCCGGAAAGCGTCGAAGAGCTTTTTGTCCCCCGCCAGCAGGCGGCTTTCGATCATCGCAGTCTTGGTCACCATGTCGGCGTTCGCTCGCTCGATGGCCCCCTTGACCGACCTCGTGGCGTGTCCCACCTTGAACCCCAGATCCCAGAGGGCCATCAGGCACGAGGAGATCACTTTCTCCATCTGTTCGGTCGGTTTCATCCCGACATGGAGGAACGTTACGTCAACGTCACTGAACGGATTGAGCTCCCTCCTTCCATATCCCCCGAACGCCGCGGCGAGCAGACCGGAAAATTCTTCTGTCCCCGTGACCGTGCGTACCGCGTGGCGGAAAATTTCGCGAAACAGGATGTCGACGAGTTCCGTGCGGCGGGCGGCTATTTCCTTCCCTCCCCCTCCGGCTCGGTGCCAGAGCTTGAGCCGATGCTCTTCTTTTTTTCGAAAGCTCTGCAGCTTGGCGATGGGGACTTCCTTTTCGCCGTCCATGACGGCCGCAAGCTGATCGGCCACCTCACGGTGCACGCGTGAGTGATGCTCTGTAAGGAGACCTTTTGGGCTCATGGTTTCGCGGTTTCGGCCCGGGTGATGACGATCTCCACCCTGCGGTTAAGTTGCTGCTGTTCGATCGAGCCTGTTCCGGGAACCAGCAGACGGGACTTTCCCAGACCTGCCGTGGCGATGCGCGCCGGATCGATCCCCATCCTCCCGACAAGCCACGCTTTCACTTCCTCGGCACGCCGGAGACTCAGGGCATTGTTATAGTCGTCGCTCCCGAAGGCATCGGTGTGGCCCTCGATCCGGAAGCGTGCGTTACCGTTACGGGTGATCAGGGTCCCGAGTTTTTCCATCGATTTCGCCGCTTCGGGCTTGAGCGTCGTGGAATCATATCCGAAGAGGAGATCCGTCGGCATCAGGATGGGGGCAGTTGCAGACGTCAGCTTTTCCTTACCCTCGAGAAGAGAGTCCAGGGAGCTGAATGCCGGTGAAGCTGACGAACCTCCTGATCCGGCGGCGAAATCCTTCAAGGGATCGACCGGCAACTGTGGCGCATTGCGGTTCCCTTCCATGAGTTGATTCATCGTCTTTTCATCAAGTCGTGGCCCTGCGTCATCCCCGCGGTTGACTTCCTCACTCGGGTGATCCGGCTCCAGCGTTGGTGCCTTCATTACAGAGTCGGGTTTTCCCTCTCTGGCTTTCTGTGATTCGAGGATTGGTGTTTCCGGTGGCAGGTCGATCGGGTGCGGTTCTCTCTTGGTTTCCTGAGGTTGTTTGACCGGCTCCTCGAGCGTTGCCGGGTCGATCTCCACACGCTTCATGCGGAAGGTCCTGGGAACGATCATGTCGTACGATTCCGCGGAGAAACCGGTGACCTTCCACACCCTGGACCGCTCAAAGAAGAGCGCATGAGCGATAAGGGAGAGGATGATGGCCAGCACGAACCAGGCTGCAAACCTGCTCTTCCCTTCGAAGGTCGGAGATTTGATTGCGGTGGTTCCTTTCATAAGCCGGAGAAAAACCTAAAGGATCCTTTTCATCGCTGAAAGATTTCTTCCCGTCTCGAGCCATGCTACGATAGGGGCTTGCACGATGAACTTTCCGACCACAGGTCCGCTTCTGGCCACGCTGGGTTATTCCCAAGGTGATGGATTGGATGGTTTTCAACCCCTAAAGAATCTTCTTAATAATTGTGTGAATGAGCGAGTTGTTTGCGTTGTATCCTCCTTTGGTGTGCAGGGTTCCTTTTTTTTTCGGACTGTGAACGGTCCCGTGGCTGCTGCTAGTCATGAGCCGATCTACTGTTCCACGAAACAGGTTGTTCGTTGAAAACAACAATTTTCACCACGTCGTTCACAAGAAAGTTTCCTCCGTGTGAAGAAACTTCCGTGAAAGGGAAAAATATCGTAACTATCTTATTATTAATAATTTAATAAATGTTCCACATGGAACAAAACAATGTTTTCCTATCCTGATCATTTTGATGTCTTGGTGATTGGTGCCGGCCATGCCGGGATCGAGGCGGCCCATGCCTCCGCACGCCTTGGGGCACGGACCCTCCTGCTAACCCAGAATGCCGACACGATCGGCCAGATGTCCTGTAACCCGGCGATCGGCGGGTTGGCCAAAGGTCATCTTGTTCGGGAAATAGATGCCTTGGGTGGAGTGATGGGATTGAATACCGATGCCACAGGCATTCAGTTCCGGATGCTCAATGCTTCCAAGGGACCCAGCGTCCGGGCACCAAGAGCCCAGTGCGACAAGAAGGCCTACCAATTCCGGATCAAGGCCCTCCTGGAGGATTTGTCTAATCTGACGATCAAACAGGCCAACATTACCAATCTTACTGTCGAGGAAGATCGAGTCACAGGGGGAGAGACCAACTTGGGTCTCCGTTTCTCGGCACGAAGTGTTATTGTCACGACCGGCACGTTCATGAGAGGGCTCCTCCATGTGGGATTAAAAACCCAGTCTGGGGGAAGGATGGGGGATTCCATCTCCACCCTGAGTGACAATCTCAAGGAATTAGGTTTCGAGGTGGGGCGGTTCAAAACAGGAACGCCCTGCCGCCTTCTGGCCAAGTCGATCGACTTCAGCCGCTGTGAGAGGCAGGACGGAGACACGCCCGCGCCCCTGTTCTCCCATATCCCAGAATCGATTTCCAAAAGCCGGGACGAGCTCCACACCCTCAACCATTACCGTGATGGAATGTTCCATGTGGAACAAATTCCCTGTTGGATCACCTATACGACAGAAGAAACACACGAGATCATCCGTTCCAACCTTCACCAGTCCCCCCTCTACGCAGGGGTCATCGCCGGTGTCGGGCCGCGCTACTGCCCCTCCATCGAGGACAAGGTTGTGAAGTTTGCCGATAAGACCCGACACCAGATTTTTCTGGAACCGGAGGGACGCCACACAGGGGAAATCTATGTGAATGGTGTTTCAACCAGCCTTCCCTATGAGGTGCAGTATGCCTTCATCCGTTCCATTCCCGCCTTGGAGAAGGCGGAGATCCTCCGGCCCGGGTATGCGGTCGAATATGATTACTGCCCGCCCCATCAACTCCATGCCACCATGGAGACCAAGAAGATAGAGGGGCTCTACTTTGCTGGCCAGATCAACGGCACCTCCGGCTACGAGGAGGCGGCCGCCCAAGGGTTGATGGCCGGGATCAATGCCGCCCTGAAGGTGCAGGGCAGGGCACCCTTGATCCTCCGTCGGGATGAGGCCTATATCGGAGTCCTTTTGGATGATTTGGTGACTAGGGGTACCCCGGAGCCCTACCGTATGTTCACCAGCAGGGCGGAATACCGGCTGCGGCTGCGGCAGGATAATTGTGATATCAGGTTGACCGAAAAGGCATTAGATCTAGGAATAGTCTGTGAATATCGAAAAACCGCCTTCCAAGCCAAGAAGACAGCCCTTGCTAAGATCTCCAAGGAAATTACTCAGCATCAACAGGATGGAATTCCCATCATCCAGTGGCTCAAGCGGACGGAGAACACGGCGGATAAACTCCCAAGCGAGCTCCTCCGTCGCTACCCCTCCGCCTTGTGGGCTCTGGTGGAGACCGACCTCAAGTATGAAGGATATCTTCGCCGTGAGGAGGAGCAGATCGTGCGACAGCGACGGCAGGAGGAGGAAAAAATCCCACCGGGGCTCGATTACGCTGCCATTCCGAGCTTACGACTCGAGGCCCGGCAGAAACTCCGCGATTACGCGCCGGAAACCTTGGGACAGGCCTCGCGCATCAGCGGGATTACGCCAGCCGACCTCTCCGTACTCTCTGTTTGGATGAGGAAGATTACTTCCACCGGGGCACCCGACGAGTCCGGCTAGGGGGATGGATCAGGAGAGACGGCTTGCCGCAGCCGTCACGGAATTCTCAATCACGAAAAGTTCCTGCAACCCTGCGAGATGGAAGAGATCCAGGACCTGACGTGTCAGTCCGGCAAAGGCCAAACCGCCTCGGCGGGCAGCCAGCTGCCGCTGGGCCATCAGGAAGATCCTGAGCCCCGCACTGCTCACATAGGAAAGCGACGAGCCTTCGAGAATCAGGTAACGAGATCCCTGCGCGTCCTCAATCAACGGTTTGAGCCGTTCCTCGAGAAGGGGGGAGGTGATTGCATCAAGGCGGCCTGAGAGGGAAAAAACGGGGATCTCCCCCGACATGGCGAGCGTGATTTCCATCACGGAACGATAGCGCTGCCAGCCCCGCGCACAAGAGCCGCCTTGCCGATTGCATCCCGCTTCCCTAGAAATAACGTTTCCTATGGCCACGACACCCTACGACCTCATCGTTATCGGCGGCGGACCCGCCGGATATGTCGGCGCGATCCGCGCCGCCCAGCTCGGCAAGCGCGTTGCCGTGGTGGAGAAAGAGCGCGCCGGCGGCACCTGCCTCAACTGGGGTTGCATCCCGACCAAGGCACTGCTCAAGAACGCCGAGGTCTACACGACCATCGCCCACCACGCAGATGATTTCGGCCTCTCGGTCGACGGCCTCAAGTATGACTGGGAGAAGATCATCGGCCGCTCCCGCAAGGTCGCCGACAAGCTCGCCGGCGGCATCGAGTTCCTCTTCAAGAAGAACAAGATCGACTACATCAAGGGCGACGCCAGCGTGCCCACGGCCGGAACGGTCGAGGTGAAGGCCGCGGACGGATCCGAGCAGACGCTTCAGGCCGCCAAGGTTCTCATCTGCACCGGCGTCGTCACCCGCGAGATGCCGGGCTTCCCCTTCAACGGAACGAGCGTTATCGGCAGCCGCCACGCGCTTGTCCTGGCCAAGCAGCCCAAGGAACTCATCGTCATCGGCGCGGGCGCGATCGGCGTCGAGTTCGCCTACTTCTTCAACAGCTTCGGCACCAAGGTGACGATCGTCGAGATGCAGCCCAACATCCTCCCCATCGAGGATACCGAGGTTTCCGTGGCGCTCGAAAAGTCTCTCGTCAAGCAGGGCATCCGCATCCTCACCGGCACCAAGGTCGAAAAGGCCACCGCCACCAAGGAGGGCGTGAAGATCACCGTCTCCGGCGGTGCGAATGAAATCCTCTCGGCCGACGTGGCGCTCGTCGCCATCGGCGTCTCCCCTCTCCTGCCCGGCGGCGCGGCCCCCTTCAATCTCGATGAGCGCGGCTACCTCGCCGTCGACGACAAGTACGAGACCAGCATCCCCGGCGTCTACGCCGCCGGCGACATCATCGGCCCCCCGTGGCTCGCTCACGTCGCCAGCTTCGAGGCCGTCCAGGCTGTCGAGGGGATGTTTGGCAAGCGCAAGCCCTCCCGCCGCCGCACCTTCCCCGGCTGCACCTACTGCCAGCCGCAGGTCGCCAGCGTGGGACTCACCGAACGTGCCGCCAAGGAAAAGGGACTCAAGGTCAAGATCGGCAAGTTCCCCTTCCAGGCCAGCGGCAAGGCGCTTGCGGTCGGCGAGAGCGACGGCTTTGTGAAGCTCCTTTTCAACGAGCCGCACGGCGAAATCATCGGCGCGCACATCATCGGCGCCGACGCCACCGAGATGATCGCGGAGCTCGGCCTCGCCATCACACTTGAGGCGACCTGGGACGACATCGCTGCCACGATCCATGCGCACCCCACGCTCAGCGAGGCGGTGTTCGAGGCGACCGAGGCAGCGCAGGGTCACGCCATCCATATCTAGTCCCGATCGCTGTTGAGATGACCGGCATCTTGCTACGCGAGACCGTAGTCAAGGTGCCTGCGGTCACGCTTGGATTCTGGCTTCTAAAGATAGCCGCCACCACACTCGGGGAAACCGGCGGGGATGCCTTCTCGATGTCCCTGAATCTGGGATATCTGCTGAGCACGGCGATCTTTGCGGTGATCTTTGCCGCCGCTGTCTTTGCTCAGATCCTGGCAAAGCAGTTTAACCCGTTCCTCTACTGGTTCACGATCATCGCGACCACGACGGTCGGAACGACGCTGGCCGATTTTGCGGATCGCTCACTGGGCATTGGTTATGCGGGCGGTAGCACGCTGCTGCTGATCCTGCTGATCGCCTCGCTCGTTGTCTGGCACAGGACGATGGGATCCATAGCCGTCGAAACCGTCAGTTCCCCCAAAGCCGAGATCTTTTACTGGGTCACAATCATGTTTTCCCAGACCCTCGGCACGGCGCTGGGTGATTGGACCGCTGACACCGCCGAGCTGGGCTACTTGGGAAGCGCCCTGTTGTTTGGAGGTCTCCTCGCGTTGTGCGTGATCGGGCACGTCACCACAAAAATCTCCAAGACCATTCTTTTTTGGAGCGCCTTCATCCTGACCCGTCCTCTCGGAGCTGTCCTCGGGGATTTCCTGGACAAACCGCATGACCATGGGGGTCTGGCGTTGGATCGGTTCGCGGCAACGGCCGTTCTTCTGGGTCTCATGGGGGTGACCATGGTAATCTTTCCTCAAAGACGGGCCTCGAAAGCCCACTAACACAACCCATCTCATGCCCGGCCGCACGCCCTCCCTCATCGCCCCATCCATCCTGGCAAGTGACTTCGCCCGATTGGGGACCGAGGTGGAGAGCGTGACCGCCGCCGGCGCGGACTGGATCCATTGCGACGTGATGGACGGGGAGTTCGTGCCGAACATTTCCTTCGGCGCGCCGATCGTTCAGGCCGCGTCACGCCACACGGCGATCCCGCTCGACGTCCACCTGATGATCGAGCGACCCGACCGCTACATCGGCCAGTTCCTTGCCGTGAAGGGAGTCGAGTCCGTTACCTCGCATCTCGAGGCGGAGCATGACGCCGGGGTCACCCTCCGCGCCGTGCGTGCGGCGGGAAAGAAAGCCGGCCTCTCCATCAAGCCGGGAACGCCACTCGATCAGGTGCGTCCCTATCTCGACCAACTCGACATCCTGCTCGTCATGACCGTCGAGCCGGGCTTCGGCGGACAACCCTTCATGCACGACATGCTTGGCAAGATCCGCGAGGCCGACATCCTTCGTGCGGAGCTGGGCCTCAACTTTCTCATCGAGGTCGACGGCGGGATCGATCCCGAGACCGCTCGCTTCTGCCGCGAGGCGGGAGCCGATGTCATGGTCGCCGGAACCTCCGTCTTCAAGGCCGCCGACCGCGCTGCCGAAATCCGCGCCATGAGGGCGTAGGACAATCCAGGTTAAAACCGTTAGAAAGTTAAAAGGTAAAAAGAGGATCCAATCCGCAGGCAGTGCTCTGCATCAACCGTTGTAACATTTCACGTTCTAACTTTTTAACCCCTTCCCTGTATCCACCTCGGCGCCCTATGAGCATCTTCCTCAACGTATCGAGCGGAGAGGAGCCGTCTGAAAATCCAATCATCGACCTTCGGAGCGACGATTACTTCATGGGTCAGGCGCTTCGTCAGGCGCTTCAGGCCTACGAGGCTGAGGAGGTGCCGATCGGTGCCGTCGTCGTCCGCGAGGGAAGGATCATCGCGCGTGCGGCTAATCAAGTGGAGACACTCAAGGACGCGACCGCCCACGCCGAGATGCTCGCCATCACCCAGGCTGAGAATGCGCTCGGCGACTGGCGCCTCACCGACTGCGATCTCTACGTGACCAAGGAACCGTGTCCGATGTGTGCCGGAGCACTGGTCCACGCACGACTTCGCCGCGTCATCTTCGGATGCCACGATGCCCGGGGAGGGGCGGCTGGCGGCCTGATCAACATTCTCCAGATGCCTGAGCTCAACCACCGCTGCGAGATCACCGGTGGCGTGCTTGGTGACGAGAGCGCCCGCCTCCTCAAAACCTTCTTCGCCGAGCGCCGGGAAGAGTCTTCGGGGAATCGGCAATAGGGAATAGGATATAGGGAAATGCAGAGGGACGCAGCTTCCTCATTTCCGTGCAGTACCCGATGACCCATTACCGATTAGCCATCCACCGGGCCGAAGGCCCGCGCCCATGAAAGCCGACCAGGATCTCTACAAGCGGTTGCGCGATCTCCCGAAGGAGCGCCTTTGGAGCGACGAGGTCTCCCGCTTCGATGCGGCCACGCCGCGCGAGCGCATGGAGCGTGTCGCCGTGATCCGCGCGGTCGGCATGATCTTCGGCCGTTTCGGCGCCGAAGAGGAGAAGCGGCGCGTGCGCGACTGGCTGATCACCCTTCTCTCCGATCCTCAGGAAAAGATTCGCCGCTATGCGGCCAACGCCCTGCCCAAGATCGGGGCCGGCGATCAGGGCGAGGCGAGGATCCTCGATGTGCTCCACACGGCCGGAGAACGGGAGCAACGTCATCTCGGACGCGCGCTGGAGAAAGTCGGCGGTGCGGCGACACTCGCGCTCGCCGG